>Ga0302320_10024761_pt1 | contig 11695 bp, 10 predicted proteins | sample Bog_T0_3_FD_202130 | JGI IMG/M metagenome (GOLD analysis project Ga0302320, IMG submission 202130) | Peat permafrost microbial communities from Stordalen Mire near Abisko, Sweden - Bog_T0_3 | ecosystem: Environmental > Terrestrial > Soil > Wetlands > Peat | place: Sweden: Abisko, Stordalen Mire... | reverse complement strand
TGGTCGCTCGACTTGTCGCCCTGGCGCGCAGGCCGACGCTCGGCGTTTCCCCGACCATTTTGCGCGCTGGCGATCTGGAAATGGATTTGGTCAATCACAGTGTGAAGCGCACGGGTGAGCCGATCGACCTACCGCCGCGCGAGTTCGAACTTCTCGAAGTCCTGCTGCGCATGGAGGGCCGCATCGCCACGCGCAAAATGCTGCTGGAGCGGGTTTGGAAATTTCATTTCGACCCGCAGACCAACATCGTCGAAACCCACGTCAGCCGGCTGCGCGCCAACATCGATCGCGGTCCGGGTCCCAGCCTGATCCGCACCGTGCGGGGCGTCGGCTATTGCATGCGCGGATGACGTGAGGCTATTCCGGACCACGCGTTTTCGCCTGACTGCAATCTATGCGCTCGCCTTCCTGCTCTCTACGGCGACGCTGGGCGTTTCGCTTTACTTCGCCGTCGGCCGGGAAATTTCGCGGGAATTCGACGAACGGATTGCGGAAGAGAGCGGCGCGCTCCGGCGACAATTCGCGATCTCGGGAACGGAGAAACTGAAGAGGATCATCGACGCCCGCGCAGCGGAAATCGGCTCGATGGAATTCGGCGTGTTCGACTTGAAGGGAAAGCGCCTCGCGGGCGTCGGCGTCCTTCGCGCGGACGCGGAGGGGAGGCCAATCGTGGGTTGGACTCAGTCGCCCGAGGTGGACACGGACGAACCACTGGAAGGCGAGAAGGAAGATGTCCGTGCGCTCGTCGTCAAACTTCCCGACGGTTCCCTGTTGCTGGTGGGTGACGAAAGACGACTTCCCGACAAAGCAATGGCGGCGATATTGTTCGCTTTTGGTTGGGCCAGCGCCGCCGCGCTGGCGCTGGCGCTGATCGGCGGCGTATGGTCGAGCGCGCAATTCCTGAAAAGCATCGCCAAAATGCGCGCCGCCGCGCGCGATATCATGCGCGGCGACTGGAGCCGGCGGATCGACCTCTCCGGTTTCGACGACGACCTCGCCACGCTCGGGCGCAGCTTCAACAGATTGTTTGAGCGCATCGAGAAACTGCTGCTCGCCAACAAACATGTGAGCATGGACATCGCTCACGATTTGAGGAAGCCGCTGGCGCGGACGTTGCGTCGATTGGAATCGGCGCTGCAAGACGACGTCGGGTCCGCAAAAACCGAGGCTGCGGTGTCCGGCGCCATGACCGATATCGAAGGCGTCCTCGATCTTTTCGATGCGCTCTTGCGCATCGGACGCATCGAAGCCGGAGCGCGACGCTCCGCGTTTCGACCGCTCAATCTCGCCGAAATCGCGCGAGAGACGGTCGATGCGTTTCAACCCTCTGCGGAGGCGAGCGGGCGCAAACTCCTGGCGCGACTGCAGGTGCCGTTGGCGCTGACGGGAGACCGGGACCTGTTGGTGCAGATGATCGCCAATCTTCTCGACAACGCGCTCCGCCATACGCCCGTGGGCACGACGATCGAAGTGACGACCATTGGCGAAACCCTCGTCGTCGCCGACGATGGCCCGGGCGTCCCGGAAAAGGAGTTGGCGGCGATCTTCCATCGCTTCCATCGCGGTCCGACTTCGACTCCAGGCAGCGGCTTGGGCCTCAGCCTCGTCGCCGCGATTGCGGAAATGCACGATCTCGAATATGGCGCCTTCAACAATCGCCCCGGCCTCAGGATCGTCATTCGCAAGACGAGGGAGCGGGACTCGCCGTAACTAGCGAGCCCGATCGCGCTAAAGGCGCGATTGGCTGATTTTGACGCCCCTTCATAAAGATGCATCCGATAGCGTTCAACAATATCAACAGACGGCTCTGCAATTTTCTTCAAGGTGGCGCGCGGCCGGCGCGGGGTATCTCCGCGGCAAGCGGGCGATGGGTTGCCACTAACCTAGCGCGTTCAAAATTGGTTGCATCCGGCGCTTCGCGCCATCGCGAGTTGGGACCGACCTTAGGTCGACCCTGGGGGATGAAACGGGGTTTGCGGCTGGGGCCGGCGGTGCTAATCTGCGGCGGTCGGCAGAGGTCGGCTTCTCACTGATGCTTTTAGCCCGCATTATTCACGGCAGGTTGATTTCCGTAGCTTAAATAATTGATTTCGTGTACAGTTTCGTCGTCGAAGCCGATTCACGCGATTTTTGCCGAGCCGCACCCGCCATGAACGCTCCCCTGCTGCCGCTACCCGGTCTGTCCTCGGTTTCGGGCAAACGAATCGAGGTCAAATTCGATGGTGGGCTGCTGTCGTCGGATGGCGGAATCCTCGCGTTGCGGGAGATTGAACAGAGGCTTCGGGTTTCCGATCGGCTCGCGGCATGTTTGGTTGATCCTCGTAACCCCGAACTTATCACCCATAGCCTCGCGGACATCATCCGTTTTCGTTTGATGATGATCAGCGCCGGCTACGAGGATGGCAACGACGCCGACTCGCTGCGGAGCGATCCGATGTTCAAGATGGCGCTCTTTTCTGACGCCGTCGGATCTTGAACTGTGCTCCCAGCCGACGATCTCGCGGTTGGAGAACCTGCCTGACGTACGCGCCTTGTTGCGGATGGGCCGCGCGATGGTCAGTCTCTATTGCGAGTCGTTTGCGACGGTTCCCAAACGGATCACGCTGGATATCGACGACACGTTCGACGCGGTCCACGGCGGGCAGCAGTTGAGCCTGTTCAACGCGCACTACGATGAATACGGCTTCCAGCCGATCGTCGTTTTCGACGGCGAGGGTCGGTTCGTCACGTCAGTGCTTCGTCCCGCCAAGCGGCCTAGCGGCAAGGAGATCAAGCCGTTCCTACGCCGTATGTTGCGCGCAATCCGCGCCCACTGGCCGCGCACCGAGATCCTGTTGCGCGCTGACAGCCATTATTGCTGTCCCGAAGTTCTCGACTTCTGTCGCGCCAACGGCCTCGATTACATCCTGGGCGTCGCGCCGACATCGACGTTGCGCCGTCGCGTTGCGGATCTCGAAGCCGGCACGAAGGCGAAATTCGAGGCCACGCCGAAGGACGGCAAGCTTCGCCGTTTCAAGGAATTCCTGGACGGCGCGCAAAGCTGGAAGCGCGTCGAGCGGATCATCGCCCGCGTCGAAGTGGGCGCGGAAGGACCCGACACGCGCTTCGTCGTCACCAATCTGACGAAGGGCAACGCGCGCCGGCTCTACGAAGACCTTTATTGCCGACGCGGTCAGGCCGAAAACCACATCAAGTCCTGGAAGACCCATCTGGCGGCGGATCGCACGTCGTGCACGAAGGCCACGGCCAATCAGTTTCGGCTGTTCCTTCACGCCGGCGCTTACTGGTTGATGTGGGGCTTTCGCATATCGATGCCGAAGCGTTCGATGTGGCGCGTCGCTCAGTTCGACACGTTGCGATTGCGGCTCATCAAGATCGCCGCTCGCGTCGTCGAAATGAAGACCATGATCCGAGTTCACCTGCCGACGTCGTGCCCGGCGCAGGATATCATGCGCTTCGCTCTGGGGCGCATTCCACGCCTCGTGACATGACGGACGGGGCGTGAGACCCCGACGCTTTCACCAACCATAGATCAACCTGAAAACGTCACTTCGATCAAACTCTGGCAAAAAGCTGGAGCTGGACCGGCGCGTCGAAAACCTGCCGAAATCGGGAAAAATAGCCGGGTTTGTTATGTTTAATATCTCGGATGGGTCCGGGCGATGAATATAGCGTGCTAGCAGCACCCCGGCGACGGCGCCCGTCAAGCTGACGATGAGCCAAGCAACGCGATGCTGGAGGGTCCAGGAAAAGGAATTCATCGGGTCATCCGAGTCGCTCGAAGATCCGTCGAAAGGCAGGAAGCGCGCCCTCGCCTCGCCCGACGTCTATTCGGACGAGGCGAGGGCTGCGCTCACTCCTTGGGCATGCCCACGTCGCCAACCATGTCGAAACGCTCGCCAGCCTGCGCGAGACGCAACTCTTGGCTGCCCTCGTAATATTTGCCGGCGTCGATCATGACCGCGGCCTGATGCACCTTCTCGATCGTCGTCTGGACCGGCATGACGGCCAATACGACGGCGACTTGGATTCCCGCGACTTTTAGTTTTTCCATAGCCGCGTTGCGGTCGCCTGTCTGAAGGCTCTTGTTTGCATCGCCGACGGCTGCCGTCTTGGGATCATCGCAGAATTTGTTCCAAAACGTACGCTAAGAAGTCATGCGCTTTGAATTTCTCGATAGACGGTTGGACCGGCCAAGGCAGGATTGTCACGGGGTTTTGGCTTGGCGAGTTTGTGCTACCCCTAGTTGTTTGGTCATTGCCCTCAAGGTTAGGGACGGAGGCCGAGCGCCGTCGCCAAGCTTGGTTCGAGATCAATGCTGGCGAGCAGAGCGCCTGCAGCGGATAAATGTGTATCATCCATATAAAGCAACCGACCGCCAATACAGAGTTTGCAGGCCCCATCTTGACACAGTTGTTTATATGGAAAAACAATCTGCGTATCGTGCATTCCATTAACTGCGGAGGACAGCATTTCATCAACGTTTCGTTCTATTTGCAATCGGTCGGATGTAGAAGTATTTTGACAAATTGCCTCGTCTGCATGATTAAATCGTGCTCTCGCAATACAATCAATTATATTTTGTCCAGGCAATGGTACTTGACTAATAAGAATAACTTTCTTACCACTCTCAATCAAACTACCGATTATATCGCGCAGGCGCGTAATCAATAAGTTACGTGAATTGTTTATTGTCGGACGCGAGCCGTCCACAGTTAGTAGGATATTTCCGTTAACCATCGAATCCCATCTTGCTGCCATTATGACAAACTTAATATGCTTATTGTTAAGCACCTCTCGAGACGCGGCGTCATTGAATGTCGGACATTCTAACCGCATTTCTGCAATAGGCAAAAATTTCACGCCTGGAACTGGTGCACATCCCGCCTTGGTAATTTCCCTTATAGTGAGACCTAGCTGCTTCCCAATGTCTTCTATTGCGGGAGCAAATTGTGTCGCATGGGAGTCGCCCCATAAAACTCCGTCGTAGTCGAGAGTTGGAGATGGCGCTCCCAGAAGGCATCCCCGAATTTCCGGAAGCTCCCGCCCACGCGCCAAGCATGACGATTGCTGAAATGTGTCGCCTTCGATTGACTCTTTAGCGACCCATAATGCCACACTCGGGGAACGGACCGCTACACCATCAGTAACATAGACAATGGCACCAATGGCGACAAAGGATAGTGCGCTTACCAAGCCGCCTCCTATCCATACGAAGCGGCTAACTCGCGCAAATCGTCCGCCCCGAAATGGCGTCTCTATGAAGATGTATGAAATCCACGCAACAATAAACGTCAGGATAATCAACAATATACGCTCAGAGTAGGTTAATTCACGGTTTATAATCAGTCGCGCAAACACCAAAATTGGCCAATGCCAAAGATATAAAGAGTACGAGATAGCACCCGTAAAGACAATAGGTCGAAATGAAAGTAATTGTCCTCCCGCAGATAATGTTGCAGTACTAGAATAAATAATTACAAGCGCTCCAAGACAAGGTAACAACGCTGCTATTCCAGGGAACGGTGTCGCCGAATCATATGCTACGATCGACGCCACAACCATAGCTAGGCCAATCAGCGAACATGCGTCAGCAGCAATACGTGATGGATGCGGAAGTAGTTTTTGTACTTGCATAATTGCGAGGGCAGAGCCCAAGGCAAGCTCCCACGCCCGTGACGGCAGAAGGTAAAATGCGGCGTTTGGATTATTATTTATCCAGTAGACACTAAGAGCCAACGATGAAATTAATATTACGCCAATCGCACGGATTTTATATTTCGAAAGCGATAGAAATCCAAGAGTCCACAGCATCAATGGCCAAAAGACGTAAAATTGTTCTTCAACGGAAAGTGTCCACATGTGTAGCAACGGATCGTATTGTGATGACGTATCAAAATATCCTGAATGTCTGTAGTCCAGTATATTCGCACAAAACGCCGCTGTCGCTAATATTGATTTACCGAGATCTTTCAATTGATTTGGCGGTAGGGTCAGAAGTGCGATAAGGGTAGACACGGTCATCATCGCAAACATTGCAGGAAATATACGACGTATCCGTCTATTATAAAAATCGATGATTGAAAAACGACCATCTGATACATCCCGCTCGATTATTCCGGTAATCAAATATCCTGAGATTACAAAAAATATATCTACACCAATAAACCCGCCTGGGCATGTTATGTTTGCATGAAATAGGATGACTGGCACAACTGCGAGCGCTCTCAACCCGTCAATGTCAGAGCGATAGAAACCGTGATTCGTGGGGGCAGCCATTTTTAATTCTCTCATTGTTATGTATTGTCCATTTGGGGCGCAGAATCTGAAGCACACGCTAAGAATTTATGTTGGGTCGGCCTTGAATTTCTCGGTAGACGGTTGACCGGCCAATGCCGGTTTGCCGAGCGGCTTGAGTTGGTGACATGCCGCCTTTCACCAGCATGAGAGCGGCGCTCAGTTTCTCCTGATCGAGCGCTGGCCGGCCGGGTTTGCTGCCTTTGGCGCGGGCGGCGAGTATGCCGTCGCGGGTGCGCTCGGCGATGAGGCGGCGTTCGAATTGAGCAATTGCGCCGAAGACATGAAACACCAACTCGCCGGCGGCCGACGACGTATCGATTTTCTCTTCGAGCGAGAGAAGCGCGATTCCGCGCTTCTTGAGCGTTTCCACGACTTCCAGCAATTCGCGTAGCGAACGGCCCAATCTGTCGAGGCGAACGACGGCGAGCGTGTCGCCGGGGCGGATATGGTCGAGGAGGTCTGCGAGGCCTGGTCGATCGAAGGTCTTGCCGGAGATCACGTCCGCGAACACGCGGAACGCTGCGGCGGATTCGAGGCGGGTTCTCTGACTGTCCAGGTCTTGGTCGTCGGTCGAGACGCGGGCATAGCCGAGAATATGGGACATGGTACCGTCGACATTTGTCAGTTGCGCGTCCCTAAACCGATCGGTTTGTGGACGAGAGAGCGGCGAGCCAAATCTGCGACTCTAACCCGTCCACAAAATACGTCCATAAATTACCTTGTGTCCACAAAATAATCAGACCATTGGTGGACATATTTGACGCTACTCCCGACCCTTCATGCCCCCTCGCCACATTCTCTCGACGCAATCACGCGCCGCGCTGTTCGATCCGCCGACGGACCCGGCCGCGATCGTGCGGCACTACACCTTCTCATCCGAAGACCTCGCGCTGATCCGCCAGCGACGGCGCGCCGCCAATCGGATCGGGTTTGCCATGAACCTTGCGTACCTGAGATTTCCTGGCCGTGTGCTCGATATTGAAGAAGCGCCGCCCGCCGACATACTGACCTTCATCGCGACGCAGATTGGTTGCGATCCGGCAGATTTCGGCGTCTACGCAAAGCGCGGCGAAACGCGCCGAGAACATCTCGGAGAACTTCAGGCCTATCTCATCGCGCGTCCCTTTCGGCGCGAAGACAAGCGCGCTGTCGCTCATGCCGCAATCGAACAAGCGATCGGTTCGGATCGCGGAGACGCCATTGTTTCCGCGATGATCGAACATTTACGCAGGCAGCGCATTCTGCTTCCGGCCGCCGCCGCCTTGGAGAAAATCGCGCTGGCGGCGCGCGCCCTCGCTCGCAAACGCGCCTACCAGAATCTCGTCGAAGGCCTGCCGCCAGAAACGATCGCCGGATTGGAAGCGCTGCTCGTCGTCGCCGACGATCAAGATCGGACCCCGCTCGCCTGGCTGCGGGAATGGCCGGAAGCACCACGCCAAACGAATTTGATCGGTGTTGTCGAACGGCTGCAAGCCGTCCGAAAGCTCGGCGTCGGATCTGATCGTGAAAAGCGTATTCACCGCGCGCGTTATGCGGCGATCACCCGCGAATCCGCGATCGTAAGCGCTCAACATCTTGCGCGTTTCGAGGCTCCGCGTCGCCTTGCAACGCTGGTTGCATTCGCCCGCGAGATGGAGGCCGTTCTCACCGACGTCGCGCTCGTCATGTTCGACAAGATGCTTGGCTCCGTGTTCCGTCGCGCCGACCGCGAGCACAAGGACAATGTCGCCGACCGGGCCGAAACGCTCGAAGCCTCGACACGAGCCTTGCTCGGCATGGCCAAAGCCATGCTCGCGGCCAAAGCGAAGAACGAAGACCAGATTGCCGCCGTCGAGCAGGCGCTCGGCTGGGAACGCCTCAAAACACTGGTTTCCGAGGCTGAAGCGGCCGTCGCCAACGCGCGTTCGGACAATCTCGGCGAGGTCGTCGAGCGCTATGCGAGCGTACGGCGCATGTCGCCGGTCATCCTTGGCGCTTTCGCCTTCCGATCATGGAAAGACAACGATCCGTTGCTCGCCGCGCTCGGCTTGGTGCGCGATCTTCATGCGACCGGCGCAAGAAAACTCCCGCCGCATCCGCCGACGTCCTTTCTCAGATCGGTATGGCGCAAGCTCGTCAAAACCGACACAATCCTCGACCGCAGGGCCTACGAAGTCGCGGTCATGACGGCGCTGCGCGAGCGACTGCAATCGGGCGACGTTTGGGTCGAGGGCAGCCGATCGTTTCGCGCCTTCGACGATTTTCTGCTGCCCCCGGAAGCGTTCGCCGCACGCCGCAAGGCCGGCGAACTGGGTCTCGCCGTCGTCGATCGCTTCGACGATTGGCGCGACGAAAAGACCAAACGTCTGGAAACGCGCCTTCGCGAGGTCGCCGCTCTCGCCGCCGCCGGGGAATTGCCTGAGGCCTCGCTCACCGAGGAAGGTCTGTCGATCAGCCCCATTCGCAAGAATGAGAACGAAGCGGCCGATGCGATCATCCGTCGGCTCTACGCCATGTTGCCGCGTCTGCGCGTCACCGAGCTTTTCGCCGAAGTTCATGGCTGGACGGGCTTCGCCGATCGTTTCGCGCATCTGCGCACTGGCGCGCCGCCAGAGGACGCACGAGCCCTGATGACGGCATTGCTCGCCGACGCCACCAATCTCGGCTTGGCGCGCATGGCCCGCAGTTCTGGGGCTTTCAGTCATTCGCAGTTGCTTTGGATCGCTGAATGGCATGTGCGCGACGAGACCTATCAGGCCGCGCTCGCCTGTCTCGTCGATGCGATACACGGGCAACCCTTCACGAAAATCTGGGGCGACGGCGATACGTCATCCTCGGATGGCCAGTTTTTCCGCGCCGGCGGACATGGCGAGGCGCGCGCCGACTACAACGCCAAATACGGCTCTGAGCCCGGCGTGAAATTCTACACGCACGTCTCCGACCGTTACGCGCCATTCTATTCCAAGGTCATCGCCGCGAACGCCAGCGAGGCGGCGCATGTTCTCGACGGCTTGATGCATCATGAAAGTTCGATCGACATCCGCGAGCATTACACCGACACCGCCGGCGCGATCGATCACGTGTTCGGCCTCTGCCACCTTCTGGGATTCCGCTACGCGCCGCGCATTCGCGATCTCGCCGACCGGAGGCTCTATGTCGTCGGCGCACGCGGTGCTTACAAAGCACTCGATCCCGTGATCGGGGGCGTACTGGATTTGCGCGTCGTCAGCGAAAACTGGGATGAAATCCTGCGCTTGGCGTCATCGATCAAGGCCGGAACCGTCGCGCCTTCGGCGATCCTGCGTCGTCTCGCCGCCTATCCCCGACAGAACGCGCTCGCCAAGGCGCTAAAGGAAATCGGTCGCCTCGAACGTACCCTTTTCACGCTCGACTGGATCAGCGACCCGGCGTTGCGGCGGCGGACGAGCGCCGGACTCAATAAGGGCGAAGCGCGCAATGCGCTCGCGCGCGCCGTGTTCTTCCATCGCCTCGGCGAAATCCGCGACCGCACCTTCGAAAATCAGCGATACCGGGCCTCCGGCCTCAACCTCGCCGTCGCCGCCATCATTCTTTGGAACACCGTCTATCTCGGCCGCGCCGTCGATGAACTACGCTCGCGCGGCGAAACCATTCCCGACGAGTTTCTCGCCCATGTCGCTCCCCTCGGTTGGGAGCATATCGCCTTCAACGGCGATTACGTTTGGCCCACAGAACCCCTCGAAGCAGGCTTTCGGCCTCTCCGAAACCCGCGCGCCGACTTCCTCAGTGCCGCTTAACGTACGTTTTGGAACAGATTCTGCGATGACCCCGTCTTGGGCGCGTTCCCCGTTATGTCTTCGGCAATGGTGATCGATCCGTCCACCGGCACCCACGCGATCGGCGCGCCCTTATCGGGGGGCGGCGTCGTGGCTTCCGTGGCCGCCTTTTCCGGAGCGGCTTTGGCCGGCGGCTTCAGATCGGCTTCCGCTTTGGTGAAGACGCTATCGTCACCCTTCGCCTTGTTGAAGCCGGCCTCGGCGAGCGCGACGTATTTCTTGGCGTCATCCGTGCGGCCCTCGAAGATGGCGCGTCGCGTCATCGTGATGTCCGAAAAGGCGCTGGCGCCGTCAGTGGAGAATTTGCCGAAATCCTTGTCCGCGGTTTTCTGTTCGGTCGTAGCCTTCGCCTCTTTGACTGGAGGCGTCGTGGCCGGGGCGGTCGTCGCAGCCCAAGCCGCGTCGCCCGCCAGAATCGTCGTGGCGCACAGCGCCGCGAGGAGGGACGTGCTATATTTTACCATGGCCTTGATCTCCCAATGCATCGGGTCACATGCCCAACGCTGGAGCGGTTTCGGTCTCATGAACAGCGAACGGTAGGGGCGGAATATACTCTAGGCTTGCGTCGCGACGTCGCCAGGACTGGGGACTGCGCGCGACGACATCGAGGGTTCGCCCGCTCATTTGGACGGGTTCGCGAACTGGCGAACATGGACTTTCCCGCCGAACAAGATCCATGTTGCGTGCATTCCCAACCAAATTTGCAAAGGCCCTCGTGACGGCGCCCGCTAGCCCGATGAAGCCGGCTGCCGGCGTTGAATTGTGAAGTCCACACGATAGAGAGGCCTAGGTCACCGCCGCCAGCGCCCTGACCCGCGCCATGAGGTTCGAGCTTGACGGCGAACGCGTCGCGCTTATGAATCCAGAATTCGATGTGAAAGATGACCGCCGACCTCAACGTCGCGACCCGTGGCCTCTTCTCAATAGGCGCCTGAGTAGAAATGGGACAGAGGGCCGCGCCAATCGTTCACCTCGAATGGGCCAGCTTATCCTATGGCGTTGCGCCGCAAAGAAACCATTGGGAGGGAACCGTTGGCTGAAACGGCGGCAGCAAGGGCGGGGCCCCCAGCAATCGAGATTGGAAACGAGGGAGGCGTGATTCCCGCCACCCTCACTCAACCCGGCGCGACGCGCTTCTGGTTGGCCGTGATCCTGATCGGACTCGGGGCCGGGATTGGCGCGGTGGCGCTGAGCCTCTTGCTTTCCGCGGTGCAATCTTGGGTTTGGCCTTCCACGAACGCAAACATTCTCGACGCTGCCGCCAGGGCCGGCGCTTGGCGCCACGCCCTGGTTTTGATCGGCGCGGGGGTCGTGACTGGCGTCGGACAAATCGCGCTCGTGCAGTTGTCTAGCGGCAACAGCATCGAGATCACGTCGGCGATCTGGTTTTCCGCGGGTCGGCTGCCGGCGCTGCGCACGTTGGGCAGCGCGCTGCTCTCCGTGGTCATCGTCGGTATGGGCGCGTCGCTAGGCAGAGCTTCTTTCTTTCCGGAAGCGTAAATCATTGATCTTGCTCATGGCAAGCCGATTTTGGCCCATGGCTACTGGGTACAGGCGATGCGCAGGTCGAGGAGGTCGAAGGCTTTTTGCTGGATGGGGGT
>Ga0302320_10024758_pt1 | contig 11696 bp, 11 predicted proteins | sample Bog_T0_3_FD_202130 | JGI IMG/M metagenome (GOLD analysis project Ga0302320, IMG submission 202130) | Peat permafrost microbial communities from Stordalen Mire near Abisko, Sweden - Bog_T0_3 | ecosystem: Environmental > Terrestrial > Soil > Wetlands > Peat | place: Sweden: Abisko, Stordalen Mire... | reverse complement strand
CGTGTGTGGCGATTGTTACCGGGAAAGTACGAAATCCGCGCCACATGGCAAGCCCCGGGCGGCATGGATGTCGAGAGCGTGCCTGTGCCGTTCGAAATAGCCGGAAGCAGCATCCCGGGACTGGCACTGCGCGTGTTGCCTCCGTCGGATATTACGGGGCGTCTGGCATTTCAGGACGATGCCGCCAGACCTCCCAGGAACGCGCCGGCGATATTAACTTTCGCGCGATTGGGGATCTGGGCCGGGGGGACGAGAGCGGAAGTCTCGGCTGATGGATCGTTTCACCTCACGCAGTTGCCCGCAGGCCGCTATCGCTTGATTGCGTCCTGGAGTAATGTCTATATCGCGGCGACGCGCGCGGGAACGGTGGAGACTGAGGGCGCTTTGCTCGATCTCACGAACGGAGGAAGCGGTGAGCTATCGGTCCGCATGAGTTCATCGTTGGGATCGCTGTCCGGAATCGTAGCGGATGGCAACCGTTCTACTGCCGGCGCGCACGTAATGCTGGAGTGCGACGGCGAGTCTGCGGACGACGACCCGAGTGCGCTGCAGTTCGCAATCGTGGGAGCGGCCGGACGGTATTCGTTCGATGGAATTGCGCCGGGCAAGTACAAGATAGCGGCAGTCAACGAAGTGCCGGGACGAGCGTGGACTCCGGATGCGTACGAGGACCTGATGGAGAGCGTCGAAATCCACCCGGGCGAGCACGTGTCGCACGACCTGAAACGACGCTCTCCAGACGAGCCATAACGGTCACAGCAATTTTTCCGTTGACAACTTCGCATGGTGTGTGTAGTGTATTAATAGACTAGCACACTTGATGATCCTTCGACTGAACCAGTCGTCCGGCATTCCCCTCTACCTGCAATTGATGGAGCAGGTGAAGCATGCCGTCGAAACCGGCGCGCTGCGGCCGGGCGATCAGCTTCCCACGATCCGGAAGCTGGCGGAGGATCTCGTGATGAATCCCAACACCGTGGCGCGGGCTTATCGCGAACTGGAACATGAGGGAATCATCGAGCTGCGCCACGGCTCGGGCGCGTTCGTCAGCGAACTGGGTGGCTGGAAGGCGGCGTGGAAATCCAATCTGACGCGAAAGGCGCAGGCAATCGTGCAAAATGCAATCGACAAACTGACGGCATCGGGATTAACCGCCGAAGAAATCCGGCGTCTGGTGGAAAACGAATTAGCGGCGGTACGGGACGGCAAGAAACTGCAGGGAGCGGAGCATGAGTAATCTTGCGATTGAAGTGAACGGATTGAGGAAGTCTTTCAAAGGTAAGGCCGCGCTGGATGGCCTGGACCTGCGGGTGCCCGCGGGAAGTATTTTCGGATTTCTCGGCCGCAACGGGGCAGGGAAAACAACCACCATCAAAGTGCTGATGGGCATGCTGCGGTCCGATGTCGGTACGGCGCGTGTCTTCGGTCTGGATGCAGGCGACCCCGCAAGCAGTGTGGCTATCCGCAGCCGCATCGGATTTGTGACCGAAGGAAAGGATCTCTATCCCTATATGACCGTCGAGCAAATCATTCGGTTCACACGGCCCTTCTTTCCGAAATGGCGCGACGACCTGGAGCGGCGTTATCTTCGAATGTTCGATCTGCCCCCGAATAAGAAGGTCAGCGACCTTTCCAAAGGGATGCAATCGAAGCTGATGCTGCTGCTCGGTATCTGCCACAGCGCTGAATTGCTGATCCTCGATGAACCTACCGACGGTCTCGACCCCGCCGCAGTGGAAGACGTATTGCGCGAACTTGTGGCTCTTGCGGCAGCTGAGGGGACAACGATTTTTTTCTCCTCACACCAACTGACGGAAGTGGAACAGATCGCCGACCACATCTGCATTATCAACAGAGGGAAGGCGATCGTGTCGGGAGTGCTGGACGATCTGAAAGCGCGGTATCAGCGGATTCAGGTGGTGCTTCCGGACGATATGCCGGCGGGCGTGCGCTGGGTGGAGGGCGTGGCAAGTGTGCGCCAGGACCGCCGCACCGTGTCGATTTTGGCGAACGGAAATGCGGATGCGATTGTCGCTCAGGCCGAGTCCATTCCGGGCGCAACGGTGGAGCGATTTCCGGTTGGACTGAAAGAGATTTTTCTCGAACACGTAAGGAGCGAAGATCATGCTTTGGTATAAGGCCTGGCGCGAAACGCGCCTGCGGGTGCTTCTGATGTTCGCGGTCGTTATCTTCATCCTGTTTCAGGTCCACCAGCATGTGCCCCTGAACCGTCAGAACTGGGCCTCGCTGCAACTGCAATTCATGTGGATGATCATTCCGCTCTCCCTCGCAGGCTCCGGGGTCCGGGCGGAAGCGCCTTTCCGGCCAGTGAAAGGGCTCCAGGGATCTATGTACTTCACGCTGTCGCTTCCGGTGAACCGGCTGAGGCTGCTGTACGTCAGATCCGCAGTCGGTTTGCTGGAGGCCGCTGGCCTGGTCGCGATCGGGTGCTGCCTTGCGGTCCTGGCGTTTCCCGGGTTGAGGGAACAGATCACGATGGCGGACGGGGTCGCCTACGCCTTGACGGTCTTTGTCTGCGGGTTTTCGGCCTTCGGCCTGTCGACTATCCTTGCGACGTTTCTCGATCAGCAGTGGCAGGGCATGGTCGCGATGGCAACGTATTTCTTCGCGCGCTCGGTGACCTTCGGCCTGAATGGAGACCCCACATCCCCGCTGGCGCGGTTCGATTTCTTTCGGGCCATGGGGACGGCGACGACTCTGCACTCCATGCCGTGGGTTGCAATGGCGACGTCGGCTGCGGTTGGCCTGGCTTGTTATCTGGCGGCAATGAAAGTAGAGCTGTCACGGCAGTATTGAGAGGAGGATTTAAAAGTGCTCTGGTACCGATTCTGGCTGGAAACAAGATGGCGGGTCTTGCTGCCCATGGCCATGAGCCTCATGGTGCTGGCGTACATCCACTATGACCGCAGCCTGCTGCCTTTGACGCTGGCGGTGACGCTGCCCGTATTCTTCGTGCTGGGTCCTATCGCGCTGGCAGGTTCGGGAATCATGACGGAAACACCGTTTCGCGCCGTGAAAGGAATTCAGGAATCGGTGAATTTCACCCTGTCGCTGCCCGCGAGCCGGACTCGTCTGCTGGCGACGCGCGCCGCATTCGGAATGCTGGAAACCGCCGCGATAGTCGCCGCAGTCGGAGGCATCGCCTGGCTTGTTTTTCCGGAACTGCGGCAGCGCATGACGGGCGCCGATGGCGTCCGGTACATGGTAACCATCGTGATTGGAAGCTGGGCGCTTTACGGTCTTTCAACATTGTTCTCGACGATACTCGATGCACCGGGACAGATTTTCGCCACCATCGCCGCAGTTTACGCGGCGGGTTGGCTGAATCCCCGGAGCGGACACATCGCGAGGGCGATGGCCGGCAGCGCTTCGCCGCTGCTGACGCACGCGCTGCCGTGGGCCTCTTTGAGCACCTCTCTGGCGATCGGTCTCGCGTGCTTCGTATCGGCGACGAAGGTCGTGCGGTTTCGCCAGTACTGAGGATGCGGAGGGAGATTTGAGAATGCTCTGGTACAAAGCGTGGCGGGAAACCAGATTGAAAATACTGATGCCGGTGGGAATGGTGCTGTTTGTGCTGTTCCTGACGCATCATGATGGAGGGCTGCGGCGGGGCGCCCCATTATTCCTGGCCATGATGGCGATGTTCTGGCCGGTGTTTCCCCTGCTGCTGGCTGGATCGGGCGTTACCACGGATCCTCCGTTTCGCGCAGTCAAGGGTAGCGACTCATCCTTGTACTTCACGCTGTCGCTTCCGGTGAGCCGTTCGCGCCTGCTGGGCATGAGAGTCGCAGTAGGGATGACGGAGACGGCAGTTCTGATTGGCCTGACCTGCGGGGCGGCGGCGATCATTCTGCCGGAACTCAGACATTATTTTTCGGGATGGGACGCACTGCTGTATGTGTTTACGGTGATTTTCTGGTGTACTTCGGTATACGGGCTCGCGACTTTGTTTTCGGCCTTTCTGGACCAGCAGTGGCAGGTGCTCGCAACCATGATGGTGTTTTGGGCAGGTCGTGGCTTGGCTGGCGGCAAAGGCATTCTGTTCCGCGCTTTGGAAGCGGACTCGCCGCTGGTGACGCATGCTTTTCCCTGGGCGCCGAGCGCGCTTTCGCTGGGGCTCGGATTGGTTTGCATGGTAGCCGCGGTTAAGGTGGTAGAGGCGAGACAGTATTGATGCGTCGGGAACAATGGCCGCGAAATTGCGTAGCTACTCTAAGGAGCACGGCATGAAAAGGAATTTAAGAAGAATCGTCATCGGGCTTGCGTTGACAGCCCTGGCGGCGATGGCCCAGACCAAACCGAGCTTCGAGGTTGCGAGCGTGAAGCCCGCGGCGCAGCCGGATCAGGCGAAGATGATGGCGCTCATGCAGGCGGGCGGGAAGATTCCGTTCGGCATCAGCATCAGCGGCCAGCGCGTCGAGTATCTGTATATGGACCTGAAAAGCCTCGTCGCCAACGCTTACGACCTGAAGACCTATCAGGTCACCGCACCCGACTGGCTGCAGACCGCGCGCTTCGACATTGTAGCGAAAATGCCGGACGGCTCGACCAAAGACGACGCTCCTAAAATGCTGCAGGCGCTGTTGGAGGATCGGTTCAAGCTGACCGCGCACCGCACCAGCGCGGAACATCCGGTCCTGGCGCTGGTGGCCGGCAAGGGCGGCTTCAAACTGAAACCCTCGACCGATACGCCTGTGCCGCTCGACGAGAACGCCCCGCTCAAACCGGGTGAGATGACGATCAATCAGGGCGACGGCCCTATGCGGATGAAGATGGATCCGACTAACGGCAGCGCCGTGATTGATCTGGGTGTCAGGGGCAAGATGTCTTTTAAGATGAACGGCGCCACCCAGTCCATCCACATGGATTTCAACATGGTGACGATGAGCGGCTTTGCCGACATGCTCACGCAGTTCTTCACGCAATTGGGCGGCGGCACAGGCGGACGTCAGGTGGTGGATATGTCCGAAGTCAAAGGCAACTACGACGCGGCCATGGACGTATCGCTGGCGGACGTGATGAACATGGCGCGCACGCAGGGGATGGACGGGCCCGGCGGTGGCGGCCCAGGCGGCCCAGGTGGGGCCGGGCAAGGGGGCGGAGCGCCGGTGGCTTCCGATCCGGGCGGCGGATCGGCATCGCTGACCGACGCTGTAAAGTCGATGGGACTGAACCTGATCACCACCAAAGCGAAGGTGGATCAGTTGGTTGTGGATCACATGGAAAAGCTACCGACCGAGAATTGAGAGCAGGAGATGATAAATCGTATGAGAACGAACTTTGGAAAAATTACACTCGGGCTGGCATTCGCGGCCCTGACGGCTTTCGGACAGACGAAGCCCACCTTTGAAGTTGCGACGATTAAACCGTCCGCGCCGCTCGACCAGGCGAAGATGCTGGCCGCGCTGCAAAGCGGTGGAAAGCTGCCGGTGGGCGTCACCATCGACACGCGGCGGGCTGAGTACCTCTATCTGGATCTCAAAACCCTGCTGACTTACGCGTACGGCGCGAAACCGTACCAGATCACCGGGCCCGACTGGATGGCGACCACGCGCTTCGACATCGTGGCCAAGATGCCGGAAGGATCCAAAAAAGAGGATGCACCCCAGATGCTGCAGTCGTTGCTCGAAGATCGATTCAAGCTGGTAACCCACCGCACCAGCGCCGAGCATCCGGTGCTGGCGATCGTCGCCGGCAAGGGCGGAGCCAAACTGAAGGCGTCGGCCGGCACCCCGGTTGCAATCGATGAAAGTGCGCCCCTGAAAGCCGGTGAACGGCAGATTGACGGCCCCGAGGGGCCGATGCGTATGACGATCGATATGACGACCGGCAGCTCGGTGATCGACATGGGACTGAAGGGCAAGATGGCCTATAAAGTAAACCCGACCACGCAGTCCATGCACATGGATTTCAGCATGGTGACGTTGAACGGTTTCGCGGACATGATGACGCAATTGTTGACGCAACTGGGTGGCGGAACGGGGGGCCGGCAAATTGTGGATATGACCGATATCAAGGGCAACTACGATGCTTCGCTTGAGATTTCGCTCGCCGAGATCGTGGCGCTGGCCAGAGCCCAGGGGATGGATATCCCGGGCGCCCCGGGCGGTGGAGGCGGTGCCGGTAACGGACCGGCAGTGGCCTCGGATCCCGGTGGTGGCGGCACATCGGTAACGGATGCCGTGCAATCGATGGGGCTGAAGCTGGAATCGCGCAAGGCGATGGTGGATCAGTTCATCGTCGACCACATCGAAAAAACGCCGACGGAGAATTAGCTCCTATTTGAGGAGTTCGTGAATCTGACGGACCGGGGCATCGGCAACCGGTCCGTGAGAGGTCCAGCGCACCGCGCCATCGGGCCCCAGCAAAACCAGGTACGCGTCGTCCGGGGCCTCGAAATGGACCGCGGCCTTCACTTCTTTTTCATGCTCGGTGACGATGACGAAACGATCGTACTCTTCCTTCGGAACGCCGCCTTTGATCCCGCTCTTCGCCATGCCCCGCACCAGTTTCGGCGCGTCTTCGAGAAAGATCACGGTATAACGTTCCAGCCCCGCATCGCCTTTGAACTCCGCGGCAAGTCGTTTCGCCCAATCGGTACAGTGCGGGCCGGAACCGTGCGTGAAACCCACTACCAACAGAGCCTGATGACCCTGGGTTGCGGCGGGCAGCGTGAGTTTTCTGCCGGAGAGCGCCTCCGCGTCAAAGCGCGGAAACAGCGATTGAGCAAACAGCGAAGAGAAGATCAGCAGCAGCAACGCCGGACGGCGAGTCATTTACCCATTCTATTCTCCAGAGCGCCGATCCTGTGCCGGCGGCGGATCGCGTCGCACTAAGCGCGGCGGCCCGTCGGGATCTTCACCCTGCGGAGCGGGCTGCGCCGGTGATTCAGCCGGCCTGGCCGTGGCCGCGGCAGCCGGAGCGGTCGTCTTCGTGAGAGCCACGAGATCCCGCATTTTGCGGGTTTCCTCGCTCAGCTGATGAACGATCTTGTCGGCGACATCCGCCATCGCGCTTTTAAACTTGCCCCCGCCGGATTCCTGGGTGGTGGACCAGATCACGTCGCCGTCTTTTCCGATCAGGCGTATCGAGCCAGTAGCCTCATGCCTGCGCTCCTGGATCCGGCTGGCTTCGCTGTCGGTCACGCCGAGGCCGAGGGATGAATCGGAGGACACGCCGGAGTTCAGGGCCCGGGAACTGGAACCGCTGGAAGCGTTGGTGTGAACGCCGATCGAATCGTTCGTGCTGTGGAGTTCGGTGAAGATCAGATCGTCGCCCGAACCTTTGAGCACGGCGTCGGCGCGGGCCTGGTTTTCGGTGATGGAGAAGAGCCCGGAACTTTGGATGGCGGCGATGAGCATATCGCGAAACTGATCGGAAGTTTTGCCGCCTCCGAGTTGTTCCACGTAGATGCGCCGGACGTCGGCGAGCGCGACCTCCGGCTGGCGGATCTCGACGGCGAAGGCGGTCACGGAGAGAAGGGCGATGAGCGCGGGGATTTTCATCCTTTGCCTGCCTTCCGCGCCTCTTCGTCCTGATACTCGACGCGCCGGCCGGTGCGGGCTTCGAGCGATACGAGCAACTGACGGATATCGCCTTTGCTCACTTCGAGCACCACGGCCTGTTGCCTGCCGTCGGAATCGGCATAGCCGATGGTGAGGAAGTGCGAACGTCTCTTCGCAATCAAAAACAGCGGCGAAATCAGCACCGCTTCCAGATAGCGGCGGTCGACTTTGAGGCCGTATTCGATGTTGTTGACGTCGCTCCATGCCACGGAGATCGCTTTGTCGCGGAGGTGCAGCGACAGGGCGGTGGCATCGCGAACGTCGATCTGAGCGCTGGAATGACTGGGGACGCCGGAAACGGTTCCGCCTACATAGAGAACCCGCTCACCGGGGCTTCCCGCCTGAAGCAGAGACGAGAGAGCCAGCAGAACCACGAGGGTTCGTCGCATGTAATGTTGAATAACACAAATGGAGGAAGTTGTATATATCCCCATGCTTTTACGCGGGGATGGGGGTTTCGTTATGAAACGGGCGCGGCGGGAAACGGTCGTTGGGGAGTTGGCGCGCAATATGCGGAAAGTACCTTTCGATGGTACTATTTGTATTTGATGGGAAGCGCCAACAGCCTCGGCTTGTATGTGGATTCGCTGCAGGAGCGCGGGCAATACACGTTCACTCGCGAGGAAGCTCTGGCTGCGCTGGGGATCTCCGCGACGGCGCTGAAACGCGCCGCCGAAAGGCTGAAGCTGAAACGCAGGCTGGCTATGCCGCGCCGCGGATTCTTCGTGATCGTTCCGCTCGAATACCGCAGGCAGGGAGCGCCGCCATCGGCGTCTTTCATCGATCCGCTGATGCGCTTCCAGGGCACGGATTATTATGTGGGGCTGCTTTCGGCGGCGGAGATCCACGGCGCGGCGCATCAGAAGCCGCAGGAGTTTCAGGTGCTGGCGGGCAAGCAGTTGCGGCCCGCCGCGGCCGGGCGTAATCGGATCCGGTTCTTCCTTAAGACGGATCTTGTGCGGACTCCGGTGGAACTGGTGAAGACGACCAGCGGGCGCATTCGCGTTTCCACGGCGGAGGCGACGGCGTTCGATCTGGTGCGGTTTTACGATCGCGCGGGACACCTGAATTACGTAGCTACCGTGCTGGCGGAACTGGCGGAGAAGATCGATGCAAAGAAGCTGGTGCGGGTGGCCGAGGCCGGGGGCGAATCGTCCGTTGCGCAGCGGCTGGGGTATCTGCTCGAAAAAGCAGGTGCGGCAAAGGCGGCTTCCGGACTGGCGAAGTGGGTGGAGCGGCGCTCACCCAAAGCGGTGCTGCTGCGACCGGACCGGCGTTCCGTCGAAAAAAACAGAGGACGCCGAAGCAAGAGGCTGCGCGCCAAAGCGAGGGTCGGCTTCGAGCGGGATGCGCGCTGGCGCGTGATCGTCAACGAAGAAATCGAACTGGACGAACTTTGATCGAGCGGGACTTCATCGTCGCATGGCGGCAACAGGCTCCGTGGCCAACGGATGCGCAGGTGGAACAGGACCTTGCGCTCTCGCGCGCGATCGTCGAAATATTCGATCATCCGCGGCTGAAGCGCGAACTGGCGTTTCGCGGCGGCACTGCGCTGCACAAATTATTCTCGCCCGGGCTGGTGCGGTATTCCGAGGACATCGATCTGGTGCAGATCGAAGAAGGGCCGATCGGGCCGGCGATGACGGCGCTGCGCGGCTTGCTTGACCCGTGGCTGGGCGCGCCGAAGCGAAATCTGTCGGAAGGTCGCGTGACGCTGATTTACCGGTTCGAGTCGGAACTGCCTCCGGTGGTCCCGCTGCGTTTGAAGGTCGAGATCAATACGCGGGAACATTTTTCGGTGTTTCCACATGTGCTGAAGGAGCATACGGTGGAGAACGGATGGTTTGGGGGCTCAGCACGGATTCGCACTTACCGGCTGGAAGAACTGCTCGGGACCAAACTGCGCGCGCTGTTTCAGAGGAAGAAGGGGCGGGATCTGTTCGATCTGGGCGTGACGCTCGAAGACGAGTCGCTCGATGCGGCCGCGGTGGTGGCTTGTTTCGAGGAGTACCTGACGCGGGGAGGAGGCGCGATCTCGCGGGCGCAGTTTGAAGAGAACCTGCTGATGAAACTGGCCGCGCCGGAGTTTACGGGGGACTTGCCGGTGATTCTGACGCCGGAGGCTCTGGAGAGATTCAGCGTGGACAGGGCGGGTGAGATGGTGCTGACGCGATTGGTGGCGAAGCTGAAGGGCGAACCGTGGCAGGGGAAGCCAGCCCGGGATTTGCGGCGGCAGGGGGCTAGACGCGCCGGCGGATAGTTGCGGCATGATATGCAAAAAGTACCTGAGATAGGTACTTTTTGCATTTGAGAGGTTTTGCGCCGAGGCCGCAACGCTTCGCGCTATGCTCTCGGTATGAGGCGTTCCGGCCGGTTCGGTGCTGCGGTTGTTTTGGCATTTGCGACGATCGCGCTGTCGTCCATTCCGGCGCACGGCGCGAAGCGGGCCAAAGCGACAAAGCCTCCGGTCACCGTCACGTTCGAGGCGCACAACGAAGGTGTGGGCGAGATCTACGGTGCGGAGAATCTGGTAACCGTGACCATCGACAGCGAGGGGATTCGTTACCAGGGCAAGAGTATGGAGAAGCCGTACGCGCTCAGGTGGGAACAAGTCTCGGGCTGGCAGCCGAACTACTTCACTTCGTATAGTCCGGGCCGCGCGAGTGGCGGCGATTTCGGTATCGGGCTTTATCAGGATGCGCGCTACTTCAGCTTTCGCACCCGCAACGGCGCAGCCTTCACCGCGGCGGTGAAGGCCTTGCGCGCGTATGCGCCAGCCAAAGAGCGAACCGGTATGGGGTAGCGGTTCCGGGGCGGGGCGCGATTTATTACCTCCCGTATCCGGATCGCCGTTCAGAGTGCCATCGGTGGTGCCCCAGACGGCTGAGGTTCCCCAAACGGCCGACGTACCCCAGACGGCCGAGTAGCCCGAGTTTGCGCCGGAATCCGTGCCCCAAACGGCCGACGTGCCCCAGACGGCTGACGTGCCCCAGACGGCCGAGGCCCCGGAGTCCCAGACCGACGTGCCCCAGACGGCTGAGGTGCCCCAGACGGCTGACGTGCCCCAAACGGCCGAGGTACCCCAGACGGCCGATTGAGATGCGTCGTTCACGATATAAACGGGGGTCTGCCGGTTCGTCTCGGAGCCTCTCGAAGCGATCGGAGAAGAGGCGTTCTGGCCAGCCGGAATGGTGGCGGCGCTGGCGAGGGCGGCATCCAGGTCGAGGTAGCCTGCGCCGACGGTGAAGACGTCGTACTGCACGGTGAAGGTTTGACTGGTTGTGGGATCGGTGATCACCGACGTGCGCGGGAATGTCTTGGTGGCCGTCAGCATGAGACGGGCCTTCACCTGATCGGGCGTGATGGTTTCGCCGCCCAGGTAAGCGCTCAGGAAGCCGGAGCTTTGATTCCCGATGAGAGCGGCGGCCGCGCCGCTGGTCACGCCTGCGGCCATGCTGGTGCCGTTGAGAATGAAGTAGCCGGAGATTTGTTGAGCGGTCGGCGACTTGACGTAGGAAGCAAGCGGAACGATGTTGGTCGGTTCGGTGGTGGCGAGCGTGGAGCCAGGGTCGAGGATGGAGAAAATCCTGTTGCCGGGGGCGACCAGATCGGGCTTGACGACGTGATCGAATAAACTTGGACCCTTGGCGCTGTACGTGGTCATCAGGTCGTCGGAGCGCGAAGGAGAGCTCTCGGTATTCATTGCGCCGACGGTGATCACGAGCGGGTCGTTACCGGGTGCTGCGATGGTGCCATAGCCGTTCGTACCCGCGGAGTTGTTGCGACCGCCGTTGCCGGCGGCAACTACCACCGTGATGCCGGACAGCCACGCCTTTTCCACGGCCTGGCAAAGCGGATCGGTCTTGTAGCTTTCAAAGACCGGACGTCCCAGCGAGAGGTTGATGACCTTGATGTTATAGACGTCCTTCAGTTCGATTGCACGATTGATGGCGGCGATGACTTCGGCATCGTCCGACTGGCCCTTGGAGTCGAGGACTTTGAGACTGATCAGATGAACGCCGGGGGCAACGCCGTGAATGTCGTGCAGAAAGCCGGATCCATAGGAGTTGGAGCCATTGCCCGCGATGATTCCGGCAATGTGGGTGCCGT
>Ga0302320_10024757_pt1 | contig 11696 bp, 9 predicted proteins | sample Bog_T0_3_FD_202130 | JGI IMG/M metagenome (GOLD analysis project Ga0302320, IMG submission 202130) | Peat permafrost microbial communities from Stordalen Mire near Abisko, Sweden - Bog_T0_3 | ecosystem: Environmental > Terrestrial > Soil > Wetlands > Peat | place: Sweden: Abisko, Stordalen Mire... | reverse complement strand
AGGCGGTTGCCCCTGACCCGATTGAAGCCCGGTGCGCTGCAGGCACCGCCGGGACACTCGACAAGGGCTATTATATCCCGCTCCCCACCGGGTTCAACAAGGGGGGAATTTTCCCCGGCTTGCCCCGCAGATAGCCAGCCTCGCGCGCCCGCGCCCGCGCCAAAAACCATTTAATTGCGGATTGCCGGCAAGAACATATATACGGCCGCCTCTCGGCCTTTACGGACGCCCCCCCGGAGTGTGGCTAACTGGCATTGTGCCCTTCCTTGAACTTCGCCAAGATCGCGCGGATTTCGGCAATGCTCTTCTTTTCCTGACGCTGGTTCTCTTCGTCCTCTGGCGGCTTGTTCAACATGGCCTTGGGCAAGACTTGCTCAAAGAACCGATTGCGGTACTGCCGCGCCCAAACCAAGAGAGACCACGCACCCAGGCTTGGGGCGTCGGTCGGTTTCAGCCGTCGATTCTCCAAGGCCCCGTAGACCCAAAGCACATCCCGAACAAGGTCCGCTGGTTGCCGGGCGTCTCCGATTCGATCCAAGAGGGCGTCAATGTCGATGTCGGGCTCCATGCTTCTCGATCGTTGTGGGGGCAAGGGCTTCGCGGCCATCGTGTCCGGGGTTTCGTCGTCAGTGTCGCCGGTGTTTGCCAACGCCGGGAACTTCGCGGCCATTCGGCGCCATGCCTCTTCGCCGGCATTGGCCTTCGTCATGCCGCCGCTGCGAAGTTTCCGCAACTCGGCATCCTTGAACAGGGACGCTTCGGACCATCGGCCCTCACGTCGCAAGCGTTCGGTCAATTCGATCTTCGATTCGTTCATAGCAAATTACCTATTGTGAAGGTGAAAAAAATGGAATTGCGTTGACGGGGTATATAAGCTATCCGCCGCCGCGATTTTGCCGGCGGGGTCGGGGTCAAAATCCTGGAGCGAAGGGGGACCCCAATGGGTCGTCGCACTGGTCGCGATCCCGCCGCTGCCGCCTCGTCTGGCGTCGTCTGGCGTGCATAACCTGTTGGTCGTTGTCATGCCCCTGGTGCCCGCTGCCGTCGTCCTGGTCGGTCGTGAAGTCATCGGCGCTTGGCCCTGGTCTGCGGGTCGTGTTGGCGGAAGTGTTGACGCAAGTGTTGACAATCGCTGCCCTGCCCGGTGTTTCACGGGCAGGGCGAGCGTCAACAGTTCCCGCAAATCTTCGCTATTTCCAGGGTCGTTTCCAGGTGCTATACTTGTCTGGTATGGACTCTGGATCAGTTAGTTGGGGTTCAAATCCCTATTCCCCAGTTTGACAAAGCCTTGCGTGACAACGAGTTACGCAAGGCTTTTCTTATACGCGAAAAACCGCTTTCAACACTTCCGGGAGACGAGGCGTGACAAGTACCCGCGGTTTCATGTTCCGGCTGTTGGCGATAGCCCTGTTGACAGCCCTGTTGACCGGTTGCGACAAGAGCTCATCGCCTCCGGCCGGCAGCGGTGCGGCGGCCGGGTCGGGCGAAGGCCCGGTCGTGGCCAATGGGCCGACGGAGAAGCCGGCCGAGCCCCGTGCGATCGACCTGCGCACGCTGCCGCCGTTGGACAACGCCAAATATGCCATCCGCGCGGCCAGCCGCCTGGAAGGCACTTGCAGTGGCAAGGCGGCGGAGGTCCTCGAACACTTTCGCGCGGCGTTGGAAAAACCGGGCTGGAAACCTACTACGCCGCTGCCCAAAGGCGATGCCGGCGACGAGTCGGCCTCGGCCATGCTGAGCAAAGGCCCCGACTCGATCTTCCTTTCGGTCAGTCGCAACGGGCAAGGCGATGAGAAGCAGTTCTCCGTGGGCGATCTCGGTACGTGCGACAGCAGCAAGTTGCCCCGCCTGGCCGGGGCGGAGCACGGCTACGACGGCACGATCTCGACCGTCTATTTCACCGACATGCAAGTCGCGGCGACCGCGGCCTCCGTGCGCAATCTGCTGCTGGCAGGCGGCTGGCAGGAGTTCGACAAGCCGCTGATGAAAAAGATCGAATCACCCGGCTTCGTCCAGGCCGAGTATCGCAAGCAGGGCAACTCACTGCGCGTGCTGGTCAGCGCCGCGGCGGGCAGCGAGAACCGCTCGTCGGTCAAGTACGTTATCGGCGCCATCGGGCATGAACTGCCCGCCCCGGCAAACGCGACGGGGGTCGAATTCGACGACGCGTTGTGGATGATGCGCTGCACGATTCCCGGCGACCTGGAGCCGACGGCCAAATACTACCGCACCGCCATGCCGGAACTGGGCTTCGATCCGCCGCAGGACTTGGACATGAGCGAAACGGATATGGTCCTTACCTGCGAGTCAAAAGACAAGGACGTGGTTATCATCAAACTCCATTTTGACGGCGACAACACGCACGCCGAGTTGCATGGCATTTCCGCCTACGCTCGCAAGAACGCGGGGAAGGGGGGGAGTTGAGAGTCGAGAGTTGCTAGCCAAAGGCTTTCAGGGCTTGCTGCTCGTTGCCGACGATCTCGAAGATCTGACCGAGCTTTGTGGCGTGGAAGATGTCCATGATCTCCGGGCCGACCAAGCAGAGCTTGAGCTTGCCGTGCTTCTGGAGGATTCTCTTGCGCAGCATGAGCATGATGCCCAGCATGGCGCTGGAAAGCCCCACGACGCCCGTGAAGTTCAGCAGCACGTTCTGGCAGTCGTTTCGTTCGGCCACGTGGAACAACTCGTCGCCGAATCGCTTGACGCAGGCCTCGTCCAGGATGCGATGCTCGCCGAAGCGAATGACTATCACGCCGCCCTGCCTGCGCAGTCCCAGGTAATGGCACGCCTTGCTGCTGACTTCCTCTGCTTTGGGCTCCTCGGGTAGGGGAAACGACCATCCAGAGAGCGACGTCTCGCAATTTGGGCAGACGCGATGGGCGAAAGAGACGATCTCGCAACACCGCGGGCAGACCCTGCGGCGGTGGATGAACGCGGCGCCGAGTTGGGGCGCCGTCCCCTGCTTGGCCGTTTCATCGGCAGCGTGGTCTTTAAGCGCGGGGGAACTTTGCGAGGGCGTCTTATGCGGTTGTGGCTCGCTTGGCTCGGCGTGGTGTGGAGTGGCATGTTGACGGGACGCCGGCAGAGTATCGTCGGCAAGCGAGCGCGAAACCGGACGCGGCGGGCCCAGCAGCGCGAGCAAGTCGTCTTCCGTGACCTCAATCCTGGGAACGACAATTCGCTCCTTGCAATGCGGGCAGATGCCTGTCTTGCCGGCGAACTCGTTCTTCACGCGCAGACAATGCCCCTGGGGGCACGTGACCTCGATCGACATACTCCACCTCGTCCCAGCGCAAGCTTGACCCAAGAGCCGACGATCCGAACAGCCACCTTCTCTGAAAAGCTAACGTTAAAATACCAGCGCGCAACAGTTCTGTCAATGTTTCGTTGCCGCAAATCGCTATTTCTTCAAGATCGGGTCTTGGATAATGACCCACATCGATTGATCGGCGTCGAGTTCTATCCGCAGGGCCTTGATGGGCGCCGGCTGGAGCTTGGCCAGGACGTGCCCGTCCACGAACCGGCCGACCTTGCGGAATTCCACGCCGTCGGAGGAGACCAGCAGCGACCCGGCGACAATCCGGTCGGCCTCGGGGGCGTCCGGTTTGCCGGTAAAGACCTCGACCGACGAGAGACTGGCCGGCTGTTCGAAGGAGATCGTCAACGAGTCGCCCTTCTGCCCCGCCCGGCTGCTCCAAAAGAAGGTGGCCGGGTCCCAATCGACGGTCCGCTGGGGCGTGTTGCCGCCGTAAGCGGGCATGGTGGAGACGGCCGTGGCCTTGGGCTTCAAGGCGCGGACATCGCGGACGTTACGCAACGAAGCCTTGACGGCATGGCTCGTGCGATCACCGGGCATGAACGTCCGTACGGTGAGCGTGTGTGCGTCCGGCGGCGCGGTCGTCGTGCCGGTCCAGCGGAGCGAAGCCGGCATCGGCTCACTGCCGTCGGTCGTGTAACGAAGCTCGGCGCCTGCGAACGGCGGGCGAACCTGGATAATTCCCGCGCTGGCGGCCTTCACTTCGGGGTCGGGCACGCGATAGGCCACGCCCATGAGGCCCAGGCGTTCGAGGTGTGCCGGCCCCAGGCGGTCCATGAACTCGGGCAGTTTGCGGCAGGCTTGGGGCGTCCAGCCCAATTCGGCCAAGGCGCACAGCCGCGGCCAGGTCTTGTAATCGGCCCGTTGGTCTGAGGTGATGAATTCGCTCCATAGGCAGGCCTGCACGCCCATCACGCGCGTCTTCTGTTGGGCGGTCAGTCCCGGCCGGCTGAGCGGATCGAAAGCGTAGACCTGCGACACGGGAATGATGCCGGCCCAGGAATGCCCCCAAGTGTCCAAAGGCGATTCCTTCATGTCGAAGTAACAATGCGGCCCGGGGGCGAAGACGACGTTCCAACCGCCCGTGGCGGCCGTGTAGCCCGGATCGCTGCCCGTCCAGGAAACGATGGCCGAGTCCTTGGAGAGCTTGTCGTTGAGGATTTCGTTCCAGCCGATCATCTTGCGGCCGTGCTTGCGAACGATCTCTTCGTAGCGGCGGATGAAATAGCCTTGAATATGGGCCAGCGAGGGGAGCTTCTCGCGCTGCATGAGGTCTTTGCAGCGAGCGCAATTGGCCCAGGCGTTGTGGTTCACCTCGTCGCCGCCCACGTGGATGTACTCGAAGGGGAAGAGCTGCGCGAGTTCGCCGACCATCGCGTCGAGCATTTCGTAGTTTTCCTTGCGGCCGGCGCACCACACGTTGCCCGAATGCGTGCCCAGGCAGAGGATTTCCGGATAGGCCACGGCCGCGGCGCCGCTGTGGCCGGGGATGTCGATTTCCGGCATGATATTGACGTGCCGGGCGGCCGCGTAGGCCACGATGTCGCGAATCTGCACTTGGGTATAGAAGCCGCCGTAGCGGGCGAATGTCTCGCCGGGGCGGGTGTTGGGCAGCTTGCACGCGGTACCCCGCCAGCCACCGATCTCGGTCAGTTTGGGATACGACTTGATCTCGATGCGGAAACCGTCGTCGTCGCTGAGGTGCCAGTGGAGCACGTTGAGCTTGTGCATGGCCATCAGGTCGATGAGCCGCTTAACGAACTCCGCGCCGCGGAAATGCCGCGAGTCGTCGAGCATGAAACCCCGCCAGCCGAATCGCGGCTGATCAACGATCTCCACGCAGGGTACTTTCCACTCGATGCCGCTTTGCAACGCGGGAGCGAAGATCTGCACGGGCAGCAATTGCCGTAGCGTTTGCATGCCGTAGAAGACGCCCGCAGGCGAAGCGCCGGTAATGGTGATCTGCTCCGGCGCGACGCTCAGCCGATAGGCCTCTTTGCTGGTGGCGGCCAGCGATTTGACTTCCTTCAAGACGATTGCGGGCTGACGGTCGGACGCGGCTTCTGCGGCCACGATCTGGAACTCGATGCCCGTGGCTGGATGGAGCACGTCTGCCAGTTGCGCGGCCTCCGCTTTGCAAGCCTCGTCGGCGACGATGACCGGACCGAGCAGGCAATAGCCCGTCTTCCATTGGACTTCGGCCGGCAGCGGAACCAGGGCCGCGCGATCGGCGGCCAACAAGGCCGTGGCAAGCAGCGGCAGGAGGAAAATCGCAAGCAGGAGATTTCGCGTTTTCATGGTGGGCTTCCTGAGATGTTGATGATTCGAGTACAAGAACAGGCCGAGGCCAACGTCAGGGCTAAGCGATCGGGACCTGAGATGATCGTAATCCCCGCCGCGCGTTGCCACAAGATACAGCTCGGCGATAGGAATTGCGTTGCTTGACAAGACCTATTCCACCTGATTAGACTGCACGAAGTTGTGCCCCCATGCCAGAGGGGCGTAGACATGCACAAACAGTCACCCCCTTTCCTTCAGGAGCAAGACCATGCGCCGCTTCACCTTGTTTGCCCTACTATTGACGTTCGCGGGTTTGATTGCCCTGGCGGTGATGAGCCGCTCTTTCGCGAAGGATCCGCAGGCGACCGCGAAGAAGCCGGTCGCGGAATCGGGTGGGGACGATCCTTTTGGCGCAAGCCCCGCCGCAGCGCCGGTCGCAGTTCCGGAAAAGGGGAAGAAGTCCAAGGCCGCGGATAGTCCATTCGATGAACCATCTGTTCCGTCAAAGCCGGCAGCATCGCCAACTCAGCCGGGCGTTGCCGCGCCGCAGCCGCCGGTCCCCGCGGCTCAACCGCTGGCGCCGGCGCCTCAATCACCGGTTCCGCCACAGCAGCCGGCCACTCCGGCGCCTCAACCACCGGCTCCGGCACAACAGCCGGCCGCTCCGGCACAGCCGCCGGTAGTGTGGACCGTCGTGCGCGAACCCAAAATGACAGCACCGTTTGTCCATATTCTGTCGCCGGAAATGGCCGCAGCGCCTGAACCGCAGGCCGCCATCGATGCTTACAAGGACTCCGAAAGTGTGGCCGAACTGAAGATCGCTGCCGCGCTGGCCACGCCCACCTCGCTCGAATTCGTGGAGACGCCGCTAAAGGATGTCATCGACTATCTCAAGGACGTCCACAAGATCGAGATCCAACTCGACAGGGCCGGCCTGAAAGACGCGGGCGTCGACGAAAGTACGCCCGTGAACAAGAACATCAAGGGCATTTCGCTCCGTTCGGGCCTGCGGCTGATCCTGGACGAATTGCAACTGAAGTACGTTATTCACAACGAAGTCCTGCTCATCACCTCGCCGCAGAAGGCCGAGAGCGATGAGTTCATGACCACGCGGCTCTACCCGGTGAAAGACCTGGTACTGGTCCGCAACGACAGCGGCGAAATCGAGACCGATGTCCAACCGCTGATCGACGTGATCACGAACACGATTTCGAGCAAGTCCTGGGTCGACAACGGCGGCCCGGGAATGATCAGCGCGCTGCAATTCCAAGATCGTTGCGTGCTGACCATTAACCAGACGCAGGAAGTCCACGAGAATATCGCTGATTTTCTGGCGGCGCTGCGCCGCAGCGGGGCATCCGGCACCAGCGGCATGGTTGAGGCACGTTTGCCGGTGCGCAAAGCGAAGAGCCCCGCGACCGCGTTTGGCGCGCCCGTCGTCGGCGGCCAAGAGCTACGCTTGCCGCAGCGCCCGAAATACGTTCCGCCGACTTACTATATCGTCCCCGTCACGCCGGCAACGCCCAACATGGGCACGGGCATGGGAATGGGCGGCATGGGCGGAGGCATGGGTGGCGGTGGCATGGGTGGCGGTGGCATGGGTGGCGGCGGCATGGGCGGTGGCATGTTCTGATTTGCCTGACCTGCTGCTCCAGCGCTCGTTTCGCTGAGTTAAACCGGTCTGGAAAATGGCTATTCCGCTTGCTGCCTATACCGCACTCTCGAAGCTGCGAAAGTTGTCCTGAAGAGCTGTCCGGAAACCCTGGACGGGCACGAGCTTGTTACAATGGAATGGTGCGGTTTCTGCCCAGGCCGCACGCCCAGGTTCTACCATGAGCACAACCACCGACCTTTGGAAGCAGTACACGATGGCGATCGACGACGTTGGTGCGCGGCTGAAGCGGATTTGCGCCGCGCTGGCGGAACACGCGGTGCCTTTTGCCCTGGTGGGCGGCCAGGCGGTCGTGTTATGGGTATCGACCCGCGATCCGGCCGCGGTTCGCACGACCAAGGATGTCGATATCCTGCTGGATCGTAGGGACTTGCCGCAGGCACGAGCGGCAGCACTGGCGGCCGAGATGGACTACTTCGAGCTTTTGGGTGTCGGAATGTTCTTGGACCGCGTGGACCCGAATCCGCGGCACGCTGTGCATTTGGTCTGGGCCGGCGAAAGGGTCCGGCCGGAGTACGAGTTGCCTTCCCCGCCTATCGACGAGCGGCAGGAATTATCGCCCGGGTTGCCCGTGGTCTCGCTTCCGGGGCTGGTGCGGATGAAGCTGCTTTCCAATCGCGACCGCGATCGCGTACACCTGACCGACATGATCGAAGTCGGGCTGATCGGCCGCGAGATGCTCGCCGGGCTGACGCCGGAGTTGGCGCGGAGATTGGAGGGGCTGCTGCGCGAGGCGGGAAGATAGTCGTGTTATAAGGCGTTTCCGTCAACGCCTTTGCTGGTAGTGGACTCTGGTACCAAGCTCCTTATAACGATGACTGAAATGGCCTCGAATTCTTCCGTCGGACGTCGTGTTTGCCAGTGGGTCGGGTGGACGCTCGTGGTTCTGTCGATCGTGGCGTTCCTGGTTTCGGCCGGAATGTGGTTGTTCGTCATCAGTCTTGCCAAACAGAATCCCGCCGGTTTCCGCAACTCGGCCGACGGCTGGGCCTTTCTTGTGTTCGGATTTCTTGCACTATGTGCGGCCTTCATTGGGTTTGGAATAGGACTGATCGCGATCTTTTTCGTGCCGGTCAATGGTCGCCGTTTCGCGATCGCTCTTGGAGTGTCGCTGGCCTTGAATTTTCTGGCCGGGCCAACGCCTTCGCTGTACATTACGCTCCACTCGCGATCTCAGAAACCACCGCATGTGCCGGCGGTACTGGGCGGTGCAAGAACGTCTTCGCCGGATCAGCGCCGGATTTCGGTTACGAAGTCCCCGATTGATCGTCCAATTCGCGCCGCCCCTCTCTCTTGATCTGCTCGAAGAATTCCTTGAGCGAGTCGTCATCGAATTCCTCATATTCGCCGCGGTCCAATTCATCGATACCAATCTGGATTTCGCGGCGCAGGCGGTCGATCGCGGCTTGATATTCCTTCGAATCGCGAAGGTCCAGACAGGCCTGTATGTCCTCCGGCTTCAAGTGGTCGTACTCCGCGAGTATCTGCTCGCGGTTCCAGCGACGTCTCAGAAGGTTAAGCACGAACTCGACGGAAATCCGCGTTCCCTTGATGATGGGCTTGTCATACAGAACTTTTGGGTTGAACGCGATACGGTCCCGCCAAGCCATTGCGACACTCCTGTTACTAGGTCCAGTCTGCATCCTATTGCGTCGCGCCCCGATGGTCAACTCCCACGGCGCCGTAGCAATCTTCGGACTCGTGCTGCAATCCGCAAGAGCGATAGCCGCGACTTCCTGGGCATGCTACAATTCAATTTGCGGATCGGTTGCCGCGGTCCCTAATCAGCCAATCAGGAGGCGAGCATGAGCATGGTCTTGCAAGGCGTAGTCCACGGAACTACTATCCAGTTGAGCGGGTCCCCCGGCGTTGCCGACGGAGAGAAGGTCGAAGTGACCGTGCGGGTTCTCAAGCCACAACGCAAATGGGGCGAAGGAATCATGCGGTCTGCGGGAGCATGCGCTGATGTCGAAGGATTTGACGAGGCTTTTGAAGAGGTCCAGCGCGAGAGGAAAGCGGCGAAGTTTCGAGATGAGGAACGATGAGCTTTCACAACACGTCCGATTTCCAGGCCATTCCAGGTCTTAGGCTTGACGACTGGCTGAGCTAATGCCATGTTCCAACTCGTCGCACCCTTCCAGCCCGCCGGCGACCAGCCGCAAGCCATCGCAAAACTCGTCGAGGGTCTGCGCCAGGAAAAGCAGTTCCAGGTGCTCATGGGCGTGACCGGCTCGGGCAAGACGTTCACCATGGCCAACGTCGTCCAGGCCATGCAGCGGCCGACGCTGGTGATCTCGCACAACAAGACGCTGGCCGCGCAACTCTACTCGGAATTCAAGGAGTTCTTCCCGCACAACGCGGTGCATTACTTCGTCAGCTATTACGATTATTACCAGCCCGAAGCGTACATCCCGCAGCGCGACATCTACATCGAGAAAGACGCCTCGATCAACCAGCAGATCGACCGCCTGCGCCTGGCGGCCACCAGCGCGTTGGTCAGCCGCCGCGACGTGCTCATCGTGGCCAGCGTTTCCAGCATCTACGGCCTGGGCTCGCCGGAAGATTACCGCGCGATGATGGTCGGCCTGGCTCTGGGCAAGCAGGTCGATCGCGACTTCATGCTCAGCAAGCTGGTCGATATCCAGTACGAGCGGGGCGACTTCGAGTTCCAGCGGGGCAAGTTCCGCGTCCGCGGCGATTGCGTCGAGATCTGGCCCAGCTACGAAGAGACGGCCATGCGGGTCGAATTCTGGGGCGACGAGGTCGAGCAGCTCTCGATCATCAATCCCACCAGCGGCGAGGTGATCCAACGCCGCGAGGAACTGTTCATCTATCCCTGCAAACACTTCGTCATGCCCGAGGAGCGGATCAAGGCCGCGGTGGACGACATCAAGCACGAGTTGGACGAGCGACTGGAGCGGCTCCGCCTGGACGGCAAGCTGCTGGAGGCCCACCGCCTGAACGCCCGCACGCGATTCGACCTGGAGATGATGCAGGAGGTGGGCTATTGTCCGGGCATCGAAAACTACAGCCAGCACTTGAGCGGCCGGCCGCCGGGCTCGCCGCCGGACACGCTCTACAGCTTCTTTCCGCAGGATTTCCTGTTGCTGGTCGATGAGTCGCATGTCACGGTGCCGCAGATCCGCGGCATGTATTTCGGCGATCACAACCGCAAGGTGACGCTGGTGGAACACGGCTTCCGCCTGCCCAGCGCACTGGATAACCGGCCGCTGCGGTTCGAGGAGTGGGAAGGCCGTATCAAGCAGGCGATCTTCGTCTCCGCCACGCCCGGACCCTACGAACTGGCCAAGACCGACGGCGAAGTGGTCCAACAGGTGATCCGGCCGACGGGACTTTTGGACCCGGTGATCGAAATCGCGGCGGCCCGGAACCAGGTGCCGCACCTGCTGGAACAGATCCGCGAACGGACCGACGCGGGCGAGCGAGTGCTGGTCACAACGCTCACCAAGCGGCTGGCCGAGGACCTGGCCGCCTACTTCAGCAAGCAGAACGTCCGCTGCAAGTGGCTGCATAGCGAGTTGGACGCCTTCGAGCGGGTCGAACTGCTTCGCGATCTGCGCAAAGGGGAGTTCGACGTGCTCGTGGGCGTGAACCTCTTGCGCGAAGGGCTCGACCTGCCCGAGGTCTCGCTGGTGGCGATTCTTGACGCCGACAAGGAGGGCTTCTTGCGGAGCGAGACGTCGCTGATGCAGACCATCGGCCGCTCGGCCCGCAACGTCAACGCTAAGGTCTTTCTCTACGCGGACAAGGTGACCGATTCGATGCAGCGGGCCATTGAAGAGACCGGCCGCCGCCGCGAAATGCAGCAGAAGTACAACGCCGAACACGGCATCACGCCCGAGACGATCCGCAAGGCGATCCACGCGGGCATCGAATCGGAGGCGGCGGCCCACGCCGCGGCCAACGCGGCTGTCGGCCGGGGCGACGAGGCCCAGTACATCACCGACGAGTACCTGGCCGAACTGGAAGTCGAGATGTTGGCCGCGGCCGAGGCCCTGGAGTTCGAGCGGGCTGCCGCCATTCGCGATCGCATCCAGCAGATGAGCGAGCAGATGGGCAAGCCGGTGGCCGAGGCCGCGGTCGCCGACGGCGGGCGTGGCCGCCGCGGCCGGGGGAAACTGCGGCCGATGAGCGGCCGCATCCCAAGGCCAAAGCGATCGTAGTACCGGCTTTAGCCGGAATTCCGGCTAAAGCCGGTACTACGAGCGCTGACCGCAAAAAAACGCTTGAGTTCGATCGATTTATGGAAACGATTGTGGTGCGGTTTCTGTTTCCTGCCGCGGAGCGGCAAAACGTGAATAGATGCTATGAAAAGAGTGAGTCGCTGAGCTAAGCTCCAGTTGTTGTACCTAGTCCTTAAACAAGCGAACCCGGATTGTCTTCGCGGCCTGTTTTCCACGGTCGCAT
>Ga0302320_10024754_pt1 | contig 11696 bp, 8 predicted proteins | sample Bog_T0_3_FD_202130 | JGI IMG/M metagenome (GOLD analysis project Ga0302320, IMG submission 202130) | Peat permafrost microbial communities from Stordalen Mire near Abisko, Sweden - Bog_T0_3 | ecosystem: Environmental > Terrestrial > Soil > Wetlands > Peat | place: Sweden: Abisko, Stordalen Mire... | reverse complement strand
GGAATTTTTCGTAGGTGTAATCGCGGCAGGTATCCGCTGCGGTGCAGTTCCAGATGCGGTAAGCTCCCTGCGTATCGCCGCGCTTCAGCGCCGCCACAAACTGCTTGACGACGCCTTCCTGATGGTGGTTTAAGAGCAGGTACCAGCTGAGCGTGGCGACCACCACGATCGTCAGCAGGGCCAGGATGGAACGGATGATAATCCGGTTACGCCGCTCTTCGCCAGCGCCGTATTGATCCAGATAACCAGCCATTTTATCCTCCGTCTACTTAGCCGGATTAGCCAGATTGTAAGCCGTTGTGGCGTCCGCGGTCAGATCGTATGTCGGTTTATAGAACAGCGTCTGGGACGCTTCGATAATCATATCGAGCCCCTTGTCGCCGGCCATCTTATTAATGACATCCTGCATCTTCTGCGACATCTTCGCCAGAATCTCCTGACGATCCTTTTCCACATCGGCGTTCATGTCGTCCGCCATGCGCTGCTGGTCGCGCTGCTTGCGTGTCCCCTGCGCCTGCAAATCGGCGGTGGCCTGCGCGTTCAGCTTGCCACTGTTGAGCTGCGTGTCGATCGATTCGAGATCTTTCTGGAGTTTATCCATCTCGTCCTGCCGCGGCTGATATTTTTTCGCCAGATCGGTGGACGCTTTCTTCAGTTCGTCGGTATCGGCAAGGGCCTTCTGCACGTTGATGACGCCGATTTTGACCTGCGCCGAAGCGAAGGAAGAGAACAGCGCAATCGCCAGGCAGAACACGGCCGAACGAATTGCCAGGAAACGAAACATACGGGTGAAGCTCCTCTATAAATGATTAATATTAAAAGGTATCATAGGGTATCCTATGCCACCGGAAGGTCTGGACGCGCCTGGCCGCCCGGCGGTTCCAGCGTACTTTTCGTCTACTAAAAATAAAGTAGACTATAAGGCAACCATGCGCAAGCCCATGAGCACCGGCATTCGCCTTCATTTTTCATTCGCGATCGCAGTGGCCTTTGCGGCTGCCATCGCCCACGCCCAGGATTTTACCGGCCGCATAGCAGACGATTCTTCCGGCGAGCCTGTCGCCTCGGCGGAGCTGAAAATCCACAAGGCCGGAATGCGTGAACTGGTGGCAGATCTCGACACCGATCGCAACGGCCGCTTCACCGGCGCCGCCCTGCCGGCCGGCGATTACACCATCGACGTGCTCAAGCCGAACTTCATGACGGCCACCTTTCCGGTTCACCTGCCGAGCGCCGCCCTGCAAATCAGCCTCCTGCATTTTGCCGTGATGGATGGGCGGGTCACGAACGTGCGCGGCGAGCCGGTAGCCGGCATCGTGAGAGCGCCGTATGGCCAGACCATCGGCGCCACGCGGCTCACTGTCCTCGCGAAGCAGCCGGCCAGCGATGAGTTCCGTGCCATCCGCGACGCCGCCCTCGATGACGATGGCCACTATCGTTTTTTCGATCTGCCCCCCGGCCAGTACGAACTCGGCATGTGGTATTACGGCATTAACGAAGGCTCCGGCATGCAACTCTATCCGGATAACGCCAACCCGCGCGTCTTCACCGTCGCGGGCGGCGAAGTTTATAAGGACCTCAATTTCCTCATCGCGCCCAATCCCGAATACAAGGTCAGCGGCACCGTTGCGCTGCCCGCGCCCGGCCAGAAATTCGCCCTCGCGCTTGGCCTTCCGGATCAGCCGATCCTGCCCGTAGCCATCGCGCTCGCGGCCGACGATGGCAGCTTCCATTTCGATAAGGTTCCCGCCGGCACGTACGATCTGTTCGTCGGCGGACCGACGGGCGGCTACGGCGCTTTCGATTCCATCCTCAACGATAAGACCGAACCGCAGTTCGGACGCATGCGCATACAGGTGGCAGGTTCCGATGTAACAGGTCTCGCCGTTGCCGTCGCGGCCGCGCGATCGATCGGCATCGTCCTGCGCCCTTTTAAGACCACCGAATTTCCCGCCGCCTGTCCGCAAAACGTCACCGTAAATTTTGATTCGCTCGATCCCTGGGGTATTCGCTTCAACATCACCGCGCAGGCCGGTCTGGCGAAAGAGCAAACAGTCCCCAATCTCGCGCCCGGACGTTTTCGGCTGAGCGCCAGCGATCTCGGTACAGGCTGTTATCTTGCGGGCGAAAGCGTGGTAGATCTGAGCAAAAATATTGAGCAGCCCGTCGTCGTACAGGTAGCGGCCGCAGGTTCCATTCGCGGCGTCACACCAAAGCCCGGCGATGCCATTGAACTCATGGATGCCGAAGGCAAGCAATCGCAACTCGCCTTCTCCGACGCGGAAGGGCACTTCAGTTTCAAGACGCTGCATCCTGGCCGTTACCGCATCACATCGCAAAAATCGAAACAGACGAAGGAAATTGAAATCACGGGCGGAACGGAAACTACAATCGACCTCGGAGGTGCGCAATGAAAACCCCGATACTGCTGCTGCTCGCGGCCCTTGCCGCAACAGCGCAGACAACGCCCGTCGCGCCCACCGCCGTCGCCAATGCGTCGATCAGCGGCGTGGTCAGAGACAAGGCCACCGGCACACCTCTCAAAGATTACGTAGTCTCCACTTACGTGAACGCGCTTTGGTCGGACGCCGGCATCACCATGAACTCCGCCACAAAGCAGCTCACCTCCACCACGGATGAACACGGCCAATACCGGCTCACCGATCTGCCAGCCGGCCCCTACCACGTGATGGCGCAGACTCCGCAGGGCGGTGGCCGGTCCTCCATGACCCGCGTCGTAACGCTCGCCGGCCAGGACGTCGAAGGCATCGATTTCAAATTCGTCCAGATGGGCACCATCAACGGCAAGGTTCTCGACGAAAACAAAGAGCCTGTGCCCAACATGTTCGTGACGCTGGTTTCAAAGGAATACTATCTCGGCTCCATCGGATATTACCTGAAATCCAGTGGACGCACCAACGACCAGGGCGAATACAAAATCGCCGGCATAGAAGCCGGCCATCCCTTCTACCTGATGACCGATTTCCTCCGTCAGAATCTTCCGCCGCACGCCGAAACGCCGCTGAATCCGCAAATGCGTCGTCGCATCCCGATGCGCACCTGGTACCTCTCTTCGCCCGACCGCGAAGGCGCGGCCTCCCTCACTCTGCGCCCCGGCGAAATACGTGAAGGCGTCAATATCGAAGTGAAAAAATCGCCCTCGTACTGCATGGCGGGCATCGCAGCCACGCCCAACGGACCCGCCGCACTCAGAGTATCCATCGAAGCGCTGACGCCATCGAGCGGCGTCTCCGGCAGTGGCGGCACGTTCATGGCCACCACCGGAACCACCACCGCGCCCGATGGAGAATTCCGTTTCTGCGACCTCTTCCCCGGCAGCTATCGCGTCACCGTGACGGAGCGCAATCAGAGCCCCGATGCCACCTACGCCATCACCGTCGTCACAATTTCCGATAAGGATCTGACCGATCTCAAATTCCCCACCTCCCCGCGCGTCTCGCTCAACACCGAAGTCATCCTCGACGGCACGCAGCCGACCATACCCATCACGGTGAAACCGAGGCTCGGCCTGGTTCCCTTGCTCCGCACACAAAACCCGGGCGAGAAGCTGAACCTCCAGCCCGATATCCCGGGCACTATGCCCATGACCGGCCTGCTGCTCGATGACTACGGCGTGCGCGCGTCAATCAACTCGCCAGGCCTTTACGTCAAGGATGTGACCTACGCCGGCCGCAGCGTTCGCTTCGAGCCTTTTCATCTGGGCAGCGCAGGCATGGGCTCGGGGCTCCAGATGACGATCGGCCAGGATGGCGGCACCATCGCCGCGAACGTAGCCGATAAGGACGGCAATCCCATCGCCGACACGCTGGTCGTCATCATGCCCGCGAACACGCCCAACGAAGGCGCGCTGGCCGCGCAGATTATTTCCGGCCAGACGGATCAGCGAGGGCAGTACAGGTCGCGCACCCTCGCGCCAGGCAAGTACTTCGTGGTGGCCACGGAAGATTCCTACGATATGACGCCGGAGAGTATCGGCAAGCTCTGGCAATCGCACGCGCGCTATCAGGAAGTAGACCTGAATCCCAAAGCCGCCGCCCAGGTGACGCTACAGCCAACAAACATCCGCTAATTGCGTCCGCACAAACCGGCCGCACAAATCTGGCGAGCCGCCGCCCGTTGACAGCAAACTGAAATCTCTATTTCCCTCATTTCCCTCACCATCAACCACATACAAAAAAATACCCCCGATTCCCCCGCCCCGCCATGCTAATTTCCACTCAGGAGACTACCCCATGGCAACCGCGCGTCAGATAAATGCCAATCGCAAAAACGGGATAGGATATAGGGCGGTTCAAAACTGTACTCCCCCCGTCGTTCGGGGGCATCCGAGCAGAATCTTGCAATACTAACGGATGATGCCTGGACCGACGCGAATTAATCCTGAACAAATTAATTTGGAAGAATTGTGGCGACATATGCCGGGGCAGGTGTCGCTGCCGGATGAAGTCAACAAATTTCCCGAAACCATCAGGGAAAGAGTTCCCGACTGCGATGCAGTCATTATTCGTTTCGTTGAAGAGGCCCTCAGGTGCTACCGCGCTGGTGCATTTCTGGCCTGCGCCTTTATGACCGGTGCGGCCTCCGAGCGCGCGGTCGGCCTTCTGACCGAGGCTTTTGGAGAGGCCATAGCAGACGCAGGCAATCGCACGAAGTATTTTTCCCGGCTGAACAACAAACCGATCTCCAAAAAGTTTGGGGAATTTATGGCGTGCTACAAGGGATGCAAGAGTCGCCCGAACGACGACCTGTCGGGGGATTTGGAAGTGATGATGGGTTCAATGTTCCAGTTTTGTCGGATCACCAGGAATGACGTCGGACACCCGCAGATCGTGCCCGATCTCGACAAGGGTGCGCTATTGGCTAATCTCGCGCACTTCGTCACATACATTGAACGAATCTACTCCTTGATTCACCACTTCGAAAAGACCGGCGTTGTGTTGTGAGCTTTCGTCAGGAAGGTGGCCTTGTCCATGTCCGGGACCGTCATGCCGGGATCGGGGGAGTACGGTTTTAGATCGCCCTATCTCCTATCCCCCAATCGCATAAACGCGAAGAAATCCTGTGGCCCGCGAACCGCCCGTGGCCGCGCCATCTCCTCCCAAAACGCCCTCAAAACCGGCATCGACGCCAAAGCCGAAGTCATCCGCACCGAAAACCGCGCCCATTACGACGCCCTCATCGCCAGCTTCCACGCGCGTTTCCTCCCCGAAACCAACAAGGAACGCCAACTCGTCCACGATCTCATCAGGGCCGAATGGCTCAGTCGCCGAGCCATGGTCGCCGCCGCCAACGTCATCAATCGCGGCCTCGACGAATGCCCCGACCACCACCCCGGCCAGATCTACCTCGAACGCATGGACCAGATCTGCCGCTCCCAGCGGCGCATCAACGTGGCCACCCGCGATTTCGCCCGCGCCTTACGCGAACTCAACGCCATACGGGCCAAAAAAGTGCGCTCCAGGCGCTTACCAGCAAAGGACTTAACCCGAAATCGGCTTCATTCCTCATTTTCGCCTTCCGCCCCCGTTTCCTCTACCCCGCTAAACTGGAATTTCATGCGCATCGCCCTCGGGCAAATCAATACGACCGTCGGCGACATCGCGGGCAACGTCGCCCTCATCACGCGCCTTGCCCACACCGCCGCCGAACGTGGCGCCGAACTCGCCGTTTTCCCCGAACTCTCCATCACCGGCTACCCGCCGCGCGATCTCGTCGAACGTCGCGGCTTCGTCGAACGCTCCGAAGACGGCGTCCAGCGCCTCGCCGAAGCCACGGCCCAACTCCCGCTCGCCATCGTCGCCGGCTACGTTGGCCGGTCGAGTGAAACCACCGGCAAACAAACCACCAACTCGGCCGTCATCGTTCAGGGCGGCCGCGTCCTGCTGCGCCAGACCAAAATGCTCCTGCCCACCTACGATGTTTTCGATGAAGGCCGCAACTTCGTGCCCGGCCGCCATCAATCCATCTGGGCGCTCGGCACCGAAAATCTCGCGCTCACCATCTGCGAAGACTCCTGGAACGACAAGCTCTTCTGGACCCACCGCCTCTACGCGCGCGACCCCGTCGACGAACTCATGCAGCAGGGCGCCAGCCTCCTCATCAGCGTCAATTCCTCGCCGTATCATCTGGGCAAGCGCGAACTGCGCCGCGAAATGTTCCGCTCCATGGTGCGCCGCCATCGCGTCCCCGCCATCGTTGTGAATCAGGTGGGCGGCAACGACCAGGTTGTGTTCGATGGCTCCAGCTTCGCCATGGATGCCGACGGCAACGTCATCGCCTCCGCGTCATCCTTTCGCGAAGACCTCATCATCGCCGATACGGCCGCCCGCACCGGCGATATGCACGCTGATCTGCCGCACGAACCCGAAGCCGTCTACGAAGCTCTCGTGCTCGGCACGCGCGATTACATCCGCAAATGCGGTTTCGCGAAGGTGCTGATCGGCCTCAGTGGAGGCATAGACTCTTCGCTCACCGCCGTCGTCGCGGTTGATGCGGTCGGCCGCGAAAACGTGCGCGGCGTTGCCATGCCCGGCCCGTATTCGTCCGATCACAGCATCCGCGACGCGAAGGAAATGGCGGAGCGTCTCGGCATTCAGTTCGACATCGTTCCCATCACACCCGCCTATAACGAAATGCTGGCCACGCTGGGGCCCGTATTCGAAGGCCGCGCGCCAGACGTTGCGGAAGAAAATATCCAGGCGCGTCTGCGCGGCCTCACGCTGATGTCGCTCTCGAACAAATTCGGCGCGATGGTACTGACTACAGGCAACAAGAGCGAGATCGCGGTGGGCTATTGCACCCTCTACGGCGATATGTGCGGAGGCCTCGCCGTCATCAGCGACGTGCCCAAAACCCTGGTCTACGAACTCTCGCGGATCGCCAACCAGCGGCACGCGGGAGCGATTCCCGAATACGTATTTGAGAAACCGCCCTCGGCCGAACTGCGTCCGGATCAGAAGGACAGCGATTCGCTGCCGCCCTACGACGTGCTGGATGCGATTCTGCGATTGTACGTTGAGGATATGCGAAGCCCCGCGGAAATCGCGGCGGAACTCGGTGTCGCGCTGGACCTGGTTAAGGACGTAGCCCGCAAAGTGGACCGCAACGAATACAAACGCCAGCAGGCCGCACCCGGCCTGAAGGTTACATCCAAAGCCTTCGGAATCGGTCGCCGTTTCCCCATCGCCCAAAAATACTTCGAGGGCCAATGAAAATCTTCCCCGTCGCGTTTCTTCTCGCAGCCGCCGTAGCCACGCCAGGCAACGCCCAATCCATCCCGGTAGGCCAGTTTCCCATCGCTGCCGCCACAACGCCAGACGCCAGGTACATGCTGGTCCTGAACACCGGCGTAACACCAGCCAGCATCAGCGTCATCGACCTCGCGACAGCCAAAGAACTCAACCGCACCCCGGTCCCGGACGCCTGGCTCGGCCTCACCCTCACCAAAGCAGGCGACAAAGTCTACGTCGGTGGCGGCGCGCGCGCCGCCGTCTTCGAATTCAACTTCAAAGCCGGCGCACTCACCCCAGGCCGAACCTTCCCGCTGGTACCGGAAAAAGATCGCACCGCGCAAGACTTCGCAGGCGACGTGAAACTAGCTCCGGACGGCCACCTCCTCTACGTAGCGAACCTCTACCGCGACACCGTGGTAGTCATGAATCCCCAATCCGGCCTGATCCTTTCAAAATTCAAAACCGGACGCCGACCCTACCGCCTTCTCTTCCATCCCTCCGGCAAAACGCTCTACGTTTCCAGCTGGGCCGATGGCACCATAGGCCAATACGATGTGAACTCCGGCCAGCGTCTGACGAATTTTCCCGTAGCGCCGCACCCCATCGACATGGTCTGGGTGGACGGCGGCCTCCCGGAAGGCGCAAATGGAGCCGCCGACAACCAGCCCGAAATCAAAGCACGCATGTTCGTCGCTGCCGCAAACACTAACAGCGTATACGTGTTCGGCGCCAGTGAATCGGGCGATCTGACGAAGCTCGAAGCCATCAACCTCGCGCTCTCTCCCGAGCAACCGCTCGGCATGACGCCATCCGCAGTAGCACTAAGCGCCGATAAGAAACTGATCTACGTAGCCTGCTCCGACGCCAACGCTGTAGCAATGATCGACATCACCGGCGAACGCAACATCATCAAAGGCTTCATCCCCGCCGAAGGCTACCCAACCACCGTTGCCGGCTTGCCCGATAACAAAATTGCAATCCTGAACGGTCATGGCGATTCAGTGCAGTTAATTGATGACAACAGAATCGAAGCGCTGACAAACTTTCCCTATCGCGACGGCATGTCGGATCCGCCCACGCCACCGCCAGGCAATCCGGTTCACGCCGGAGGGCCGATCAAACACGTGATCCTCGTCGTCAGTGGCCCCGACTCTGCCCCTGCAACATCGGGCATTGAAAACGATTACCTGGTCCGAGTGGGCTACCGATTCTCAACCGACGGCGCACCGGACCCCGCCAACACACCACCAGCAGGCTATCTGTGGAACGCAGCATCGCAGGCTGGACTCAAAATGCGCAACTACGGCTTTCAGGTCCACAACCTGGCAAAGCCGAACGCCGATGGAGAGCAGGTCGATCGCGTCTACGATCCCGCGCTCGCTGCCTCCACCGACATGGAGTATCGCGGCCCCGATCCCGCATACCCCGACACCGACCGCGCGAAGGAGTTCGCAACCGAACTCGGCGAATACGATCAGCTCGGAGAAATGCCGCAGCTACTTCTCGTCCGCATTGGCAGTGACCCTGAGTCACGCAAAATAATTGAAGGCGCAGCGAAGAAAAGTCGCTTTTGGAATGAAACGGCGATGTTCGTGGTCGAACCTCTGGGGTACAGCCTTGTCTCCCCGTGGGCCAAAGCCCCCGTTAAACAAGACCTCTTCTCCGCCCTGCGCACCATAGAAATCATCCTCGGCCTACGCCCCATGACCATCTTCGACGCCTCCGCGAAGCCCATGTTCGACGCCTTCGCCAACACGCCCACGCCGGCGCAATAACCATGCCCAGAATCTATCTGTGCTTTCTCTGGCACATGCACCAACCGTTCTACAAAAACCTGGTCACGGGAGAATACCGTCTCCCCTGGACCCGCATGCATGCCCTCAAAGACTACTACGGCATGGTCAAAATTCTCGAAGAATTCCCGCAGATCAAACAGACCTTCAACCTCGTCCCCTCCATGATGGTGCAGGTCGAAGAATACGCGCGCGGCGAAGCCAACGACCCGTTCCTCAACATCGCCCTCAAGCCCGCCGAAGCCCTGACCCGCGACGAACAGGCCTTCATCCTCCGCAATTTCTTCATGGCCAATCCCGGGCGCATGATCTACCGCTATCCCCGCTACGGCGAACTCTTCACCGCGCATCAGGCCGCAGGTGGAAAATCGTCGTTCGCACCGCAGGAATTTCGCGACCTCCAGGTGCTCTCCCAGGTCGCGTGGTTCGACGAAGAATTCCTTGAGCGTGATCAGGAAGTCCGCTACCTGCTCGAAAAGGGCCGCGACTTTTCGCTCGAAGACCAGGCGCTGATGGGACGCAAGCAGCGTGAAATCCTCGCGCTCGTGATCCCGCAGTACCGCAAGCTCGCCGCAACCGGTCAGATTGAAATCTCCACCACGCCTTTCTACCACCCCATCCTGCCGCTCATCTGCGACAGCGATATCGCGCAGGTCTCGCACCCTCACGTGCACCTGCCGCCGCGCTTCCGCTATCCGGAAGACGCACGGCTCCAGTTGCAGCGCGCGCGCGATTACACTCAGCAGACCTTCGGCGTAGCGCCTGTCGGCCTCTGGCCCTCGGAAGGTTCGGTCTCCGATGAAGCGCTCTCTATAGCGGCCGACGTCGGCTTCGGCTGGGCCGCTACCGATAACGGCGTCCTCGAACGAACGCTCAACCGGGGCGCATCGCCCGACGTGACCTATAAGCCGTACAAGTGGACGCGCGACGGCCGCAGCATTGGCATGATCTTCCGCGATCACCTGATGAGCGATCTGATCGGCTTCGTCTATTCCGGCATGGATTCCGGCGCCGCTGCCCGCGACTTCCTCCGTCGCATCCACGATAACTGCGCGGGCATCCTCGCCAGCGGTCGCGATGCCATGGTGCCCATCATCCTCGATGGCGAGAACGCCTGGGAATATTACGACCGCAACGGCCGCCCCTTCTTCCGCGAACTCTACGGCGGCATCCAGAACGATCCGCAAATGGAGGCAATCACGGTTCAGGAAGCCTTCCTGAAGATTCAGCCCGAACCGCTGCTCAATATCTTTCCCGGCTCCTGGATCAACGCCAACTTCGACGTGTGGATCGGAGCCGAGGAAGACAACAAGGCCTGGCGCCTCTTGTCGGACGCACGTCGCGCCTATGATACCGCCGTCACAACCGGCATTACCGAACCGCAGCGCGCACTCGCCATGGAAGAGATCATGATCGCCGAGGGCAGCGACTGGAACTGGTGGTATGGCCCCGAGCACCATTCCGACAATCGCGAAGAGTTCGATCAGATCTACCGCGAGCACCTGGCCAATGTCTATAAAGCGCTCGGTGTGCCGCCTCCATCGGAGCTTTCGCAATCCATTCTGCGTACGGAAGTGCGCGAGATCTATACGCCGCCCACCGGAATGATCACGCCTATCGTGGATGGCCTGGTGGGGTCGTACTTCGAGTGGCTCGGTGCGGGCGTCTATGCGGTGGATCAGCGCGACGGCGCGATGCATGGCAGCCGCGCGCTGCTGAAAGAAGTATTCTACGGCTCGGACGCCCGTTCTCTCTACGTGCGCGTGGATTTCGCCGAGAGCGGCGCGCAGCTGGAGGAACTGGAGATACAGGTCCATCCGCAACACAGTTCCGACCAGCTCGCGGTGATCCGTCTGCGAAGCGGCGCAGCGGTGATGGTGACCGGGAGCCAGGTCAGCGCGGCATTCCAGGATGTACTGGAAATCGGCGTATTGCTGTCGGAATCTGTGAAAGGAATTCGGCTGTCGTTTTGGCAGGACGGCTTGCCAATCCGCTCAGTGCCGCGCGCCGGCAGTTTCAGTTCAACAAACTGAAATCTGTGGACCGCAATCTCATTCCTTATCAGGCGTCTCGGCGAACCCAGGCGTCTTTTGAAACCCCGCAATCAGCGCCGCCTTTTCACTATCGGAAAGCCGAGCCGCGGGATGCATCGGCAAATAGAACCAGAGCGGCATATCGCCAGTCTGAATCTCTTTCACAACATGCCCGGCATGCCGTTGCGATTTATTCCACTCGGAAAAGTTGAGGTGCTGCCGGCCATCATTCACATCGCGCTGATTCAGCCACGAAACCGGCGCGATATTCGAATACCAGGGCCACACGGTTTCATTACTATGGCAGTCGTAACAGGCGCGTCTGGCAAGCTCGCGCGTCTGCGGGCTATCCCATGCCGGTTCCTGAATCACGGGCGGGTTCGCATGCTGCCGCCCAAACGGGACCAGCTGAATCAACACACCAACGGCAATGATCCCGAGCAGGATTCGGTTTCGCATTCTGTCGATCGCCTACCTGGTCTTGCGAACAGAATTGCGATCCATCAGGTTTTCAAGCTTCTCGGCGGCGGCGGGCGGCTTCACGTCGGTTGTGATGATTTCTTTGTTGGTCAGCGTTTTGCCGTACATCTCTTCATTCGCGTCAACATCGGGCCGCA
>Ga0302320_10024751_pt1 | contig 11697 bp, 9 predicted proteins | sample Bog_T0_3_FD_202130 | JGI IMG/M metagenome (GOLD analysis project Ga0302320, IMG submission 202130) | Peat permafrost microbial communities from Stordalen Mire near Abisko, Sweden - Bog_T0_3 | ecosystem: Environmental > Terrestrial > Soil > Wetlands > Peat | place: Sweden: Abisko, Stordalen Mire... | reverse complement strand
CCGGGGCGCGATCAAAGGCACTTCCGCCAGAGCAAAGGGAGAGAATTTCACAAACAGCCCGAAGGCTCCTGCCGAAACCAGAAATTCGCGTCGGTTCACAGGGAACCTCCTTTTTGCGACGCCTCTTGAACCGCGTCCAATATTCTCCCGTTCGTGCCGCACCGGCAGAGGTTGCCTTCCATAGCCTCGATCACCTGTTGGCGATTGGGTCTCGGATTCTTCTTCAAAAGCGCATATGCGGTCAAAATCATTCCCGGCGTACAGAAACCGCACTGGAAGGCGTCGTTGGTGAGAAATGCCGTTTGCACGGGGTGAAGTTCGCCATTGCGCTCCAGCCCCTCGATGGTAAGTACGTTCTTTCCAGCCACGGCTTCCACCGGCATGGAGCAGGAGCGCATCGGCTCGCCGTCCACCAGTACGGTACATGCGCCGCACTGGCCTACTCCGCATCCCAGCTTGGTTCCCGTGAGCCCGAGATCGTATCTCAGGACGTAGACCAACGTCCGTGAAACGTCGGTCTTTACCGACACCTTGCTGCCGTTCAGAGTGAACTCACAGCTACTAATATCATTCATCGTTCGTCTCCAGTTGCCTTGCGGGCGACTCCGCAAGGCGCCAAATTCTGCAAGGATATGTACGCGACCGCAAAGCGGTACCGTTGTGATCGAACACATATCCTTCATCGGCCAATTTTAATGATTGCGCTGCGAGTATATCTCACGCGTGTGACTCTAGCTATCGATCGAAGGGACGGATGGACGCAATCATAGTAGGTGTATCTTATTGACGCTCAGCTCTCCAGGTTAGACGAGCGGAAAAGTTGGATGGGTGGGTGGGTTTGCGGGTGTGGCGGATACACCAATCCTGAAACCACGCTAGCCTCAGGAAGGCGAATATGGCCGCCCCGCTTACTGGCACGGCGATCAACGAATTACTCTACCCGGCGATGCGCTTGTAGTCCTTCTTGAAAGCTGGGTCATTCCCAACCTGAGGAGCGGCGGCACGGAGTTCGGTGGCGGCATCGGCGAGGCGTCCCTCTTTTTCGAGGACGAGGGCGAGCTTCCAGTGAGTTGCGGCGTGAGTGGGTGCTCCGGCCTCGGGCTCGCGGGAGAGGTATTGGCGCAGGTAGCGTTCGGCGCGCGGCAGGTCGCTATTGGATTCCAGCAGAGCCACGGCAGCAGAGAACAGCGGCGCGGCGTTATCAGGGACGCGGCGCTGGGCTTCGGCGATGGCGGCATCGAGCTCGCCCCAGTGCTGCTGGCGGGCAAGCACCGCAGTGAGGTAGGTGTAACATCCGGCGCGGTTCGGGTCGGCGGCGATGCCCATGCGAGCGAAGTGCTCGGCCTCGGCGTAACGGCGGTAGCCATCGCTGGCGAGGATGGAGGTGAGATCGATCACGGCACGATAAAGGCGCGGATTGAGCTGGACTGCGCGGCGGAGGTATTTTTCGATGTCAGGCAAGGGACGCTTCTGCATTTGCAGGAGAGCGGCTTCGGCGAGAGCTCCGTTGGCGGCGTCGATCTGATAGATGCGCTGCAAGGTCTCGCGGGCCTTGGTCTTGGAGCCGCCCACGATTGCGGGAGACTGCTCGTAGAGTCCCATGGACTCCTTGAGACACCGGACGCTGTTGGGCTCAATCTGAAGCGAGATGTCGAGTTCGTGGCGCATCTGGTGCGCCAGCGGAATGCCGCCGCCCAATATCCCCAACTGGAGAGCGCGGTCGCCGAGAACGTCGGCAAGCTGGCAATGAATTTCGCCGCTATTGGGAGCGGCTTCGGTGGACCGGCGTGCAAAGTCAAGGGCGCGCTCAAACTCTCCGCGGGCGTCGTAGACGGCAGACATCCAGGAGAGCGCTTCGGCGTCATTAGGATTGTGTTTGAGGCGCTCCTGGGCGACGCCGTAAAGCTGGCGGAAATGTTGCTGCTCAAGCAGGGTTTTGCCGTCGGCGGCGAAGGCGGAGGTAACGAACGTGACTGAAGCCAAAACAAATAATAGCGATGCTGTGCTGACTCGGAGGAAACGCAACATGAAAAGTAACACCAGACCTTATGAGGTGTCGCACGGGGTGTTACTCGTCGAATGCGGGCAGCGATGAAGGTGCGATGAACCACGGCACCGTTTACAATCGTGCAAGTACCGGAACAATGGCGGCGGGGGCTATTCCGCTGCGTGTTTCGGAAGGCCGCTCCGGGAGGCCCGGGAGACTTCTGTATTAATAGGAGATTAACAGACAATGATGGCAGATGTCCGTAAGGGATTGATCCTAATCAACACAGGTCCGGGAAAAGGCAAGACTACGGCAGCCATGGGCACAGCCCTGCGAGCGGTTGGTAACGGGCTGAAAGTGCTCATGCTGCAATTTCTAAAAGGCTCGTGGCACTACGGCGAACTGGACGCGGTAAAAGCATTTGGCGATAACTTTGTGATGAAGCAGATGGGGCGCGGGTTTGTGAAGGTTGGCGGGGCGGAGACCGATCCGGAAGACATCAAGATGGTGGAAGAGTGCTGGAAGGAAGCCGAGGAGGCGATCCTCTCAGGACTGTGGGACATGGTGATTCTGGACGAAATCAATTACGCGATCAGCTACAAGATGCTGGACCCGGAAAAAGTTGCCGAAGTGTTGCGGCGTAAGCCTGAGATGGTCCATGTCATCTTGACGGGGCGCAATGCGCACCCGTCGCTGGTGGAACTGGCCGACACGGTGACCGAAATGCGCGAGGTAAAGCACGCGTATCAGAAAGGCATACAGGCACAGCGGGGAATTGAGTACTAGGCCAGGCTTCAAGGTTTTCGCAAGGTTTCAAAGTTTCAAGGTTAAAGGCAGGAGCAACGGCCATACGCGGATTGAGTGCCGGGGACCCGTATTAGTTCATCATCCTTGAGGTGAGGGATCATGTTTGAGAGCGGACCAGCATTATTCGGTCGAACTACCGACGAGTATGTGACGCGCAGATTCGCGCTTTGGATGTATGGCATCTGGTTACTTATTGGGCTTGCCGGGAGTGCTGCTGTTGTTTGGAAGCGCGGCACCTCTCAGCCCTTCCACCTTGCAAGCTTGGCTGCAATATTCCTTCTGTCGATGCTGTGGCTCTGGACTACAGTGAAGTCAGGCCCACCAACGCAACGCAGGCATGGTCTTCGCGTCCTTATTTTGTTTCTGTTGGCAATGTGGCCGACTTACATAAATTGAAAGAGAGCGCATGAGCTGGTTTAAGCGGGAATCGCAGGAACTGGATACGAGCGGCGAGCGCAAGATGCGCACCGAAGGACTCTGGGTGAAGTGTGAAGGGTGCCGTCAGATCATCTGGAAGAAAGATCTGGAAGACAATTTTCATGTTTGCCCGAAGTGCCAGAGGCATTTCCGAATCGACACGCGGACGCGGCTGGGATACCTCTTCGACGATGGTAAGTACACGGAAGAAGACGGCAACCTGGTGACCACCGATCCGCTGGATTTCACCGATCTGAAGTCCTACAAGGGGCGCGTGAAAGCCGCGCAGAAATTGACCGGGCGCAAGGACGCCATTGTGAATGCTCGCGGAAAGATCAACGGGCGCGAGGTGATCGTCTCTGCGTTGGAGTACGGTTTTATCGGCGGCAGCATGGGCGCCGTGGTGGGTGAGACGATTACGCGCGCGGTGGAGAAGGCTCTCGCCGCGCGGGTGCCGCTGGTGGTGATCTCCGCGACGGGCGGAGCGCGAATGATGGAAGGCACCATCTCACTGATGACGATGGCGAAGGTTGCGTCGGCGCTGGGAAGGCTCGATGAGGCGAAGGTTCCGTATATCTCCGTGCTGACCGATCCGACGACGGGCGGCGTGACGGCGAGCTTTGCGATGCTGGGGGATTTGAATATCGCCGAGCCGGGGGCGCTGATCGGCTTTGCAGGGCCGAGAGTGATCGAGCAGACGATCAGGCAGAAGCTGCCGGAGGGTTTCCAGCGCAGTGAGTTCCTGGTGGAGAAGGGATTTCTGGATGCAATCGTGCATCGGCGCGATATGAAGGCATACATCGCGCGGGCGCTGGACTGGATGGCCGCCTAAGGCGCAGGGCATCCGGGAAATCGACTCTAGGGTTCTCGAGGGTAGCCGAACAAAAAATCTCGGGTGCCCCACCTTCGACGCGCTGCTTTTGCGCGGCTAAGGTGGGAAGCAACGCCCTCCACTCCTGCAATGTTGTTGCTTCTGCAGTTGGAGTTGTTCTTGCTCTCCCCGTCGGATACGCCTCTCGTGAAATTCCTCTATTCCAGATTTCTCAACGCTCCGGAGGAACCGTCCCGCGCACGCCTGCCCGCTTGACGGCGTCCGCAATCCGGCCATTCTTCTGAGCCTCGCTCAAGAATTGATTCAGCAGCGGCAATCCACCCTCTCTTCCTTTGGGAATGCCCGCAGCGAACTTCTCATACCCCCAGGCACCGTCGAGCACCGTTGAGCCAGGCAAGCGATCCGATAGTTCATACAAGATGGCTTTATTGGTGGCGAAGCCTTCCAGTTCACCTGACTTGAGCATCTCCACCGCTTGATCCAGGCTCGGTATCGCGAGCGCCTGCGCGTTCTTGAACCTTTCCCCTAGCGCTTTCTGCGAAGTGCTCCCCACGCTCACGCCGATCCGAACGCCCTTTACGTCGATGTCCTCAAGGCGCTTGATAGCGCTCCCGGCGGGCACCAGGCAACTTTGTCCGACCCGCAAAAACGAATTCGAGAAATCCATATCCCGAGCCCTGTCGGCTGTCGCATTCGTGAAAGTAACGTCTGCCGCGCCCGCCTTAATCGCGGCAAGAGAATCCGCGTTCCTTGGGAAAATGACCGGTTCAAAAGGCACCTTGAGATGCCGTGCGAGTTCGCGCCCCAGTTCGTAGCCGATCCCCTTTGCGTCTTCAGGCGTTTGTCCGGGGATGAAGGAGGTCGGACTCCCGCGATAAACGGCAACCCGAAGTTTGCCGGTTGGCGCAAGAATGTTCCTGTCCGGCTCAAAGCCAGCCGTTTCGCCCGTCTTGCCCGCTTGCGAGGCCAGTGGACTCAACTCGTGGTTCGCTTCCGCTGGCGGTGTGGCCGCTGCCATGCCAACGCAAAGGACCACGCTTGCACAGATAAGCTTGAACTTCATCGTAAGTTCTGCCTTTCTCGCATACGAAGGTACGCGTGACAGTTTACCTGAATGTGTGTGGTCTTTTAGCCTGATGGGTCATTTAGATTGACGGGGCATCCCTATTGAAGGGTCATTCTGAGCGGCAGCGAAGAACCCCAGCGACGTTCAAATATCTCTCAACAGCCAACAGCTTCAGAGGCGCTTCTGCCGTTCGCTACAATGTAAAGGCTACCTCCCACTCAAGCCAGATGAAGGCTTGAATGGGCTACCCGGAAACGCTGGAACCGTTCTAAATTGTCGAAATTACCTCGACCGGGCGAATCCGCTGAAGATCCACGAAGTCCGTCGGATACTTGCCCGTGTAACAGGATGTGCAGTAGTGGGGATCCCCTACCGGCTCACCGCACGAAGCGCGCAATCCTTCCAGCGAAAGATATGCCAGCGAATCCGCGCCAATGAACTCGCGCACCTCTTCCACCGACTTACGCGCCGCAATCAGGTGACGCCGCTGCGGAGTGTCCACCCCGTAGTAACAAGGTGAAGTTGTTGGCGGACACGAGATCCGAATGTGGACTTCGGTGGCCCCCGCATCGCGCACCAAACGCACAATCTTCTGGCTGGTAGTACCACGCACAATTGAGTCGTCGATCAGAATCACGCGCTTGCCCGCCAACAATCGTCGCACGGGATTCAATTTCAGCTTCACGCCAAAATCGCGCACCCGCTGCTCCGGTTCAATGAACGTGCGGCCCACGTAATGATTGCGCACCAGTCCAAACTGCATCGGAATTCCGCTCTCGCGCGCATAGCCCAATGCCGCCGTCAATCCGCTGTCCGGCACTCCAACCACTAGGTCGGCATCCACGGGAGCCTCGCGCGCGAGTTGGTGTCCCATCTGGTCGCGGGATTGCTGCACGCTCTTGCCAAACACCAGCGAATCCGGACGCGCGAAATATACCAGCTCGAAGATGCACTGCGACTGCGCCAGCGCCGGCGCAAAGAAATGCGAATGCACACCCTCCGGCCCAACTACCACCAGTTCGCCGGGTTTCACGTCGCGATCATAATCGGCGCCCAGCAGGTCGAAAGCGCAGGTTTCAGAGGCAAATACTACTGAATCCGGCAGACCGTCTTTACCCCGAATATGCCCCATCGCCAGCGGACGAAAGCCACGCGGATCGCGCGCGGCAAAAACGTGGTCGTAGGTTGCCATCACAAATGAGAACGCGCCTTCGATGCGCCGTAGAGCGTCGGCCATCGCGTCCGGCAGCGTCTTCTCGCGCGACTGCGCGATCAGGTGCAGCACAATTTCCGTATCGCTCGAGGTCTGGAATATGGAGCCGGCCAGTTCAAAGCGCTTGCGGATTTCGACGGCGTTTACGATGTTTCCATTATGCGCAATTGCGATCTGACCCTTGTTGCAATCCACCTGGATCGGCTGTGCATTCAGCAGGGCCGAGTCGCCCGCGGTCGAGTAGCGCGTGTGCCCAATCGCGTGGCTGCCCGGCAGCTTCTGCAACACCGCTTCGTTGAAGATATCGGCCACCAGCCCCATGGACTTATACACCGTCATCCGGGTTCCATTGCTGGCCGCAATTCCCGCCGACTCCTGCCCGCGATGTTGTAACGCATGGAGTCCCAGGTAGCAGAGCTTGGCCGCCTCGGGGTTGCCGTAAACCGCAACTACGCCGCACTCTTCGTGAAGTTTATCCAGCTCGATCTCAGTCATGGCTACCTGCCTTGTACTTCCGTGCGTTGGGCTTGATGAATGGCAATGGCACGGCCCGGGGCCGTGCCTGGTCTCCTGTGAATAATTCAACAACCGCGGTGAAACATACAACCCGAAAATCGCGCCGGTTCAGGCCCGCACAATGGCCGGATCTCCCTGTAGCGCCAACTCCAGAGCCTGCCGCCAGCTTTCCTTGAATGCGGAAGCCTCTCCCTCAATGACCGGAGAACCGTCAATTCGGATTGTGAATTGTCCGCTGGTGGTACTGCCAATAGCTTGTGCGTTCAGTCCATATTTTACCGCAATCTCTTCAACCATTGTGACTTTTGTGGCTTCGCAAGTCACGAGCACTCTCGTGGCGTCTTCGGCAAACAACACGCACTCAGACGGTAGTCCGGCGGAAATCAGGTCAACTTCCGCGCCCAGCCCTTTCGGGAATGCGAGCTTTGCCACGGCCACGGCAATTCCGCCCTCGGCCACGTCGCGCGCAGATTCCAGAAGTCCTTCTGTCGCCAGCACTTGCAACAGATCCTGCAGGGCCTTTTCAGCCTTCAGATCCAGAATCGGAGGCGCGCCCCACAACTCGCCCAGCACATGCAGCGCAAATTCGGAGGAGCCAAATTCGTTCTGCTCCTCGCCGCTGTGCGCTTTCTGCCCCGGCGTCAGCAGCACAATCGAGCGTCCAGCCCATTTGGCGTTCGCCCCCACGGCTTTCGTCACGTCCTGCAGAATGCCCACGATGCCCAGCGTTGGAGTCGGATAAACTCCCTCGCCCAGAGTTTCGTTGTAGAAACTCACATTTCCGCCCGTAATCGGAGTCTCCAGCGCCGTGCAAGCTTCGCTCAGTCCGTCGATCACCTGCGAGAACTGCGCCATGATCGGCGGCTTCTCCGGATTCCCAAAGTTCAGGCAGTTGGTCGCCGCCACCGGTTGTGCCCCGGTACAGGCCACCATCCGCGCCGCCCGCGCCACGTTGTGCGCCGCCCCCAGCTTCGGGTCCAGATAGCACCAGCGCCCGTTTCCATACAGCGCCATTGCCAGTCCGCGTTCCGTGCCCTTGATGCGTATCACCCCGGCCAGCTCTCCCGGCCCCTGCATCGTGTTCGTCTGCACCATCGAGTCGTACTGCTCATACACCCAGTGCTTCGAGCAGATGTTCGGACTTGCCAGCAGCTTGTGAAATTCCCAATTGAAATTGTTCTTCGTTCCCAACTGCAGCGCCCCGGGTTTCTGCTTCGGCACCGGAGCCGTCCACTCGCCCACCTCGCGGTGATACAGCGGTGCATCGTCGGTCAGCGCTTCGTTCGGAATCTCGGCCACCGCAACGCCATGGTGCAGCACGCGCATCGTGTTTTCGCCGATCACCCGCCCCACCGTCACCGCGTCTAGACCCCACTTGCGGAAAACCTTGAACACTTCCTCTTCGCGGCCTTTTTCGGCCACCAGCAGCATGCGCTCCTGCGACTCGCTGAGCATGATCTCGTAGCTGCTCATCCCGGTCTCGCGCTGCGGAACCAGGTCCAACTCAATCTCCAGCCCCACCCCGCCGCGTCCGCCCAGTTCGCAGGTCGAGCAGGTCAGCCCCGCCGCGCCCATGTCCTGAATGCCGACAATCGCGCCTGTCTTCATCGCCTCCAGGCAAGCCTCCAGCAGCAGCTTTTCCATGAACGGATCGCCCACCTGCACATTCGGACGCTTCGCCTCGCTGCCTTCGCTGAATTCCTCGCTCGCCATGGTCGCGCCGTGAATCCCGTCCTTGCCGGTCTTCGAGCCGACGTAAATCACCGGATTCCCCGCGCCCGACGCCGACGCATAGAAAATTTCGTCCTTCTTCACCAGCCCCAGCGCAAAAGCGTTCACCAGCGGATTGCCCGCGTAGCAGCTCTCAAACCGCGTTTCGCCCCCAACGTTCGGAACGCCAAAGCAGTTGCCGTAACTCGCCACGCCGCCCACCACTCCATCCAGCACCGAGTGGTTCTTGTGCAGCGCGGAATTGTCCATCGAGGGATCGTGTTCGCGGGTAATCGCCCCAAAGCGCAGCGAATCCATCACCGCAACCGGACGCGCGCCCATCGTGAAGATATCGCGCAGAATCCCGCCAACTCCGGTGGTCGCCCCTTGAAAGGGCTCGATAAACGACGGATGGTTGTGCGATTCAATCTTGAACGCGCAGGCCCATTCGCCGCCAATGTCGATGACTCCGGCATTTTCGCCCGGCCCCTGCATCACCAGCTTGCTCTTGGTCGGCAGCCTTTTCAGATGCACCCGCGACGATTTGTACGAGCAATGCTCGCTCCACATCACCGAGAAGATGCCCAGCTCCGTCATGGTAGGCACCCGGCCCAGCCATTTCAGAATGCGTTTGTATTCCTCAGGGGACAGTCCGTGACTACGGATGATCTCCGGCGTAATGTCTAGCTGCTTTTCAGGGGTAGTCATAGCGGACTCATCTATTTTCGCACGGTTCAAGAGGTGAGCGAAAGCTCAGAAGGAGGGGAGAGTAGGTCGGTTCCCGGGCTGAGAACTTCCGCACAGGTGAGGTACGAAAGACTTCACAACGTGGTTATCTCGGCCTGAGATGGTTGCAAGGCACTCATTAGCTTCAGGGTCTCTTCTTTGAATTCATCGGGGGAAAGGTACATATACCTTATCGACGATAATATCGGTCCTGTGGCAAGCGATGCCTGCTTAAGCGATTCCATAAAATGCTCCGCAGCTTTCGCAGGCAACCCTAGAATTGCACAACTATTCCCAATCGCCTGTTCATTATTCGCAAGCGTTTTGGGCGTATTGCGCTGAGACGTTTGTTCATAAATATCGACAGCTTTTCTCAGGAAAACATGGCTTTTTTCCTGCTGAGATACCAGGTGTAAGGCGTAACCTAGGTTGTAATTCATAGGAAGCGCGGTCGGTTCGATTGTTAAGGCCCTCTCATACAATGGGACAGCCTTTTCGTATTCCTTCCTCGCCATAAACAAGTTCCCCAACTCGTTCAAGGGAGTCGTTGCTTGGATGTCGTCTCCACACAACTCAAGTGCCCGCTCGTATCCAGCAATTGCGGCTTCGTGTCTCCCCTTTCTGTCAATAATCGAAGTGTAAAACATTATCTGCTGGCAATTATGGCTCTTATCGAGAAATACTCGAAAATTAGAATCCGCAGGTTCGAACTCGCCCAGTGACAAATAGGTGAGCGCCAGGTCAGCCCATCCCTCCGCCTCGCCGCCGTATTTGATTGCATTCTCAAACTCCCCAAGAGCTTCTTTCGGATCACGAGTGTTGCGCAGGAAAACTCCATATGCCTGCCACGCTTTCGAGTTCTGCGGATAGACTCCGAGTATCTCTTTGTACGCACTCATCGCTTGTTCTGGATCGCCAGACTTCAACTTGCGTGCATTCTTTAGCATCGACAAGACATCAAACTTGTTCATACCAATGATCTTGTCGGTTAACCGGGTGTAAAGCTCGCTCAGAAACGTACCTGAACTCTTAGGGACAAACGTCTCTTGAAAAGCCACAAATGGTGCTAGCGGCAGCGTTAGATCTACGGGGCGTCCAATAAGTTCCTTTGCTTTGGCAAGGCGTTGCTCTTTGAGCTCCAAGAAATCAGGAACCTCAGGTACTGGAGTTGCGACGAGTAGTGTTTCAATCGATTTGTTCAGCTTGTTTGAAACAACAGATTTATAGATCGTTGCTGTCCCCTCAAGGTTCTGGTCATTCAAGCCGAAAAGAAACACAACAGCGTCGGGAAGTTGGAGTGTGCAGATACCTGAGATATCTGTCAGTCCCGTTCTAGAGTCCACGAGAATATAGTCGGGGCGGTAGTCCGACTCGATTGCACCCTTCAAGTTCTCAACGAACAAAAAGCCGTGTCGATGAGTATAGAAGTCCTTCCAATTCATGTGCGCAAGAAGTCGCTGGTATTCGGAATTTCTGAGTCCTGAGCGCATGAGAAATATCGTGCCGGCGGCCTGCCCTTCACGAGCGCGAACCTCGGTCACATAGTCTTTTAGCGGCGGCACGACTTCTGTCTCGGCATACCGGCTTACATACTCCACAATTCCGGGAGTCCCTTGATTCACCTTCGGAAAGTAGGCATCGAGCCCTGGCGCTTCGAGATCAAAGTCAAGAAGAAACACTCTCTTCCCCATTGCACTAAGCCGGTCTGCAACATTAGCAATGGCAAGAGTTCGTCCCACCCCACCCTTATACGAGTAAAACGTAACAGTGAACATTGCCTCACCTGTTCCTAAATGGCCCGTCTATGAGATAGTCACCCAGACGTTCAGCGGATTGCTGCGCTACCCTCAAATTCTTGATGAACTTGAACGTGTCGGATAGGTCTATCTCACTTGATTCTTTCCTCAACTTAATCAGTTCAAGAGCAGCGACATTATCGGGTACAAACATCAGCAGTCGCAGAAAACGGTCAGAGGCTTCGCTCTGGAAATAGTCGTTTGATTCCCATCTACACCACGTTTTCTTGCCGAGTCCGAGCAAATCCGACATTGCCTCCTGGGATTTAGTCAGTCCTTTCCTAAATGCAATGAGCTCGTCAGCGGCAAGCAAGCCCATAGCTCGTCGCTGAGCCGCTGATATCTTATTTTCAGAATGGGGATCTAGGATGTACTCGTCACAGACATCGCAGCGGTACTTGGTGACGTCGGGCACAACAACATCTTTCGTCGTTCCATTCGCGTTAGTGAATGCAGATCTGAATTCACTAACCTCAGTCTTAAGCGTGCCCTTTCCGCACATTGGGCAGCGTCGATTCTTCATTTCTTCTCTCCGGGACATGGATATTCAGGGTCGTGGGATGAAACCAGCATCCGTTCATCAGCTTCACATTCACATTTGGGAAGCGAGAACTTGAAATACAAACG
>Ga0302320_10024741_pt1 | contig 11700 bp, 6 predicted proteins | sample Bog_T0_3_FD_202130 | JGI IMG/M metagenome (GOLD analysis project Ga0302320, IMG submission 202130) | Peat permafrost microbial communities from Stordalen Mire near Abisko, Sweden - Bog_T0_3 | ecosystem: Environmental > Terrestrial > Soil > Wetlands > Peat | place: Sweden: Abisko, Stordalen Mire... | reverse complement strand
TCGGCCGAGGCCAACAACCGGCATTTGACCTGGTCCGGGGACAAGGTCGGATTCGCCTGCAACATCAGCGCGACGACACCGCTGGTAACGGCCGCCGCCTGCGAGGTGCCGGACATGATGAACATCTTCGAGTCTTCCGAGGCGAACTGCGGGTACTCGGACGCCAACAGCTGATTCGCGTTCATGTAGCCGGCAAGATGGCCGCCGGGAGCAACCATGTCGGGTTTGACGAAACCCTCGTAGGTCGGGCCCGCGGAGGAGAACGAGGCGACGCCGTCATCCGTCGGATTGTTCGGCGTGAAGTTATCGGTCATTGCGCCGACGGTGATGACATAGGGTGTATTGCCCGGTACGGCGATGGTCTGGGGCGAGGGTCCAAAATTTCCAGCAGAGGCAACGACGACCACGCCGGCCTGCCATAGCTTCATCACTGCCTGGTCGATCGGGTCGTTCCAGTAGAAGGACTGGGGGGCCGCGCCAAACGACATGTTGACCACGCGGATCGTGCCGTAGGTGGTGCGATTGGCCAAGATCCAGTTCAAGCCATTGAGCACGGTCGTATAGGTACCGACCCCGGTGCCGTTGAACGCCTTGACGTTGATCAGGCGCGCCATCGGCGCGATACCCTGCGGGTTGCCGTTCAACAGCGGATCCGATGTGTTCGAACTCGCAATCAGGCTGGTGATGTGCGTGCCGTGTCCGTAGTCGTCGTTCGCGCAGGGCGCGCTCGCGCACGGGTGGTGAGCGTCGACCAGCAGATTCTTCGTCGCGTCGTACTGCGCGAGCAGGCGGTTGTTGCCGTTCAAGTCCGAGGCGAGATACGCCGGGCCCTGTTGCAGCAAGCCGCTGTCGACCACTGCCACTACGACGCCGGCACCATTGATGCCCTGAGCGGCGAGATTGTTGACGCCCATCATATTGCGTTGATAGATGTCGGGCACCACGGTGGAGGCGAGCGCGGCCACGGCCGCCGCCGCCGAGGCGACAGCCGATGAAGTCGCCGGGACCGCGGTGGCTACCGGCCCGTCGATCATCGGCTGCGCCAAGCTGATGGCAGAGTCCTGCGTCGCCACTTGGGCATCGGCAAAGATCTGCAGTTGAGTGTTCTTGCTGAGGCGCGCCGCCTGACTAGCGGAGAGCTCGGCCGAGGCGCCATTGATGATGGGCAGCTCATGCGTGACCCGACCGCCGACAAGGCGCACCGCGCGCACCGCCGCTGCTGCGTCGCGCGCCTCGACGATGTAGCTCTTCTGCGGCGCCGCCGCACCTGCCTGGGTGGCAAGCAGCGTGGCCGCCAGATTCAGCAGTACCGCTCGGGAGAATGTCTTCGAAATCGTGGTCACTTCGCGCCGCCTCGTCAATGATTCGCCCGTTATCGGGCACGGCGCTATTTCAACTGAGGGGCGATTTTTCGGGGCTGGAAGGCTCGACTGCCGTTAGGCCGGCGAATGAGAACCCGTTCTCATAATGCGGCGGTTAAATTTGGCCGCAGCGCTAGTGATCGCCGCGGCGCAGGGTGCGGGTTTGCATGTCGTCGACCGTGTCCTCGGGGCGGAACCGGGGCCTGCGGACGTCGAGCCGGCCGTCGCGCTCGAGCGCTTCCGGGTCTCGTTCGAGCAATTTGACGATCGACGGGACATCGATGGCCGCGGCCGTGCCCGCCCAGCCGATCCAGCCATTGCGCTGCTTTTTTGCGTGGTAAAGCGCGGCGTCGGCGACCGCCAGACACTGCTCCCAGGGTAGTAGGCCGGGCGACTCGTGCACGAAGGGATAGCGCGAAAACCCGATCGAGCAACTGGTGCGGGCCGCTTTGCCGTCCGCCAGCCGGAAGATCTGTTTGGCAACGCGCGAACGGATGCGTTCGGCCAAGAGTTCGGCGCCGCTCAAATCCTCATCCCGGTATACGATGACGAACTCATCGCCGCCCCAGCGCGCGATGAAATCGGAGGTGCGGCAGTTGCGCCGCAGAATCTCCGCGACTTGGATCAGAATCTGGTCGCCCGCCTCGTGGCCGTGCACGTCGTTCACCGGTTTCAAGTGGTCCAGATCGACGATGAGCAATGCCAGTGTCGGCGCAGGCGCGTCGCCGATCGCAATGCCATCGTCCGCGGTCTTGATCAGAGCCGCGACTGCATCGCGTAAATAGCGCCGATTGCCGAGGCCGGTCAGCGGATCGGTGACGCTGGCTTCCTTCAACTGGCGATTCACCCGCTCGAGTTCTTCGTTGCGTTCCGCAAGTTCGGCGGTCCGATCGCGAACATCCTGCATCAGTCGCTGCGCATAGCGCGCTTCGCGGCGCAGTTTCTTATGCTGCTGGTTCCAGACGGCGAAGATCAGCAGGCCGAGAGCGAGTGCGTACAAGACGTAGGCGGGCTTCGATGCCCACGGCGGCGGTTGCACCACGAGCGGTATGGCGAGCCCCGCCTCGTTCCATTTGCCGTCGCTATTCGCGGCGCGCACGCGGAACGTGTAGTTCCCGCCCGCAAGGTTGGTGTAGGTGACCCGATGCTTCGAGCCGGCGTCGACCCAGCCCTTGTCGAAACCTTCCAACATGTAGCGGTAGCGGTTGTTCTCGGGCGAAGCGAAGTCGAGGGCGGCGAATTCGAAGGTCACGATGTCGTCTCGATAGCCGAGGTCGATGGCACGCAGCCGCTCGGGCAGCACGGCGGTGGGTGCAGCTTCGTTGAATTTCAAGAACGACGTCAGCACCACCGGCGGCGGGCTGTCGTCGAATTGCAGCCGATCCGGGAAAAACGCGTTGTAGCCATGGGGGCCGCCGAAGTAGAGCTCGCTTTCTCGGCTGCGGAAATGAGCGCCGAAATTAAACTCATCGCCCTGCAAGCCGTGGGCGGCTCGAAAATTTCGAACTTCATGGCTATTCGGGTCGAGTCGCGACAGGCCGCGATTAGTGCTCAGCCACAACCGCCCGCCGGGCCCGGTTTCAATGCCATAAATGGTGGTGTTCGGCAGGCCTTCGGGTTCGGAGAAGTTACGGAAGCGAATCGCCGCAGGCTCGAGCGCAGAACCCAAGATCTCGTCGAGGCCGCCGCCTCGGGTGCCCACCCAGACTTGACCGCGCTGATCGACGCGGATTGCGTAGACGGTGTTGGCGCTCAGCGAGTGCGGATTGCGCGGTTCGTGGGCGAAGCGAGTGAACCTGCCGCTGATGGGATCGAGCAGGCACAGTCCGCCACCGTCGGTGCCGATCCAGATGCGGCCGGAGCGATCCTCCGCCAACGCGGTTGCGCGATCGCTCGATAACGACTCCGAGTTCGCCGGATCCGTCACATAGCGGGTGAAGCGGCCGGTGGCCGCATTCAAGAGAGAAAGCCCGCCGCCGTAGGTTCCGACCCAGATCCGGCCGCTCGAGTCCTCGAGCAGGGACATCACGCCGGGTGCGCCCAAACTGCCGGGGTCGTTCGGATCGTGGCGGTAGGTCGTGAATTTTTGGGTGTGGCGATCGAAGCGGCTTAGGCCCGCCGTCATGGTGCCCACCCACAACGTGTCCTGGTGATCGAACAGCAGCGCGGTGACTCGATCGTCGGGGAGACTCGCGGAGTCGCCCGCCACATGTCGATAATGGAGCGTGGAACCATGCACCCGGTCCGTGACGTCGATGCCGGTGCCTAAGTTGGCGATCCAAATGGAGCCGGCCGCATCCTGGGCGAAAGCCGCCACATTGCTCTCACTGCTATGTTCGCCATCGCCGCCGGCGTGATGGCCGAAGGACCAGGAGCGAGAATTCCACTTGGCGACGCCCCCGGTTTTGGTGCCGACCCAGAGCAATCCGCCGCGATCTTCGAATAACGAGATGACATTGTCGTCGGGCAATGAGGTGCTGTCGACGGGATCGTGGTGATAGGCCGCGAAGCTGTCGCCGTTGCCGTCGTAGAGCGCAAGTCCGCTGGACGTCCCGATCCACAGTCGCCGAGCGTCGTCCTCCAGCAAGGCTTGTACACGATCTCCCGGCAGACTCCGTGCATCTCCCGGCCGATTCTTGAACATGCTGAGCGTGCCCGAGTCGTGCTCACGACGGACCAAACCCGCGTTGGTGGCGACCCAGAGGTTGCCGTGCGCATCTTCCAGCAAGGAATTGATTTGCACGTCGCCGCGCTGTTGTCCCGGCAGCTTGGCCAACAGCGTCGCCTGGCGCTGCACATGGCCGGTCTTAGGATCGAGCCGGTCGAGGCCGCTGCTGGTGCCGACCCAGATCGTGCCGGAGCCATCCTCGAGCACGCTAAATACCGAATCGCTGCTGAGCGACGCCTCGTCGTCGACGTCGTGCCGGAAGCGGCGCATGGATCGATGGGTGCGATCGATATTCACCAGTCCGTTGTCGCGGGTACCGAGCCACATGCCGCCGTGCCGATCAAAACGTGCAACCCGCACTTTCTCCTGCGAGCCCACCGGGGGGTTACCGCCGATCGTCGGCAGCTCTTCGAAACTACCGGTCTGGTTGAGTCCTACGACGCCGCCGCCGTCGGTGCTGACCCAGAGCGTACCCTCGGCGTCTTCGACGAGACCCGACACCCAATTATTCGACAGACTTCCTGGGTGGGTGCGGTCGTGGACGTGGTGCTGCAGCTCATAGCCATCGTAGCGGTCGAGGCCATCCTCCGTGCCCAGCCAGAGGAACCCTTGGCGGTCCTGCAAAATAGCCATGACGCCGCCCGGTGACAGACCGGCATCGCCGCCGAAACGCACAAAGTGCATCGGCACTTCCGCCGCTGCCGCGAGCGCGGGAAGCGCGAGCCCCGCGCAGGCCAGGGCGAGGGACTTTACAATCGTCGAGGCGCGGCGCGCGTGACGTTCAGGCGGTCGACGCATACGGCATCCTTACGGGCCTGATTTCACGGCTGCGGCAGAATTCGGCGAATTGTGCCGGCGGCAGGGCCTTGCTGAAATGAAAGCCTTGCGCGACTCGGCAGCCACGTTCCTCCAGCAGCTGGGCCTGGGCAGCGGTCTCGACGCCCTCGGCGACCAATTCCTTGCCGAGCACTTGTCCCATGGCGATGATGGCGCCGGCAATCGCCTCGCCGGTGCCGCCCGGTTCCATGGCGCTGACGAAGGCACGGTCGATCTTGAGTACGTCGATGGGCAGCAGGCGCAGCATCGACAAAGAGGAATAGCCGGTGCCGAAATCGTCGATGGCAATGCGTATGCCGTGTTCGCGCATTTGCTGCAGCAGCCCCGGCAGTTCGTGGGCGTGCTCGGCGATGGTCGATTCGGTGACTTCGAGTTCGAGACAGCCGGCCGGCAGCCCCGAGGCGCGCATCAACCGAGCCAGCTGCGGCACGAACTCGGGATCGCGCAACTGCCGCAACGACAGATTCACGGCGACATGCCGTACGCCCAGCCCCGCGGCTCGCCATTGGATGAGGTGGCGGCACGCCTGCTCGACCACCCAGTAGCCGAGCGGAATGATCAGCCCGGTTTCCTCGGCAATGGGAATAAAAACGGCGGGAGGAATCGCCCCGTCACTCGGGTGCGTCCAGCGCAACAGCGCCTCGCCACCGATGACCCGCCCCGTGCGCAGTTCAATTTTCGGCTGAAAATGCACTTCGATTTCGCCTTGCTCAAGCGCGGCACGCAGTCCGTGTTCCAGGCGAAAACTGCGCTTCGCCTGCTCGTTCATGGTCTCTTCGAAAAACACCACGGCGCCGACGCTGCGATTCTTCGCGCGGCGCATCGCGATGTCGGCATTGCGGATCAGCACGTCGGGCGTCAGCCCGTCGCCCGGTGCGATCGCGATCCCGATGGAAGCCGACAGCACGTAGCCGATGCCGTCCGCCAGAAACGGCTTGGTGAATGAAGTCTCGATCTGCTCCGCCAGCCTTACGACCCGCCCCGGATCCGCGAGGTCGGACATGAGTACGATGAATTCGTCGCCGATCAGCCGCGCCACCGTATCGCCGACACCGATGACGGCGCGCAGGCGCTCGGCGGTCAGTTTCAGCAATTCGTCGCCGGCACGGTGGCCCAAGGTGTCGTTGATATTCTTGAAGCGATCGATGCCGATCAACAGCACGGCGGCGCTGCGGCGCCTGCCGTCGCGGCCCAGCGCCTGGCCGATGCGATCGCAGAACAGCTCGCGGTTTGCAAGTCCCGTGAGCGGATCGAAATAGGCATTGCGCAGCAGATCTTGCTTGCTGCGTGCATGCGAAATGGCAACCGACAGGCGGTCGGCGAGGTCCAATGCATGGCGCTGCTGCGCGTCGCCCTGTCTCGCGGGCGGGTCGAGCAGCACCAAGGCGCCGATCAGCGCGGTGCCGTCGCGCACCGGAAAAGTACGCGCCGCGTGGAACCCCGCTTCGCGCAGCGACGCGAACGGTAAAGGCGCGGCGTCGGACAATTGCAGTACCGCGTCCTCCTCGACCACCCGCTGCAGAGAATGCATTTCCAACTTACACGGCCGGCGCGCCAGGGTGCCGCTCGGCGCAACCGAGTACAGCATGCCCTCGCCCTCATCCTCGTTGGTGGTCAACAACAGCGCTGCGCTGCAACCCGCGATGGCCGGAATGCTCGGCAACACCAAGGCGATGACGGTTTCAACGGAATCCGCGGTGAGGATCTTGCGGTCGATCTGGCTCAAGGTATTTAACACATGGGATTGCTGGCCGAGGGTGACGGCCGTCAAATTGATTGATGCGGCGAGTCCATGGAAGTCGCCATCGGCGGCCGATGGCGACACAACCGCGCGTGCGAAGTCGCCGTGCGCGAGGCGGCTCATGGCAGCGAGCAGCAACTCGAGGGGCCGAAAAATCCGGCGGATTTCGAACGCGCCGAACAACAGTACCAGCGCCAGAGTGATCACGATCAGCGGAATCAGCGTCGCGCGAAGCGAACTCAATGCAGCGAGCCCGAGGACGCGCGGCTGGCCGGCGGACACATACAAGGGATCGATCCCGAATCGCGCTCGCAGGTACAAAGGCCAACTCACGGTGAGTTCGTCCTGCGCGCGCGCCGCCGGCTGGCTGCCGGCCTCGCTGCTCTTCTCGACGCCGCCCTGCGAACAGAAGTTAAAGGAACTCGCGCGGTCGCGGATGCAGAGCTGCGTTTCGCTTGCGAGCTGGTCGGTGTCGCCCCATAGGTAGTCGGTCCGCATCCGGCCAACGACGAATGCTTGGCCCGCCGGCGTGAGACGCCGGACGAGCACCGGCACCACCTGCGAGTCATCCCGCTCGAACACGACGGTCGAGTCGCGGGCAGGGCCTTTGAGCGCGGCTTCTGCGGCGGCAAGCGTCGCCGAGTCGCGCGACCGGCCTGACGCCGGGACCCCTTCGCCGGAATGCAGAATCGAGACCGAAGCAAAAATGGATTGTGCCAGCGCCGGATTTGCCGGCGCCGATTCGGCAATCTGCAGCAGCATCTGATCGGCGGCGGTGAGGCGTGTAAATACGCCCAGCCCGAAGCTGCGAGCGTTCTCCATCAGGCGCTTCTGCATTTGCGATTCGAGCTCGACCTGCACGGCATGGTAGGCGACGGCGGCGCCGAGCAGCGTCGGGATCACGGCGCTCACGGCGAAGATCGCGAACGTACGCCGCGCCACACGCAGGCGCGTTCCGAACGGGGCCGGAAATCCCTCGCTGAGCCGCTTCATTTTTTCATCCTGAGTAACCACGGGCGCTCAGCCATGAGACCAAAGGCCAACACGGCGAGCGTGCGGACCTTCCGCCACTTACCAGCCTTAAGTTAGCCCGGATCAATCGCTCCAAACCGTGATTGCGGTCCGGTTCCTCGAAACTGCGCCGGATAGAGTTCACGCCTCCATGCCAATCGACCCCCTCATGACCTCGGTGCTCGAAGGACTGCCGGACTTGGTGGTGCTGGTGCGGCGCGACGGGGTGTTGATGGCGCAGAGCGGCGGGCGCGGTGTCGTTGATTTGATCCCGCGAGACCCCGCCATCGGCCAGAAAATCGAGTCTATCTGGCCGGCGACGATGGCCGGAGTGATTCGCCACCTGGTGCGCCAGGCTCTGGCGAGCCGCACCACCCACGATGCGACTTTTAGCGAGGGCGATCGCAACTACGAGGTGCGGGCCGCCGCACAGGCGCCGGACCGCGCCATCTGCCTGATACGCCAGCCGTCAGTTTCCGCCGCGGAGGAGCAGACCGGTAGCACCGGCCGGTTCGGCGCGGTAGCCCAGCAATTCGACCGACGCTCATTTCTGCGCCGTTTCCACGAATCTCTGTCGATGGCGACGCTGCGCGAACAGCCGACCGCCGTTGCGGTGATTCATGTGGACGGTATTGTCGATGTCTCGCGGATCATCGACACACAGGTGGCCGAACTCGCGATGAGCGCGGCGATCGGCCGCTTGACGCAAGAGCGCAGTGCGGACGATGAGCCCGAGATCGCTTGGTACGCGGGCCAGTTGAGCGAGAGTCAAATTGTCGTGGTGATCGAGAGCCGCGACCGCGATCGCATTGAGGCGTTGGTTGCGAGTCATTGCGACAGCCTGCGCGAGCCGATCAAAGTCGGCGACGCGGATTTTCACCTGATGCCGTTCGCCGGCGTCGCGATTCTTGGGCCGGACGCAACCGCGCCGCGCCGTTTGCTGAATCTCGCGCGCGGCACCGCGGCCGAAGCGCGGCGCGCCGGCAGCAAGCAGGTGCGCTTTTTTTCTGACACCGTGCGCTTGCGATCGCTGGCGCGTTTGGATCTTGCTCAGGAGTTGCGCGATGCGATCGCCGACCGCTCCATCAAGCTCCGCTACATGGCGCGTCGCGATCTCACCAGCGGCGAATTGACGGCGGCGGTGGGCTACGTACGTTGGCATCACCCGATGCGCGGCGAGGTCAGCCCTTCCGAGTTTCTCGCAGTGGCCGAAGCCACCGGCCTTGCCACCGCCTTGTCGCGCGCCGCGCTTGAGTGTCTGCGCGACGACTATGACGTTCTCCTGCGCGCCGGCGGTCCGAACCTCAAGCTGTCGTTCGGGCCGCTGCGCCATCACATACTCGATGAAGGCTTTTTGGATGATGTTCGCAAACTCTTTACCGACGGCGCCTTGCGGCCGGATCGAGTGGAGCTGCGGATTAGCGAGCGCTCGTTGTTTGCCGCCGATATGCCGCTGCTGCATGCCATCGTGCGCTTGGGCGTGACCTTGATCGTTGATGAAGTTGGGCGCGGTATTGGAGCGTTTGACATTCTGGCGCGCGCGCCGCTCGCCGGCCTGCAAATCGACCGTGCGTCGGTAGCGAGCCTCGCCCATGACCCCGGCGCGCTCAAAATATGCCGTGCCGGATTTGCCCTGGCGCAAGCCATTGGCCTCAAATCGATGGCGCGGGGAGTCGATTTTGCCGAGCACCGGGATGTGTTGGCGGGTCTCGGATGCAGCCAAGGCATTGGCGATCTCTACGGGGAGATCGAACTCGCCGGCTCGCCGTCGCGGGTGTCGGTGGCGTCGTAACCTTGAGGGAATAAATTAGCGCCTGCCGAAGTCTTCCCATTGGAAGTTCAATTGGGGAGATGACGTGTTCAAGCGATCGATTGCCGTACTGTCCATCATCGGCTGTGGTGCCGTGCATTTCGCAGCTGCGGCGCCTGCCTCAGGGGATGCGGCTCATGGCAAGGTTTTGTATCAGGCGTGCGGCGCCTGTCATTCCGTCGACGAGAACGATCTCGGTCCGAAGCACCGTGGAGTGGTCGGGCGGCGCGCGGGGAGCATCGAGGACTACGCCTACTCCGCCGCGCTCAAACAATCGGGCTTGACGTGGGATGAGGCCTCGCTCGACCGCTGGCTGAGCAATCCCAGCGCACTCGTCCCGGGGACAAAAATGTTCTTCAAGATCGACGACGCGCAGAGCCGCGCCGACATCATTGCCTACCTCAAAGAACTGAAGTGAATCACTACCAGCGATAGTCGACCGAGACGGCGATGACGCGCTCGGTCCTCGTTTCGGTGACAGGACTGATATCCGGGCTGGCTTTGAGCTTGGTGAGCGCAGCGTCGAGATTCAGCAGCCAGTGGTCGGTGACAAATCGAGTGGCGCTGAAGCCCACGCCGACGGACACCATGCCAGGGTTGGGATCGAACACCGGATGGCCGGAGGCCAGCGACTGCGCCGGGGTTACGCCAAACTCGCTTTGCAAATAGCGATGCGTCGCGAACGTGACCGAGGGGCCCGCGAACATGACGAATTTTTTGGAACTGCCGGGAAGCGGCATGTACAGGCCGACATCGCCGATGGCGCCGTTGGCGCCTCCGACGAATTGCCGCGCATCCACGCGCAAAATCAGCGGAAATTTTTTCGACAACACATACGAGGCAAACAATTTGACGACCGGCGCGGCCGATATGTCGCCCATGCCGCGCAGATTCGCGTAGTCATCGTGGACACGACGGCCGAAGTCGTAGGAGATTGCGGCCCCCACCCGGTAGTGATCGCCGCGCAGGAAGTTGTAGCCTAACCCCTCGCCGGTGGTGGCAAAGGCAATGTCGTAGTACTGAACGTTGATGACGGGGCCACCTTGCACTCGGTAGGCCCGCGCGCCGTCGTAGATCGGCTGCGATTCCGCCGCGAGGCCGGTGACCACACTCCATTGCGGCACGTCCGGCTGGAACAAGCGAGCGAGGATGATGCCCCCCGAATACTGCCACTCTTGCAGCGGCGAGGGCGTCTGCGACCAGGCGGGATGCGCAATGCCCGCCCACAACAATACAGTGAGCACCCCTAGGTACAAGCATCTGGACGCTCGATGGTATCGACCCGACATTCTTTTCACTCTCCGCACTGCCGACGGTCTCACGACTCGCTATAGCAGAAATAGTATGTTCCAGGAGAGCTAGAAAATCGGAAGTTAAATGGCGGACTGATTGCCGCTCACCGATTTCATGGGCGATGCCTTGCGTTTTGGCCGTGTTTTACCGGGTATTTCTACCGCTTGGCTCACCGTCGGCGCTGCCAAAATTTGTCGTTCTGCCTCCAACCAATCATCTTCCGAAGAGCCATCCGGGCGGCCGCGAGCTTCCCAGAGCTGGTACGCCAAGTCCTGAATGGCGTGGAATTCGTTGTGCATACGGGTCCTCCAAGATCCAAGCGTAAACTTAGAGCCTACCTCCGCGGGCGGGTAGCATGGCGAAGCGGAAACTGGGGTCAGCCAAGTCCTACACAAAACCCGAGATTTGTGCTCACGGGTTGCGGTAGGGTATGGCAGCGAGGTAACCCAATGCTGCTAGCCCTATCCACCTGGCCGGAAATCGAAATCTGGCTGCGCCGGTCGCGTACCGTCGTCATTCCCATCGGTTCAAACGAACAACACGGTCCGACCGGCCTGCTCGGCACCGACTGGCTGTGTCCGGAAATCATTGCGCACGAAGCACACCGGCGCGGCGGCGATATTTTGGTGGCGCCGACATTCAATATCGGCATGGCCCAGCATCACCTGGGTTTTCCGGGGACGATCTCGCTGCGCCCGTCGACGTTCCAGGCGGCGATCTGCGATTGGGTCGAGTCATTGGGCCGGCACGGTTTCGAGCGCATCTATTTCCTCAACGGTCACGGCGGAAACATCGCCTCGATCGAGGCGGCATTTTCCGAGGCCTACGCACGCTATTCCTTCGCCGCGACGATCTGTCCGTACATGCTCAAGCTGCGCAGCTGGTGGCAACTTCCCGGTATCGGCAGGCTCGCCGACGAATTATTCCCCACCGGACATGGCACCCATGCCACTCCCTCCGAGATCGCAATCACCCAAAG
>Ga0302320_10024739_pt1 | contig 11700 bp, 10 predicted proteins | sample Bog_T0_3_FD_202130 | JGI IMG/M metagenome (GOLD analysis project Ga0302320, IMG submission 202130) | Peat permafrost microbial communities from Stordalen Mire near Abisko, Sweden - Bog_T0_3 | ecosystem: Environmental > Terrestrial > Soil > Wetlands > Peat | place: Sweden: Abisko, Stordalen Mire... | reverse complement strand
TTCCGAATTTGGAACGCGTCGATATGCCATTGGGGCAGGTGATGTACGAAGCTGGAGTCACGTTGAAATACGTCTATTTTCCAACCACGGCTATCGTTTCGTTGTTGGGTGTCATGGAAAGCGGTGCCTCGGCGGAAATCGCCGTTGTGGGTAACGAGGGTGTTGTCGGCGTTTCTCTTTTCATGGGCGGGGACTCCACTTCCAGCCGGGGCGTAGTTCAGAGCGCCGGGACAGGCTATCGTCTCGCCGCGCAGCTAATGAAGAATGAATTCAACAAAGCGGGGCCGGTGCTGCACTTGTTACTTCGCTACACCCAGGCTCTGATCACACAGATGTCGCAAACCGCGGTTTGCAACCGTCACCATTCGTTGGACCAACAGTTGTGTCGTTGGTTACTGTTGACTCTAGATCGATTGGCGGGAAACGAGATCGTGATGACACAAGAACTGATCGCAAACATGTTGGGTGTTCGTCGCGAGGGCGTCACGGAGGGCGCACTCAAGTTACAGAAAGCCGGGCTCATTCGGTATGTCCGCGGGCACATCACCGTGCTCGACCGAAAAGCCCTCGAGAGGCGCAGTTGCGAATGCTACGCGGTGGTCAAAAGAGAATACGTCCGGCTTTTGCCCGAAAAAGTGGCGGTTTAGAATCGTCACGGAGCGTTTGACGGCGACAGGCGCGCGTAAGCGCCGGCCGAGATCCGCCTAACCAGCGTGACGCCGACGCCCGCATCGGAGATTCCGCTCCGAGTTTCCGCTTCCCATCAAAACGAAAGTCGATTCGGCACTGGCGAGCGATCGATTCCGCCAGACCCATCGCCAGCATTCCCGACCGCCCTGCTCCGGTGATCGCCGGCAGCATGGCAGTTGATGACCTACCCCACCACTGGCCACGGCGATTGAAGTGGAGGGGGTCTATCTACAACCTCCTGCGCTTTGTATCCGCCTCGATTTCGCTCGTCTTAGCGTCGCCGCTAGCTAAAATGCCGCTCCGGCAACCCGGCGTGCGTTTGTCGTTTGCCCTTAATTCTGTTACTGGCGAAACAGATAAATCAATCGGTTGCAGCTGTCCGTCTGTCCCTTATTCATGTTACTGTACCCCTAATTATGGTACTGCCCGGCAGGCGAGTATGATCCCGATAATGCGGAGCTATCAGCTTGCGCACACCGATTTGAAGGAAAGCAGTCGACCGCAAACGGACAGACGGCGCGCATGAAAAAGGCAGCCACCGTCCCCGACCTCACGGACGTTTCCGACCAAGAGTGGCAGGAGGCGCGCCGCAGACTAGCCATTATTCAGAGCCTGGAGGCGACTCCCGAGCGTACGAAGGCCGCCACCCGGGAGGCGGCTCGGGAACTGAAACTGAGCGTCATGCAGACGTATCGTCTTCTCAATCGCTACCAGTCGGACCCGCGGCTCACCAACTTTCTGCCCGCTAGACGAGGACCCAAGCAAGGCCGTCGTCTGCTACCACCGGCCGCCGAGGAAATCATTGAGGCCGCTATCGCCGAGGTCTATCTGACTCGGCAAAAGCCGCGGCCGAGCGCGTTGCTGCGGGACATCCGCCGCCGCTGCCGAGCCCTCGAGATTGTCAGCCCCAGCCTGAAGGCGGTGCGCCTTCGCCTCGCCGCTTTACCCGCCGCGAAAGTCGTGGCGCGGAGAGAGGGAGGCAAGGCAGCTCGGGATCGCTTTGCTCCCGTCATCGGTTCACTCGAGGCGCCCTCTCCGCTCTCGATCGTGCAAATTGATCACACGCTGGTGGACGCCATCGTTGTCGATTCTGTCAACCGCCAACCCATTCAAAGACCGTGGTTGACGTTAGCGATCGACGTGAATACCCGCTGTGTCACGGGTTTTTATCTATCGCTCGAGCCGCCCTCGGCAACGTCGGTCGCGCTGTGCATGGCACACGCGGCATTGCCCAAAGAAGGCTGGCTTTCCGCTCGTGGCATCGACGAAGTATGGCCGGTCTCCGGTATCCCAACGAAATTGCACCTCGACAACGCACGCGAGTTCCGTTCCGAGGCGTTGCGCCGTGGCTGCGATCAGTACGGCATCGAAATCGATTATCGACCGGTGCGTGTTCCCCACTTCGGCGGTCATATCGAACGGTTGATCGGCACGATGATGGGCAAGGTACACCTGTTGCCGGGAACGACCTTCTCGGATGTGCGTGTCAAAGGGAACTTGGATCCCGAGAAATACGCCGCCATGACCCTTGAGGAGCTCGAACGCTGGTTGGCTCATGCCATTGCCGGCGAGTACCATCGCAACGTGCATTCGGCTCTCGATATGCCGCCGCTCACCGCGTGGCAACAGGGAGTGCTGCCGGGTGCCATCGCACCTGGCCACCACCGCGAACCAGCGGCCGTCACCGATCCACGCCGATTCTTGATCGATTTTCTTCCGCTCGAGGAGCGTAAGGTGCGGCGGGATGGCATAGCCCTCCACTGCATTCATTACTGGTCCGATGCGCTCGCGCTCTGGATCGGCAAGCCCGAGCAGATGATCGTTCGTTACGATCCGCGGGATCTCAGCCGAATCTTTTTGCTCGCGCCGAACGGTCAATATTACGACGTCGGATATCGTGACTTGAGCCGCCCGCCCATCAGCCTCTGGGAACAACGACTGGCGCGCAAACAACTGCGAGCGGCGGGGCGTGCCTTCGTAGATGAGGCGGCGATCTTTCGTACCATCGAGACCATGCGCGGGATTGCCGAGCAAGCGGTGCACGCGACCAAGACGGCGCGTCGCCAGCGCGAACGACGACTCCAAGTCATTCAAGGCGGACGCTTGGAGACCACGGCGACAAAGACGCCCTCCACCCCACTGACCGTGGCGACGAGCGGCGGTGACGCACCAAAAGAAAAGCTACAGCCGTGGCAGCGCATGCTGCCGGTGGAGGAATGGTCATAGACACGGCCTACCCGCACCTGCATTCATCCGCGCGAGCCGTGATTGAGGACAGCGCAGAAGACCGGATCCGGCGCATTCGCACCGATCGCTGGATCACCTACGCTCGGGCAGAGACCGCCCTCGCCTCCTTCGAGGATTTGCTCACCTTCCCGAAACGCACTCGCATGCCGAACCTTCTGCTCGTGGGAGCTACCAATAACGGCAAGACCATGATCGTGGAGCGATTCCGCCGTCGCCATCCGCCTACCCTGGCGAGCGTGACCGAGGACGGAATCGCGAACATTCCGGTCTTGAAGATTCAGATGCCCCCAGGCCCGGATGAGCGCCGATTCTTCGGCGCGATCTTGGATGCGCTTGGCTTTCCGCATTCCCCCTCGGGCAGCGTCGCGAAGCGGCAGGAAACCGCCATCAAGATGATGCGCGCGACGGAAGTCAGTCTATTGATCATCGACGACCTGCAAAACTTGTTGTCGGGCAGTCGCCTGCAGCAGCGCCGGCTCCTCAATGTGCTGCGTTGGCTCGGCAACGAGATCCAAATTCCACTGGTGGCGGCCGGCACCGTGGACGCCCTGCACGCCATTCAAAGCGATGATCAACTCGCGAACCGCTTCGAGCCCTTTGGGTTACCACCGTGGCGCGACGGAGAGGAGTATCGGCAACTGCTGAGCACCCTCGAGGCGGTGCTCCCCTTGCGCCGACCGTCGGATCTGGCGGATTCCACGCTCGCGGAGAAGATTTTGGCCGCGGCAGACGGCATCTTGGGCGAAGTCATCACCCTGGTCACCCGAGCCGCCGTCATGGCCGTGACCCGCGGCATTGAAGCCATCACCGCCACTGTCGTCGATGACTGTGGGTTCGTACCAGCGTCGCAGCGACGTCATGTGGCCGTCTGATGCAACTGAGATCCGCCGCGCCGAGGAAACCGACCACCCACGGCGAGCAACGACAGAACCTCCGTTGCCGTTCTACGTGCAGCCCGCCGCTGGTGAGGCGCTCATCTCATGGCTAGGACGGCTCGCCCACCGCTTTGATCTTTCGCCCCACCAGTTTGCGTGGCAGGCCTTCGGCGTCGATAACCGGGGTCCCGCCCAGTGGTGGTTGCGCCCGAGTCCGTTGAGTCTGAAACGCATCAGCGAGGTCACAGGCGTGCCGGTAGACCAGCTCGAACGGATGACATTGAACAATTGGTCACCAAGTTATCGTGGAGATGAGGCGGATGGAGGTTTCTCGGAAATCCGGTATCGGAATCCCCCGCCGCAGCGCTGGACTCGTTACGTGGCCGTGTGCACAGCCTGCCTGCGCGAGGATGTCATTCCGTATCTTCGGCTTGCTTGGTTTATCGGTTGGGTTGCGGTGTGCCCGCGACATGAAATCGCCCTCGTCTCGCGCTGTCCCTCTTGCAATTCGAAACTGCGGTCTGCGGCATACGGCTCGGCGAGTCCGCGACCACCGCATCAGTGCGCGACGTGCGGATCGTCGGTTCTGACTGCGAAGACGTGTCACGCGCACGCCAGCGTAATGAAATTGGATGCCGCTCTGCTCCGCGGCAAGCGGCTTGGCGCCATCGATCTTGCCGGCCTCGGTCGATTGAGTTGGCCCGACACGGTCGCGCTCGCGGATGTCTTGATGGGCACATTTTGGACCGCACTCCACACAAGGGAACGGCGCGACATCTATCAAAGAATGGTGCGCAATCGGCGAACCGAGGACGAGCGTGGCAGCCGGGCTTATGGTGACCGGTATCATGGTCTCGATCTATTAGCGTGGCTGCTGGAGGGGTGGCCCTGGAGTGCCGGATCCCAGGTTGCGATTCGCTTACTGTTTCGCTGGTCGCGCGCCAGCCGAAGTCGGACTTCCGGCTCCCTCCTTCTGACCCGGTCAGAGCGGTGGGAGGCCGGTCATGAATTCGATGCGAAGAGTCAGAGCTGTCTACGGACCCTCCTGACCCGGGCCATGTTCCCCGCCTAATGACACCGAGCCGGTACCATGAATAGGGTATCAGTCACATAAATAACTGCTCCAGTCACATCAACCGGGGCAAACGACAGCGGCTTCCAGACCGCTACGGATGACCCCCAAAAACGTAAGATAACGAAGAAATGCGCGAATAGCCGTGCCCGGTGAGGCTCGCGAATTTCGATGCAACCGCGACGCCTCTTGTTGCACAAACGCCGTCAAGTCTTCGCCGCGTAGCGATGACCAGTCCGACGCAGCCGTTGCGCTGACTCTGGCAAGAAAGCGGCTAACCCAAAAGCAATAGCTTTGGCGCGTCCTCGGCGCAAGACCTTGCACTCGCACTAGATGATCGTCGAAGTCTTTAAGACATTGCGGAGCATCGATACCCGGAGGTCGGATGGCTTGCTGCAACGCCTCGGAAACGGCGGTGTTGTTCATAAACTTCTCCTATCGACCGGAATGGTCGATGGAGGAAGCTACGCCGGATAATGCGAAGTCAAAAGCACGCTCGAGTACGCCAATACCCCTGATTTATCGGCAGAAGCCGCGAGCGTCGTCAATCAACTGCGCATGCCGGGTGACTGGGCATTAGGCCGGAATGCGCATTGTGATTTACCGCCAGAGCTGTGCTGCCGGGGAACCAGTCCCAGGAAGGCGGCAAAGTGACGCCCGTTCTTGAATGCCTTTGGGTCACCCATCGTGGCGACTACCGCCGTCGCCCCGATCGGTCCGATGCCGGGGATGCTGCGCAGACGTCGGCAGGTGGCGCTTTCCACCGAGGCCTGCTCGATAGCACGTCCGTAGGGCGCGATGCGCTCTTCGAGGTCGCGAAGTTCCTCGAGCAGCGAGGCAATTAGCGCGCGTCCGCGGACGGTGAGCTCGTTCTCGGCGTCCTCCAGAACCTCCGGCACCTCCCGTCGAAGGCGGGCAATCGCCTGCGGCAGTACGATTCCGTACTCAGCCAGTAGTCCTCGGATCTGATTGCACAGCCCGGTTCGTAGGCTGACCAGGCGCTCCCGCACACGGTGCATGGCCAGCAAATCCTGTTGCTCGAGAGACTTTGTCGCCACAAACCGCATGGTCGGGCGTTGCGCGGCTTCGCAGATCGCCGCGGCGTCGTTCCAGTCGTTCTTGTTGGTCTTCACGAAGGGGCGCACGAACTTTGCGTGGATCAGCCGAACCTCATGACCCAGCTTGGCGAAGGCCCTCGCCCAATGGTGGGCCCCGCACCCGGCCTCGATCGCAATCGTACTCTCGGGTTGATTGGCCAGAAATGGTAATAGCCGTTCGCGGCTTAACTTCTCGCGCAGAATTACCCTGCCGCCGGCATCCTCGCCGTGCAGATAGAACACTCGCTTCGCGGCGTCAATTCCAATGGTCTGCTTTCCGTTCATTGCTCATCCTCCTCGAGGGCCATCCTCGGTAATGGCGATTTTCCCGCCATCTTCACCGAGAGAAAAGCGGGAGGGTCCATCCCATCACTTTTTGCGCCAAATGTACGGCGAGGCCTACTTGCCCTTCACGTGCGACCACTTGCCGCGGGTCCAGTCGATCGTAGCGAGTAGTACTGCTTCGGGGTCCGTCATCCCCGTCGCAACACCCGGGTCCGGGCCTATCCGTCAAGTCCATTTGCCCCTGGGACGTTTACCCCTGAAGAAGAGTGAAACGATGAATTCTGTTTATCGCGGGACGTAACAGCTGTTACGTCGGTCTTTATCTGAGGCGTAACTGGCAGGCACGTCCCGCGTTCCAGCGGGGCATTTTCTAGATCTTCCCCTTTCATAGTCCGAGACGATCAGGCCAAAAGGAGGGCGGGCGTTCCTTTGGTATCGTGGGAGTTACTACGCAACCATGAGGCCACCGGAGACCCGCCCATGCATCGGATTGTGCCTGGCATTGCCAGCCTCGAACAACATTTTCAGACGTTGACGACGAACCCGGAGGCGTATCGCCCGGCGCAGTGTGCGCGGTGCGGCCGAGGGGGTCTGTGGAGTCACGGATTCTACGAGCGCAAGGCCGATCGCGGCACCGGGGATCTGAACCCGATTCCAGTGCCGCGGTTTTGGTGTCCGGGGTGCCGGCATAGCTGCTCGCGATTGCCGGCCTGCATCGCGCCACGCCGCTGGTACGACTGGGCGAAGCAGCAAGCGGTCTTGCTTGCGCTGGTGCTCGGCGCCTCGCTGCGCGCCTGCGCGCCGGCGCACGACATCGGAGTCGATACGGCGCGGCGGTGGCGAGGATGGTTGGAGGCGCGCACGGTGGAGTTTCGCTTTCGTCTGCTCACGCACTGGAGCGAGTGGGGCCGGGCGATCGATGGGCCCGGTTTCTGGCGCCTGGCGTTCGAGGCACACACTCTGCGCGACTCGATGGCGTGGCTCGATACTCAAGGTCTGGACGTCCCGTAGAGGTTGGCACCGGGCGCAGGGAGGGACGCGATTTATCAGGATTTCTGAGTTCCCCACAGACTTTGCTATAGCCGCTCGGCCGCAAAAACGCGTTCTCTTGCCACTCCGATAACTCTTGGGGGTGGGTATGAAGGAACTCGATTCGATGGCCTTGTTCAAGCTCTCGGTCTTGGGGCCGCTGATCAGTCGCCCGTCGCTTGCGCGCGGCGAGTTGCAAGCGAGCTTGCGCGAGTTGGCGCAGAAGGAGTACGCGATCCCCGGCTCGCGCCGGCGCTATCTCGCCGAGAAGACCCTGCAGGCTTGGTTCTACCAGTACCGGCGGGATGGCCTCGAGGGCCTGGCGCCGCGCAAGCGCTCCGATCACGGCCGCTCGAAGCTCGCCGCCGCGGTGCAGGAGGCGCTGATCGCGGCGAAGCGCGAGAACCCGCGCCGATCACTCCTGACCCTGCAGCAGTGGCTCGAGCACTCCGGCCAAGTCCCCCGCGGCACGGTCTCCCGCTCGGCGATTCACCGGCTGCTCCAACTGCATGGTCTCTCCCGTCCGCCGGCGGCGGGCAGCGTTCCGGAGGAGAGGCGCAGCTTCTCGGCCGCCCATGCGAACGATATCTGGTACGGCGATGTGCTGCACGGACCCAAAGCGCTCGCCCGCCGACGGCAACGCAAGACCTACCTCGTCACGCTCTTCGATGACGCCTCGCGCCTCGTGCCCCACAGCGCGTTCTGCCTCGCCGAGAGCGCCCTCGACATCGAGGGCGTGCTCAAACAGGCGGTGCTCAAGCGTGGCATCTGCCGTAAGCTCATCGTCGATAACGGCGCGGCGTATCGCTCCGTGACGTTGCAGACGATCTGCGCGCGCCTCGGCATCCAGCTGATCCATTGCAGACCCTATATGCCCGAAGGCAAGGAATGCGCTGCATAATGCACCTCATGCGTGATTTGGAGTGACAGATCGTTGTGAGCGGCTTTTTTTACCGAGTCCTTTGGCGTGGTGATGTTGATATTTCCGCGGAGCGTCTGCGCCCGGATTCTCGAAGAGATAGGCCCCCTTGTCGTTGTAAGCGTGAGCGACTAGCAGACCGGCACGACGCCAACCTTTGATGGTATCTGGCTTCACGCCGAGACGTTTTGCGATCTCTTGCAGGGTGAGCAGGTTGCGTGCACGCAGCCGATCGTAGCGACTCCTGAGGTCGTATGATTGGCGCAGTCTGGTCACCATCCTGGTATGGAACCGGTGACCGGAACCTGAACTCGCGCCGTTGCGATTGAGTAGCTCGGCGACTTCGCCGTCAGTGTGTTCATCGAGAAGGCGATCGATCTCGGCGACGACCGCGGCGGGTGTCTGATGCGTCATCCAGGAGGGTGTGGGTAGCGATATGTGCAGAGTCTGTGTCGCGCCGCCGTTAAAGCGAACCTGAGCGCGTATGTCGGCACCTTTGAGTAGCGTCACATCGGCAATCAGCAGGCGCACCATCCGCTTACGCTCACGATCCGGCGTGCGCGGGTCATTCCAGAGCTGCGGAAAGTCTTGCGCTAGCGCCAAGATGTTGGCGCGTTGTTGGGCATTGAGCCCCGCGCCATCGGCGTGGAGCTGCTTCTCATAGCGATCCTGGGCGTCCGCGAGCGTGCGCAATTTCTCGTTCCATTCGGCCTCGAGAGAGTCCGCCACCAATCGATTATCCGGATCAACCTGCATGAAGCGCCGGCGAGCCAGATCGGACTCATACCGAGCGCGCTCGACTTCTTGACGACGCAAACGATCGCTCTGTTCGGATCGACTCTCGATCTCCTGTTGAACCGCCAACGCGACCTCGAGAGTAACCGGCGTGACTCGCTCGATGAGCAGTGCACCGATAGCGGCGTCCAACGCCTCGCCGTGAATCTGCTGGCACAATGGTTGGCCGTTCTCGATGCCACGGCGCTGACACATGTAGTCCGGGATGCGGGTGGTTTGTCGTTGGTGATAGCGGACGGTCATGCGCTCACCACAATGCGCGCAGATGACGAGGCCCTGCAGCAGCGCTGGACCTTCGCGTGGCGCGCCTCTTTCCCGATCCGCGCCGATCGCATGGGCGTTCTCGCGCAGGCACCGAGTATTTTGCTCAAACTCGTCCCAGCTGATGTAAGCTTCGTGCGCGTCGCGAATGAAGGCGGTCCACTCCGGCGCCGCAAGCCGCTCAAAGGTGTGCCGTCCGTCGGGTCGCTTTCGTTGCCGAGAACGTCCAAAGCAGAAGGCGCCGGTGTAGCGCGGATTATGCAAGACCCATAGGGCACGAGAATGCTGAAGGTCCTGCCACATGACTTCGTCCGTCTGTGCGCCCTTGTATCGCCGCCGTGGGAACTTCAAGCCCTGAGCGCGAAACGCTTTCACCGTCGCGGATGCGGAACCGGTGCGCCGGAATGTGCGGAACAACTCCCGCAGGCTCTCCTGGATGCGTACGTCCGGATCAAGTCGAACCTTGCCTTGCTTATCGTAGACGAAACCGATCGGCAGGCGGATCTCCAGTTCCCCGCGCCTGGCTTTGTTCAAAATGCCACCGCGTAGGCGGGCGCGCAGCACATGGAGTTCCGCTTCGGACATTGTCCCTTTGAGTCCAAGTAACAATCGGTCGTTGAAGTGCGCCGGATCGTAAATGCCGTCCTCATCGAGTATCAGGCTGTCCGCCAATGCACAGATCTCGAGCAATCGGTGCCAGTCGGTCGAATTGCGCGCGAGGCGCGAGACCTCCAGTCCCATCACGATCCCCGCCTTCCCGATGCCAACCTCGGTCACCAAGCGCTGGAACCCGGCGCGATCGACGGCGGAGGCGCCCGATTGACCGAGATCTGAATCGATCACAACGATCTGATCGGCTCGCCAGCCGAGCGCTAGGGCGCGCTGTCGCAAATCGTACTGTCGTTGCGTGCTCTCGGTGTTCTCGAACACTTGCCGCAGGGTTGATTGCCGCACGTACAGATAGGCGTTCCTCTTGAGATGTCGGGCTTGCACTTTGACGTGGACCTCTGAAATCATCGTGATCTCCTCCTACGCAGTAGCCAATGCCATCGTGGCGAGAATTTCTACGAGTGATTGCTCGATGCTCGGTGGAAGTGTGTGCTCCGGCAGCACCGGGCAGTGAGTGCGGGCGGGCGCGGCGATTTTGCCCACGTCCTTCATCCAGCTCGCCATGCCTTTGCGCATCAACAGTGCGAGCCCGTGTACAGAGTGACTGCGTCCGTCGGACTCGACCATGTCTTTGCGTAGCGCCTCGTAGCGCTCCAGCAAGAGACGCCCCTCGCAGACTGAAGGCGTTGTCGTCACAGTTTTTTTTTCGAACGCGCCAGAGCGCGTTCCACGGTGCGCCGATGGACGGCGAGGTGAAAGTGTTTTGCGATATCCTCGATGAGTGTTTGCACGTCGCGGTCGGGTTCCGCAGCGCGGAGCTCTTCGATGAACCGCAATACCTCAGCCGTAATTTTGTGCGCGCCACGCGGACCGCGTTTTGTGGGCAGAAGGCCAACCAAACCGGACTGATCAAAGTCGGTTTGCGCTTTGTAGAACGTTGGACGCGAAACCCCGAAGCGTGTGGTGGTCTCTGCGATGGAGTGACCCTCCGTGCGTACTCGGCGCAGCATCTCGTAGCGAACTTGCACGAGATCCCGGGGATCGAAGAAGTCGCTGCCCGTAAAGACCGGATCAGACACATCCTGCGCGTGGGGATTGCTCGTGCCGTTCTCCATGAGAGCGGCGAGCTTCGGATCGGGTTTTGAGGTATTGCCCATATGTAATGTTAATTATGCCATCTTATGTTTCTCCGTCAAGCGAATTTTGCGCCGACCGCAACCGCCAGATATCGCTCAATAGCTTAAAAAACTGGTTGTTCGCGCTTTTATACGGCTAGCAAAGTGTGTTTCGTGATGTTTTTGGCGCAGTAATCTGCTCCTGTAGGGCATAATTATATTTACGTTTGCGGCATCATTTGCTTGACGCCAGACGCCCTCGCTTTGCCTGGCCCGGCACCGGCTGAACTTCCCGCTGCCGCGCAATCATGGCGACCAGTAGCAAGAGATCCGTGGTCCGAAAGTGCGATCGGCCAGCCGAGACCGACTCGAACAAATTGTCCGCTGAAATGCTTGTCCACGACGCCGGCAGACGTCTCAGCGAGCCGGCCGTATCGTGGAAGTAAACGCGGTCTTCTCCCCACGTCTGGCGTCTATCGGCGATCGCAAACTCTTGCCCGAAGAGGGGATGGAACGGGTGGGTTACGCGGAAAGACTGCTCTCCAGCGGGCAGGTTCCGTGTAGTTGACTGCTGTTGCGAAGGGTAAGCTCGAGCGCTGGCATCGGACCCTACGCGCCCAGTTTTTGAGCGAGATCGCGCTCGAAGGACTGCTGCCGATCGAGGACCTGAACGCCCGGCTCTGGGCGTGGCTCGAACAGGTCTACC
>Ga0302320_10024738_pt1 | contig 11701 bp, 9 predicted proteins | sample Bog_T0_3_FD_202130 | JGI IMG/M metagenome (GOLD analysis project Ga0302320, IMG submission 202130) | Peat permafrost microbial communities from Stordalen Mire near Abisko, Sweden - Bog_T0_3 | ecosystem: Environmental > Terrestrial > Soil > Wetlands > Peat | place: Sweden: Abisko, Stordalen Mire... | reverse complement strand
CCGCCGATGCCCACGAAGAAGAACCACCAGAAATGGCCCACGAAGGCACTGAGGCCGATGACGATGCGGGTGGGCAGCGGAAGCGCGACTCCCAGGCCGACAAAGAGGTTGGCGAAGATCGGCACCACCCACTTGAGCAGCGCACCCACGATCAGCATGGCGAGGGAGACGACGGCCACGGGATAGATCAACGCCGACTTGACCGCCGCGCGCATCCGGACGGCCTTTTCCACATAGATGGCCAGGCGCTGGAGAATGATGTCGAGAATACCGCCAGTCTCGCCGGCCTCGATCATGTTGGTAGTCAGGTCGTCGAAGATGACGGGATACTGGCGCATGGCATTGGCGAGCGTGGAGCCGCCTTCGACGGTGGTGCGGACGCCGAGCAGGGTTTTCTGGAAGCTCGGGTTCTCCTGGTTGGCGCCGAGAATCTCCAGGCACTGCACCAGCGGCAGTCCGGCATCGATCATGACGGAGAACTGGCGGAAGAACACGGCCACGTCCTTGACCTTGACCTTGCCGCTGCCGAAAGTGGGCAGGGAAAATTCTTTGCCCTTCTCGCGGATGGAGCCGGGCGTGATGCGCTCCTTGCGCAATTGCGAAGCGAGTCCGTCTTTATTGACGGCTACGCGCTCTCCCTGAACTTTCTCGCCTGAAGCGTTTTTTCCCGAAAACGTGAAAACCGGCATGATTACTTCTCCTTAATTCGTGTCCCGTTCCAATCTCTTTCCTTGTATTGCCGCCCGATTGCATTCCCGGGCATTTCTCAAAGTCCATGTCATCGCTTGGTTGGCGCCGTAGCCTTGCCCAACGGCGTTGGAACGTTGCGTTGCGCGAGGCCGGCACCGCGCGCGATCATTTCCTGCAACTCGTCCTGATTGCTGGAGCGCGTCAGCGCCATTTCCAGGGAAATCTGTTTCTGGAAATAGGCGGTGGCGAGCGACTGGTTGAAGGTCTGCATGCCGTACTTGTCCTGGCCGGACTGCATGGAGGAGTAGATCTGGTGGATCTTGTCTTCGCGGATCAGGTTGCGGACGGCGGCATTGGGCACCAGAATTTCCATGCACATGGCGCGTCCCTTGTTGTCGGCGCGCGGCAGCAGGCTTTGACACATGATGCCTTCGAGCACCAGCGACAGCTGGGCGCGAATCTGGGATTGCTGGTGCGACGGGAACACGTCGATGATGCGGTTGATGGTGGAGGACGCGGAATTGGTGTGCAGCGTGCCGAAGGTGAGGTGGCCGGTTTCGGCGATGCGCAGGGCGGACTCGATGGTTTCGAGATCGCGCATTTCGCCGATCAGCACCACGTCCGGGTCTTCACGAAGAGCGGCGCGCAGAGCGTCGGTAAAGCTCTTGGTGTCCGAGTGCAGTTCGCGCTGGTTGACGATGCAGTTCTTGTTCATATGCACGAACTCGATCGGATCCTCGATGGTGAGGATGTGTTCGTGGCGTTCGCTATTGATCTTGTCGATCATGGCCGCGAGCGTAGTGGACTTGCCCGAGCCGGTCGGCCCGGTTACGAGCACCAGCCCGCGCGGTTTGTCGCACATCTTGCTGACGATGGGAGGCAGGCCCAACTGGTGGAAGGATTTGATCTCAAAGGGAATGAGACGGAAAACGCAGGCCGACGCGCCGCGCTGGTTGAAGACATTGGCGCGGAAGCGAGCGAGACCCTTCAGGCCGAAGGAGAAGTCGAGTTCGAGGGTTTCCTCGAAACGGTGCTTCTGGGAATCGGTCATCACGCTGTAGGCGAGTTGCTTAGTCTCGGCAGGCGTCAACTGGGGCAAGTCGAGCGGCACGAGATGCCCGTGCACACGGATTTGGGGCGGCGAGTTGGTGGTGATGTGGAGGTCGCTTCCGTTCATTTCCAACATGCGGCGAAGCAAATCGCTGAGTGAGAGTGCCATAGTATGTGTCTATCCTTCCTAATGCATTTTCGGCTGCTGGCCGTTCGCTGTTCGTCGTTCGCTTTTCGTCGTCCAGCAGGCGAAACGCGAACCGCGAACGACGTTGCTAATGAATCGTTTCCCGGGCCACTTCTTCGAGCGTGGTCCAGCCTTGCGCGACCTTGGTCAACCCGCTGCGGCGCAGGGTAATCATGCCGCGCTCAATCGCTTTCTTCTTGAGTTCGAGCGCCGAGGCGCCGACCAGAACCAGTTCCCGGATCTCGTCATCCACTTCCATGACTTCATACAAACCGGTGCGGCCTTTGTAGCCAGTCTTGTTGCAAGTGGCGCAGCCTTTGCCCTTCATGATCTGCACCGTCTTCGCCTCTTCCGGCGAAAAGCCTTCGTCGATCAGGGCCTGCACCGGTACTTCAACCGGCTCCGCACAGTCCTTGCAGATCCGCCGGATGAGTCGCTGGGCACAGATCAGATGGACCGAAGTCGCTACCAGGAAGGGCTCGATGCCCATGTTCATCAGACGGGTGATGGTTTCGGGCGCGCCATTGGTGTGCAGCGTGGACAAAACGAGGTGGCCGGTCAGCGCGGCCTTGATGGCGATTTCCGCGGTTTCAAAATCGCGGATTTCGCCGACCAGGATGATGTTCGGATCCTGGCGCAGAAAGGCGCGCAGGGCGGCGGCGAAATTCAGGCCGATCTGCTCCTTCATCTGCACCTGATTGACGCCTCCCAGTTGAAACTCGACCGGGTCTTCGGCGGTCATGATGTTGGTATCGGGCTGGTTCAGGCGCGAGATGGCGGAGTAGAGCGTATTGGTTTTGCCGGATCCTGTAGGGCCGGTAACCAGCACCATGCCGTAGGGCTTGAGAATGGCTTTCTCGAATTTGACCAGGGACTCCTGCTCGAAGCCGAGCTTGGTCATGTCGAGGCGCAGATTTTCTTTGTCGAGGAGGCGGAGCACGATCTTCTCGCCCCAGAGTGTGGGCAGAGTGGAGACGCGGAAATCGAGCTGCTTTTTCTTGCCGCCGATCTGCATCTTGAGCATGATGCGGCCGTCCTGCGGCAAGCGCTTTTCGCTGATGTCGAGCTTGGCCATGATCTTAAGGCGGGAGGTGATGGCATCCTTCAGTTTGAGCGGCGGATTCATGATCAACTGCAGAACGCCGTCAATACGGAAGCGGACGCGAAATTCTTTTTCGTAAGGCTCCATGTGAATGTCGCTGGCCCCGCGCTTCACGGCGTCGGTGAGCACCAGGTTCACGAGCTTGACGATGGGAGCTTCGTCGGCGGCTTTCTCCAGTTCGCGGAGTTCTAGTTCCTGCTCCTCGTTCTGCACTTCGATGTCGGTGCTTTCGCCGGCATCGTTCATGGACTGCATGACCTGCTCGAGCTCTTCCTCTTTGGAAGTGCCGTAGGACTTGTCGATGTTCTCGACGATGGAGCTTTCGGAGGCCACGACCGGTTCGATGTTGAAACCGGTCATAAACTTGATATCGTCCATGGCAAAGACGTTGGTGGGGTCGACCATGGCGATGGTGAGCGAAGCGCCGACGCGGCTGAGCGGCAGGATCTGATAGCGTTTCGCGGTTTCGTAGGGAATCAGCTTGACGACGGCGGGATCGATTTCAAAATACGAAAGATTGATGGCGGGCACGCCGTACTGGCGCGAGAGAAAATTGGTGACATCCTCATCGGAGAGGAAGCCCAACTTCACGAGCGCCGAGGCGAGGCGGGAATGCGACTCCTTCTGGAGTTTGGTCGCCTCTTCCAACTGCTCTGGGGTAATGACCTTTTCTTTGACGAGCAGGTCACCCAGCCGCTGAGACATATCTCTCCTGTATTGCCGCGAAGTCCGGAGCGATGCGAAACCGCTGATTTCCGGGGAGATCAGCAAGGGTGCAATCGCACTGACACAAATTGTCAACCCAATGGGCATTCCGAAAAAGTAACTTAGGTACCTGTACTTCGCGGGGATTCCGAGTTGCACCCGCAACCGACGGCGTTTACGCCAGAACTCGTGATGTGACGGGGATCACAAATGCGACAGACCATGACCTTCGGTGCTGAGGATGCGGGGTTCGCATGGCTGGGAGTTGACACGCAGATCGCGGTTCGCGGTTCGTCGTTCGCGGTTCGCTGTTCGCTTTCATCGGCTACTCAGGGGCCACGGAAGGCGAATAGCGAAGAACGCTCTACAATAGTTCCGCTGACGTTGCAGTCGACACCCATGAACGAAGCCAAACATGCCGCGATTCGCGCTTACTACGACACGTTGTTTTCCGCCTGGGGACGCCAGTATTGGTGGCCGGCGCAGTCGCGCTTTGAGGTGATTGTTGGGGCGTACTTGACCCAGAATACGGCGTGGACCAATGTCGAGAAGGCGCTCAGCAACCTTCGGAAAGCGCGGCGGTTGACGGTCAACGGGATTCGGCGCACGCCTCAAGGGGAACTGGAGCAATGGATTCGTCCGTCGGGTACTTCCGGCAGAAAGCGGCGCGTCTGAAAACGTTTGTGCACTTTCTCGATGAGCGCTACGGCGGGTCGCTGGCGCGGATGTTCGCGCAACCGACGGCCGAACTGCGCACCGAACTGCTTTCGCTCCACGGCGTGGGACCGGAGACCGCCGACTCGATTCTGTTGTATGCCGGCAATCATCCGGTGTTTGTGGTGGATGCTTACACGCGACGGATTCTGGAACGGCACGGGATTGTCTCTAGCGCGGCGGATTATGCGGAGATTCGCGAATTGTTTGAGGATGCGCTGGGCCGGACTGCCGCACCGGAGAGATTTTCACCGCCGAGACGCCGAGGCCGCCGAGAAAATGCAAGGTCAAATTCAGATTGTTTTCCCAGAACTCAAAGAGATTCCCGCCGCGCTCTTGGCATCTCTGCGGACAGGAGAAGTTTGTCCGGACCGCGAGGTTGTTCACATCGTCCTTCGCGCATAAGCACGGCCGAGCGCACTGCACTGGCCCAGGTTTTCAATGAAATGCACGGGTTGATAGTCGGCGTGGGTAAGACGTACTGCCTAAAGTCACAACCGCGGTGTGAGCTGTGTCCTTTGCAGAAGTTTCTGCCTGAGGCAAAGTGAGGCATCGAGGATGAGGACTTGTGAGGGATCGCGTGAAATGGCGTGCGTTGACATTCACTTTGGCCGTGGCTGCGTTTTGCCTGGGATTTGACGCTGACGTTCGCGAAGCGTCGTTGCGGGAGACCGCGCGGATTTCTGGATTGCTCATCGGAACGGCGGTCAGGCCGGCGCAACTTTCCGAGGCGGCCTATGCGTCTACGCTGGCGCGGGAGTTCAACATGGTGGAACCGGAAGATGCGCTGAAGTGGGAGGTAGTGCATCCAGAGCGGGAGTCTTTCGATTTTTCTCAAGCCGACCAGATTGTGGACTTCGCTGCCCGGCACGGCATGAAGGTTCGCGGGCATACGCTGGTCTGGCACCGGCAGAATCCAAAATGGCTGATGGAAGGGAAATACACTGCCAGCGAGCTTGCTGAAGTTCTTGAGAGGCACATTAAGACCGTGGTCGGACACTACCGGGGCAAGATCTTTGCGTGGGACGTGGTCAATGAGGCGTTCGACGAATTGCATCCGGGAGAATTGCGCAGCACGATCTGGAGGGATGAACCTGGGATCGGACTGGCGGCAAACGGGTACCTTTATATTGAGCGTTGTTTCCGCTGGGCGCGTGAAGCCGATCCGCAGGCTCTGCTTTTTTACAACGAGGCGGAGGCGGAGATAATGAATCCCAAGTCGGATGCGATCTACGCCATGGTTCGCGACTTTCGGGCGCGCGGCGTTCCTATCGATGGGGTGGGATTGCAGATGCACATCGCAAATCTGCATGCCGATGTCGCGTCCATTTCCGCCAATATCCAGCGCTTCACGGCTCTGGGCGTGCAAGTCCACATCACCGAGATGGATGTCGCGCTGCCGGTTGATGCCGACGGCAACGCTCGCTCCGAGTCTCTGCAACGGCAGGCGGATATCTATGGCGAGATTGCCGGCGCTTGTCTGGCGCATCCGGGGTGCACGGCGATCCAGACCTGGGGCTTCACGGATAAATATTCCTGGATCGGATCGCACTCGAAGCACACGCAAGGAGCGGCGCTGCTTTTCGATCGCAACTACCGGGCCAAGCCTGCGCACGAGGCGCTGCGGAATGCGATGGAGTCGCAGAGGAGTCGTTAGGGGTTGGCGATTTGCTGGTGGAGAGCGCGGCCTCCCGGCCGCCACACCGCTGGACGGGCGGGGGCGCCCGTCGCTCCACCGAACCTCGGGCGTGCCCGCTCTATAATGATTCTCTAGGTTGAGCAGTCCTAGCCCCCTTTGGCCGCACCGAATCCAATTCGCGACGAAATCAAGACCTCGGGACGGCGGAAGGCTGTCATCGGGCTTGGGATCGGCTCATTTCTGCTGCTTACGGTCCTGGTGGGGCAGGCTTCGTTCAATCTGAAGTTCATCAGCCCTGACAGTAATGACGAACTGCTTTTCTTTGCTGGATTGAGCGGCTTGATTTTCTTTGCCTTCCTGGCGCTGACGCTCGTCCTCGGACGCAACCTGCTGAAACTCTATGCCGAGCGGCGACAAGGCGTGGCCGGTTCAAAATTTCGCACGCGGCTGGTGGTAGTCAGCCTGCTGTTGTCGTTCTTGCCGGTGATTGCCATGTTCTGGTTCTCGTACGGGCTGATGAACCGCTCGATCGACAAGTGGTTTTCACAACCGGTGGAGGAAGTACGCGCGGACACGGCGGCCATGTCGACTCTGCTCTACGATTACGCGGGCAAGAATGCCGCATCGGAAGCACAATCCATCGCCCAGACGGAAGAATTTCAAAGAGCTTTGAGTAGCGGAAATTCCTCGGCCGCGATGGAAGAACTCCGCGAACACATTCCGACGCTGCAAGGCGGATTCGTCGTCGCCTTGGCGAACGGCAACGTTGCCGCCAGTCTCAACATTCCGGCACCATGGCCGACGATGAAAGGCTCGTTCCCGTTGCCATCGGCCTTGCGCGGGGAGCACCCGCATTTCCAGTGGGGCCAGACGGACTACATTGTCGCAGCGGCGCCGCTCGGGGGCGGCGTTGTGCTTGTCGCCATGCCTCTGCCGCCAAAATTCGCCGAGACGGCCCGGCAGATTCAGGAGAGCCAGAAGCGCTACATCGAACTGGCCGGGAAAAGAAAACTGTTTCGGCGGACTTACATTGGATTCCTCCTACTGCTGACGGTGGTGGTGCTGTTCGCTTCGACCTGGCTCGCGCTCCTGCTTTCGAAGTTGGTCAATCGCCCGGTAGCGGCGCTGGCGGCGGGTACGGAGGCCATCTCCAAAGGGCAACTGGATTACCGCGTCGATATTCGCGCCACTGATGAACTGGCGGAACTGGTGCAGTCTTTTAACAGCATGGCAGAGCAACTCGAATCCAGCCGGCACCAGATCGAAGCTTCGAGCCGGGATCTGGGGACGGCGAACGAGGCGCTTGAGGGAAGACGGCAGTACATCGAAACCGTTCTTGAAAGTATTCCGACCGGAGTGATTTCGATTGACGGGGCGCGGCGAGTGACGCTGGCGAACGCCGCTTTCTCCAGAATGTTTTATCTGGAGCGGAGTGAGTATGTGAGTCCGGCTTCGCTGGTGAACCTACCCTTACGCGAGGTGATACCCGCCGAAGTGCTGGCGGATCTCGAACCGCTGCTGCGCCGAGCCGATCGTATGGGCATCACGGCGGCCACCATGGAACTGGCTTTGCCTCGCGCCCAGTTGAATGTCGCAGTCACTGTGTCCGCTTTGAGCCATGCCGCTGAGGGGTTGGGGTATGTGCTGGTGTTCGAGGATTTGTCAGACCTGCTGCGGGCGCAGAAACAGGCAGCCTGGCGCGAGGTGGCGCGGCGCGTGGCGCATGAGATCAAGAACCCGCTGACTCCAATCGCACTTTCCGCGGAGCGCATTCATCGCCATTTGACGCGGGGCACGGCTCCCGACGCCGCTTCGCTTGAGGTGATCGGCGGTTGCGCGGAAACCATTCGGAATGCGGTGGAAACGGTGCGCGCGCTGGTGGACGAATTTTCGGTGCTGGCGCGCTTCCCCGCCTCCCGCCCACAACCCGCCAGCTTGAATAGCCTGGTGGAAAGCGCGCTCGTCATGTTCAATGGGCGATTGGAGGGCATTCGCATGCGGACGGAACTGGCGCACGATCTGCCGGCAGTGATGGCCGACCCGGAAGCGATCAAGCGCGCAGTCGCGAATCTGGTGGACAACGCCGCCGAGGCGATGCAGGATGCGATCGTGAAAGAAATCACGATTTCTACATCGCTGGTGGCCAGTCGCGATGCGGTTGAACTGGTTGTCTCCGACAGCGGGCTCGGGGTTTCGCGCGACGTTAAGGAACGGTTGTTCCTGCCCTACTTTTCTACCAAACAACGCGGCACGGGACTGGGTCTGGCCATTGTGAGCAGAATTGTGGAAGACCATCGGGGCTCGATCCGCGTGGAGGAAAACAAGCCGGTCGGCAGCCGCTTCGTGATTGAGCTGCCGGTAGCGGTGGAAACGGTCGGAGTTCCGGCAGCAAGCTAGGAGAGGGTCGTTGGTCGGGAGTCGTTCGCGACGCTCTTATCCGGCGAAAGACGAGCCACTCCCGAATGCCAACGACTAATGACTAACGACCAGCAGTTGCGCTAAACCATGGCACACATCCTTATTATTGACGACGAGTCCGGGATCCGCGAATCGCTGCGGGGCATCCTTGAGGATGAGGGATACAAAACCAGCGTCAGCCCAAGCGGCGAAGACGGCCTCGAATTGCTGCGCAAGACGAGCTTCGACCTGATTTTGCTGGATGTGTGGCTGACCGGCATCGACGGGCTCGAAGTGCTGGAGAAGATTCGCGAGATGGAGGATCCGCCGGAGGTCATCATGATTTCCGGGCACGGGACCATCGAAACGGCGGTGCGCGCCACCAAGCTGGGCGCTTACGATTTTGCGGAAAAGCCGCTGTCGCTGGAAAAGACCCTCATCCTGGTCAAGAATGCAATCGACGCGCGACGGCTGCGCCATGAGAATCTCGACCTGCGGAAGCAACTGCAGACTAAGACCGTGATTGTCGGCGAGAGCGTTCCCATGAAGGCGCTGCGCCAGCAGATTGGGCTGATGGCTGCGACCAACGGACGCGTATTGATTTATGGCGAGTCGGGCACGGGCAAAGAACTGGTCGCACATGCCATCCACACGCAGAGCCTGCGCAAGAATGAAACCTTTGTCGAAGTGAACTGCGCCGCGATTCCCGAAGATCTGATCGATTCCGAACTGTTCGGCCATCGCAAGTCGTCGTTTCCCGGAGCTACGGCGGACAAGGAAGGCAAGTTTCAGAAGGCGGATCGCGGAACTTTGTTTCTCGACGAAGTGGGCGACATGAGCCTGAAGACACAGTCGAAAGTCTTACGAACTCTGGAACAGCAGCGCTTCATCCCGGTGGGCAGCGACGATCCGGTGACGGTCGACGTGCGCGTGATTGCCTCCACCAATAAAGATCTGGAGGAGGAAATCGCCAAGGGTAACTTTCGCGAGGATCTCTTTTATCGGCTCAATGTGGTTCCGTTTGTGGTGCCGCCGCTGCGCGAGCGCAAGGAAGATATTCCGCTGTTTGCCCGGCACTTTCTCAAGGAATTCGCTTCGGCCTATGGGCGCCGCCCACGAGAGATCACCGACGATGCCATCGACGCTCTGATGCGCTATTCCTGGCCGGGGAATGTCCGCGAGTTGCGCAATGTGATCGAGCGCATCGTGATCATGAATCCGACGACGTCACGATTTGAACGCAAGCATCTTCCGCCGCTGGTGCACCGCGATGGCAGCCGGCGGGTAGCGGGGACGGAAGGCTCCACGCTGCACGAGGCGCGGGAGGCGTATGAGCGTGACTACATTCTCAAGAAGCTGGACGAGAATCATGGCAACGTGAGCCGCACGGCAGAAGTGCTTGGCCTGGAGCGCAGCCACTTGTATCGCAAGATGAAAAGCCTGGGAATTGCAGCGAAGGAATAGGGCGGGTTTCAGGTATCCGCTTAGTATAATAGCCTTCAAGATGCGTAAGTTTGCTGCTTGTTTGGCTGTGGTCGCCCTTGCAATGCTCGGAACGATCGCCGTCGTTCACGCACAAGTGAGCCATAGCGGGATGCCGCAAACGACCGTTCCCCAGCCTGAGAATTCTTTGCAGAACGCGCCAATTTCCATTCAACAAGATGTTCCCTACGGCACGGTCGATGGCCATGCTTTGCTGTTGGACATTTACGCTCCGGGTGACCACTCTTCTACGTGGCGGCCGGCGGTGGTTCTGATTCACGGTGGAAGTTGGACGGGTGGTGACAAAGAATTCATGCGCGGCATGGCATCGTTTCTCGCCCGCTCTGGTTTTGTGGCGTTTGCAGTGGATTACCGTTTATTTAACGGCAAGGAGAATTTCTGGCCGGCGCAATTGGATGACGTCCAGCGCGCGGTGCGATGGATTCGTGCCAACGCGGCAAAATACGGAATCAATCCTGACCATATCGGCGCATTCGGACACTCTGCTGGCGCGCAACTGGCGGCTCTGCTGGGAATGGAAGCGACGCGCGATAATTCCGATTCGCTTCTGGCCAGGTACTCCAGCCGCGTGCAGGCCGTGGTCGATGTGAGCGGACCCACCGATTTCACGACCATTCATGACGCCGATGGCGACGCCTTTTTTGCCAGCTTTTTTGGCGGAGACTTCGCCCAGCATGCGGAGCTCTGGCGGGACGCGTCGCCAGTGTTTCATGTCTCCAAGGATGTCGCGCCTTTCCTCATTTTCCATGGCACGCTCGACACCGACGTTGCCCTTACCCAAGCCCAGGAACTGGCCGATAAGCTCAGGCAGACGGGGGTTCCGGTAAAGTTTGTGACCGTCAAAGATGGCCATACTTTCGAGAGCCCGGAAGTGCGCAGGCAGCTTGCTCTGGAGAGCGAAGTCTTCTTCGCCCAGTACCTGCGGCTCGGCGATCTTACTGGCAGATAGGCGGCTCTCAGCCAACAGCCATCAGCCATCAGCCATCAGCCATCAGAAAATGCGCACGTCGACCGCGATGCGATGTCACTACAATTATGTAAAGATTTACTTTTTCGGTTTTTCCTGAGAGTTGGGAGCTGAGAACTATCTTTTCAACATGTGAATCTCTGTCCCGTTCTTGTGGAACTGGACTTCGTCCATCAACTGATTGATCAGGTAAATGCCGCGGCCGTGATTCTCGTAGATGTTGTCACCATGGCAGGGGTTGGCGATTTTTGCGGGATCGAAACCGGGGCCGGGATCGCGCACCACGATGAGGATGCCTCGCTGGTCGTCGCAGGCCACGTCGCATTCGATGATTTTGGAAGGATCGTTTTTGGCTCCGTGCACGACGGCATTGGCCAAGGCTTCGGTCAGCGCCAGTTCGATATGGTCTTCGTTGCCGGGGGCGCAATTCAATTCCCGCACCAGGTTCATCACACTGCGGACGACCGGGTCCACCGCATCACGATCGCCGGCTAGCGTGATGCTGAGCTTGAGATCAAGCTTGTCCGGGTCGAAGTCGCAGGACAACGGCGGTCTCTCCGAGGATGGGGAAGAATCTTTCATAGGGCTTGCATTGGTGGCTTTGGGCTTCAGTTTCGGCCTTCTCTTAGTTGAGATGCAGGAAGGCGCTGACAGATTCTAGGGATTCAGCGTCTGAGATGCAACTTTATTTGGATCGCGGCACCGGTCAGAGTATTACGTTTGCGGGTTACTACCGTCGGATGGGAG
>Ga0302320_10024737_pt1 | contig 11701 bp, 19 predicted proteins | sample Bog_T0_3_FD_202130 | JGI IMG/M metagenome (GOLD analysis project Ga0302320, IMG submission 202130) | Peat permafrost microbial communities from Stordalen Mire near Abisko, Sweden - Bog_T0_3 | ecosystem: Environmental > Terrestrial > Soil > Wetlands > Peat | place: Sweden: Abisko, Stordalen Mire... | reverse complement strand
GCCCTAGACGCGGCGGTAGACGCCGCCAGTGCCGCCCGAGACGCAGTGGTAGACGCCGCCAGTATCGCCTACAACGAGGTGGTAGCGGCCGCCATTGTCGCATACGACGCGGAGACAGCTGCCGCCTGGGCCGCCTACGAAGCGGCGGTAGACGCCGCCAGTGTCGCGTACGACGCGGCGGTAGACGCCGCCAGTATCGCCTACCACGCGGCGGTATCGCCCGCCAGTGTCGCGTACGACGCGGCCTACGACGACGAGGACGACGAGGACGACGAGGAGGAGATAGAATGACTGAACAACGCAGGGGCGCTCAACAGATTGACGCCGAGGCGGCCCGCGACTCGGCGACAGCGGCAGCTGAGGCCGTCTACGACGCGGCGGTAGCGGCCGCCTGGGCCGCCTACAAAGGCGTCGTAGGCGCCGCCTGGGCCGTCTACGACTCGGCGGTAGCGCCCGCCAAGGCCGCCTACGCCGCGGCGGTAGACGCCGCCAGTGCCGCCCGAGACGCGGCCTACGACGACGAGGACGCCGAGGCGGCCTACGACGCCGCCTACGACGACGAGGACGACGAGGAGGAGATAGAATGACTGAATATGAGTTTTCAATCGAGACCGCGACGCGCGTCCGCAATGCGAAGATATCCGCAGCGCAGTCTGCCATAGAGGCGGCATGGAAGGAGTACGTCGCCGCCATCGAGGACGCGGATGCGACGCGGCGACGCGGATCGAGAATGCAAAGCTCGCCGCCGAATCCTGACAATCCGTGAGCAGCGCCCGCCGGCGGGCCTCATACGCCGGCAGGAGGTTGAGATGACAGATTTTCAGGATCCGCAGGATCCGTTCGCCGATGAGGAGTTCATGCCGGAGCCGCTTCCGGAGGTCATGCCGGAGCCGCCTCCGGAGGTCATGCCGCAGGAGATCGTCCAGCACGGCGGCTGGATGGTAGATCCGGAGACCGGAGAGGTACTCGGGCACGCGGACCTCAACGAGGATTACCGCGTCACGTCAGAGGGCAGCGCGGACTACGTGGTAGAGCAGATGTTGGAGGAGGACGCCGAAATCGCAAAACTCCGACAGATGCATCTGGTGATCCTGAACGCCATGGAACGGCGCATCCAGACGCATCAACGCCGGCGTGATTGGCTACAGCGCCGGTTCGCGTCTGACCTGCAACAGTGGGCGGCCGCGGAGATCGCGGGCGGCAAACGCCGGAGCGTCCAACTGCCGCACGGAACGCTCGCGTTCCGCCGGTCCGAGTCGCTTTCGGTCGTCGAGAATCGCAAGGACGAAGCCGTCCAGTGGTGCAATACGTGGTGTAGAGAGGCCGTCAAGGTGGTCACCAGCGTCCTCACTACGCCGCTCAAGTCGCGCACGGACCTGCCGGAGCAGCTCTTCGTTCGCGAGGTAAAAAATAGCTTCAAGATCGATACAGGAGTAGGGGAATGAGATACGACGAGTGGCGCCGGCTGACTGCCGGTATGCCGGGCAGTTGGCGCATGATCATTGTTGCCGCCCTGATGGCGGAATGGAGGAGGAGAGATGTCAAAGGCTAATTGGGAGAAGGTGCCGCGGGGAGTAACCCTCTCTGCGGCCGAAATCGCCGCACTAACCGGGCTCGCGCACAAGACGGTCCAGAACTACGGCGCGGGCAAACTGCGGCCCGGCCGCCGGGGCCTACCGGTCGATATCGCGATAGCCCGAGTGGGCTACCATGTGCGGTATGTGCGTCTGCAAGAGGAGGGAGGAGAATGACACAGGCGTTAGTCGTGTCAGAGGGCGCATCAAACATGGCGCCTTTTACGCTGCACGAGATGGAGTTGCAGCGTAAACTGCTCGCTGATTTCGTCGATACCCAGTTGGTCGAGGGTACCGACTACGGCGTAATCCCCGGCGCAGGAACTAAGAGGGTTCTCCTGCAGGCCGGCGCAGAAAAAATGACCGTGCTGTTTCGCATCGCGAACGAAACACGGATCATCGGTGAAACCGAGGATTTCCTCGGTGAGAACCACGGAGGGGAGCCGTTTTTCCAGTACGTAGCCGAGGGCGTTGCGTCCTTCGGCGGCCGCGTTCTGGCCCGGAGGGAGTCCTCATGCAACTCCTGGGAGGTCAAATACCGCTACCGGGAACTTGCGCCGAAATGTCCCGCCTGCGGCGCGGAGTCGATCCGCGCCGACCGGCAAACCCCCGGCAAATACTATTGCTGGCGGAAGGTTGGAGGTTGCGGGGCGCAGTTCGCGCCGGGCAACGCCAAAACCGCGGAGATCGCCGCGCAGCCGACGGGCCGCGGGCGGAACACGGACATCTGCGACCAGCTGAACACGTTGCGCATGATGGCCCAGAAGAGGGCGTTCGTCGCGAGCGTGCGGGCCGCCGTCGGCGCGAGCGACTATTTTACCCTGGAGGACGCGCCGGGATCGCCCGGAGAACCCATGACTGCACCTGTCGAGGACGAGCCCCTGGCGTCGGTGGCCCCTGTCCAGCGTCAATCAACCGATGCGCCAACGGAGGAGGAGGAGGATCCCTTTGACATCCAGGGCATTGCGTACGCACGGTCGGTAGCGTCCGCGTTCGGAATCCCTCTCGACAAATCCATCCGGCCGTGGCTCGTGCATCTGAACGACGGCCAGGAACTGGAATGCGTTGAAGGCTCTAAAGCGTTGACGCCCGAGCAATGGGAAAAGTGCTTCCTTGGCCCCGGCGCGGTCACAGCTAAAATTCACAGCCAGGCGGATGCGGACGCTTGCAAACGGCCGGCGACATGGATCAACGCTTGTCAACACGTCTGCGGCCGCCGGACCGTCGCGACGATCCAGGAGATTACAACGGCGGAGTGGCTCGCCATTGCGTCGCAACTGGCAGAGGAGCGACAATGAGGATTCTCTCTCGCGCTGCTCCCATCTATCCGCGCCGGGAAGTGCAACTCTCGGCGCGGCAACTTGCGGTGATCGCGGAGGCGTCCGCATCTGCGAAATCCATCACGGATCAAGAGACATGGCGGGCGTGGAAGGCCATTTTCGACCGGAGCCGCCCGACCATTGCAGAGCTGCAGGCGTCCATCAAAGCCTCCGAATGGCGCTGCCGGAGGTAGGTAGACAAATCTTACCAAAGTTGTGTTGCAACACAACTTTCGTCTACTAGTTTTGAGAGGTAATAGTAGACGGAAACCAAACTGACACACGAGGAGTGAATTATGTCGGATATTACAAAGCAATTGACAGCCGAAGAGGTTGATGTGATCATCTTGCGGATCCGAACGTCCGCCACACTGTTGCGGCATGACCTCTTGGCCCTCTACGACGGTAACGCGCATCGGGCGAAGGGCAGCGCGTCATTCGAGGAGTTCTGCCGGACCTATCTGGAAATCTCGCTGGATGCGACGCACATTCGTCACTTGCGCCGATGGGCGAGGATCGAACGCGACATAGCGCCGCCTGAGGAAGCACCTGTTCTCTTGACTCAATTGCAGTACCGGGCGCTCTCGCCATTCGAAGACGTAGCTGAGCAGCGGGCCGTGTTCAAGGAGTTCGCCACGGCCCTGGCGACCGGCAACGTCCGTTCAGCAGGCCTGTTGGAGAACATCGCCGCCCGGCGGCTGAAAGCCCTACAGGCCGCCCCAGGCGCCACAGCGGCCGCCCCGTCTCCGGCTCCTCCGGTCGCCCCATCCCCGGCCGCCCCAGGCGCCACAGCGGTGGCAGCCCCGGACCCGGCTCCGGGGGATCCGTGGGCTGATGAGGAGGAGGAGGACGAAACTGATCAGGAACCGATCGTAGCTGTCTACGTCTCGACTACCACGACGAACCGTGCCGACCGTCGGAAGATCACCTGCCGTCTGCCGGACGGCTATATGGTTGAGGTGATCGTACCAGTGAGGGATCTGCGATGAGAGCCGTCCTGCGCGATTATCAGGAGCGGGCCGTGGACGCCGTGATGGCCGCCATTGCGGCGGGCCGGAAGCGCATTCTGTTCACGGCCGCGACCGGGACCGGAAAGTCCGTCATCCTGGCCGCGATCGTGCGCGGCCTACTCGCCGATACGTACCTGGATCCGCGCATCCTATTCCTCTCGCACAGACGGGAAATCAACGACCAGTGCCTGGAGCATTTCGTCCGCAGTTGCGATGTCGAGGAATACGAGATCGCCATAGAGCAGGCGCAATCCCGCGCTGAAGCTCACTGCAAAATCGTAGTCGGCAGCGTCCAGACGGTGATCAATCCGAAGCGCCTGGAACGGCACGGCTGGACGCCGTCGGCGATTCTCATTGACGAATCGCACCGGGCAGCCGCGCGCAGCTACCGCGCGATCATGGACCGCTATCCGGATGCCGTCAAAATCGGATGCACTGCCACGCCGGAGCGGACCGACAAAACCGCGCTCTACGCAGTCGGTCCAGACGGCCAGCGCACGGAGGTGCTTGACGCGAAAAAGAATCGCGTGCCGTGCCGAGACGAGGACGCGGTATTCGAGGTCATGGCGTTCCAGTATCCGATTCTGGACGCCGTCACAGACGGATGGTTGGTTCCGTTCCGCGCTTTTGCTCCGGAGACGGGAGTTGACCTGACGCATCTGCATAGCGTCGGCGGAGACTACTCGCCCGGCGAGCTGGAGGCGGCTGTCAACACCGATCCGCGTAACAACCTGATCGTGTCGGCGTGGCGCGACTACGCCGACGGCCGGCAGACGCTGTGTTTCTGCCAGGGCGTCGCCCATGCGGAGGAGGTCGCCCGGCTGTTCTGCGCGGCGGGCGTGCCGGCCGTGTTTCTCTCCGGTGAGAGCGATGCGTATGAGCGATCCTCTGCAATCGCAGCGTTCCGATCCGGACATATCAAGGTGATCTGTAACGATTCGCTTCTTACAGAAGGAGTTGACTTGCCGCAATGCTCCTGCGTGTTGATGGCGCGCCCGACCAAAAGCTGGAACCGGTATGTCCAGTCGATCGGCCGGGGCCTGCGCCCGCTCGCGGGCCTCCTCGACGACATTCAGGACGCGCCGGCCGAAACCCGGCAACTGGCGATCGCCGCGAGCGCGAAACCAGACTGCATCCTGATCGACCTCGTGGACAACCACAAGGCGGCCGGCAATCCCTGCACGGCGCCCGCTGTGCTCCATCTACCCGCCGACCTGGATCTTGAAGGCCATTCCATAGTCGAAGCGAAAAAACTGCTGGACAAATACGAGGAGTCGTCGGAGCAAGCGATCGGCGAGGACCCCAAAACGTTCACCTATCTCAAACACCGGCTCGAGGAGATCAACCTGATGCGGCAGAGCGGCGCGCGCTCTGTCGAGCAGTGGCGGTCGAACGGGAAAGGCTACACATACGTCGGTACTCCGCCCGGCTATGAGGCATCGCTCGCGCCTGATGGCGACGGTTGGCGAATCCAGGTAAAGCACCAGGGGGCGGTACTCCTGGAAAAGTCGGGAAAGTCGGATTGCTCGATGAAAGCCTACCTGGACGCGGCACGGATACACGCGGTCGAGACCATAGACCTACACCGGCAGGCATCCCGGCCTGGTGGAACGTTGGATCTGCTGTCGGAGAAGCAGAAGCGATGCCTGCGCTACAACGGACATATGCCTGATGAGATTGACAAGATGTCGGTTAGTAAGGCTAACAAGCTCATTAGTATATACATGGAGAAATGGAACGCACAGAAGGAGCATGCAGCATGAGAACAAGAGGGCCAACAACGTCAGTCCCGGAGGCGGTCGTCGCCGTTTTTGCCGCATGGCATGCTGAACAGGCGCGGCGACGGCGAAGAGCCCGTTTCCTCGCACGGATTGCGAGCCGAATCAAACTGAGCCAGAAGATGCGTATGGCCCGCGATCGCGCCCGGTATGAGGCCAAGAACCATCAAGTGCTATATTCCGGTGGAAATCATCCGTAGGGAGGCTGGGGGGTATGATACAGATTCAGCCAATGTTCTGTGCAGTCGAGGTCAAGAACTGGGAGGACCTCGTAGAGCACACAATCGCCCGTACCGGCCAGAAGCTCACGGACGACGAGAACCGCGCTCTCCGTGGCACTGAGCGCCAAGCAGCGTCGCCCCCGAAGGCCGGTTCCAAGTTTCGGAACCGCCGGGTGAAGTACGACGGCAAGACGTTCGACAGTGAGCGCGAACGCGACCGGTACCTCGAGCTCCGCATCATGGAACAGGCCGGTGTGATCCGGAAGTTGCAGCACCACAAGCGGTTTACGCTGCAAAGCTGTGGCGCAGACCTCGGGCAGTCCTACGAAGCCGACTTCTTTTATGAGCAGGAGTCTGATGCCGGTGTATGGTCCGCCGTCGTCGAGGACGTCAAGCCGAGCTTTCGCGACGAGAGGGCGGAGAAGCGCTACAGGGCGCTGCCGCATTACCGGCTGAGCGCGCTGAAACAGGCCATCCTGCGCGCCATGGGATACGACGTCAGGGAGGTGTGATGTGTTGAAGTCGCCATTTCCATATTTCGGCGGTAAGTCATTGGTTGCTACGATGGTCTGGGAACGATTCGGAGACGTGCCAAATTATGTTGAGCCGTTCTTCGGAAGCGGCGCAATGTTGTTGGCACGCCCCGGCGATCACCATGTCGGCACAGAAACAGTGAACGATGCGGATGGGCTGCTGGCCAATTTCTGGCGCGGAGTCATGATGGACCCGGACGCCGTCGCACATTGGGCGGACTGGCCGGTAAGTGAGTGTGATCTTCACGCCCGGCACGCGTGGCTCGTGAGTAAACGCGAGGATATAACGCGGAAGCTGGAGGGCGATCCCAACTGGTTCGATGCGAAGGCGGCGGGCTGGTGGTGTTGGGGCTGTTGTTTGTGGATTGGTGGTGGGTGGTGCAGCGGGCAAGGTCCCTGGAATGTCGTGGACGGCGAACTTCAGCGATCCGGGGATGGTACGACTCAGCGCCGACTGCCGCACATTGGAGACGGCGGGAGGGGCATCAATCGCAAACTGCCGCACATTGGCGGCGGCGGGATGGGCATCAATCGCCAGATCCCGGATGCGTCCGCGTGGGATGGCCAGTGTGAAGAATGGTCGGCACACCTGCGGGAAGATGATGGGGGCGCTATCGGATAGGCTCCGGCGTGTGCGTATCTGCTGCGGCGACTGGAACCGCGTATGCGGACCCGGGCCGACCATTCACAACGGATTGACTGCCGTCTTCCTAGATCCGCCGTACGACCTAACAGAGCGAGCTGACGACTGCTACGCGGTGGATAAGCCTGGCGTGTCTGGCGATGTGCGGAAGTGGGCGATCGAGAGCGGCGAGGATCCGAGGATGCGGATAGCACTCTGCGGATATGACACCGAACACAACATGCCGGACACATGGACGGCGGTCGCGTGGAAATCCCACGGCGGTTATGGTGGCCAAAGCAACGGGCGCGGACGGGTGAACGCTGCAAGGGAGACGGTGTGGTTCAGCCCCCACTGCCTGGTCGCGAAAAGTCATGAGTGCCAGCAGACTTTTGAGGAGCTATTAGAGGAGGTGTGAAGAATGAACAACAAGCACGTGGAGATGCTTATGCAAGGCTCGGCTGTCTGGAACGAGTGGCGCAACGCCAATCTGACGGACTTCGATCTGTCGCGCGTCGATCTGACGAGCGCCGATCTGTCGCGCGCCGATCTGTCGCGCGCCAATCTGCGGTACGCCGATCTGACGGTCGCCGATCTGTCGGGTTCTAAACTGCGGTATGCCAATCTGACGTACGCCGATCTGACGGACGTCGATTTGACTGGCGCCGTTCTGTCGGGTGCTAAATTGCGGTATGCCAATCTGACGGGCGCCAATCTGACGGGCGCCAAACTGCGGCGCGCCAATCTGCGCGCCGCTAATCTGCGCGCCGCTAATTTGCAGGGCGTCGATCTGACGGGCGCCGATCTGACGGTCGCCTCTCTGTCGGGTGCTAAACTGTGGTATGCCAATCTGCAGGGCGCCTTTCTGCAGGGCGCCGATCTGACGGACGCCAATTTGCAGGGCGCCTTTCTGCAGGGCGCCGATCTGACGGACGCCAATTTGCAGGGCGCCTTTCTGCAGAGCGCCGATCTGACGGACGCGCGTCTCAGCTGGTGCAGCCATGCGCTGCTCAGCGAGGTCTTGCGCCGGGCGGCCGGTGACGATGCAACACATTTGGCTTTCGCCAGACTGGTGAAGGTCAACACCAAACACTGCTGGGGCTGGTTCTTAAAGATGACGGACAATCAGGAGATCGAGTGGGCGCTGCATGAGCTTTCGCGGTGGGTCCAGCCCTCCGACGACTCGCCGCATTTCGTACTAAAACGAGGTAAAAATGACCTGTAGTGAGTGCGAACAGGAATGTCGCCCCTGTGTTGTGGACGACGGGATAGGCCCGTACGATTTTGGGGGTGCGTACGGGTGCGATACCCGTCCTCGGATCGCTTCAGATTGCTGTGAGGCGGATGTGCTCGACGACTACGGGCGCGTCGTTGGGATGGACGACGGATTAACACTCTCGGACTTGGAGTATGACCGATGAAGGTTGACGATACGGCGTGAGGAGGATATTGAGCCTGGCGTCCTCCTCACGATCGAGGAGGTATAAACAACGCCAGGCTCCCACCGCGCGCGCGCTGTGCGCGACACGCAGAAGCGCGCTACGGCGTTATCTCCGCAGGGGATGCCCCTATACACGTCTGTAGACCTCCGGTAGACGCGATGATCCGCCCCGACTCGACAGCCGTGACCTCGAGAGAAGCTTGCGCTGTGCCGAGCGGCCCCGGAACACCGATAAACCAAGCCACAGCCAAGGTCTTGATACCAGGAAGTGAGGTGTATTCGTACACCTCGAATTCCTCGGAGGCCACCGTTACTAGATCCTCTCCAAATATGGAGCGCGCGATCTGGGCATTGCCGGAGACCTTTTGCCCGCCGATGGCGCCTGCGAACATGAACTGTGGGTCTGATCCTGTTACCACCGATATCGCTGCGTCGGGAGACCCCTTCAACTCAACGTGAAACGTCGCATTACTCATCTGACATTCCTTTCTCACAATCCCAGTTGTTCGAGTAGAGCCTTCCGCGTGAGGACATCGGCCCCGTAGTTACCACCTGTCGTCACACTATCGACGTCGCCTGAAGCAACGCCGCGCGCCGCACCGCCCTGGCCGGCATTGTACGCCGCCGAAGCAATTTTGTACCACTGATCTTCGTTATAATCCGGGTACGTTTTCTGTGCCCACGCTAGGTTCTCGGCAAGAATTTGACACCCGAGCCCGATCAGGACATCCGGGGAAGTCTGCCACGATCCATCCGCTTTCGCCGCCACCGCTTGCGGCCAGCTTCGGATGTCGATCTGCATGACGCCGACTGCGTGGCCGTCATCGCCGATCGAGTTTACGAGGTCGTTCTCCCGGGACCCAATGGCCGTCGCCCAGGCCTGTGAGATACTCCGCGCTTCGGCTGCAGCGTAGATGAGTTGGGCTATCCCCGCTGCCCTGGAAGCGTTAAGCTCCGCTTGCATCTCAGATAGGGTCACGACATTCTACCTACTTGACTCCCAGGGTCGCATCGAACATAAGGCCCCGGATATCCTCGGTGAACCCCGGCGCCTTTGGCTGCGCCTGAATCCACGCGGCGAGCGGCGCGGCAATGTCGGCCGGGAACGGGAGGACCATCGTCCCGGACGAAAGCGTTGTTGAACCGAAGTCCGTATCAAATGCCCGAAACTTGACTTTGACGTCATAGTTTACAACAACTTGAGTGCCGACCGGTGTAGTATCGCTCATGGTATCAATCTCCTTCTGGCGCCTTAGCTGCTTCAGCAGGGATGCTAAGCCCTTGAGAAAGGACTCCAAGTGTGCTTTTCGTAAGTGCGACAGCGCGATAAGAACCGCAGTCAGTTCGCACCAGGTAAGGAACGTTATCTTCATTTCCGTTGCGCCCAGCAGCTCATAAAAGCCGAAAAAGCCGCGATTATCGCAGCCACTGTTGATATCAGCGTCGTCGCCCACTGCCGAGACTGATTTGTTGTCTCCTTCTGTGTTTCGAGACGGATAAGCCGCGCGTTAATCTCACCTATTTGCTCCCGGACACCCCCCAATTCCTGGTGGAGCGATTGGAGTGTCGTTAGCAATGCTTGCCAAATATCGTCAGGCGTCATCATACGTCTCCATACAGTTATACCACATTGATTACTGGTTGAGAGCCGGCTTACTGGCTAACGGGTCGTAGAGCTTATTCGTCTCCCGCTTATTCGACTGCGGTAGCTTCTGTCGCATCCCGGGGATACGGTTTTGAACAACAGCCCCAACACCCTCAACTTTCCGCTGTCTGCCTGTCGTCGAAGCATCTATTTGCGCGGCTATGTCGGACAGTTGCGTCGGGATGAAGGATCCTATCTGTTCCCCAATCAGGTTCTCGATCTTTGAACCCCACCCCGGATGAGAAGCTGCTTCCCACAGATCAGCCATCCTTGAGAATGGAATTTCTTCGGTCAGACCTTGGAGCATAGCCCCCATTTGGGCCTCACGCTTCTTCCGTTTCGGGTCGTAACCAACATTGGTTACGTCATACGTGGTCGCCCCAAGGCAAAGGATCGCACCTATAGGCGGTATCATCGAAGCGGCATACCACCGTCCGTGAATAAGAATTGAGCCCCGAGGCTTCCCGTCCGTGCGCGGTCCATACCCCGTCAACAGGCCGTTCTTCGCGAGATAGTATCCGAATCCGGAAATTGCGGTTCCGGTGGAAGCACGCCCAAAGCCGTTCTTCCACTTGACGTATTCGGCCGCAGGAAGATCCTTGCCAAAAAGGAGCTTGGCGCCGCGGCTCCAGTTCACCAAGTCGAGCGGCGTATACTCAAGCGTGCGCCCCGCAACGGCAAACGGAACGCGCCGTATAGGCAACATGAACTCAGCGGCCCGCGCCATAATGTGAGAACTATCTGCGTGTTCAGCGTGCTGGATAGCCGCTCCGACAACACGGGACGCAGCCGTCTGGTTCATGAACACCTGCTCTTCGGAATAAAGAGCTGCGTTTGCCGTCATGTCCTCTGTTGGAGTGTTGACGAGCTGCTTTACCATCTCCTCATACTTGACGCCGCGCAACCCTTGGGCGCGCGCAGTAAGTCGTGCCTGTTCTTGCAAAGAGCGGACGAACGCATATATGCGCATGAACCGGTAGGCGATAGTATGCGGCGCTAGGTTGGCACGAATATAAGAGTCCACAACGCGGTTGCCGGTTCTTGCCCTGTCAATGAGTGATGAAGTATCCACATGAAGGTCCTGGATCAGACCCTCCTTCAAGGCGGCAGTCTCACTTCCCTTACGTAATGTCACAAAAATTTCCCGGCTTCCTTGCTTCGCGCCGCGCGCGGCAGCCTGCATGATGTCCGACACCTTAGGCATCAACTGCGTCCGCTCGCCACCAACGCGTGCAACGCGAAGCGCATCCGCAAACGCAGCAGGAACCTTCGCTACTTCTTCCGCCGGGATGGCCGCTATGTGTGACAGACCGACCTTACCTACTGTACGGATCGCGCCGACAAGGCCCGCAGCGCGGGCCGCGAGGATCTTCTGCAGCGGCGTCATGGGGCGCAGCGACTTAGCCTGAGCCATCAACATCTTCCTCAACGTTCTCTGCTGATCCAATGCCTTTTGAAGTTCAGGGCTGCGCACCGGCGTCACCTTCGGACTCTGAGCGGGCGACTTACCCGCCCTCAAATCATCTGTTTCAGCCTGGACGCGGGCGACTTTTTTCTG
>Ga0302320_10024734_pt1 | contig 11702 bp, 10 predicted proteins | sample Bog_T0_3_FD_202130 | JGI IMG/M metagenome (GOLD analysis project Ga0302320, IMG submission 202130) | Peat permafrost microbial communities from Stordalen Mire near Abisko, Sweden - Bog_T0_3 | ecosystem: Environmental > Terrestrial > Soil > Wetlands > Peat | place: Sweden: Abisko, Stordalen Mire... | reverse complement strand
GATCAATGCTACAGAGGCAGATGCTCAAATGTACGGAACTCTTGCTAATTCCATTATTTATGCGCATTCATTGTTACGTGCGGATACTAACGTTCTTCTTCAGAATAATCATGGTCAAAGCGGTTTATGGGGGTATGCCATTTCCGGAGATCTTCCGATCGTGATACTTCAAATTGGAGATAGCGTTAATATCGAATTGGTTCGCCAGATGGTACAGGCCCATGCGTATTGGCGATTAAAAGGATTAGCGGTTGACTTAGTTATCTGGAATGAAGCACTTTCTGGTTATCAGCAATTGCTACAAGAACAAATTTTAGGATTGATAAGTGCTAGCGCTCAGGAAAAGATAGGGTCAAATTGCGGCGAGATATTTGTGAGGCCGGCCGAACAAATATCTAACGAGGAACGTATTCTACTGCAATCCGTTGCTCGAGCTATTATTTCAGACCGTCATGGAACGCTCGCCAGTCAGATCAACCGTCGTATCCCTATTGAAGTTCCGGTGGCAAGATTTACGCCGATTAAAGCGCGCCGTCCCGAGCCAGTACACATTGTTGGTGGGGCTGGGAATGATTTAGTTTTTTTTAATGGATTAGGAGGATTTTCACCTGACGGACGTGAATATGTCATTAAGCTCTCTGAAGGGCAAGTAACTCCGGCGCCATGGGTAAATGTATTAGCGAATGCCCATTTTGGTACCATTGTGTCAGAGAATGGCCTTAGCTATACGTGGAGCGAGAATGCCCATGAATTCCGTCTGACCCCCTGGAATAATGATCCTATCAACGATTTGACAGGAGAAGTCTTTTATATACGCGATGAAGAGACCGGTCATTTTTGGTCCCCAACTCCAATGCCTGCTCGTTCAAAACAGCCGTACATCATTAGGCATGGCTTTGGATATAGCGTTTTTGAGCATAATGAGGGAGGTATTGAATCTGAGTTATGGGTTTATGTGGCATTGGATGCTTCGGTCAAGTTTTCGGTTCTTAAAATACGTAACATGTCTGGCAGGCCCCGTCGACTTTCTGCCACCGGTTACGTGGAATGGGTGTTGGGAGATTTACGGTCCAAAACAGCGATGCATATAAGTACCGAGCTGGATTCTTTTGGAGAAGCTATTTATGCGCATAATCCCTACAATACAGAATTTTCAGATAATTTTGCTTTCTTTTCTGTGAACGATATGAAGAGAACAATAAGTGCAGATCGTACGGAGTTCATAGGGCGCAATGGTTCTATTCAAAATCCAGCCGCAATGTCACGAGCGCATCTCTCAGGCCATGTTGGGGCGGCTCTAGATCCTTGTGCTGCGATTCAGGTTCCCTTTGATTTGGCTGAAGGAGCTCAGCGGGAGATTGTTTTTATTCTTGGTGTTGGAAAAAGTATTGAAGATGGTCAAAATATGCTCAAGCGTTTCCTGGGTCCTGTAGGGGCCCATGATGCCCTTCAAGCTGTGACCAAGTATTGGATGCGGTCTTTGGGGGCAGTACAGGTAGAAACGCCCGATAGATCAGTCGATATGCTAACCAATGGATGGTTGCTTTATCAAACCTTGGCTAGCCGTCTTTGGGGGCGTAGTGGTTTTTATCAATCGGGGGGAGCTTTTGGTTTTCGTGATCAGTTGCAGGATGTGATGGCATTAATTCATAATGAGCCACGCCTCATGCGTGAGCATTTGCTTTTATGCGCGGCGCATCAATTTCCGGAAGGAGATGTCCAGCATTGGTGGCATCCGCCATCGGGTCGGGGTGTGCGTACTCATTGTTCGGATGATTATCTTTGGCTAGTGTTAGCAAGCTGCCGTTATGTTCTTAGCATAGGGGATACGGGAATATTGGATGAAATGATTCCCTTTCTTCGAGGACGATTGGTGAACGCTGATGAAGACTCGTATTATGATTTACCTAATAAGTCACTGGAGAAGGGAAGTTTGTATGAGCATTGCCAACGGGCAATTTTTAAGGGCCTTGAGTTTGGAGAACATGGGTTGCCTTTGATGGGATCCTGTGATTGGAATGATGGGATGAATCTTGTTGGACAACACGGTCGTGGTGAAAGTGTTTGGTTGGGATTTTTTCTTTATGAAGTCCTCATGCAGTTTGCCAAGATTGCAGAACTTCGTGGTGATTTATCTTTTGTTGAGCTTTGTAAAACCCATGCGGCTAAATTGCAGAAAAAAATCCAAGAGAATGGTTGGGATGGCCAATGGTATAAACGCGCGTATTTTGATGACGGGATGCCTCTGGGATCATCGATTAATCCGGAATGTCAGATCGATTCAATCGCCCAAAGCTGGTCAGTTCTTTCTCAAGCAGGTGATCCTGATAATGCCCGTATGGCTATGGAATCCCTCAATCGCCGTCTTGTTCATAGGGACAGCCAGATCATTCAACTGCTTGATCCGCCATTTGATAAATCAAGTTTGAATCCCGGCTATATCAAGGGTTATGTCCCTGGCGTGAGGGAAAATGGCGGTCAATATACTCATGCAGCCATCTGGGCGGCAATGGCCTTCGCTCAATTGGGCGACAGTCAACATGCTTGGGAAATTTTAGATATAATCAATCCTATCAATCATATGAAATCTCCGAAGGACATTAATACGTATAAAGTAGAGCCTTATGTTATTGCGGCTGATGTGTACGCGGTTTCACCTCATGTTGGTCGTGGCGGCTGGACATGGTATACCGGATCAGCCGGCTGGATGTACCGTTTGATCTTGGAGTCTCTTTTAGGGCTAAGACTTGATGTTAATAAACTGACTATAAAACCTTGCGTTCCCTTGGAGTGGAAAATATTTAAAATACACTACCGGTATAGGGAAACTATGTATCATATCAATGTTACGCTCATGCCCGTGGGCGTTAATGATGTTGCTATAATGATGGATGGCGTTAAACAAGATAGTAAGATCCTTGTTCTTATCAACGACGGACAAGAGCATCAAGTTGAAGTGCAAATAGCATCTGATGATTCTCGTGGCGAGAGCCTTTCCGAAGCTGGCATGATATCTTCTGCGAATTAATTATTCATCATCTTATTCGTATTATACCTCGGTACAATTGAATTTCTTTTGACCTTCCCTAGAATAATATTAGTTCAATGCAAGAATATTACGAGGCATTTATCTAAAAGGAGGCTTGTATGGTAAATCAAAAAGACAGAAAGTTGTTTCAATTTATCGAGAAGGAAAAAGAATCTTCTAAGTCTATTTATAATTGGATAGCTCAATATGACGAAGAGGATGATTTTTTATGTCAAAAGAATTCTAATTCTTCTGTGGAGTTTATGGAAAAAGAATGGTTATCTCCAAATAATCATTCGTAAAGTTAATTGAGAGCATAGATCAATTACAAAAGGAAAAATGATGAGACATTATGCGTTAATAATTACGATATGTTGTGGATTCTTAGGTATTTCGGCGTTAACTTTTGCTGATGATAAACAGGTGACTATGCCTGTAGCAACGGTGGTTGATCCTGCTAAGGAAACGGCGATATTCAATCGCGATAAGGATATATACAACGATAAAGAAAACAAAAATTTCAGGGCTCAAAAATTGGTTGATAAAGATATAAAGTCAACTCAACAGAATAAAAAGAAGGTTGAGAATGAGCAAGATGAAAAGAATGGACTCAATCAAAAGGATGGAGCAGATACAAAGAATGAACAATATGACAAGCAACTTACTGTTAAGTTTTAGGAATTTAATATGTTTTTATTGATTAAGGGATAAGGATGATAGTCGGAAGTGCTTTTTTGTGGTTTGTTCTAGGATTAACATTTATCTCAACAGTTCATGCTGAGACTATTCCCAATGATATAGCGATGCGGATTATAGTTGGTGAGGGGGCTGATCAAGGTTTAAAAGGAATGACTTGTATTGGTGAGGTCCTGCGAGTTCGGGCAAGTATCAAGGGTTTCTATGGTTATCAATCAAATGGGGTTAATAGCGAACCTAAATCTATTTGGGAAATGGCCGCAAAGGCTTGGGATAACTCAAGGTATACAAATTACACGAACGGGGCAGACCATTTTGAGAATATTCATAAATTTGGTTCGCCCTGGTGGGTCAAGTATTGTGTGAAAACTTTTGAATACAAAGACCATGTGTTTTATAAGGAAATTAGAAATCGTCGAAGGAGAATTTCATGAACAAGGTAAAGCGGCCAGTTGACCTAATTAAAATGGGGTTGGTTATTGCGCTCTTGGTGTCCTCGACAGGGTGTGCGGGATATTGGGGTGGCGGATATTATGGTCGCACGGTGGTTGTGTCTGAGCCTGATGAGTACCTTTTTGGTGGTGAATATTATTACGGGCGCGATGCGTATCATTATAGTCATCGTGGAGCTGAAAGTCGCAGGGCGGCACACTCTAGCGGCAGGCAAGGGGGAAGGCGATGAAATATTTAATTGTTTTATTAGTAAGTATCGGGTGTGTTTTTTCTGGCTCAGCTTTTGCGCAACAACAGTTTTTCGCATCACCTGATGAAGCTGTAAAAGCCTTGCAGGTAGCTACCGAAGTTAAAGATAAAGCGGCCTTGAATAAAATCTTTGGTCCACAGTTAAAAGACCTTTTAACAGGTGACAAAGTGCAGGATACGAAGAATGCACGGAAATTTGCTACCGTCATGGAGCAGGGATACACGCTAGTCAATGAGGGGGCAGATAGAATTACTGTTGAGGTTGGTGCGATCAATTGGCCGATGCCTATTCCGTTGGTAAGATCAAATGGAAAGTGGTATTTCGACACAGCGGCTGGAAAAGAAGAGATCATTAATCGACATATTGGGAAGGACGAGCTACACGCTATCGGTGTTTGCCGGGCTTACGTGACGACAAAGAATTTAGCCTTTCAATCACAGCCATTTCATGGTTATTTTTTCAAAATTTTAAAGGGTCAAGCCTTGGTGGCCTATCCGGCATATTGGGATCATTCAGGTGTAATGACATTTATTGTCAATCAGAAGGGTCAAGTTTTTCAGCAAAATTTGGGCCCAAAGACTGCCCGTATTGCAGGAGCTATGAAGGAATACAATTCTAACAGCAAATGGACATTAGTGCAGGATGAGGGGTATTAAATGCAGTACCCGACGACCGGTCTCACGAGTGATGAAGCCAAACGCCGGCTAGAAAAGTTTGGCCCAAACGCAGTACCTGAAACAGCCCTGCATCCATTACTTCGAGCATTAAGTAATTTTTGGGCGCCGGTCCCCTGGATGCTTGAAGCGGCCATATTACTAGAACTTACCTTAGGGAAATACGTCGAAGCCGGGATCATCGCAGTTCTTTTAGCTTTCAACGCTATTCTCGGGTTTCTTCAAGAAGGGCGTGCTCAGGCGACTCTAGCCGCGTTAAAATCCCGACTTGCGTTAAATGCATCGGTTCGTCGTGATAATGTTTGGGCAATAATACCAGCTGTCGGATTAGTACCTGGCGATATTGTGAAGCTATCACTAGGAGCCGTTGTTCCTGCTGATGTCCGTTTGATTGAAGGTGAAATTCTTCTTGATCAGTCCTTGCTCACAGGCGAATCCATACCAATCGAAGCAGGGAGCGGCCTGCAAACATATGCAGGAGCATTGGTACGGCGTGGTGAAGCGCTTGCAGAGGTTACGGCGACCGGAGCAAGCACAAAATTCGGATCTACAGCCCAGTTAGTTCGCACCGCGCATGTTGAAAGTTCCCAGCAAAAGGCTGTTTTGCTGGTGGTACGTAATGTAGCCATATTCAACGGCGTCCTCATTCTAATGCTAGTGGGATATGCCTGTATTCTTAAGCTGCCGCTCAATGAAATCATTCCGTTAGTACTTACTGCGATTTTAGGATCTATTCCTGTTGCATTACCGGCTACTTTTACGCTTGCAGCAGCACTCGGCGCGCAGGATTTGGCACGTCAGGGTGTTCTTCCAACACGACTTTCTGCGGTGGATGAAGCAGCAAGTATTGATGTTTTGTGTGCGGATAAAACAGGAACGCTGACCTGTAACGAGTTGAAGGTTTCCGTTGTGCATCCTATGACGGGTTTTGACGAATCATATGTTTTAGGATTAGCTGCTCTTGCAAGTTCAGATGGAGGGCAGGATCCGGTAGATGTAGCCATTCGTTTAGCGGCTGAACACGTCGTTGCTTCTGATCTACCAAAACTAAACAAATTTGTGCCTTTTGATTCTACAACCAAGATGTCTGAGGCAACGGTAGTAGATTCAAGCGGTTCTATGGTACGTGTCATAAAAGGGGCTTTTGCCGTAGTAAAGTCCCTTACCCAACCAACATCGGATAATGCGTTAGGAATAGCGAATCAACTTCAAGCCCAGGGATACCGTGTTCTTGCTATAGGGATGGGGCCTTCATCGGCGATCAAACTTGTGGGAATTATTGCTCTAAGTGATCCTCCTCGAGAGGATTCTGGAAAATTAATTGCCCAGTTGCGTGCGTTAGGGGTTCAAACTGTAATGATTACAGGTGATGCCCCAGTAACGGCAGGGATCGTAGCCCGTGCGATAGGTCTTGATGGCAAAGTTTTTCCGGATGGTCCAATACCTGATAATGTTCGCCCTGAAGATTTTGCTGTCTTTGCCGGAATTCTTCCGGAGGGGAAATATAATCTTGTTAAGGCGTTTCAAAAGAGTGGCCACATCGTTGGTATGTGCGGTGATGGTGCTAACGATGCGCCAGCATTACGTCAGGCTCAGATGGGAATTGCGGTATCAACAGCAACTGATGTTGCCAAGTCTGCAGCTGGGATTGTACTGACGCGAGGTGGGCTTAGCGGAATTGTTGCATCTATAAATGAAGGCCGCATCACGTTTCAGCGTATCCTGACCTATACATTAAATTCCCTTACAAATAAAATTGGGAAAATGTTTTTCTTTGCGATAGGTTTAGTTATAACAGGACATGCGATTATGACACCAACTCTGATGATTATCAGTATGCTTGGCGGAGATCTTTTGGGGATGTCTTTGACAACGGATAATGTTCAGCCATCTGGAAAACCAAATTCGTGGCGAATAGGTGCATTGACAATCGCGGGTATTTTTATGGGAGTCTGTGAGTTTGTTTTTTGTACAATTATTCTAGTTGTAGGAAAATTTTATTTGTGTTTTGGGGTTGAAAAACTACAAACCCTGTCCTTTTTAGTTCTTGTATTTGGTGGTCAGGCATGCACTTATTTGAATCGTGAACGACAGCACCTGGGGTCTGATCTCCCAAGTTTGTGGCTTATCGCCTCATCAGTGGTTGATTTGGTGATTGCCTCAACTTTGGCGAGATTCGGAATTGCGATGGCACCTTTGTCACTATTTGTTATAGGAGGAATAATCATGGCAACAGTGGTTTTTGCGTTTATCTTAGATTTTGCCAAAGTACCTATTTTCAATCGCCTCAGGATCTCGTAGGAAAAATAAGCAATATTATACTTTGGTACAATTGTTTTAATCCTGCCTTCTTCTAGAATTACAGTATGTCGATTAATTCAATAATAGAGAATGAATCAAAAAAGATATGGAATTTTGTAGAGCAAGCTCAGTTTAGCCCCTCATTTGATGCTCCATTGGTATTATCTGTTGCTCAGCTGAGAACAAAATTTGATTTAAACCAGTTGAATGAGTGTGGACTGCTTTCTTGGTTGCATAAAGGAGTCCTTTTGCATGCCTCAGATCTTTTCCTTTCAGATGGAGAGGCGCCTGTCCTAAAAATTTATGGGACATTCAAGCGGTTGATAGAGAATGCCGTAACTACAGAAAAGTTGCTTAAGATCATCAACGTTATCCTGCCAGCTGAAAAATTGGAGCAATTCCAAAATGGGCAGGAAGTCGATATCGGACTGGATGTCCCGGGATGCTCTCGATTCCGTCTAAATATTTTTAGGCATCAGACGGGAATGACTATAGCTATTCGGCCAATTCCTTATAAGATCCCAGAAATGAAAGAACTTGGTCTACCTCCGGTTTTTAGGGATTTAGCACATTTAAAGCACGGGTTGATCCTGATTACAGGGCCGGCTGGCAGCGGCAAGTCAACAACGCTAGCTTCTTTTATCAATCAAATCAACCAGAAAGAAGAACTTCATATTATTACTATTGAAGATCCCGTGGAATATTTTATAGAGCCTAAACGTTCCCTGGTTCATCAGCGTGAAGTCGGCGTTCATACAGCTTCTTTTAGCGATGGATTGAAAAGCGCCTTACGCGAAAACCCCGATATTATTGTGGTTGGAGAATTACGTGATCTTGAAAGTATTACGTTGGCCATCAGTGCCGCTGAGACAGGACATCTTGTTGTAGGAACGCTGCATAGTGGCTCGGCTGTACAGGCGATCACGCGTTTGTTAGATGTTTTTGAAGTGGGGAGACAGGCTCTTATTCGTGTTCAACTGGCCCAATCTCTGCAGGCGATATGTTCGCAACGTTTGTATAAAAGGTCCGATGGAAGCGGAATGGTGGTCGCAACGGAAGTGCTCATTGCCACCCTGGCGATCCGCAATATTATCCGCGGTCAACGAGTCCATGAAATTCGTGGCTATATGGAGACAGGAATGCGGGAACAGATGCATACTTTCAAACAAAGCATTCAAGTCCTTGTCAATCAGAAGCTGGTTGATACATCTTGTATGATGGATAGCGGTGAGGAGAGCCCCGTGCCAGAATTGCCACTTGTGAGCATGTTTAAAACTAGATGAATTTTTTAAGATTTTATCATGTTATACCTTAGTTCAATTGATTCATTTTTGATGTATTTATACAATGACTTAATGAATTTAATGAAATTATAATTTTGTGAAAGAATTGATTTTAAATAGTTAAACATAATAAAGGAGAAGATGCTATGACAACAGAAAGTCACATCAGAACAAGCAATGGTAAGATCAGTGAGGCTCTTGAACTCTTGAATGAAGCAGCTAAAGAAAAGAAAGATGAGCTGAAAGGTCTAATGTCTGATAAGTACTCGCATATTAGGGAGGCAATGACAGCTGGGGTAGAAAATGCTCATGAGGCGTTTATTCAAGGTCAAGAAAAGGTGAAAGAAATAGCTGGTGATGTTGATAAGCGTGTGCATAAAGATCCTTGGGTCTATATTGCCGGAGCCGCCGCGGCATCTCTTTTATTGGGTTATTTTATGGGTGCTAAGCGTAAATAAATCATTATTTGAAGGCTAGTGACTATGAATACGACTTTACGTCGGTTATTTGAACAATTGGTTTCAGCATTTTTTATCTTGCAGATCGTCAGGAAATTTAAGAATAAATCTTCTTTGATAAAGATTAAAGCTGCGCAGGTGTATGTCCTAGGAGTAAAGAAAACAAGGGTTTTCTTTTTAGGCGCTTTATTCGTGTTGCTTTCTTTTGTATTGCTTATCAATGGCCTATCATTGATCCAATCTGCTTTTTTTACCTATTCGTTGTTGAGTATTGAAATTAAATTCATCGTTTCTTTATTATTAGGTGGGATAGAATTCTTGGTGGCTATAGGTATTTTGATGTATTTGTTTAGAGAAGAAACCTGGGGTAAGTTTTTTGGAATTCAAAAAGTGGTCAATTTAGTTGTCAGTGAAGACGATAAAAACAATGAGTTAACAGGCCATTCATGATCATTTCTTTTGCTTATGAACAAAGTACTATTTATTTCCTTTGTTTTTGTATTGATCGGATATTTTCCTAATATTGTTGCGGCCCAAAGCAATGATTCAATTGAGGAGTACTCAACAACTGTTAAAGAGCCATCCACTAAGGAGTTCTTAAGAATTTCAAAAGAGCCATCCACTGATGGATGGATTTCTATACAAGGAGAGTCGATCACGATCTTATGTTCACCGGATGCTGATATTAGAAAGTTGGAGGCACGTTTAAGGGAAAGGGACGTACCTGTTAATCAGGAATACCGCACGCTTTTGTCCAATCGGTCTTTAAGCATGAAGGATCGCCTCAAAGCCAGGATTGAGATCATTCTTTTGCGCGTTAAAGACATCCTTGGCATGGATCCAACAGATCTACACGTCACGATCAAAATATTTAAGACCAGAAAAGAAATGAACGGCGCTTATGCCTTGATGTTCAATGAGAAGGTTTTTCTTTACCGCAATTTGAAATCATTTTACGTGCATCATTTTAAAAGTATTTATACCAATGAACAGGACATATTAGATTCCGTGATAGCCCATGAATTAGGACACGCGGTCATTGATCACTATTTTTCAGTACCGCCTCCTTCCAGAATGGCGGAACTCATGGCAACCTATGTAGATGCTCAACTGGACCAAGTGTAAAATTTTAGAAAGGCTCTTCAATATCCTTCAGTCTCCGTATAAAGGTTTTTTTAGAAATGTCCGGTCTTTTTTTAGCCGCAGTGAGTGGGGTATTTATTTGTTGAGATTATCAAGGTTAAAGAAGGCGGATAAAAACTCGGGGTTGGTGATGGTCCAAATTGATGGTCTGTCATTAACTCAAATCCAGCGGGCTTTACAAAAGGGACATCTTCCTTTCTTGAATTCTCTTTTACAAAAAGAACGCTATGTCATTTATCCATTTTATTCCGGTCTGCCTTCCAATACGCCTGCAGTCCAGGGAGAATTATTTTATGGGATTAAAACATGCGTACCAGCCTTTAGTTTTGTGGATCATAAAACTGGCAAATCGATCAAAATGTCCGATACGAACTACGTTACTTCATTGGAAGCAGAATTAAAAAAACAAGGCTGTGGATTATTGGCAGGAGGGAGCTCGTATTCCAACATTTTTGCTGGGGGGGCCAAGGAAGCACATTGTTGTTGGGGGAATTTAGGTTGGAGCGGAGTTTTTCATGCCATCAATCCATTGGTGTTTCCTTTTTTGATGATCTTATATATTGATATTTTTATAAGAACTTTCTTTCTGCTGGTCATTGAGGTTCTTATTGCCTCTTTTGAATGTATACGGGGGACTTTAAAGGGAAGATCGTTCATGAGAGAACTGGAACTTATTTGGTTAAGGGCTTTGATCTGCATTTCTCTTCGAGAGTTTGTTACTGCCGGGGCTTCTATGGATATTATGCGGGGACTTCCTATCATTCATCTTAATTTTTTTGGTTACGATGAACAGGCGCATTGCCGGGGGCCTTCATCTCGGTTTGCGCATTGGTCTCTTCAAGGGGTTGATGATGCGATCAGGCGTATTGAGCGTGCGATTAAACAATCTCCCTATCGGGAATATGATTTATGGATTTACAGTGATCATGGACAGGATAAAACGGTTCCCTATTTGATTAAAAATGGCTGCACTCTTGAAGAGGCAGTGAAAAAGATATTTATTGATCCCCAGGCGCTTGTTACAGCAATGGGGCCTATGGGGCATGTATATGCGCAGAAAGAATTAAAAAGATCAGAGATTGATTTTTTTGCGCAGAAATTAGTGGATGAGGCCAAAATTCCTTTGGTAATCACATGTCTTGGAAATAATAAGGCTTGTGCATGGACGAAGCGAGGTCAATTTATATTACCGCAGGAGAGTTTCCAAGTCTTTGGCGAGGATCATCCGTTTCTTTCTGAAGTCACAGAAGATATTTTACGAGCCTGTTATCATCCTGATGCGGGAGATTTCGTTATTTTAGGATGGTGTAAAGGTGAAACAGCTATTAGCTTTGCTTTTGAACATGGGGCACATGCAGGCGCCGGTCGTGAAGAAACCAAGGGATTTGCGCTCTTACCTTTAGATGTTAATATTGA
>Ga0302320_10024733_pt1 | contig 11702 bp, 7 predicted proteins | sample Bog_T0_3_FD_202130 | JGI IMG/M metagenome (GOLD analysis project Ga0302320, IMG submission 202130) | Peat permafrost microbial communities from Stordalen Mire near Abisko, Sweden - Bog_T0_3 | ecosystem: Environmental > Terrestrial > Soil > Wetlands > Peat | place: Sweden: Abisko, Stordalen Mire... | reverse complement strand
AGCGGCTCGCTGCCGCTATCCTTATTGCGCTGGATGAAGAGCTGCGACGGATGACCGCCATCAACCTGCAACCCGTAACCCCCGACCTCGCCCAGTACAGCACCTGGATTACCGGCAAGCGCGTCCACGTTGACGAGGGCGGCGGCTATACTGGCATCACCGCAGGCCTCGACGCCAACGGATTCCTGCTCGTCGCCGGAGACGATGGAGTCCTCCACACTGTCCTCTCCGGAGGCCTCCGCGAAGCTGAAAAAACTACCCTCTAACCACCGCTTATGCTCCTAGCCCTCGACGTAGGCAACACCAACACGGTCATCGGCCTCTATCGTCTGGCCACGCCCAGTGCGCCCGCCACGCTGGTCGCCGATTGGCGCATCACCACGCATCGGCACCTCACGGCCGACGAGCTTGGCATGCTCTTCGGCGACCTTTTAAGCCTGCGCTCGCTCGCCATGGCGGACGTTACCGGCGTCGCCATCTCCTCCGTCGTGCCGCCGCTCGACTCCACCCTGCGCCGCGCCGCAGAGCTTTACTTCCACGTCAAGCCGCTCTTCATCGAGCCCGGCGTGCGCACCGGCCTGCCCATCCTGACCGACAGCCCCGCCGAGGTCGGCGCCGACCGCATCGTCAACTGCGTCGCAGCGATCGATCTCCTGCGCAACCAAGCGGCTGCGGCAAAGCCCGCCTCGCATCCCGCCATCATCGTCGTCGACTTTGGCACCGCCACCACCTTCGACGTTATCTCCGCCCGCGGCGAATATATCGGCGGAGCCATCGCCCCGGGCCTCGGCATCTCCGCCGACGCGCTCTTCGTTCGCGCGGCCCGCCTGCCCCGCGTCGATGTGCGCAAGCCCGCGCGCATCATCGGCACCAACACAGTCGACCACCTGCAGATCGGGCTCTACTACGGCTACATCGGCCTGGTGGACGGCATCCTCGAACGCATGATCGCCGAACTCGGTCCGGACACGCTCACCCTCGCGACCGGCGGCCTCGCCCGCCTCATCGCCGGCGGATCGAAGTACATCGCGCAGGTCGACGAGCTGCTTACCCTCACCGGGTTGCGCCTCATCTACGAGCGCAATCAGGAACGCCATCCCGAACGCCGCCCCCGATAGATCACGCGCTGCCCTCCGAATCCCGTCTCTCTCACTTGCCTTATGAACTACTTCAACTACTTCACCGAGATTGAGACACGCTTCCAGGAGCGGCGCGGCAACATCCTCATGCTCTCGACCCTCGACTGGGCGCTGATCGAGACCTGGCGCGAGGCCGGCATCCCGCTCGAGGCTGTACTGCGCGGCATCGACGCCGCCTTCGACAAGCATGACGCCCAAAAGCTTCGCGCCGGCGGCCGTCGCGTGCGCAAGGTCAACGGCCTCGCCTGGTGCGCGCAGGCGGTGCTTGAGGCCGTCGAGCTTTCTCGCGACGCCGCCATCGGTGCCGCACCGGACAGCTCAGCTGAACCACGCGAAAGCGGCTTCGAATCCGCGCGCATCGCCCGTTACCTAGAACACAATGCCGTGCAACTTACCGCATCAGCGGCAAAGTTGCCGCCGCTCGCCTCCACCGCTGCCACCGAATCCTCCGCCAGGCTCCGCGAACTCGCCGTCACCCTGGACGCGTCGCCCCAGTCCCTCGAAGCCCTTGACCGCACCCTCACCGTGCTCGAAGAAATGCTTTTCGCGGCCCTCCTGACCGCAACTACAGAAGCCGAGTTGGTCGCGCTCCGCGAACAAGCCGCGCGCGAGCTGGCCCCCTATCGCGGGAAGATGCAGGCCGTACAGATCAAGCAGGTGCAGCAGCAGTTTCTGCAGAAGCGCCTGCTTGAAGCCCACTCCCTTCCGCGCCTCAGCCTTTTTTACATGCCTCACGACATGCAAAGCGACGACCTCGCATGAACGACGCCTTTATCGACCCTGCCGACCGCGCCACCGCGCCCTGCCCGCACTTCGGCCCCTGCGGCGGATGCCAGCTGCAGCACCTTACGTACGCCGCCCAACTGGCTCTCAAGGCCAGTCAGCTCAATTCCCTCCTCGCACCACTCGGCCTAACCCTGCCCCAGCTGCAACTCCATCCGTCGCCACCCCTCGCCTATCGCAACCGCATCCGCCTCACCCTCGCCGAAGTTGGTGGTCAGCTCCGCGCGGGCTATCTTGGAGCGGCGCACGAGGACGAACAACCAAACTCACGCGAGCCCGGCGCGCACTTCGTGCCCATCACCGAGTGCCCCGTCGCCGCACCCATCCTCTGGACCGCAGCCGAAGTTCTTCTCAAGCGACTCAACCAGCGCTCGGCCCTATGGATCGAACGAGCGCCGTTCACTCTTGACCAGCTCGAACTCTTCACCGCAGCGGACGAATCGCACCTCCAGATCAGTCTCTTCGCACGCACCTCCGCGAAGTCGTTGCCCGCAAGGTTCGCCGTGGAACTCGCCGAGCTGTGCGAATCGCTGCGCATCGAAATCCCTGCGCTCGACGGGGCGGGAATGTATCTCATTCCTCCGCGTGCCGCCCGCGGCCGTCGCGCGGAGCAGCCGCGCATCGGCCCCGCCTGGGGCGCGCCCGGCTTTAGCTACTCTGTCGAACCGCCAACCCTCGATAGCGACCCTTGGACCTACTGGGCTCCACGCGGCGCGTTCTTCCAGGTCAATCGATATCTCCTGCCCGAACTCCTCTCGCTCGTCACCTCCAACCGCGCGGGCGCTCTCGCATGGGACCTCTACGCCGGCGTCGGCCTCTTCACCCGCGCGCTCGCCCCGCACTTCGGCCGCATCACCTCTGTCGAGGCGGCGGAGCCGGCCTTCACCGCTCTGGCCTCCGGCAGACTTCCCAATCGCCGCGCGGTCAAAGACACGACCCTCGACTTTCTCCGCACCGCCGTCCTCCAGCGCGACCGCCCCGACCTCATCGTCCTCGACCCGCCGCGCACCGGCGCCGGGACTGAGGTCTGCGCTCTGCTCGCCCGCATCGCCGCACCCATGCTCATCTATGTCTCCTGCTCGCCGCAGACGCTACCCGCCGATCTCAAGACGCTCACCGCCAACGGCTATCGCATCGCCGAGCTTCACCTTATCGATCTCTTTCCCCAGACCACGCACATCGAGACCGTCACCATCCTTACTCGTTGAGTTAATTTCGCAGCTCCCACGCACATCTGTGGTTCAATCGAGGTGAGTTTCGAAGCAGGTGCCTGTTGCGGCAAACCTCTGGTGCTTCCAGACCTGTATCCACACCCGAATCACGCGAGGCGCGCGAACGCCGCCTTTGGCCCCGCGCCCTGCGCGTCGAGCCGCTCCGCCTGCGCCGCGCACCACTTCTTGCCGCTGCGCTCTGCTTCGCACTCGGCGAAGCCATCGGCAAACTCCCTCCCATAAACTCCCGCCCCACCATCCTTCTTGTCGTCGCGGCCATCGCGCTCACCGCTCTCACCGCCGTTGCGCTCCGCCGCAGCCTCCGCGTTGCAACTCTCCCACTATTCGCACTCTGGATCGCCGCCGGCCTCTGGGACGCGCAGATCGAACCCGCACCTTCGCCGCAGACCGCCCTGCTCGCCTACGCCGACGGCCTCAGCCGCACGGTGCGGGCCCGCGTGGTGCGCATCCGCGAACTCCCGCCACGCTCCCTCAACGACGCAAGTGAATCCGGCACAGACAGCGAGATGGACAGCGATCCCGACCAATGGGAGCAGCCCGGCACGCCGGCAACCTCCATCGACCTCGACCTCGCCTCAATTGAAGAGGTCACACCCGACACTGCGCGTATGGTTACCATCGCCGGCGGCATCCGCGTCACGATGCTCACAACCAACAAGCCCCAACCCAGCGCCCTGCTCGACCTCCGCTGCGGCGACCTCATCGAAGCCCCCCTGCGCCTGCGCATCCCCGAGCGCTACCGCGATCCCGGCGCATGGCAGTTCGCCGACTATCTTCTCGACCAGGGCATCGCCGCAACCGCCAGCGTTCCCGCCGCGAAGCTGCATCCCATCGCAAATCCAACGCAACAACCCGCCCTCCGCCGCATCGCCGCCAACCTGCAATGCCGCATCTTCGCAGCGCAAACCTGGGCCGCCGCCCGCCTCCTCGCCCACACCTACTCCACGCCGAACCGCAACCTTCCTCCTTCGCTCCGCCTCACCCCCGACGACGCAGGGATGCTCAACGCCATGCTCTTCGGCGACCGCTCCCGCCTCACCCACCAACTGCGCGCCGGCTTCGAACGCACCGGCTCCTTCCACCTCTTCGTCGTCTCCGGAATGCACGTCGCGCTGCTCGCCGGCCTGCTCTTCTGGATCGCCCGCCGCCTTCATCTCCGCGAAAGCCTCGCGACGTTGCTCACGCTCACCCTGGCCTTCGCCTACTCGCTGCTCACCGGCTTCGGCGTCCCCGTGCAACGCGCGTTGCTGATGACTGCCGTCTTCCTCATCGCACGCCTGCTCTCGCGCCAGCGCAATCCGCTCAACGCCCTCGGCGCCGCCGAGCTCGTGGTCCTCGTCTGGTCGCCGCGCGCTCTCTTCGAGGCCAGCTTCCAGATGACCTTCCTCGCAGTCGTCGCCATCGCTGGTATCGCGATACCGCTGGGCGAGCGCAGCTTTCTACGCTACGCCTACGCAGCTCGCCGCCTTCACGACCGCTGGCGCGATACCGCCCTGCCGCCGCGCCTCGCACAGCTCCGCGTGATGCTGCGATTGTGGGGCGAGGCCCTCGCAAGCGCGCTCAGCCCGCACGCCCTCAACCTTCCCGCAACCCTTCTCCGCGCGCTCCTCTGGACCGCGGAGCTCGCCCTCATCGGCCTCATCGCCGAAGCTGTCATGGTCCTTCCCATGGCCTTGTACTTCCATCGCGCCACCGTCTTCGCACTGCCCGCCAACATGGTCAGCATCCCGCTGGTAGGGATTCTCGTGCCGCTCGGCCTCACCACCTTCCTCGCGTCCCTCATCAGCCCCTGGTTCGCGGCAATCCCCGGCGCCATGATGGCCACTCTGCTCCATTTCATCACCGCCCTCATCAGCCGCGTCAGCCATGCACCCTCCGCGGACCTTCGCGTCCCCGGCCCTGCGCTCGTCCCCGCACTGCTCGCCATTGCCTGCTTCGCCCTCTGCTGCTGGGCCGTGCGCCGCTCGCGCGTCTACGCGTGGAGTGTGTTCGCCATTCTTCCACTCGCCGCCGCCATCGTCCTCTGGCCGGAGCCGCCCGCCGTCCATCCCGGCGAGCTCGAAGTCACCGCTATCGACGTAGGCCAGGGAGACTCGCTGCTGGTCGTCGGCCCCACTGGGCGCACGATGCTGATCGACGCCGGTGGCCCCACCGGCGCTGCTGCCAACGCCGAGAATGCGGCCGGCAGCACAGCCTTCGACGTCGGCGAAGAGGTCGTCTCGCCCTATCTGTGGTCGCGCCAGATTCGGCGTCTCGACATCGTCGCGCTCACCCATGCTCACTCCGACCACATGGGCGGCATGCCCGCCGTGCTGCGCAACCTGCGCCCGCGCGAGCTCTGGGTCGCGGTCGATCCCAACTCCGCGCCCTACCGCGCGCTGCTCGCCGAAGCCGCGACCCTCGGCATCCGCATCCGCCATCTGCGCGCGGGCGACCGGCTCACCTGGGATTCCATCGACCTTACTGTCCTCGCGCCAACGCCCGCGTACACCAACCCCGGCCCGCCCATCAACAACGACTCGCTTGTCATGCGCCTCCAGTTTGGCCGCGCCTCCGCCTTGCTCGAAGGCGACGCCGAGGCCCCCAGCGAGCACCAGATGGCCGAAGCCGCGCGCAGCGACCCCAGCCTCCAGCTCGGCCCGGATACTCTGCTCAAGGTTGGCCATCACGGCAGCCGCACCTCCACTACTCAGGAGTTTTTAGACCTCATAGCCCCGCGCGACGCCGTCATCTCCGTGGGCCGCCAGAACACCTTCGGCCATCCCCGCCCCGAGATCATCGCGCGCCTCGCCGCCGCCCACGCCCGTGTCTATCGTACCGACGAGTTCGGCTTCACCACCTTCGTGCTCTCGCGCGATGGCCGAATCTCCGACTCCACTGGCGCGTCTAATCCCTGAGAGTCGACAATCAATCCAGCGAGGCGCCCTTGAACCAGCCAGACCAATCCCCCGTCAACGAAGAAGCCGTTGCTGCCATGTCCGCCGAGGAACAAGCCGAAGAGCAGCGTCTCCTCCGTCGTCTGCAGATGATGATGAACCTGGTCATGCAGACCATCGCCCAGGACAGCTCGCTCTCCATCGACGAGGCGTCGCAGATGATCGCCGACTCGCGCAAGGCCGCGCTCGCGATGTTTCCCGGCAAGGAACTCGCCTACGACATCATCTGGCATCCCCGCTTCCAGCGCCTCATGCGCGAGCGCTTCCGCATTATGTAACCGCCCTACTCCTCCAGTTCATCGCGCGCACTGCGAAGCCGGTATAATTGCGCCCATTCCCAACCGAGAGGGAGATCATGACGACTGCCGCAACCCCCGCCGTAACGCCTGAACGCATCCTGCAGTTTGCCTGGGGCTATGTGCCCCCGCTCGTGCTCGAGGCCGCCATCCGCCACCGCGTCTTCGACGTCCTCGACAGCGGCCCGAAGACCATCCAGCAGCTCCATGCCGAGACCCACGCCTCCGAGCGCGGGTTGAGCGCCATCGCGAACGCTCTCGTCGGCCTCGGCTTCCTTGCCAAAGACGCGCAGGGCCGCTTCTCGCTCGCACCCGAGAGCGCGGCGTTCCTGGTCAGCACCAAGCCCGGCTTCCAGGGCGGAATCATTCGCCACTGCAGCGAGCAGCTGATCCCGAAATTTCTTAGCCTCAATGAGATCGTCGCCACCGGCAAGCCTGTCGAGGCGGTCAATCAGGAAGACACGGGCAGCGAGTTCTTCCACCAGTTCGTCAACGACATCTTCCCCATGAGCTACCCTTCGGCTCTGACGCTGGCCCGGCATCTGGACCTCACTTCACCCGTCCGCGTGCTCGACCTCGCCGCCGGCTCCGGAGTCTGGGGCATTGCGCTTGCTCAGTCCTCGCCGCACGTCACCGTCACCGCGGTCGACTGGCCGGAGGTCATCCCCGTCACGCGCAACACGGTCGGCCGCTTCGGCCTGGCCGAGCGATTCGCCTTCGTCGAAGGCGACCTGCTGAAAGCAGACTTCGGCAGCGGCCACACGCTCGCGACGCTCGGCCACATCCTGCACAGCGAGGGCGCCGAGCGCAGCCGCGCCCTGCTCGCCAAGACGTTCAAGGCCCTCGCGCCCGGCGGCACCATCGCCATCGCGGAGTTCCTCGTCAACCCCGACCGCACCGGCCCTATCGGCAGCCTGCTCTTCGCCGTCAACATGCTGGTGAACACGGACAACGGCGATACTTTCTCGTTCGAAGAGATCAGCGCATGGCTCGCCGAGTCCGGCTTCGCCCACGCCCGCACCCTCGACGCGCCCGGCCCCTCACCGCTGGTCCTCGCAACCAAGCCTAGCTGATGACCGCGCCCCTCACCTTCCGCGAGCGCCTCGCCCTCGGTCAGGCCCAGCGCAAGCACATGCGCCGCGCCGAGCACGCCGGCTGGCAGCCCTCGCAGCGCAAGCATCGCCACTCCGACCCGCTCAAGCTCCTCGCCGCCTCCGTCCGCGGCCGCGTCCCCGCGCTGGTCGCCATCAAGTACGACCGCATGGCCGCCTCGCCCTTCGGCTTCTATCGCGGCGCCGTGCCGGTCATGGCGCACGACCTCTCGCTCGGCCCCAACAGCGGCATCTTCACCCAGCTCTGCGGCGACGCGCACGTGCGCAACCTCGGCGCCTTCGCCGCGCCCGACGGCCGCATCGTCTTCGACATTAACGATTTCGACGAGACCATCCGCGGCCCGTTCGAGTGGGACGTAAAACGCATGGCGGCCAGCCTCATCCTCGCCGGACGCGAGGCGGGCGCGAAGCATGGCCACTGCCGCGACGCCGCACTTACCTTCCTTGCGAGCTATCGCTCCATGATGCAAACCTTCGCGCGCATGCCTGTGCTCGAACTCGCCCGCTACCTGGTCCACCGCCTGCGCGACATCCAGCCCATCACGCAGATCATGCGCGTGGCCGAGCGCGCCACGCCCCTGCACAATTTGGACGCCCTCACCATCCCCATCGCCGATGCGCCCGCGAGTGACTCAGCCCCGGCAACTCCTGAGCTTCCCCCGCCCACCTCGCCCTCATCCCGCATCTTCAAAACGATCGAGCCCGTCCTCACCCGGGTCGAGCCCAGCCTCGCGCGCAAAGTCCTCGCCTCGCTCAACCCCTATGCCGAGACCCTCCAGCCCGAGCGCCGCCACTTCCTTGCGCAGTTCACCCCGCTCGATGTCGCCTTCAAGATCGTCGGCACCGGCTCGGTCGGCCTGCGCGACTACTGCATCTACCTGCAGGGCAACGGCCCCAAGGACCCGCTCTTCCTCCAGGTCAAGGAGGAGGTCGCCTCCGCCTACACGCCGTACCTCGACCCGCCCGCGATCCGCCATCAGGGCCAGCGCGTCGTCGAGGGTCAGCGCGCCATGCAGCTCCAGTCCGACCCCTTCCTTGGCTGGACCACCATCGAGGGCCGCGACTTCCTCGTCCGCCAGCTCAACGACCACAAGGCCGCCGTCGCGCTCAACGAGCTGAACATCAAGCCCGCCGCGCTGCTGGAGTACGCCGCCGTCTGCGGCGAGACCGTCGCCCGCGGCCATGCCCGTTCCGGCGACCCCTGCATGATCGCCGGCTACCTCGGCGCCTCCGCGCGCTTCGACCAGGCCATCGCCCACTTCGCCCTCGCCTACGCCGACCAGACTGAGCGCGACTGGGAGGCGCTCGTACACTCCCGCCGCCGCTAAGCCATCCGTCGCCCACAAACAAAACTGCCCCGCTTCGATTTGCAAGCGGGGCAGTTCCAGTGCAGGCTATGCAGCGTTTAGAAGATAAACTTCAGTCCTCCCTGGAAGACTCTGGCGCCATTGCCAGTGGTCGAACTTATCTCGCCAAAGGTTCCCGAACTCCGGGAGGTAGTGGGATTGCCAAAGTTTGGATGGTTCAGCGCATTGAAGGCTTCAAGGCGGAGATCCATGGTCAGATTGTCGTGGATGGAAAAGAAACGAGAGACCTGCGCATCACACAGCAACGACGGAGTGCCGCGGAACTGGTTCTTGCCCGTGGTCCCGTATGTACCGTTTGGATTGGACGTGGCGAATGCAGCCGGGTTCAGGTACTCGCGGTATTGCTCCGTTGCGGCAGCTTGCGACCGGAAGGCCACTTTTTGATAGACCGGCACACCCGGGATCAGGCTTGCGCGGTCGTTTCCGATGTCCGTCAGGGAATCGTCGATGCCCACGGTTACGGAGAACGGAGCGCCGGACGCAACGCGAAGGTTAGGAGCAATCTCCCAGTTGTCCAGGACCTCCTTCACAATCCTGTTGGAGAAGCCGTAGGTGCTCTTGGCTACCACTACAAGGTTTTCAATGTTCCGGTAATCAAAGCCGCACGGCCCGTAGTCCAACGCTGGATTGGCTGGGTTCTCGACGGTGATGCTGGAGACGTCGCCCTGGTTGTCTTCGATGTCCAGGCACTTCGACCATGTCCAGTTGGCCAGCAGGCTGAATGAAGAGGAGACACGGTGGTTGACCGAGGTAATCAGGCCGTTGTAGTTGGCCATGCCCTCATCCCCCACCAGCACCGAGGCAGAGCTGCTGTTGGCGAAGCCGTACAGAGGGCCCTGGGAGGGATTCTCAAGCGTGAGCAAAGAGCGTGAGGCCTGATTGCTGGTCGTCGAGCACGCTCCCGTGCCGGTTCCGGCGATTGCTCCTACACCCGGTGCCACGCAGCTGCCAGGCCCACTCCAGTTCCCGGGGATAAAAATGACGGGATCGATCGGGGTGCCAAACTCGTCATGCGAAGACTTGGAACCGATGTAGTCCATCTGGAACTGCCAGCCGTGAGCAAATGCCTGCTGGATGCTGGCGGTCCATTGCATCGTAGCCGCGGGGTGGAACTTCTTGGGCAGCACAATGAACTGGCCACCGTTCAGGAAGGTCGCATTGGCCCCGGTCGGCTTGCCCGAGAAAGACGCGGCCGATGGGAAAGGATTGCTGAGGATGGTCGAAGAGTTCTGTAGCGCTGTGGGCACTGCGTAGGGAGTGCTGAAGGGGATGTACCCGGCCGATGCCTGGCCGAGGGAGGTGGCAAACGGCGGGTTCTGGTTCACGCGCTGCCCGGTAAAGAAGTTCGGCTGGTCGTAGATATACTCTGCGCCGGCGCGAAGCACTGTCTTGCCCGTACCGAAGACGTCATACGACATGCCGAAGTTGGGATCGAACTGATACGGCGAGTTCTGCGTAAAGCCTCTGGTCACCCCCGGGTCTCCATAGAAGAGCGAGCCGGCGGGCGCAGTGGGGTAGACCGTGCTGTGGATGTTCGCCACAAAGTCCGCCATGTTGAAGATGCTGCCCCGGTTGAAGACATCGACAGGCATGTACTGGGGACTCCAGCGCAGGCCGGCAACAATGGTCAGTTGCGGCGTCGCGTGGTAGGTGTCCTGGAAGTACAGGCTGGGAATTGGGGCACGCAGCGCGTTCTGCTCCTGTTTGCTCTGCACGAACGCGGTCATGGTTCCTTGCAAAAAGTCGAGTCTGCCATCTCCAATCTGCGCAGTGCCTACGTTCGGATTCTGGACAGCGCCGGCCTTGGCGCCGAACGGTCCATATTCGCTGTAACTTGCGCCGAAGGTAAAGTTGCCGTTGCTCTGGAACCCGTTGGAGATGTTCAGCTGGTTGCGCACAAATTCCCCGCCGAAGACGAACTGGTGCTTGCCCCGCACCATGGTCACGTCATCGTCGAAGGCCAGCGTGTTGTCGTTGAAGTGGGAGAGCGAGTTGGTGCCGCCGCCCATGCTGAACTGGCTGGTGGAGAGCTGCAGACCGGCCGGCAAGGCGCAGGTGATGTTGACCCCAAGGCCATTGGGAGGAGGGGCGCAGGCATTGATGTCGCTGGGATTGTAGCCGCGATTGTTCACCCGGCGCAGGATGGAGACGTGGACCGAGTTCACGGTATTCGCATTGATTGTGTAATCCTCGCCTACCGTGCCGGTCTGCACCCGCTGGAGGGGGTTGCCCGATTGCGTGGTCAGCAGGATATTGGTCGGAGAGAAGTAGGCTGGGAACTGGTAACCATCGAACAAGTATCTTCCATACATGTGGTTCTTAGGGCTAATGGTGTAATCGATCCGGGTAATCAGCTGCTTGTCGAACGTCTGCGATGGGATGGCATACTTCACCACTCCGCAATTGAACGTGTCGACGCTGGACACCACGGGAGGGAGAAATGCCAGCAACGCCAGCGACTGCGCGTTCCAGGAGGTCGGGACATTCGGTGACCCCGGGTTGTTGAGGCCGGCCGCCGGGTTGTTGTACTGATTGTTGATCAGCTTGGCACCGGTCAGCGGGTCGAGCAGTTGCGTTGCGGTGGTCTGGCAAGCGCCCGTCGCCGACGCCAAAGTCGAGTTGACGGGGGCCGTGGTGGAGAAATCGCCCGCCAGGTTTGCCATGGTGGGTACGTGCGCCGTTGTCGTTGCCGTGGCCGACTTGCTCTCAAAATACTGGTATCCAAAGAAGAAGAAGAGCTTGTCCTTGCCGTTGAAGAAATGGGGAATGCTCAACGGACCGCCGATGGTCCCACCGTACTGGTTCTGGTGCAGCTTGTCCTTTGCAACACAAGTCGT
>Ga0302320_10024729_pt1 | contig 11702 bp, 6 predicted proteins | sample Bog_T0_3_FD_202130 | JGI IMG/M metagenome (GOLD analysis project Ga0302320, IMG submission 202130) | Peat permafrost microbial communities from Stordalen Mire near Abisko, Sweden - Bog_T0_3 | ecosystem: Environmental > Terrestrial > Soil > Wetlands > Peat | place: Sweden: Abisko, Stordalen Mire... | reverse complement strand
GATCGATACGGCCACCAACCGGATTGTCGAGGAGATTCACACCACCGCCCCGGCCGGAGTGCTGCGCGGATCGGAGCAACTGCCGGGCGCGGCGCCAAACAGCCTCACCCTATCGCCCAAAGAAGACACGCTCTATGTCACCAACGGCGGCATGAACGCCATTGCGGTGATATCGCTCGCGCCAGGCCAGCCCCACCGCGTGGTCGGCCTGATTCCGACCGGCTGGTACCCGCAGTCGATCAGCATCAGCCGCGACGGTAAGACTCTTTACGACGTGAACAGCAAGAGTGACCCAGGGCCCAATCCACTCTTTGGGTCTGTCAAGAAGCTTGCGGGCAGCGCCCTGGCTGCTCAGGCAGCCAACGAGTACGTTTTTCAACTTGAGAAAGCGGGCCTGCAGGCTGTTCCGGTGCCGAATCGAAAGCAACTTGCCTGGCTCACAAAAAAAGTTGCAGCCAACGATTTCCTCGACACGGCGCCGAACCCGCAGGACGAGTTGACCATGGCGGCGCTTCGCCAGCACATCAAGCATGTCATCTACATCATCAAAGAAAACCGAACCTACGATCAGTTGCTCGGCGATCTCGATCGCGGCAATGGCGATCCGAGCCTGGCGGAATTCGGTCAACTCATTACACCAAACCAGCATCGGTTGGCAGACCAGTTCGTTGATCTTGACAACATCTTATGCAGCGGTGAAGTGAGCGGGAACGGCTGGCCGTGGAGCACCGCCGCGCGCGAATCCGACTTTAACGTCAAGACGGTGCCGCTCGGCTATGCCGGCCGTGGCTCGCCGCACACTGACGCCGCAGCGGATGGTCCCGACGGTGAAAAGCGCGAAGGTTACATCTGGGACTCGGCCCTGCGCCACAGCCTCACCATTCGTAACTACGGCTTCGAGACTCGCGTTCCGCCGGGAGCGCCTCAAGTCCCAGACCCATTCTCCAGCCACACTGCGGTCGAGATCGCCGAGTGGCCTCATCTGGTTGGCGTCACTGATCCGTACTTTCGGGCGTTCGATAATGCCTATCCCGATTTTAGGCGTGAGCGCGAATGGGAGCGGGAGTTCGATCAGTATGTCGCCGGTGGCAATTTGCCGGACCTCGAATTCGTTCGCTTCATGCACGACCACGAAGGCAATTTTTCCAACGCCATTGACGGCATCAACACCCCGGAAAAGCAGACGGCGGATAACGATTACGCGGTTGGCAAGCTGATCGAACGTGTCGCCCATAGTTCCTATGCCGGCTCGACACTCATCTTCGTCATCGAAGACGATGCGCAGGCTGGGCCGGATCACGTCGACGCGCATCGCACGGTCGCATTCGTCGCTGGGCCTTATGTCAGGCAAGGCAGTGTTGTTCACGAGCGCTACTCGACCGTCAATATGGTGCGCACCATTGAAGACGTGCTGGGCCTCGGCCATCTGAATCTCAACGATGCATACCAGCGGCCCATGACCGCGGTCTTCGATCTCAAGCAGTCAGCATGGACTTACAACGCCATCACGCCTAAACCCATTGAGAAAGAGTTGGCTACTGCACAGCAACAGAGCCTGATTGGTACGCCCTATCACGACGCTCAGTCTGCCGAATATTGGGCGCGTCAGACACGTGGCTTCGACTGGTCCGTCGAGGATCGTGTGCCGGCCGTGCTCTTCAATCAAATCATATGGAAGGGATTGACGGGTGGTCTGCCTTATCCCGTGATGCGCAATGGGTTGGACTTGAGCCGCGACCGCGCGGCAATCCTTAAGGCGCGCAGTATTCACTTTCTGTATCAGCAGCGATGACCATCAATCTCATTTCGGCGCAAGCTCGACACCAAGCCCGTGAAGCACATGCAAATCATCCGCGTGAGCAGCGCACAAAAGAGCGCCAGCGTACGAAGAAAGAGTATCAATTCAATGCAGAGAAAACGCAGTAACAAATTCTATGCAGCCCTCGGGTTTATGTCTGTAATGCTGGCGCTTGCCACTATGACGCCCATGCCTGCCACGGCAGAATCAACCCAGCCTCAACCACTTGTGCTCTCCGGCGGCTGGCAGTTGCAGGATGCGGCAAAGACGCCTCAATCCGGCGCGGAAATCGCGTCTCCGGGCTTCAATACCACCGGATGGTACACGGCTACGGTCCCCGGCACGGTGCTCACGACGCTCGTAAATAATCACGTTTATCCCGAGCCGCTCTACGGCGAGAACAACCGCCCTGAAGTGATTCCTGAGAGCCTGGCCCGCACCTCTTACTGGTACAGGACCCTCATCGATGTTCCCAGTTCCTATAAGAGCCGCCACATCTGGCTCAACTTCGACGGCATCAACTACTCGGCAGCTGTGTGGGTGAACGGTGTCCAGATGGGCGCAATTCGCGGAGCCTTTATCCGCGGCATCTTCGATATCACGGCGAATGTGAAGCCCGGCAAAAAGGCAGTGCTGGCTGTGCTGGTGACACCGCAACCACATCCAGGAATCTCGCACGAACATACGTTGCGCGACGGGGTCGGACAGAACGGCGGCATTTCCGCCATCGATGGTCCAACATTCCTGTGTACTCTCGGCTGGGATTGGATTCCCGCCATTCGCGATCGCGACACAGGTATCTGGCAAAAAGTCTTTCTCTCTGCCACCGGTCCTGTGCTGCTCAAAGACCCACTCGTAACCACCGATCTTCCCCTGCCACGTACTGACTCATCCGATGTGGCCGTTCAAGCAACGGTCGAGAACATCACCGACCAGCCGCAGCAAGGCGTGGTCGAAGGATCCATCGAGAACATCACCTTCCAGAAGCAAGTCGAACTTGCTCCGCACAGCAAGCAGTTGGTGAGCTTCGACAGCAAAAATACTCCTGTGCTGCACATGGACCATCCGCGTCTCTGGTGGCCCAATGGCTACGGGCCGCAGAATCTTTATCATCTGCACCTTGACTTCAAGATCGCGCACAATGTTTCCGACGTTCAGGACCTGGACTTCGGTGTGCGCAAGATCTCCTACAGCGTTCCCGGAACCGACACACTGACCATCTCGGTGAATGGAGTTCAGGTCTTCATCCGCGGCGGTGACTGGGGACTCGATGAAGCCATGAAGCGCATTCCGCGTGAGCGCCTCGATGCCGAGATCCGCATGCATCAGGCTGCCAACATGAACTTGATCCGCAACTGGGTGGGGCAAAGCACCGGCGAGGACTTCTACGAACTCTGCGACAAGTACGGAATCCTGGTGTGGGACGAATTCTTCCAGGCCAATGCCCCCGATGGCCCCAATCCAACCGATATCGATACGTATATGGCCAACGTTCGCGACAAGGTTCTGCGATATCGCAACCACCCCTCCATTGTGCTGTGGTGCGCACGCAACGAATCTGACCCTCCACCTGAGATTGATGCAGCCCTGCGCAAGCTGCTGGCTGAGCTCGAACCCGTGCGCCGCTATCAACCCAACTCCACAGATGGCGCAGGCGTTCGTTCGCACGGCCCGTATAGTTGGCGGGCTCCGCGCTTTTTCTACAAGATTACCGACGATTTCTTCAAGACAGAGACAGGCAGCATGTCCGTCCCCACGCTCGAATCGATTCAGGGCATGATGCCCCGCAAAGATTGGGAGACAATTACCGACGACTGGGCGGAGCACGACTTCACCAAGGGCGCGCAGCATGGAGAAAAATACCCCGGCATCCTGGCCAGCCGCTATGGCAAAATCGCCAACCTCGCGGACTTCGTCCGCAAGGCGCAGTTGGCCAACTACGAGGCGTTTCGCGCCATGTACGAGGGCCGCAACGCGCAGTTGTTCCATCCGGCGACGGCCGTGATTACCTGGATGAGCAACCCCGCGCAGCCCAGCTTCGTATGGCAGATCTATCACTACGACCTCGAACCCATGTCTTCGCTCTTCGCCGTGATGCACGCCTCCGAGCTGATGCACATCCAGTTCAACGAAGCCAACGGCCAGTTGCAGGTGATCAACAATCTGCCTTCGACGCTCGCCAACGCTGTCGCAAAGGTCTCGGTCTATAACCTGGATGGCACGCTTGCCTACCAGCATGAAACGCCGGTAACAGCGCCTCCTGATGTTGCCACCGATCTGGGCGCAATCGAATTCCCGGATTCGGTCTCGCCTGTTCATTTCATCAAGCTGGAGCTGAAGGACTCGACCGGAAAGCTGGTCTCAAGCAATTTCTATTGGCGCAGTCTGCCAGACCATCCTGACGACTTCAACGATCTCAACAAGCTTGCGCCAGTCACGCTTGAAGCCAAGGTCGCCAGCCAGGATGCAGGCGACAAGCGCCTTTTGACGGTTACATTGCACAATCCGTCGACAGGTATCGCGCTCATGGCTCACCTCCAGTTACGGCGACAGAGGTCGGGCGAACGCGTGCTTCCGGTGTTTTATAGCGATAACTATGTGTCGCTGCTTGCGAATGAAACCAAGACCATCACCATCGAAGCGGCGTTGAATGATTTCAACGGCGAGAACGCGCTGGTGGTGTTCGACGGCTGGAATGTGACGGTCGCGCCGGCGTCCTTCGCAGGAGTCTCGGTAGCCCCCAATGTTGAAGCGGATCCAAACCACTGGCCGGTAACGGGTCTGCCCTTCCAAACCGTAGGTTTGCGCTAAGATGGCTCGGATCGGGGCGCAACAGCAAGTGGAGGACTACGATAATAGAGGAGGGTTTCCACTTTGAATACGAATGAGCAGCAGGGCGAAATGCCGACAATTTCCTCACCGGGCAAAGCTACGCGCCGGGATTTCATTCAAGGGTCACTGGTTGTCGTCGGCAGCGTGCTCGCCTCCTCGGTCGCTTCGCAAGATCTGCTGGCCGAACCCGTAACTAAGCGGCCAAATCTCGTCTTCTTCCTTGGTGAAGGCCAACGCGCCGACGCGCTCTCCATCGCGGGTAATCCGATTCTTAACACGCCCAATCACGACCGCATCGGCCGCGAGGGCATGCGGTTTGAGAATGCGTTCTGCACCAATGCTCTCTGCGCTCCGGCACGGGCGGCTGCGCTAACCGGCATGTACTCCCGCTCCACCGGAGCGCTCTCGAACGCGCACTTGAATCGCCCTTTGCCGTCTGACATTCCGCTCTTTACCGACATTCTTCACGAGGCAGGCTACGAGGTTGCCATCCTCGGCAAGGTACACGTGGCAAACGGTGTCGAAGATCGATACTGGGATTACTACTTCGGGCATAACGATCCATCCAATAACTACGAGAGCCCATTCTTCAAGGAAGGCCGCAAGGGAAAGGTTGGCCCTGAGAAGCAATACCATGGCGTGTATCCAGACGATCTCACCGTCGATCGCGCTCTGGCATGGCTTGAAGAAGATCGCGGCGACAAGCCCTTTTGCCTTCTGGTCTGGTTTGTCGCTCCGCACGAGCCGTTCTTCCGGCCCAGGCGACACCTGGATCTGTATCGCGGAATCGTGACTCCGAAGCCTGAAACCTTTGACGACGATTTGAAGGGCTATCCAGGCAAACCAAAAGGCTTTGTGGATGCGGAGAACAAGGTAGGTACAACCGCCTCGCATCCTGCCTGCGGATCGCTCGAAGGAATGACCAAGGATTATTACGCTGGGTTGGTCGCTGTGGATGAAAACATCGGACGCATCCTCAGCTATCTCGAGAAGAAGAATATTCTCGACGACACGGCGATTGTGCAAACCTCCGATCATGGATATCTGCTGGGCGAGTGGCGCATGTTCGATAAGCGCCTTATGCACGAGCCATCCATACGCGTGCCGCTGATGGTGCGCTACCCGGGGCGTATCCCCGCGGGAACGGTAAGAAACGAGACGGCCCTCGATATCGACCTCGCCCCGACATTTCTCGATCTTGCAGGCCTGCCGATTCCCGAGCACATGCAAGGAAAGAGCCTTGTCCCACTCGCAAACGTGTCCGATCCGTCCTTCCGCAAAGAGTGGTATTACGAATACTATGAGTGGCCTAATCCTGAAAAAGTTCCCCCTTGCCGCGGCATTCGCACCGAGCGTTACAAACTGATCCAGTATGTTCTGGAGCCACAGGAATTTGAGCTGTATGACCTCGTCAGCGACCCGAAGGAGACGCGCAATCTATACGGAACGGCGGAATTCGCCGCGCTCCAGCAACACCTGATTGAACGTCTCGAGTTGTTGCGGGCGGGTGTGCCTGAGCGGGTGCAAGCGCCCGGAGCATGATGTTGCTTGAAGCACAATGGCGTTCGCAATCCGTCGACTGCAACCGCGTAATCCTCAACTGAACAAATGCGGCATCTTTTCTGCGCGGCCTGTTTTCGGAACACCTCGCCCTGATCCCGGCGAAAGGTTCCATCCTGCACGTTCTTGCTCAGCCGATGAACCGCATGAAACCTTCTGGTTTCATATTCGGATTGAGAATTGCCTCTGGCACACCGATCTCCGTGCAAACGGCCTCTGCCGCGAGATGACCCGATCGCGCCGCGCTCTCCATTGTTGAAGGCCAGCCGGTCGCGATCCAGTCGCCGGCAAGGAATAGATTTGGCCACGGCGAAATGGCCGAAGGGCGCGCGGCATCGATGCCCGGAGGGACGCCGAAGGTGGCGCGCACCTCTTTGATAAAGGTAAACTTCTCCAGCTTCGCCTCTTTCACGCGCGGGAAAAACTCGGCAAGCTCTGCAAGCGCGAGAGAGATCGCTTGCTCCCGGGATAACTCGGCAAAGCTGCGCGATGCGCTGATCACCAATTCGATATAGTGGCCGCCGCGCCCTTTCTGCAAGCGCGATTGGTTATACATCCAGTGGATCTCGCGATCGAGCAACACAGCATGTTCCATGTCAGTAATCTCGCGATCGAACCACAGGTGGATGCTGCAAATGGGCCAGTGTTCATGCTTGCCAATCTGCGTCAACAACTTCTCAGCGCCCTCGGCGGGAGGCAAGTTGGCGATCAGCTTCGCAGTTGCTTCGAACGGAAGCGCAACCACCACGAAGTCTGAATTGAAGTCGCCAGTGCGCGTCCGAACAGTCCACTCACCAACCTCTTCATCAAAGGCAGCGCCTTCGACGTTTGCGTTCAAGTGAACGCTGCCGTTGCGCTCGTTGAGAAACGGCGTGATGCCTGCGTAAAGATCGCTGAGAGGAATGCGGCTCATGCCCATGCTGCCGGCCTGCGCAGAATTCAAGAACAGTTCACGAATCACTTTTGCCGCATAAGGAACTGCGATCGAATCGATGTCCGCATTGAGCGCGCTGGCGATGACGAGGCGCCAAAAGCGATTCATCGCGCCCTCGGTTTGGTTGTGGCGACGGAGCCAGTCACCGAGCGACTCGCCTGTATCCACCATTGCGGCTGGACGCATCATGGCGCGCATCGCTCGGCCCAGCGCCAGTTTGTCTTGAAGACTGAAGGCCTTGGCAGAGAGAAAGCTTGGCGCGCTGTGCAGGGGGGAGGGTAAGCGGATTGGGCCGAGGCCGAAGAACTTGCTTTCGGGTGGACCGAGCCGCGACTGTCGTCCGCCCGGCTCGATCATGGTCATCTCTCTGGTCCAATGAATCTTGCTTGCCGCCCCAATGCGCTGATAGAAGGCGAGGATATTTGTGCAGCAGGCGAAGATTACGTGTTGGCAGTTGTCGATGACCTCTCCGACGCCGGGATGCAGATAGGAGCTGGCACGTCCGCCGAGATAGCCGCGGCGTTCCACGAGTTGCACGCGCAGGCCGGCCTCAGCCAGCGCGCAGGCGGCGCTCATGCCGGCTACACCGCCGCCGATGACTGTGACGGACTTGTTTGCAGTCGACGGCATCTCAGTCAAATGATCACCCGTGCCCAACCCATGCGGATCATCCCGACCGCTAGAATCCAAACCTTCTCAACCATCGGGACGCTGGCGCGCCGCGAGAATACATCGTAATCCGCGCGCTCGATTCGCTTGAGCAGTGCATGATAGATGCGCACCAATACCCAGAGTGCAGGGCGGCTCTCGCGATCGATCAGCGGCAACAGCAACTGCGCGGACTTGTAGAAATCTTCCGCTCGATCGGCGATCTCCGCAATCAGCGCGCGTTCGTTTGCGGACGGCGGGGTATGCGGGGTCCGGTGCAGCAGCGAATTCAATTCAACGCTGTGCGCGGCGAGGTCTTCGAGGGGCAGATAGACCCGATTGCGCTCGGCGTCTTCGGCCACATCGCGAAGAATATTCGTGAGTTGGAAGGCAATGCCGGTTCTCTCAGCCAGCTTCTCCGCCGCAAGGTCGTGGTAGCCAAAGATGCGGATGCACACCAGCCCCACCACCGACGCAACCAGATAGCAGTAGCGATAGAGATCGGCAAACGTGGCGTAGGTGTCTGGCCCATCGACCGCATGGCCCGAACCGCCGGCCGGCTTCAGGTCCATCGTTACGCCGGCGATGAGCTCATCGAGCAGGCTGAGTGGAATCCCGAATCGCTCCGTGGCATCGCGGACGGCAACGAAAACGAGATCGATGCTTTCGCCGCCAGCGCTCACGTCGCGCCAATCCGCCAGCCAAGCATCCAAACGATGACGACGTTCCTCGCGAGAAAGGCTCTCGTCGTCGGCTAGATCGTCTGCTTTGCGCATGAATGCATAGATGGCGCAGATGGCATTGCGCCGAGGCACGGGCAGAGCAACAAAAGCATAATAGAAATTCTTTGCTTCGCGTCTTGCAATCGCCCGGCAGACCGCGTAAGCACCGTCCAGAGATGGCCCATCCAGCCTGCGCTCATCCAATTTTTGTTCGTGTTTTGGTTGGTGCGTCAAGCCGCCTTCTCTGTGCGCCGTCCACGGCGGGTGAGCCGCATAAACGGCAGTAGCTTGCCCGTGACAGCCCTCAGCGCAAGGCCCAACTTGGTACGCTTTGAGATGGCCGGGCGTCCGGTCACCACGTCGTAGTCCTGGCGCTCGATGGCCCGCAGAATCTCAAGGCCGCCGCGGCTGAACAGGTCGAGATCGAGCGCCAGATCGCGATTCACAAGACCGATCAGCGGAAGACCTTCTTCAAACAGCCCACGCGCATACTCGACCTCGAAGCGCATCAGGCCACGAAACTCCGGAGTGGCAATGCCCTCGGCAAGAATCTCATCGCTGACGCGAAAGAACTCCATGTCTTTTTGAGGCAGATAAACGCGGCCGCGGGCGAAGTCCTCGCGGACATCCTGCCAAAAATTGGCCAGTTGCAGCGCCGTGCAGGTTGCGTCGGAAAGCTGAAACTTCCACTCTTCCGCCTCGCCGCAGGCATAGAGCACGAGCCGGCCGACGGGATTGGCCGAATAGCGGCAGTAGGCCAGCACATCGTCCATGGTGCGATAGCGTGTGACCGTCTGATCCTGACGAAAGGCCGTCAACAAGTCAGCAAATGGCTGCTTGGGAATTCCGCATTCGCTGATGGTCTCACCCAAAGCGACAAACACGGGATGGCGCGCCTTGCCCGCGTAGCAGGCATTCAGTTCCTGATCCCAGACATCGAGCAATGCCAGCGCCACTGCGGGATCGCCCACCTCGTCGCCGAGATCGTCGGAAATGCGGCAGTAGGCGTAGATCGAATGAAAATGCGGCCTCAGTTGCTTGGGCAGAAACCACGAAGCTACGTGAAAATTTTCGTAGTGCGACTCCGCCAGTTGCTTGCAATAGGCGCGAGCATCGGTGAGCGTGGGCGCAACGTCAGGAATGCGATAACTGGCCGGCAGCGCCGCCCAGCCACGCTCGACGAGTTGCTGCTTTGACAGCTCGGTAAGCGCAGGTGAGAGCGCGGTCAGCGCAGGCTCTTCCGGTTCCACTGCTGTTGCCTTTTCCGGTTGCACGGTTGAGGTCCTGGTCATCGGTTCGTATCAAGCTCTCGGGGTTAGAAGACAGACCCTATGGAACAATGGCGGTTTTGATCTCGCTGCTGCGCTTCATGAGCTTTTCAAAGACGCGGTTCAGCTCGTACAGGTGGGCATGGCCGGTGATGAAGGCCTGCGCCTGAAAACGTCCGCCGGCAATCAGAGCGAGCGCTCGGCGGCAGATGTCTGGCGTGTGATGGAAGGTGGCTCGCAAGGTGATGTCGCTATAGTGAATGCGATTGGTGTCAAGCGTGACTTGCGTGCCTACCGCGCAGCCGCCGAAGAAATTCACCGTTCCGCCCTTGCGGACAAGTTCAACGGCTTCCTGCCACGCATCGGGCATGCCCACTGCCTCGATGGCGATATCCACGCCCCGGTTCTTGGGCGTCAACGCGCGCGTCTCGCGGATGGCTTTGCGAATGTTGGTTGTCTGCACCACGTGCGCCGCGCCGAGTTGGCGCGCCGCTTCAACCTGGGCATCGTGCTTGACGATCGCGATGGCCTCATAACCGGCCAGCGCTGCCACGTGGAGAATCATCAGGCCCAGCGGTCCGCCGCCGATCACGGCAACGGTGTCTCCGGCACGCGGACGCGAATCCTCAAACCCATGCACGGCACAAGCAAGCGGTTCGGTCAGAGCCGCATGCTCCAGCGGCACATGGTCGGGCACATGAAGCGTGTTCTTGGCCACAATGCGCGCGGGAATGCGAATGAATTCGGCGTACGCGCCATTGTTGAAGAGCAGATCGTCGCAGAGGTTTTCCTGGCCTCGTCCGCAAAAGAAACACTGCCCGCAAGGCGCGGAGTTGAGCGCAACCACGCGGTCGCCAGCGACGAAGCCATCGACACCTTCGCCGGCCTGCACGACCGTCCCAGCCAACTCGTGGCCAAACAAGGCAGGCGGCACAATCATGCGCGCATGATAGCCGCGGCGAAACACTTTCAAGTCGGTTCCGCAGGTCAGCGCGGCGCCAACGCTGACAATGAGTTCGCCAGGCAGTGCCTCGGGAATGGGCACCCGCTCGATGCGAATATCTTCGCGGCCGTGCAGGATTGCGGCCTTCATGGTCGTTGCCATCAAGTGCCTCCTACTCTGCCCCGGCTCCAAGCACAGGCTCAAGCATAATCTTCATTGAGTCGCCCTTGGGGTGCGAAGCGATTTCGATTGCTTCAACCGCCTGATCCAGCGGAAAGCGATGCGAAATCAGTTGTGTCAAATTAAACCCGTTGCGGTAGCCGCCAAAGACCAGGTCGGTCACCTCATCCAAAATGTCAAAAGACGACGAGTACGAGCCCATCAGAGTCTTCTCGTCCATGCAGACGGCGCCGGGGTCGATGATGGCTTCGCCGTGCTGGGTCTGGGCAAAGAGCATCACCTTGCCGCCGGGCCGCACAGCATCCATTGCGGTGCGGATCAGCGCGTTGCCACCGACTGCGAGAATGACGGCGTCGGCGCCGCGCCCTTCAGTCTCTGCAAAGACTCGTTCGACCACATTTTCGCTTCCCGCGTGGATCGGATCCTTGAGCCCAAACTTCGCGGCAATCGCGTGGCGCTCAGGGTAAAGATCGGAGGTGAGCACGCGGGCACCGGTGCGGTGGGCAAGGGCGGCATGCATCAAGCCGATCGGGCCTTGGCCAATGACGAGCACCGTGTCGTCGTGCTGAAGATTGAGCAGCTTCACGCCCTTCATGACTGTGTTCAACGGCTCAGCGAAGGCGGCCTGCTCAAAAGGAACTCCGTCAGGAATTCGCACCACGCCACGGCTTGCCGTGATCCAGTCCATGACGCGAATGTACTCTGCAAATCCGCCACCAGAAGGCTCGAAGCCAGCAGTTACGCCAACTTTCTTGTAGAGCGTACACTGGGTGGGCGTTTGCTTGCGGCAGTTGTAGCAATTGCCGCAAGGGACGTG
>Ga0302320_10024727_pt1 | contig 11703 bp, 9 predicted proteins | sample Bog_T0_3_FD_202130 | JGI IMG/M metagenome (GOLD analysis project Ga0302320, IMG submission 202130) | Peat permafrost microbial communities from Stordalen Mire near Abisko, Sweden - Bog_T0_3 | ecosystem: Environmental > Terrestrial > Soil > Wetlands > Peat | place: Sweden: Abisko, Stordalen Mire... | reverse complement strand
AGCCGCTAACAATCCTTTGGAGCCGAATCTGGCGCCGTTTCAGATCGGTAGAGGCGTTGGCATGATCGCTGGGAATCCTTGGTTTGCCGTAGCTGGTGCCGCGATATCCGGAGCAGTCTACGGGCTGCAAAAACTTTGGGAAGTGGCCTCTCGAAAGTTGGAGAGATTACGCAATGAGATGCGCGAATCGCTTCGACCCGTGCTAGACAGTTTTGAGCACGAGACACGAGAAGGAGCAACAGAGGTTTTCATTTCTGGGAAACAGCGAACGATTACGGCACTTAGCTCGCTCATTGAGGATGCAATGAAGCGGTATGAGATTATTTTAGACCGTGTGTTGAAGCCACATCGGCAGATTCGAGACATACTTGAGCAGCGTCGAAACAGATTACGTGAAGATGCAACGCAGCTAAAGGCATCTCGCCAAGCTGTCCTAGATTCTTTGCGTAGTCTCGAGATCCAATTGAAAGGAACAGCGTCGTACTACATAGAACCTGATGCGATTGATTTTGAGGAGATGACATCGAATGCGTCGGGTACCTTGGCGATCAACATCTCACAGTTGAGCACGGTCGAGCCGAAGGAATCTACCAGGTCACTAACTCTAGGTTGGGTCGCATGTCTTTTTGTAGTCCTTGTTTTAACATTCATGAGTTTCAGTGTTTCGGGTGGACTTCCGTCGCGGATACATCCGGACGATGGTTCAACACCGTCTGTTCCCAGCGAATCGATGAGTCCTGCCGCCCAGGCAGCTTTAAGTAAATCGACCACGAGCCAGGAAGTGAAGCCCGTGACACCAGAAAACATTTCGAATCCCGATTCGGCTGTGTCACAGGAGGGATCCCTACCAGCTTCTGAAGCGGCGGTGCAAAGTCCAGGCGCTGACGCAGTCAATAGCGCAACAGAAAGCGCAGAAAGCTCTCCGACTGCTAGCGGGAATGGCAATTCGGAAACGAGCTACGATCATCTAGAGGCACGCGGCAGGCCAGATGCGCGAAGGTTAAACACGCAGGCTCTACGAATGCTCTCAGAAACCCCTGCCGATTTGAGTGGAGCTAGGCGCGCCTTGGAGGAAGCGTCACAGCTTAATCCTTCCGATATAGAGATTCTGAACAATTTAGGTGATGTCTACGGAAGGATTGGTGAGTACCGCTCCGCCGAATCCGTGTTACTCAGGGTGCTGAGCCTTGCGCCTAATAGAAGAGTAGCCTTAGGGAACCTTGGCGGTGTCGAGGCGAAACTTGGCAAGACGGAGGCGGCAGCCAACCATTTCTGTCTGTATGTTCGTCAATTTCAGTCCTTGCAGAAGGGGAAAGCCACTCTGGCGCGTGTAATGGCAGACCCTGATCCAAATGTTCAGGAAGCGGTACGTGCGACTATAGCCAATTGCACAGATATGGCTCCGAATCCCGAAGAGCGCTCCGAAGGCCAGATCGAGATCGACGTGGTGCATGCGCTGAAGGCCTCGAAGGCCCTGGAGAGCGAACTTATCATCGCTCAAACCATACGGAGCGAGGTTTGGTTATCTGGAAAGGTATCGAACGAGGCCTCCAGAGAATTGGCCGAGTGGGACGCTGCGCATGTGCAGGGCGTGACCAAGGTACATAACAATCTTAAAGTTCAATTACGGTAAACCACCGCCGCGCTCTACGAGTTCGACGATCTTGTCAGGGGATGCAAGGCATAGTTTGCGGGGCAGCGGGGTTCTCAGGTCGGCCTCCAGGAACTGGCACTGCCAGCCGTGGCGGTCGATAAAGGACATGTACACCCGGTGGCGCTGATCTTCAGAAGGCATGAAATGAGTATAGGCGAACTAAAGGCGAAAGTATTCCACAGCAGACAAAGGCCGTCACTCTTAATGGGTGACGGCATTTTGCTATTGGGTGACTACTTTGCTGCCGCCTTCTGTGCCGCCCAACGCTTCTTGACAGCCTCGGCGATCCGTTTCCGCCACTCGGGAGAGATGTTCCTCTTCTTCATTTTCGCGGGCTTTGCAGCGACAGGTGCAACTACCGCGTCAGCTTTCTTCTTCGCTGCCCAACGGCGCTTCATGGCTTCCACAATGCGCTTCCGACCTTCAGGGCTGAGCTTTCTCTTCTTGGCGGGCTTCACTGCGGCGGGTGCAGCTACCGCAACAGCCTTCTTTGGCCTAGTGGCCTTTGGTGGTGGGGGACTCAGCTCGAATACCGGCGAGTTTGCTCGCTTAGCCCAGCCTGTTTCAGCTAACTCGTTTTCCAAGGCAGCATAAAACCGCTTCCTTCGGCCCGACACGGTTTGTTGGGCGCCTGCACCTGAAATGACCTCTGAGATCAGGACCTTGACCTCAGTTGACGAAAGCCACTTCAGGCGATCATCCTCCGCTCCGCGAAGGACGACATTGGCGATCTCCTTCGCGATTGGTACCACTTTGAGCGGACGACTCTTAGCGGCAACTTGCCGGCGACGCGAGTTGAATTTATCGTAATTCGCGAAGCCTTTTTCGCAGTCGACTTCCCATTGCTGCATCTCCGCATACACGGAGCCGTTTACTGTTCCGCCGTGTCGCTCAATTCGGAAACTGAGAATCGGAGAATTCCAAGCTACGTTCTCCATCCTGCCCTTTAGCTTGTAGCTCTCCATTCCCCCATCTGCGCTTCCAGGAAGTTCATCCCAAGCACTGATGAGAAGCTGTTCAATTTGGTCTTTATCCGCCAGCGGTCCTGGCGGTTGGCGTCTCAGGTAGGACATCAGAGCATGTAGCGGCATACGCCTCCCATGTAAGGACGAGATTCATGAGGGAGGCTACCTTTCGCGGGTCACATCGTATGTGATCGGGGTCACGTCGGCGCTCCTCATTCCGATAGCATTATTTCTCCCTTGAGGGCGGCCAATGCCACCTTGGCTTTGAAAGTGGCCGTGTGGTTCCTGCGCGGACGTCTGCTCATCTGCTCTCCGCTTCACAGCCAACCAAGCCGCCCCAGCGCAATTACCTGTTCCTGCTTCGCTTTTTCCAAGACATTACCCATGCCAACAGAGGCTAATTGCTCCCGTCAGTGCGTATGTCTCAGACCATCAGAGTGGCCGGTTTTGAAGTGATCATAAGTGGCCGCTTTTGGGTGACCGCCAAGGGTGCACACTTGAGTTTGCCCCACGACTAGTAAACTTGGTGAATTCTGCCACTGCTTCATCACTGATAGACGGTGGAACTTTCTCTGCTGCTGCGGTCTCAAGGTGTTCGTGCCGGATGGGCAGGTGTTTGAGCATAGCGATCTTGGCTGCTTCATCGACCAAGAGCTTTATATCGCTGGCCGCATATCCTTGTCCTGCGATTTGTTGAGAGAATTCTCCAAGCTCAATATCGATTGCGGTCAAACGTTCCTTCAAATGGAATTGAAGCATTTGCATGATTGACGCTTCGTCAGGAGGGCCAACGTAAATCTTCTTGTCAAGGCGTCCGGATCGCTGGACGGCTGTATCTATAGACCATGGTTCATTTGTTGCTGCCACCAACAGGATTCCTCGCTCTGCACAGGACCCGATCTGCATGAGCCATTCACTGACTTCTTCAGCTTTGTACTGTTGCTCGCCCCCGAGGCCAGAACGGGCCGGAACCATGCCTTCAAACTCATCAACGAACATCAAGGATGGAGCCGATGCAGCAGCAGCATCAAAATGCTGTCTAATCTTCAAGCCAGTCCCATGCATATATATAGAGCCTACTGCGGAAGGGCCAACTTCATAGAAATTACGGTTCAGCTCTTCGGCTAATCGTTGGGCTACGAATGTTTTCCCGCAACCTGGTGGGCCGTACATCAGAATTCCGTTGGGAATAGTTATCCCGTATTTCCTAAACTTATCGGGATCGAGAAGCGGCGCGACTACTTCATCAAGCAGCATCTGCTTCAGTTCTGACATCCCTGCAAGATCAGAGAGCCCACTTTTTTTGATAACGTGATTCCTTCTTATCACTTCCTTCTTCAACTCTGCGAATCTGGCCATTACCTCATCACTGATGGAGGGTGGTACGCTGTCTGCCGCTGCTGCCTCAAGATGCTCGTGCCTAATAGGCAAATCCACACGCATAGCGATCTTCGCTGCCTCATCGACCATAAGCTTTAGATCGCTGGATGAGTAGCCTTGACCAGCTATTTGCCGAGCAAAGGTTCCAACTTCGATGTCGACCGCAGTGATTCGGCCCTTCAGGTGAAAGAGAAGCATCTGCCGAATCGATTCCTCGTCTGGTGGGCCAACGTAGATCTTCTTGTCAAGACGCCCAGATCGTTGAACGGCGGGGTCGATGGACCATGGTTCGTTCGTTGCGGCTACAAATAAAATGCCACGCTGTGCACAGGACCCGATCTGCATGAGCCATTCACTGACTTCTTCAGCTTTGTACTGTTGCTCGCCCCCGAGGCCAGAACGGGCCGGAACCATGCCTTCAAACTCATCAACGAACATCAAGGATGGAGCCGATGCGGCAGCTGCATCGAAAAGCTGCTGAATCATTAATACAGATTCATGATTATACGGGGAGCCGACAGCTGATGGGCCGACCTCATAGAAGCTACGATTCAACTCTCCGGCCATTCGCTGGGCAACAAAAGTTTTACCGCACCCTGGGGGACCGTACAAAAGAATCCCGTTTGGGATAGTGATTCCGTATTTTTGGAACTTCTCTGGCTCACGGAGCGGTGCAACGACTTCATCAAGTAGGAGTTTCTTGAGATCGGGCATGCCAGCGAGATTTGCGATGCCGTTTTGTTTTACCGAACAGCATTCTCGGTCAATTGCCTCTTTCTTTAGTTGATCAAGAATCTGCATTAGCTGCGATGAGTTCAGATTGCTCCCCGTAAGGTCAAAGGTCAGATTTCCGCCAAGAGATATGAGTGTCTCGCTAATGGGGCCAAAAGTTCGCTCAGGGAAATCGGAGAATGGAAGAAAACCCTGTTTTTTCATATTATTGAAATAAATTGCTCTAGTCCCGACCAGAACGCAGTCATTTGCAGAGCCCCAAAAGGTGCAGTCAATTAAAGCGCTCACAGTTTCCTTTTCATCCAGATTGACGCTCGCAACAGCAGTTACAAGCTTTGTCTGGGGAATATCAGGCGAAAGAAAGAAATCTGGAAAAGATTTGAAAGGCTGAAGCGTCCTTTCTGCAATTGCACTCGGGATAACAATTGGAGGCTTAGTAGTAAATGGAATATTGCACGATCTAAGCCATGTATATAATCGTTCTTTGAAGGTTTCATTCGAAAGAATTAATTCTTCTTCGCTTGCCAGTCGTAACCTTTTGTTGTTCACTTGGTCGAGACATTTGCGCACAGCGTTTATTACCGTGATTTTATCGTCTACACACAAAAGATAAACAATATTGCGCAATAGATCGATTTCTAGCTCTTCCTCTTTTAGGTCAAACTTCCTTTGCTTTGCCTCAGATAACCCCTTTAAGTCGATGAGTGTGGCATTAAATGCCAATTGAAAAGCTTCGATAGAATAGCGTGGCATGCAATCACCCCGCGTTATAGCACTATATGCTAATAAAAGGTTGAAGTCTGGCCACACAGGCAAACTTCTGGCTGCAACTTTCGCAAGGTTATGCCAAATTGCTAAACGAAAATCCGAATTGTAAACCTCACCAAAGTCTGGAATGTCCAGCTGGGAATCTAAACCCTGTGGGGTCGCCGGGGACGGATTTGCAGGTTGGGAGTTGGCTGAGAGTTGAGCCCCGCACCACTGGCATAATAGATTTCCATCTGGAGACCTTGCACCACACTTTTCACAACGCATACTAATACCCTACCTTGTTCCTGATCCGGAATCTCCTTTTTCGACCCAGAATCCCTACAATTGTACTACTCACGAAGTAGATTGCAAGGCCAAAAGAACGTTGGCGGGCCAAAATCCAGCGTTTGCGGTTGAAAAGCCTACCATTGGCCGCCCCCAGGTTGCGCGGATGCTACTTGGCCTTCTTTGCCGCCCACCGAGCCTTAGCCGCAGCTGCGATTCTGGCTCGGCCTTCAAGCGAAAGCTTCCGCTTTTTCTTTGCTGGCTTGGCGGCAATAGCATTCACTGCCCCTGCTGCCTTTGCGGCTTTTGCTGGTCTGCCGCGCTTCTTTGGTGCCGGTGATGCCGCACCGGCCAGCAGTGCGCGTGCCTGATGTAGCTTAGCAATCTCGGCGTCGATGGATGAAATCAAAGTGGCTATGCTCATGGTGACTATTCTCCCTGACGGAATTCTACTCTATGTTCCCGAGGTAACTGGCATCTACGGCTCAATAACCAGACCGAGTTGACCATCGTGGCGAAGGGAAAACGAGAACACAATCCGCGTAAAACGGAGGCGTCGGGCGTAGGTATCTTGACCAGCCTCCTGTCGGTAGGTCCGAGAAAAGGAAGCAGCATCTTTCCTTTGGAATTAGCCGCCATCCTTTTACCCGTTCCGCTTTGCAGGGATTTGCAGCGTCAGTTTTTTCTCTAGGAAATATTCAAGAGCAAGTACCCAATGCCGAAAATCAAGGTCTTGAAGAGCATAAACCAGCATATATGTCTTGTCGCTGTCGAGAAGATGTTTTAACTGTATCGTTCCATCTTTCGAATTTGTATTGTCCCTGCAATGTTCCAAAGCTCTTTTTGACGCATTTAAAAGGTGCTTACCAACCTTCAAGTAGCCGTACTCTTCGTGGATGAAAACATAAACTCCCGGCTTCTTTGTTGCATCAAACTCATCGCATTTACGCCTGTCCATGCGTACGACAATAGGCGTGAATAGCTCAGCCTTTCTGCCAAATTCATCATCAACGTATTGAACAATGGTGTTGACACGTGAGGAAACCGTTTCGCTCATGCAATCGTCGCTGCATACCACGCGCCTCATCGTCTCAGGCTTTCCTTGCTCCTTCACTCCGCATACGCTTTCCTGTTCTATTGTCATAGGGCTAAACCTGAATTTCCTTTCTTACTACTGTTCCTCTCGAATTGTAACGCTCATAAGCCACTGCAACTTTTCATTTTTCGACAGGCTCTATCAACTCAGGCCGGTTGTTCCTCACGTTGCCGACATCTCGGCTGACCGGCCATGCCTTCATCTCCTCAGCCGGGTATGGTCGAAGCAAATCTACGGGCAGGTTTGCCGGATCACCGGGCTTCAACCATCTGGCGTAATCTTGCCGGTGGAGTATGACCGGCATCCGATTGTGAATCGGCTCCATCAGTTCATTGGGGGCAGTGGTGATGACCGTGAAGGTTTCTAGAGCCTTGCCTGTCACCCTATCCTTCCACGAGTCCCATAGGCCAGCGAACGCAAAGAGTTCAGCGTCCTTCATGGCGATGGCATACGGCTGCTTTGTCTTCGTATCCAGCTTCTTCCACTCAAAGAAAAAGTCGGCGGGTACAAGGCAACGCCGTCGCTTCATCGCATCTCTGTAGGTTGGGCTGGTGGTGACGGTCTCCGCCTTGGCGTTAATCGTGTTGAACGCCATCTTGGCATCCTTCGCCCAGAAGGGCACAAGACCCCATCGCATGACGGTCAACTCACGCCCACCCGTCTCCGAGTCAAGCCTGACGACCGGCTGAAACGTCTGCGGAGCGACGTTGTAGGATGGCGCGAAGAAGGAGTCATCGAAGACGCCACTATCGTGTGCCTCCATCCACTCCGCGATGCGCTGCTTGTCCCCCAGTCTTCCGAATCGACCGCACATTTTGGCTCACCCTCAGTTCAGCTTACCTGTGCCCTCGCCTGTTTGGCCACCAAATGATGCGGCTTCCCGAGGAAGACTTCAGAGGGCAGATACCGACGCAACTCGCCGCAGAGGGGGCACGCAACCGCGACCGACTGGAAGGGGAACTCCTCCCGCCCAGAGGGCACGTCGCGGCGGCACCGCTTGCAGGTGACCACGAAATGCCTACGCTCGATGGTGGGGAAGCCGAATGCCATTCCCTGAGTATAGGCGAATAAGAGGCGAAAGTATTCCACAGCAGACAGGGGGCTGATTACCACAGGGTGTAGCCTCAATATATGCCCCGCCCAACCGGTACCCCAGGCCGTCCTGAACACCGGAACACCGGCGATCAAGCCGGGGCACGGTCTCTGGCCGCTCCCGTACCATTCAGTGTCGTGAGGAGCCCTTCTTCCCGCTCTCGGGTGCTCTATGCGTGCATGATGAGGGCCGCCACCGTTGAATTTGCGGCCTCCACGAACTCCCCAACACCGAGGAGACTGCCCGCCTAAACCGGGGCGGGCTCCATTTACAGGATAATCCTCTGGACGTCGCGCCATCACTTCACCCTACTTTCGGTCGTCCAGCACAGGGCAGACCGCCCTGGCCGGGCTTTTAAGCAAACTTCAGAAACAACCGTGGGTTAGCGCGCTGTTCCGAACCTTCCGAAAGCGAAACGTTTAGGCAACTGCATCCTCCAGGCTGATGGCGGCTTCCCCGCCATCAGCTGAGGTCGTTTCTTTTGTTTCCCCACCGATTCCGAGGAAGTGGGACCATGCCTCCTGAAACTCGGACCGCCGATAGCCCTTCACCGTCTTCTCGCCGATTCGGACCTGCCGAGGAGCCACGTCAAAGGGCCGCAGCCAATTGCTCAACAGGCGCGGCGATATGTCCAATGCTGCCCACGCTTTATGCGCTTTGACACGGGCAAGGAGGTCCGCAGTCGCCAGGTTGGACTCGTTACTGGGCCAGATCGTGCGTATGACTTCGAGCAACTGAAGTGCCAGCAACTCCTCGTGTCCCTCCTTTTCAGCGGACAACACCCTAGCTGACCATTGAAGATCGGCCAACCGGTCAGGTGCAGCAACCTCGCAAACAGCGAACAGCGGACGCCAGAGGTCCGCGTCCCGATCAGAAAGAAATTCGATATCTGCCCCGGTCTCGTAGCTCAGCTTCACCGCCGCTTCATTTTCCGCTGTCCACTTTTCCAGCGAGCCAGCAAGGGCTGCAGCTTCAACCTTCGCCATTCCGAAGAGGAATCTGGCAGTTTCCTGGTCGGCGCGCTTTCGCCGCATTTCTAGCAGGATGGAGCGGTCGGCTAGAGTGTCCGGCAAATCCCCGATTGCGGCGAAGGCCTTGAAGCCCCCCACATTGTAGAACGCGACTCCTATTCCTTCGCATCGAGGGACGGTTGCGCCCTTTCGGTGACCGGCATTGAGGACGGCCAGGACCGCCAAACCGGACTCACTCCGGGCCTTCTTGAAGTTCTCGACTTCGTCCAACAGCAACGTGGGCTCCGCTGCCATCATGCGAAACAGGGTCGCGGAGGTCACGGCTGTGCCGCGCCATGCCCTTCGGCTCAGCAGTTCGAGGACTTCGAGAAGGCGAGTTTTCCCGCACCGTTTAATCGATGATCGGATCGCCAGGTACGGGTAACAATCAAAAACGCGCGGGAGGTACGTCGCCATGACCCACAAAGACACAGGCAAGTATGCCTGGTCCTGGATGACGACGTAACGCCGGACGAACTGCTCGACTTTGGTCAAAGTGGAGGGATTCCACGAATGGTGTGCCCAAGAGATTCCAGTATTTTCGGCCATAACGGTTCCTTCCTCGCACAGCGGTGCGAGATGCAGTTGAGATGCTCTTGAAGGAACCGGAAACTAGCCGATGAAAGGCCGTTCTGGGTGCCGGGTCACCATCCGCCTAATGCTACTTTACTCTTTGAATCGATACCGCAAGAGGAACGGACACTCTTATAGTTAGATTATCAAAGCGTCCGTTGCGTGTCAAACTGAAAGCCTGTCTCGATGGGCTTCTTCGGCACCGAAATTCACAGCGCGGTATAGCGCGGAAAGCCGGGTAGGGTTGGCCGCCCCATATCCGTCAGTGTCGTGAGGAGCCCTTCTAGGGCCGACACCGGCTGCTGTAGGGGAGGACGGAAGCCCCATCGGAAAGCTCGTGGCGCGAAGGCGCGTGGTCAGGTTGGCGGGGCATGAAATGAGCATAGGCGAATAAGACCCTGCTGCTCGGTTCAGGCATGACATTACTGCAAACCAAACCAAGCTAAATTCTCAACACAGTAAAGAAAAGTCCCACCGGATTTCCCGATGGGGCTTTTCTGTTAGGTACGGTAAGGTAGCGACGTTATTACAAGTTCGGGTTGAGGGGCTTTCATTCTTCCCCTTCCTCTTCCTCTGCCTTATCATTTCTGAATAGACCTTGGACAACGCCTTTCCCATATTTCTCTGTCAAGATAGAATTTCCTGCATACTTTCCTACTAAAGCTTCCTTGGACTTTTTCCATTCATCGTCCTTCCTGATATGGGGTGTTTGGCTATATTCAAAAAAGGCTACTGCGCTTCTTGCCGGACATCCCGTTATACCCTCTTCAAGTACGCGAGCAGCGTCTTCAAGATAGTCACTATCACCAAACATACCCGCGCTTTTGCTATCTGCCGAGATGAGCATTAGACCGCGCGGTGCATACGGCTTAAAGCTAAGTTCCTCGTACTCTATACTGCCCGAGTTCGAGGCGCCACTGCACCGCTGACGGTGTGGGAAGGTACTGAGTGTGACGTGGGTGCCAAAGCGGTTCCACCCCTTTGAGCCGGACCTGGGGAAATGAAGCTGTTCGTGTATAGCATCCGTTATTATGCTACTGACGGCTAAGGCATCCTTGATGCTGTCGCGGTTACCAATAAAGTTGGGGCCGTCCGCGGCACTGCCATTGTTTCTGCTAACTTTTACGAGGTCGTAGTCGGACATCAGGATCACGCCTGGATTCCTTTTATATGTCTCGACCATATTTCTGGTTTTGGGGCGGGAAAGTCCATCTGGAACAGGTACAATCTGATATCTGGAATCTCCATCATAGGTGTACTCGCAAAGAAGACCGTCTAGAAATTCTCTAGCAATCTCAATTTGACTTCGGTTTACAAACAAGTATCGGCGCACGGCAGAGTGAAGCACCGGAAGCCAAAGCAGATTGACAGTTTTCTTCATGCGTGAATACGCCTTGACTACCTCATTAATCGGCGTCTCTGGCGGAATTATTCCTAAAATTCTTACATCGAGATCAGGTATATGTTCTGCGTTGTTCATAGTAAGCTCTCCATTATGGTTTATCATCAACCACTTGCAAATAGTTATGGTGTGCCCTATGTAAGATATGATCCAGGCCCCACCACGCGGTGGGGTCCTTCGAGTTGGCCCTGGCGAGTTGGCCCCTGGGCTTGTGGGGGCCGGTGCACCCGATGAAGGCTGAAAGCTAAAAGAGTAATGCGGTACGTCTGATGGTATGCGATGCGTCTGAGGGTCTCGCCCGTGAATCCACTTTCGGGTGGTCTCCTAGCTGCTGGCGGGGCGGGTGAGACCCTCGCTGTTTCGCCCCGGTCCTCTGGTGAGCGTACAAATATAGGATGCCGCACGAACGGATTTGATTCTTTTGCATCACCAGGGACGGCGGGCACAGTAAAATCCTGCACAGCATACCAGCACAGAATGTACTCAAGTGTTTTATAATACATATCTTAGCCTATAGCACTGCGCACTTAAAATCCGCAGACCGCAAGGTCATGGGGGTTCAAATCCCCCTCCGGGCACCAGTTAAATGCATGAATACAATAAACTTGCACATGCAGGACACAGCAGCCGCGTGCCTCTGATCTGTGGTTTCACGCGGTTAGGTGCAAATATAGTACAGTGCGCATCCGCCATATTTACAATGACATACGAAAAACGCTTTGTTCTGGCCTTTGCTTACCTGCGCGAAACTGCCCTTGATTGC
>Ga0302320_10024726_pt1 | contig 11703 bp, 7 predicted proteins | sample Bog_T0_3_FD_202130 | JGI IMG/M metagenome (GOLD analysis project Ga0302320, IMG submission 202130) | Peat permafrost microbial communities from Stordalen Mire near Abisko, Sweden - Bog_T0_3 | ecosystem: Environmental > Terrestrial > Soil > Wetlands > Peat | place: Sweden: Abisko, Stordalen Mire... | reverse complement strand
TGTATTTCGTATAGCATTCTAATTTACCATGTTCTCGTTACCGGTATTCATATTTTCATCACTTGAGTCTGGTCACGCTTGCGCTGAGAGTGACACGTTTTTCGATGTAGGTCATTCAACATTGTCAAACTCTGCGCACTGTGGGTGGCGTATTGCTATCAGCTGGAGTTACACAATGGAGGTGGATTCGCAAACTGCAGCTGGTAAAAGAGGTCGTGAACCTTCAATCAGCAATGATGCCAACGAAGGGAATTCTTCTCAATCGACGAATCGGAAGAAGAAGATCAAGGAAAAACCAAACGAAATCACGTGCACTGTATGTTGTTTGATGGTTGCGGAAAGCGAACACCTTCTATGCGCTATATGCTCTATGCCCTACCACGCATCCTGCTGTGGCTGGGGATTTACCCCCAGTCCAACGGAAATGAAATTACTCAGTATCACCGGATGGGCGTGTACAGTCTGCGTAACCGGAGCGAAGGCGGCATTCGACAAGCTGCAAGTGTGTCAAACGTCTACTAGTAAACGTCTACTCGAGCTGCATGCAAGGTTGGAGCTACTCGAATCTAAAATGGAGAAATGTAACGCGCTGAGTACGAAGGACGGACCCGGCTCTTCAAGGTCTGTTGATGGATCTACGGCGGGTGCGGCGTCTCGCATTGGTGCTGCAGAGATTTTGGTAAATGGGCGTGAGGCCGCGACGGTTGCACCACAGGGAGGAGCAGGAGATCTGGCTGGAGTGAACGCAGATGTGGACGACGGAACGTGGATGATGCAGCGCAGGGGGGGTTTCGCAAGACAGCCGACTGGGTCCGCGCGTGATCCAGCTGTAACTGCAGCTTCGCTAAATTTGGCTGCCTTTGTAGAAAGAACTGTAACTAACATAAACCGAAAAAGAATGAATCTTGCTGTGTCCGGTCTGAAAGAGACTGGCACCGATAAGGGAGATGCGGAGCTGTTTTCTCGTCTCTGTTCACACTTTCTCAACTACACACCACACGTTGTGAAATCTGCCAGAGTGGGCAAGGCATCAAGTGACACAAATGTGCGTCTGCAGATAATAACGCTGAACTCTGCGGATGAAGTTGACTACTTGCTTCGTGTGGCGAAAAATCTGAGGGACGCAGACGAAGACTATGTAAGTCGGCGTGTGTTTATAAATCGTGACATCACCAAGGAAGAATCTAAAGCTCTGTATGACAAAAGAGTGGCGAGGCGTACGAGGGCTCTCGCCGCGGAGGCTGCGTCCGCCGCCGCCGTGTCGGTTGGAGCGTCGCAGCAAAATCTCAATGCTGCCAACTGTTGGTCTAACACACAAACAAACACAGATAGCATCACTCGACTGTTTGGCGCTGTCGAGGACAGAGGAGTCGTTCCCACTGCAGTCGTTGACAAGGGAGTCGCTGACAAGGAAGCAGTCGTTGGCAGTGCAGTCGTTGGCAGTGCAGTCGTTGGCAACGGAGTGAGTGGCGGCACAGCTGGGTCATCTTCTTCAGATTCGGTCGCTGGGAGTGCTCGCACATGCGACCAAACATCACCGTTAGCGGGGGTGGCTGTGTTCGCTGGAGGTAATCATCTAAACTGTGCGGTGGATGCAGCGTGATGGGTGGGGGCTGACCCTGTCGCGTCACCGTCACCCCGTCCGTCTCATCAGTTGTCGCCACACGCGGCAGAGTTCATCCCTTCGCGCTCTCTCGTCGGCAACTATATTCAAATGTTGCATGATACACAACAACTTGATTTTATTTATTTTAATGCAAGAAGCATCAAAAACAAGCTGGCTGAATTATATGATGTATTGTATCATAAGTGTTTCTCTATTGTGTGCATATCAGAATCTTGGCTAACCGCTGACATGTCCGAGGGGATCATTGATCCACAGAGTAAATACACAATTTATAGATGTGATCGAAAAAATCGTGATGGAGGTGGGGTTTGCATTTTAGTCTCAAATCAGTTAAGCTCTACAGTCATTGAGAGCACCAGGCCTACAGTATTTTCTGGCAGCTATGATCTTGTTGGATGTCGCTTGCATTCGACAGGGCAAATACATCTAAGCTCTGACATTGTAATATTATGCGTCTACATACCTCCTGATACTACAACGGATGACTTTATACAAGCTATGTCTGATATTAAGGCCATGTGGGACGGTGATGATTGCGTAGGGTTAATTATTGGTGATTTTAATGAACCAGATATCGATTGGCGGAATGTAAATAGGCAATATAAAAGCTCCAAGTCGCAAGCGTTGTATGACATGTTTACAGACATCGGATGTGAACAATATGTAATGGAGCCTACTCGTGGAGCCAATATCTTAGATTTATTGTTTTGCAATGATCCTTTATTTCTATCAACAGTTACGGTGACCCCCCCGTTTAGCACTAGTGATCATGCGACCATACTGTTCTCTACTCTTATAGTCTACCCTGCAGACCTAAACGATGGCATTGATGATAATTCAGAGTCGCGTTGTGATTGGAGTAGGGCCGACTGGATCGCACTGACGTACTTTTTTAGCAATGTGGATTGGAACAATGAATATTCAATGTGTGTAAACTCCAATGAGCTAATTACTGCACTACTAGCTAAATTGTATGAAGGTATAAACTTGTTTGTGCCTATTAAATCATGGGTACCTACTCGGAACAGCCGAAAAAAAATTGTCCCAAATTTTGTTAAGAAACTTCAAGATAAAAAACTGTTCTCCTGGCAAGCTCTGAAAGAAGACAACTCTCTATCAAATGCTATTGCTTACAAGCAGTCGGCTGCAGCCGTTAAGCTTGCTTACCTAAAAAATGATTTTTGTAAAGAAGCAAGGATTTTAAATTCTGGGGACTTGGGTCAGTTTTACAAACATGTAAATGGGCGACTCAGTCATAAGGATGGGATAGCCCCACTAAAACGACCAGATGGAGTGATCGCATTTTCTGATTTGGATAAGGCTGAATTGCTTAACTCAGCTTTCACAAAGTCAAGAACGATTGATAATGATGTGTTTCCAGAATTAAAAACAAGGGATCCAAGCATTGTCCTAAGTTCAATAGCATTTGAACCACTTTCTGTAAAATCTAAACTTGTCAAACTTAAATCCAGATCTTCCCCAGGACCTGATGGAATTCCAGCAATTTTTTTTAAATCTTTGGCGCATATTTTGGCCCTCCCTCTCTGTTTATTGTTCCGCTTAATATTACAGCACGGATGCTTGCCTGATTGCTGGAAACTCGCTAACGTCACACCAATATTCAAAAAGGGACCCTCCAGCACACCTGACAATTATAGACCTATTTCGTTGACTTGCATTATTTGTAAAGTTTTTGAATCTGTCATCAAGGACCAGCTCCTAGCTTTTCTGGAATCTAGTATGACCTTGTCCCGCGCACAGCATGGGTTTCTTGCCAGACACTCCACAACTTCAAATTTGTTGGAATGTATAAATGACTGGACCGCAAGGTTGGAAAAGGGTTTGAATACAGATGTAATATATGTTGACATCGCTAGGGCTTTTGACTCCGTTTCTGTACCTAAGTTATTGTACAAACTTTCCTCTTTGGGCATCCGCGATCCTCTTCTATCATGCATAAAATCCTTTCTGGAAAACCGGTTGCAGAGAGTTATTGTAGGAAGATCGGTTTCAACCTATGCTCCTGTTATAAGTGGTGTACCCCAGGGGAGCGTTTTGGGCCCCATTTTATTCATTTTATATGTGAATGATTTACCCGAAATGTGCGAGAACGGGGATACTACTAAATTATTTGCGGACGATCTCAAAAGGTACTCATTAGCAGCTTATCCAAACAGCTTACAAACTGGTCTTGATAAACTTAATACATGGTGTTCTGACTGGCAATTAACTGTTGCCCCTGCAAAATGTTGCTGCTTAGAGATTAATCGTAACTACAAGCATGATAAAGCGGACAATGTCCTCCCTATGCAGTCGTATTTTCTAGGTGGCCAGAATATTCCGTTTGTCAATGAAACTAAGGACTTAGGTGTCCTTGTCGATAGTTGTCTGTCTTTTAGTGACCACATACGTGGAGTTGTTGGCAAAGCCAAACAGCGAATCTATTTGCTATTTAAATGCTTTGTGTCACGAGATGTTTCTTTACTTTTAAAAGCTTATGTTTCCTATGTTTTGCCAATTTTTGATTATTGTTCCGCTATATGGTCACCATACAAGTTAACTGACGTCGATTTGTTAGAAAACGTGCAAAGAAATTTCACTAAAAGATTGCAAGGAATGCAGGACCTCTCTTATGAGGAACGCCTGTCAAGATGTGGGCTGGTGAGCCTGGAATTGCGTCGACTAAGAAAAGACCTTGCTGTGTGTTATCAAATAGTAAATGGCCTCATAGCGATTGACTTTAAAGAATTCTTCGTGGCCTGTCCTCATACCAAAACTCGAGGACACAGACAAAAATTAAAAATACCTGCCCTCACCCATACAGCTGCCCGTTCAAATTTTTTTGCCGTGAGAATTGTCCCTGTTTGGAACGCGCTACCTGAAAATGTGATCTTATCAAAATCGTACTCTGTGTTTTGTAAAGGTGTGCAGACTGTTGACCTTTCTACATTTTTAAAGAGACCATGGGACAATAGTCAATTACTTGACTAATTTTTATTAATATTGATACAGTGCAATTTGTGTTTTTATCGTGTCAGATTCTATTGTTTTGTACATAATTTGAGTTTCGGAGACCATTTAGTGCATCGATGTGTGCCTTTGGTTCTCCATATTTTAGTCGCAGTGTTTTGTATACTTTGTGGTTTTTATCCATGTTTGACTGAAATAAAATCATTCATTCATTCATTCATTCATTCATTCAATGTTCCATGAATTTAGTGTCCCTTCGAAGGCTATGCCAGCATATGACCTTTGTTCACGGGTCAGGCATTTCATGTTTACTTAAATGCAAAGTGGGCAATTGTGAAAGAACGTATACGACTAGCGAAAGTTATAGGAAGCATGTGGAAAGGGCGCACTGGTGTGTGTTAGAACGAGAGAAGTCTGCAGGAACACGCTGTAATTCAATTGGTAATGGTGAGTCTGAAGTTCTTAACATTGCTGACAGGTCTACTGAAGGGGAACAATGCCCTGTATCGGATCAAGATGGGGACTTGAATACATTTTCACATTCTCTCACTAGAAGCTTGTCATTATTTGTTCTAAAAACAAGAGAGAAATATATGTTACCAAAATCTGCATTCACTAGTTTAATGAATGATGTAATTGATTTAGCCGGAATGGAAAGAAGTCATATTTCTGATTTACTTCGGAAGGAATTACATGCTGAAAATACAGAAGGTCGATCGTGTGTGATAACAAATGTAATTGAAAACACTGAATCTCTTCTGAAACAGTCGTGGATGCAAATTAACACTGATTGTAAACTAAACGCATTTTGTAGAGCCGAATTGAATCTTGTTGAGCCCCGCGAAATAGTTCTTGGAGAAAACGCAGACACTAAGCGCAATGATACATATCAGTATGTACCAATTCTTGAAACGTTGCGCGTTTATCTACAACACGAAGACGTTCAAATAAGCATTGAGCATCAGCGGGTGAAGCAGCCAAAAGTTTTGTATGATTATACAGATGGAGATGCCTTCATGTCCCACCCAATTTTTTCAAAGATCCCAGATGCACTTCGTTTGCATTTTTATACAGATGACGTTGAAATCTGCAATCCACTTGGTGGCGCTAAAAAGAAGCATGCCTTAATGGGTGTTTACTTTACAGTAGGCAATATCGAACAAAAATATCTGTCAAGTTTGTGCAATATTCATGTGGCTATTCTCTGTAAGTCTAGTCTCGTTAAGAAATATGGTCTTCAGAAGGTGCTTTCACCACTCATTGCTGATATCTGCCATCTTGAAACAACAGGTATTGACATAGCTCTGAAGACTCAAACTAAGCATGTCTTTGGATCCTTGGCGACTGTCTCTGCTGATAACTTGGCTAGCCATGAAATTGGGGGTTTCAGAAAGTGCTTTAGCTCTGGAAGAGTGTGCCGCTTTTGCATGATCAATTACACAGACTTATCAAAGTATTACTCTGAAACCCAGGATAACTTTCCTGCACTTCGTGTTACCAAAACACATAAGAAGCATGTTGATGCAGTTTGTTCGGACCCTTCTCTAGCATCCGCATATGGCGTGAGTGGTGAAGCAGCATTTCACCACCTTGATTCATTCGATGCAACGCATTCATTGCCACCAGATTGTATGCATGACATTTTAGAAGGTGTCATTCCAATAACACTTCGAATGTGCTTGCGTGGCTTAATTAAGAGCAAATTTTTTACGGTTAAAACGCTTAATGAAAGATTACGACGCTTTCATTTTGGAAGTACTGATTCGGCCAATGTACCCCCTGCCATTTCTGAGACTTTTCAAAACAACAACATTTCTGGGAGTGCTTCGCAGAAGTTTAACCTTTTCAGAAACTTGGCCTTTATTATTGGAGACTTGGTTGATCACAATTCTAAGTTCTGGCAACTATATATCCTGTGTCGTCGTGTTGTTGAAGCTATTCTGTCGCCAGCTGTACGGGTGCATATGATAGCATATCTTGACACGCTGATATCTGACTTTCTAAGGATGGTGTGTGATTTAGCACCAACCGAGTTCGTTCCTAAATTTCACTACCTCACCCACTACCCACGCCTCATGGCCAAATACGGACCATTAAGGTATCACTGGTGCTTTCGCTACGAATCCTATCATTCGAGGCTGAAAAGCATAGCAAAGCGTACAGGAAATTTCATCAACATATGCTATACATTGGCTGAACGCAATCAGATGAAAAAGTGCTGGGAACAAAGCTTGACAAATTGTTTGCAGCCTGAAGAGGTTGTTACTGGTGAAGATGAAATATCACTGAGTGCACTTCCAGCGAGTGCCCAGCACGCTGTGTCAGAAATCTTTGGCTGCACTTCAGCAGATAAGTTACTGTCGGTTCGATCTGCGCAGCTGAAAGGCATTCACTATGCCGTGTCAAACTACTTCATTTTAGATGTAACAAATGATGATATACCAATCTTCTTTCATGTGTTACACATCTTAAAATTCAATGGACTTTGGGGACTAGCTGGCCATTTGGCAACTTGCTCCTATTTCAATGAGCATTATTTTGCATATGAAATTTGTGCTGAAGCCGATTGGATGGTGATCTCTCCTGGCCAGGAGAAAGATTTTCATGCACTGGATGGATACATTGTGGATGTTGCCGGGGAACACATTAAAATGATAGCACTTCGGCATATGTTTTAATATGCTCATGAGCTGTGAATAGCTAGCTATGTAAGAGTTCAAACTAAATCCATGCTCAAAACTAATTTAAATATTGCATTGATTTCATTTGCTAATTGTCCTTAAATATAAGTGTGTATTTGGCTGACTTACTGAAGAGCGTTTATAATCCAAGTTATAAATTTGTATAAAAAGCCCAGATTTGTCCGTGTGGGGCCCCCAGGCGGCTACTACGGCAGCAGGCCTCCAGAGGGTGTTAGAGGGGGGGGTGAGGGGGGGTACCCCCCCAAAGAAATTCTCATAAAATTTTGTTTCCGCATACATTTTCCCCGAAACGTCGACAGGCTGCGAGGGGGTGCTCGAGAGGGGGGAGGGAAGGAGGGGGTCTTCTCCCCCATAAACAGAAGGGGCGCGAAGCGCCACACAACTATCTAGTTCTACATATAAGAACTGTCGCGTATTAATATAATCGAGAACAAAGGTACTGCACACAGTTTGCATTTTTGTTTTCTTTAGGATGTCCGTAAGGTATCATGTGACATCACCACTTGGACACAAGAAGCTTGTCCAAGCTATGTCGAAAGATGACCTCATTGAGGCCATCAATAGGGCCTTCGACATCGGCGGCGACAAGCAATTGACCTTGCAAGTGCCCTTCGACGACACCGATTGGCTGGACGTGGATAATGTGCATGACATTCCGGACGGAGTCACTAAGCTGCGATTCATCACGTGTACGATTTGATTTATTTCCAGCACTTTCAAGAGCAGCACTTTTACAGCTCCATAAATTGGCCAAATATTTTTATTAGTATTATGAAGAGCATCCAGTCATAAAATGGCCAGTAAAACCTATTAATTATTATTTTAAAGTAAGTTTTGTTGCAATAATTTTACAAAGCGGCTTCTAAGACTACTAGTTGATTATTTCATTTGCTATAATAATTGTTCGATAAACCTTGTTCATTGACTGAGACATTTTCCCTATAATTTGAGCCCTTCATCTAACTCCGTCGCTAGACTGGGTACGTCCCTTTTTCCACATTTTTGTCGCAAAATTTGGCGTATTCTTAGATTTTATGGCCTTGGACGATGGATTTAGTGTTAGCTCTTCATGAGCCTATTTGTTTCATGTTTGCAGCGGCCGTCCCAAATGTGACCCTAGCAACGCAGGCTGTGGCAGGGCTGCAAGACGAGCGCAGCGAAATTGCTGCAGAGGACGAAGCGCCGATCATATCCGCAGGGTTCAAACCGAAGGGTTTTGGCATCTATGCCTTGCCTGTGTTCCCTGTGGATATCGTCGAACGCTTGCGACGGGGCGATCGGACGATCCTGACCCAACGGGGTGAACGGGCCAGGGTACTTCGGGTACTGGCCGATGATCTCCTGGCAAGAGTTGGAATGTTAGCATTTCCCTGCTAAGAATATTTGTGTTCAGCATTTTAAATTGAAAAAGCTCGCAAGCTTCTATTAATTGTGCTCGATACACATGCCGTATCATATATTATGTATATATGGTTGTGGACAATTTCTTAGATGGTTGATATCGTGATTCAATGCTTACGTGTACCGCAGCCAGCCATGATTCAATAAATTTTCTTCAAATGTGTTTTTGGCAAAAAATTGCAGTTCATACATGTAGCTATAACAGTACTTACAATTATGATTTTAAAGATGTTTAAATTGCCGATTAATTGAAGCTAAAACCTGTTAACTAAGCCTTCTGGGTATGTAGTGACATATATTATTTTCAAATATTTTGTAACTCCACTTCTTATGCACTTATTTGTTTGCACTTTTTTATTTGTGTAGATATCCGACATCTTATCATTATGTCACAGTGTGTCATGCCCTTGTGACAACACACCCTTGCCTTGCTGACAGGCTCATGGCTTGCAGAGACTCACAACCGCATGTATGTATATATTTTGAATGTAAACATGCGATAGAGTTCATACCGGTATGCATTTAAAACAGTTTCCTTGATTGAGATCACAATGTCATTTATGCGGTAGTCATTGACATTATAATTATTGTCTTGTATATTACAGAAGTATCTCTCTCTCTCTCTTTCTTCTCAATTTACAATCTTATTTCCGTGCTCGCACAGGTCAGACGTTTTCCTTATAATTTGAGCCCTCCATCCATATCCGTGCTTCGTTAGACTTCTATTTAGAGTTCTAGACGACCTTTTTCAGATCATCCTCCAAAACATTCCTCCACCTCTGCCTTGGTCTACCCTTTCCAGCATTTCCTGAACAAGCATATTTCTGCAAGCTGATCAGTATGGTATGATATAATTTTGATAAAGTTTAGCATTATATATATATTATGGGTATTAGTTTTGTAGGATTTACCGTTGAATTTATAGATTATGGTACTCTGGTTTCTATCAGGACACATGGGTGGCGAGTTTGGGTCAGAAGTTTCGGGACATGAAACGAAGACCTGAGTGGAGGGACCATCCGGAAGTGCAGAAGAAGAAACTCCGGTACGGTCGCAAGGAAGGGGCTGCTCCGAGCACCAAGAAGGACGATTCACTTGTCCTGGTTGAGACGCGCAAGGAAAAGAGGAATCTGGTACATGTTTTAAAATTTTTGTTTTCAAAAAGTTTTGTATAACACTTGTCTTTCTTTCAGATTCAATAGCAGTAATACTTTAATGCATAACTACTGTAGCTTTTTGTCACACTTCTTTTTATAGCATCATCATATTCATCGATTTTTCTTATTTTTTCCATGCTAGTATGGATTAAACGTCATCTTCGCAGCTTAATTGATTCAGTAACTCATTAATACATTAAATTCTATTTATTAAAATTACAAAGGTGTTAAACCCCGCGATAGTGTGGATGACTGACCTGTACGGCTCTGCAGTAGAGAGTTACACGGTAGTCCCGACTGCAGTATTGCTGCGGGTACCCGCGGTAATCAGATTTGAAAAAGGCTGCGGAACTACCGTACCACTGTATCGGGGTTCTTGAAGATGGGAACGAATGGGGATGGCTGAAAACTGTGGGGTTCCCGCGGTAACGGTAATAAGTTTTTTGCCAAAAGTCCAAACTACAGCTCTCAATAATAATTACTTACTGTAGCAGTCTTATTGTGGCAGTCTTGCTGTCTTTTATGCGCTCCTGCAACCATATCCTCTTCCGGCTTTGAGCTTATCGCCAACTAATCATTTCATATTGCCTACTTAGTGCGGGGATTGGGACAGCTTCTGCAGGAATAATGCGGGGATGGGGAAAGTATTTTGAAGATCTGCGAGAATGCGGTTGAGTACTGCGGGGATCATGGTAGGGATGGGGCTGAAAAGTGTGCGCAGTGCGAGGATTGGGGACAGACTCTGGGCCCAGCGTCACTCTTAACTCTGCAGCATGGTGTTATTTTTTGCACTTGTTGCAGTCTGTTTCTTCATTCTGATCATTAATTCCAAGCTCTGGTAAAATCATATGTTTCATTTGAAGGAAACTATGTTGGACAACATGGGAGAGGATGAAACGAGTGTGCAGCGTCACATTCGCGACATCGTGAAGGAGTGGGGTGCAAGAGAACCAAGATTACAAGTCATTAAGGATAGGTACGTTTCAACAATAAATGCAGATTGTAAATGTTTTCACGTAAGGCTAATGTAAAAACTCGTTCGTATTTACATGTACAACAACAGCTAATTTTGGTGCAGGCAGTGACGTCATGTATATATAATAATTGTGTATGTAAAAATAAGATATGTATATATGCAATTAGTAATAAATTATGTACTGGTACTGTATTTAAATGAACTTGACAGTGATCAGCATTCGCTATAGTGTAAGATTATAAATTTGATAGTATATGAAGCAATGAGTGAGGATTATTATGAGATGTATTCTATTAAATTTGTTGCTGTTCATCGTTGCAATTTGCGATGACAAGTTGCTCGCGTTTGCGCGGTGTTAGTGTTGGCCTTGGGTACTTGACCTTAATTGTTGGCCTTGGGTACTTGACCTTAGTGTTGGACTTGGGTACTTGACCTTAATTGTTGGACTTGAGGACTTGACCTAGTTAAATAATCATGTTTAAAAATAAAATAAAACACGAAGTAATTGGTTATTAAAGGATGGAGCGCACGTACACCGCAAGACGCCAACTCGTGAGGAGCGGTGCCAAGCTGGACAGAATCCTGGAAGACTACCCAACGCTTCAGTCGTGCGGCCAGGTTATAATTATGCATTGAATACATGTAGCTCAACTGAAGTCCTGTTCTTGTGCATCATACTATTTTCCTTCTTCCTTAGATGATTGATTGTCGAGCACTGTACCTTTGCAATAATGTTATATTTATAGCATAGATGTTGAAGTTATACATTACTATAAACAATAACAGCCAGATACATGCTAAAACTTTGTCATTGCATTACCGTATTTGCACTTTATGTCTAATCGCTGCTGGCAACATGGATGCGAAGCC
>Ga0302320_10024723_pt1 | contig 11705 bp, 10 predicted proteins | sample Bog_T0_3_FD_202130 | JGI IMG/M metagenome (GOLD analysis project Ga0302320, IMG submission 202130) | Peat permafrost microbial communities from Stordalen Mire near Abisko, Sweden - Bog_T0_3 | ecosystem: Environmental > Terrestrial > Soil > Wetlands > Peat | place: Sweden: Abisko, Stordalen Mire... | reverse complement strand
AAAAACTTGGAGCCGCCTCCGTCCGGCTCATCGGCACCAGCGCCGCGCGCGATGCCGTGAACGCCGCCGAATTGACCGACGCCATCCGGCGCGACTCCGGTTTGGAAATGCAAGTGCTCTCCGGAACCGAAGAAGCCGACTGGGCCTTTCGTGGGGTCGCCGCCAATCCGGCGCTGGCCCACGAACCGATTTTGGTCCTGGATGTCGGCGGTGGCAGCACCGAATTCATCGTCGGCGAAAACGGCGTGGCGAAATTCTGCCACAGCTACCGGCTCGGCACTGTTCGGCTCCTCGAAGAACTCCAACCTGCGGACCCGCCCGGACTCGAAGCCTTGTCCCGCTGCCGGGAGAATCTTGAAGTCTTCCTGAATCAGCACGTCGCACCCGACCTTGATCCCGTCCTGAAAAAGTGCGCCGGAGTTCCGCAATTGGTCGGAACCAGCGGCACCGCCTCCATCCTGGCCCGGATGCAAGCCAAGACCGATGGTTTCGACCGGGGAATGATCGAGGCGACCATCCTTCCCGTCACCCGCCTCAGCCGGCTGCTGGAGGAGATTTGGCAATCGCCGCTGACGGAGCGCCGGAAAATCCCCGGCCTGCCGCCGGATCGTGCCGACGTCATCGCCACCGGGATCGCCATCTACGAAGCAATTATGGTGCGGTTTCGCTTTCGCAATTTGCGAATCAGCACCCGGGGACTTCGGTATTGGGCGCTGTTGCAGCCGCTCCCGCAAGAGGCGGTCTAGCACTATTTTGACTTGGAGAAAGGCGCATGTCCCTTTATAGATTCACCAGTCCCGATGAGCCAAGGAGTTTGGAGCACTCGAATTTAAATGAAAAAAGGGCGGGCGCCATTGCAGCGTCCGCCCTCCCAACAACCAAACTAACCAACCCTTTTGAGTTCGAAGAACCCGGTGGGAAAACCAAAAACCCACAAGATTCTGACTTCGAACTCAAATATATGACGCCAAAGACCATCCAAATGTTCAAAATTATTTTCAACGTCCTCCCAGGGCGTCTGGCGTAACCTCCCTTCCCGGTTGAAATTACCTCTCATGCGGATCATCAATCTGAATCCCGATACCGATATTGGCGCCAGCGCCTGGTTTGTCGAACTGGACGGCAATCGTCTGCTCATGGACGCCGGCGCCCACCCCAAACGCGAAGGCCGCGCCAGTATGCCGTTGTTTTCCACTATCGCCAACGAGGATTTGGATGCCATTGCCTTGACCCACTGCCATCATGACCACGTCGGCTCCCTGCCGGTGGCGGTGCGGCAATTCCCGAAAGCGCACATTCTGATGACGGAATTGAGCTATTTCCTCATTGGCCGGGTCCTCCACAACTCCGTCAACGTCATGATTCGTCAGCGCGACGAGGCGGGCGTGAAGGATTACCCGCTCTACACCCATCGGGAACTGGAGGATATCGAACCCCAATTTCAGGGATTCCGTTACAACCGGGAAATTGAATGGAACGCCCACGCCAAAGTCCGCTCCGGCCAGCCCTCGCCGACCCTCGAATTCCATGACGCCGGCCACGCGCTTGGCTCGGCCGGCATCCTCGTCCGAAGCAAGAACCAGTCGCTTTTCTATACCGGCGACGTCTGCTTCCACGACCAGACCCTGCTTAAGGCGGCCCGGTTTTCCGACATCCGAGCCGACGTCCTGATCATGGAAACGACCCGGGGCAACCGCGCCACCCCGCCCGGTTTCACCCGTCAGGCCGAAACTGAACGCCTGGCCCAGGCCATGGAACGGGTCCTGGCTGCGGACGGCTGCATCCTGATGCCCACCTTTGCCCTGGGGCGGACGCAGGAGATTCTGGCCCAACTGGCTTTGATGATGGCTTCCAAAAAACTCCGCCGGCAGCCCATCTACATCGGCGGCCTCGGGCGCGTCTTTACCGAAATCTACGACGCCAAGGCCCATCTGGCCAGCCGCGGCCATCCCGAGTTGCAACTGCTGGAGGCCTTGAACCTGGTCGTGCTGGAGCGCGAACAGTTGCTCAACATGAAACTGACCGGCGGAAAAATATTCGTCCTGACGGCGGGCATGATGACCGAGGGAACGCCCGCCCACGAAATGGCGCTGCGCATGGCCGGCCACGAAAAGCACGGGATTTTCTTTGTCGGTTACGCCGACCCGGACACCCCGGGCGGGCGGCTGAAGGCATCCCGGCCGGGGGTGCCCTTCCCCTTCAGCGGCGCCGACGGCGCCTTGAGCCGCAAGTGCCTGCTGGAAGACTTCGACTTGACTGCACACGCCAGCCGCGAGGCGCTGGTGGATTTTGTCGGCCGGGTTTCGCCGCGCGCCGTGTTGTTGGGCCACGGCGGCGCCGACTCCCGCCAGTGGATGGAAGAGCAAATCCGCGACCGCCACCCCAAAATCAAAATCATCCAACCGCAGCCGGGCCTCAGCGTGGAAGTGTAACAAAGCCATCATGGAAATTGCTATTAACTGAGACGGTATTCGCTATGATTTAACTGGTCATGACTGAAACAGGCTTAAAACTCAGGAACCCACCGATCGTCGAAGCAATGCTCGATATTGAATGCGTTATGCCTGAGCGGGAGCTTGCCTTGCTGAAAATGGCGGCTGACGATTCGCTCCTGTCTGAATACCCAAGATTTGAAGTATTTTATCCGAATTTGCCAATACATGTCGGGCTGTTCTCGCCCCCGCCACAACCGATGCCGCTGATGCCCTTCCAGCGCGATTCGTTGCGATTTCAGTACGCCCACCGGGACGGGAAGCAACTCATACAAATCCGAAAAGGAGGTTATTCTTTTAATCGGCTTGCACCCTACTCGACGCTCGACGATTACTTGGAGGAAATTGAGCGAACATGGAAGTTGTTCGTTCGTATCGCCCAACCGGTTTCAGTGCGCGGGATCCGAATGCGCTATGTCAACCGAATTCTTCTTCCCGCGCAAAGCGAGACGCTTGACCTGGAAGGATTTTTGCGATTTGGTCCTCGATTACCTGACCGGGGGCGGCTGATGTTTATGAGCTTCTTTGATCAACACGTCGTCGTGGACAAGGAGACCGGGAGCAACGCAAATGTTGTTCTTGCGACGCAGACAGTGGAAGGCGACCAACTGCCTCTGGTATTTGATATTACGGTGGTAGGCGATACTCTCGTAGAACCGGCCGACTGGGCTGGGATATCGGAAAAGATTCAGTTGTTACGGAGCTTGAAAAATCTAATTTTTCAAAATACGCTTACGGAGGAATGCTTGAAATTATTCCAGTAACAGACCACGTTCAGTGGCTTGCGCCTATTCGGGCGATGGCAAACGGAAGCAACGCCGTGTCGCGTGAAGCGTACGCCCTTCAGGAAAATGCCGCCAACGTGGTGAGGTTGGTTGAACAATCGCGGGCACTCTTTGGCGCCAAGCAAGATGCCATTGCGCACCTTTGCTCGCTTGTCAACGAGTATCAAACGGAGGGAAATGAGGCTTTGGATTATTCCAGCGTCGCCGTTACCGAACAGTTCTTGCGTGCGTTGCCCGATGAGCTTCCGCTGCCTGAGTTTTCAGTTGAACCGGACGGTGTCATTTCGCTGGATTGGATAGAATCGCGCCATCGCCTCTTTTCCTTAGGTATTTCGCCTAACTCACGGCTGGCGTACGCGTGGTTGGATGGGACCGACCAGGGACACGGCGTCGCCCGTTTCGACGGCCAACAAATCCCGAAACGAATTCTGGATGGCATAGCTGCCATTTCCAAAAATGGAATCGCTACCCTCCGGGCTGCCTGAGATCGTCGCCGACGAGGAGGATTTGGCGCGCTTCCTCACGTCGTCCAGCCAGTATAATTCCAAAATGGTCAAGCCGTCCGCGTTTTTGCCGGAACCATTGAGTTGCGAAACGTCGGTTTTCCGGCATGGCCGGGAACCGTCCGCGGCGCTCTGGCAGATGGCCATTCATTACGCCGCCCAAGGACGCAATATCCACGGCGCCGCCTTCCTCAAGGCGCGCTTCGTGAGAAATGCCGCGCTTGCTGTTATCGCTGCCGAGCCTCCTCCGAAACACGCCGCCATCAGGAACTGGCCGCGGGTCGAAAACGACCGCGAATTGCAGAGAGCCAAACAGAAGGAAGTGGCGATTCTGTTGGCAAGCTCGGCAGAGCTTTTCAAAAAGTGACCAGCCCCGAATGATAGTCTGCCCCTGGGTTCACGCGTTGCGAAATGCCGCCACGCTGTTCACAAAATCGTCGGGCGTGCCGAAGTCGAAGCGTTGCGCCGCCGTCATTTCCATCGCCACATAGCCCTCGCGTTGACGCTGGATTTCCTGGGCGCGGGTGAGCTGGAATTCGCCGTTGTCCCGGATGTTGTCCCGGATCATCTCGTCAAGAATGTCGTAAATCGACGGCGCCAGCAGATGCATCCCAAACCAGCCCAGCCAGGTTTCCTCGGGCAAATCGTTCACGCGCAGTTGGGCGCGGGCCAGCGCCGGGGCCGGCTTCTCCACGATGAGCGAAACCTCAATCAAGCGCGGATTCTCCGCCCGGCGTGTCCCGGCAATCGTGCCGTATCCTTTCAATTCCCCGCTGCTGATGCGGTTCACCGCCGAAATGCTCTTCCCCCCCCCCGCTCCGGCCGCCTCGGCCAGTTCCCGATACGGTGAAACCGGTTGGCCGCGGAACAAGTGGTCCCCCAGGCAAAGCAACACCATTTCTCCCGCCGCAAATTCCCGGCTCTGGAAAACCGCGTGACCGTAACCGTCCTGTTCGCCCTGCACCGCGAAACGAACATGGTCCGCGAACCCCCGCATCCGCACCGCCTCCTGCAATAACGCCGGGTATTTTTCCAACCGCCGGAGATAATTCGCGTCCGGCCCCTGCAGGTAGGCCCGAATCATCGCCTCCTCGCCCGGTTGAACGATAATGCAAACCTCTTCGATTCCCGCCGCCGCCAGTTCGAGGAGATGATAATGAAACAGCGCCCGCGCCACCCCATCCGGCCCCACAATGGGAAACAACTCCTTCTTGACAGCGTGCGACGCCGGAAAATGGCGCGTTCCCAACCCCGCGACGGGAATGATGGCTTTGCGAACTCGATCGGTCATCGGGCCACCCGGTTTACACCTTAGATTTCTGCCAGCCGGTGGCGCCAAAGAGATAGCGCCGCGCGCCAAACTCCATGGCCCCCGGCGAAGTCCCCTCGAATATATCCGGCGTCACGCCCACCCGCCGGGAGTACTCGGTGGCGATCTGGGGAATCTGCTCCCGCAACGCTTCCAACCGCCCAAACACCGCCACCGTGCCGCCGCTGCCGCCGCCGGTGATCTTGGCCCCAAACAGTCCTGACTTGGCCCCGCGCCGCCGCACCGAGTCAACCAGAAAATCCACCTCCTCCGTCGAAAGCCGGCAATTGTCCCGGTAACTGTCGTGGGCCGCAAACATGTACTCACCCGCCGTATCCAGCGCGTGTTTTTCCCCGCTTTTGGCCGCGCGCAGGCAATCCATAAACCGCAGCACCCGTTCGTTTTCCTCCACCGGATGCCGCGTCGGACCGGCCACGCGGTAAGTCGCGTCAGGCTGAATTTTTGTCACCGGATCATCGTGCGTCTTATAGCGCGCCAGGAATTCCGAGCCGACCATTTGCTCCGGAATGTCGCGCGCGAACTGCGTCTGGTATTCTTCCAGCGATAGCTCGGTCAGGTAATCCAGCGGCTCGCGTCCCTTGGCCGCGCGTTGTTGGTTGATGATCTTTTTTCCAATGAACGCGCCAATGCGCGTGTCCGCGTAGGGGCTTCCTGCCACCGAATGCCGCACCATCGAATTGATGCCGACAAAGCCGGTGCCCGGCGGGACTTCCACCTCGCCCAGGACTGCGCCGGGCCGGCAAAGAATGTGGGTCAGCCGGTCGGCCCGCCCGCTCGTCACCGAAATCTGGTCCATGATGCCGCAGGGCGCGCCCACAATGTGATTCTCCGCGATCTGCGCGAGCCGGGCCATGCGCGCCGGATGAAGGTTAATTCCGAGGTAAGCATTGAGACAATTCAACGTGCCGATTTCCACCGCCGCCGAACTGCCAATCCCCACATTCATCGGCACCGCGCTCAGGAGCAACATGCTGAAACCGAACGGCAATTTGACCGGCTCCTCCTTGAGCAACGTGAAAATACTTCCGCCAATGTAAGCGGCCCAACTGACCAGCGGATTGGTCCGGCACAGCGCGCGCACATCCGCGTAATCGGCCAATCCATCGCCGGAGGAAAAATAATCCAGCGGAATCCGTGTTTCCACCGGGAGATTGCGGGGGCCGGCCTGCATGGTGCGGATCCGCAACGTGCGATCATTGCGCGGCTGCAACGCCATCAAAATCCCCTGGCCCAGAACCGCTTCGCAGACATTGGCGCCGGAGTAATCGGCAATGCCCCCCATCACATCCAATCGCGCCGGCACCCGCGCCACCCAAACCTCGCCGGCATTGAAAAACCCGGCCAACCCGGTGGGGTCGTTGTTGGGCTTATGCAACATCCGTTCAAATTCCCGCAATTCCTCGGGATGGAATTCGTCATTCATGCCCGCTAGGATTCCCCGCAAACACAGACCGGGCAAGTACGTTTCGAGGCTTTCCTCTCCCAATTTGAATACGGCTCTGGCACAGTTGCAACTGTCTCGATTCGTGTGTTGGCTTCGCAACTCGCGCTACAGTAAAACTGTGTCATTATGATTCGCATTACAGATGACGAACTTGAATTGCTGCTCGATGATCTGGAAACAGACAGGGTTGAGCGCAAAGAGGCATGGGCTGGCGATGCGCCAGCAAAAGCGGCCCAGGCGATTTGCGCTTTTGCCAACGACTTGCCCAACCATCAAAAGCCAGGAGTGCTTTTTGTCGGCGCGCAAGACGACGGAACACCAAATAACATTGCCGTAACCGAGCAACTGCTCTTGACGTTGGCCGACCTCAAATCAAACGGAAACATTCTTCCACCGCCAACGATGACCGTCGAAAAGCGGATTCTCAAGGGCTCCGAGATCGCAGTGGTTACAGTATGGCCGGCGGATGCGCCTCCCGTTCGATTTCATGGCCGCATTTGGACTCGCACTGGACCTCGTCGGGGGCTGGCATCAGCCCAGGATGAGCGAATCCTAAACGAAAAACGCCGCCACCGTGATCTTCATTTTGAAGCCCATCCGATTTCGCCCTGCACCCTTGGAGATTTGAACCGCGCGACATTTGAGAACGAATATCTCCCGAATGCTATCGCAGCAGATGTCCTCGCCGCCAACGCCCGCTCTTACGAGCAACGGTTGGCCTCTTGCGGTATGATTGCCTCCGTCGATAATCCGATTCCCACGGTTCTCGGCCTGCTCTGCCTTGGGACGTCACCCCGCACTTGGATTCCCGGCAGTTACATACAATTCCTGCGCATCCGGGGCACAAGGTTGTCCGATCCAATCGTGGACGAATTGGAGATAAGCGGTACGATCGGTGATATCTTGCGCCGCCTTGATGACAAATTGACCGTGCATTTAACCACTGGCGTGAATTTCACTTCTCAAGACCGGGAGGTTCGTTCCAGCCCCTATCCGCTGGTTGCGCTCCAGCAACTTGCGCGCAATGCGGTGATGCACCGAACTTACGAAGGCACCAATAGTCCCGTCCGTCTCAGTTGGTTTGATGACCGCATTGAAATTATTAACCCGGGCGGTCCTTATGGAAGCGTCACCGCCCAGAACTTTGGCGAAGCCGGACGCACCGATTATCGCAATCCGCAACTCGCGGCTGCGTTCAAGGTGCTTGGTTATGCCCAGCGCTTCGGTGCAGGCATCATGATCGCGCGGCAGGCGCTTGAGAAAAATGGAAATCCTGCGGCATCATTCCAAATTGAACAGAACTTCATCGCAGCCGTAATACCAAAAGCCCCATGAGCATCCCCGTTCTCACGTTCTTTAACAACAAGGGTGGTGTCGGCAAAACGTCGCTAGTTTATCACCTCTCCTGGATTTTTTCCGAAATGGGCAAACGGGTCGTAGCCATCGATCTCGACCCCCAGGCTAATCTCACCTCCGCTTTTCTTCCAGAGGAAAAGCTGGAGGAATTATGGGATGCAGAATTGGTTTCATCCAAATCACGCACGATCTACCGCTGCGTTCAACCGCTGTTGGAAGTTGGGGATCTTCTGGAACCCATTGCGCAACGTATTAACCCCTTCCTTCATCTTGTCCCGGGCGACCTCGCGCTTGCTGAATTTGAAGATTTGCTTTCCCAGGAATGGCCGAACAGTCTCGGCGACGGCAATCTTCTGCGTGCCTTCCGCGTCTTGACTGCTTTTTGGACTGTCGCCCAAAAAGCGGCCGAACATCATCATGCCGATCTCATCCTTGCTGACGTCGGCCCTAATCTTGGTGCCATTAATCGTTCTGCTCTCATCGGTACGGATTACTTCGTGATTCCCTTGGCGGCAGATCTCTTTTCGCTGCAAAACTTGGGCAATTTGGGGTCGATTCTAGCGCATTGGCGCTCGGATTGGCACAGCCGCTTGGATAACTGGCCGTCGCCTCCTTTTCCCTTGCCCAACGGTAAAATGGAGGCTCTTGGATACATTGTGCAGCAAGATGGTCAATGGCTCGCTCGAACCGCAAAACCCTACGACCGCTGGGCCGCCCGCATTCCCGGCATTTATCGGGAAAGCATGCTTTCCGACAAATCAACTCCTCCGGCCATGGCGGATGACCCGTTTTGTTTGGCGCGTTTGAAACATTACCGCAGCCTGGTTCCCATGGCCCAAGAAGCAAGAAAGCCAATTTTTCAATTGACCTCGGCAGACGGCGCGATCGGCAGTCACTCCTTCGCGGTGCAGGAGGCCCGCGCCGATTTCAACAAGTTGGCCCAACGTATTCTTGACCGCATCGCTGCTCCATCCTGACCATGCCAACGTCCCAAGATTCCATACGCAGCGACTACAACACCGTCGAAAAGCCCGGCCTGAAAAAACCTTCACTGCCGTCTATGCCGCCGCGTCCCAACTTTGCGCTTTTATCTTTTTTCCCGGAACCCTAAAGTCGCCGGGCGTGTTAGCCACATTGCGCATCAAAAATCTGGCGCTGGTCACCGACCTCACGCTCTCATTGCGTCCGGGTTTCAACGCCATCACCGGCGAGACCGGCGCGGGCAAATCCATCATCATCGGCGCCCTGGACCTTCTGCTGGGAGAACGCGCCGACCGCACCCTGATTCGCGCCGGTTGCGACAGTTGTTCGGTCGAAGCGGTCTTTGCCGGGATGGAAAAGGTCCGCCCGTTGGAAGAATTCCTGGAAGAAAATGGAATCGAACCCTGCGCCGGGGGGGAATTGATTTTGAAACGGACCTTCACCACCGCCGGTGCCAACCGCCAGTTTATCAACGGCTCGCCCACGACCTTGAATGTTCTCGCCGCGGTGGGCCGCGAATTGGTCGATATGCACGGCCCGCACGATCACCAGTCATTGCTCGATCCGGCCCGCCAGTGCGATATTCTTGATGCCTATGCCGGTTTGACCGCAGCCCGTGCGCGCTTTGCGGAACTGGCGGCGCGTTTGCGCGCACTCGAAACCGAGAAGGCCGGCCTGATCGTGGACGAGCGGACTTATGCGCAGCAATTGGACCTTCTCCGGTTTCAAAGCGGCGAAATCGCCGCCGCCCGCCTGCAACCGGGCGAAGATGCGAGTCAAGAACAGGAGTTTCAACGCGCCAGCAACGCCGCCCGTCTGCTGGAACTAAGCCAGGCTGCGCTCAACACCTTGAGCGAACAGGAAGGAAGCCTGCTCGTCCAGGCCGGGGAGCTGGGGCGTTCCTTGCAAGCCTTGCAGCGGATTGACGCCGCCGCCCAGCCTTTGCTGACCGCCCACGAACAAACCGTCGCCGGCTGGCAGGATTTGCTGGCGGAACTGCGGCGCTACGCCGAGGGCATTGACCTTGATCCCGCCCGCCTGCATCAACTGGAGGAGCGGATCAATTTACTCCATACACTCAAACGCAAGTACGGCGCCACGATCGAGGACGTAATCGAATTCGGCGCGGAGTCAGCCCGGAAATTGCAGAAGCTGGAGCAGCGCGAGACCGAGTTGGTGCGCCTCAATGAGGAGCGCGAAAAAGTGGCGGCGGAACTCTGGCGCGCCGGGCGGGAGTTGTCGGCCCAACGCATCAAGGCCGTTCCCAAACTGGCCAAGGCCGCCATGAAACAACTGTCCGACCTCGGTTTTCGCCAGAGCCACTTCGATATTTCCGTCAAGACCGCGGATTCTCTCGCGGGCGCCTCTGCTTCCGGATTGGATGAAATCGAATTCCAGTTCGCCCCCAACCCCGGCGAGCCTCCGCGGCCGTTGCGGGCTGTGGCCTCTTCCGGCGAAATGTCGCGGGTCATGCTGGCGTTGAAAACGGCGCTGGCCGAACAGGATGAGATTCCGGTGCTGGTGTTCGACGAGATCGACGCCAACATCGGCGGCGAAACCGCAGCCGTGGTGGGCGAGAAAATGCGTCAAATCGCGCGCCGGCATCAGGTGCTCTGCATCACGCATCTTCCCGCGGTGGCGGCGGGCGCTGCCTCCCACTTTGTCGTGGTCAAACGGGTGGAAGACGGCCGCACTGTTTCCGAAATAGCGTTGCTGGACGAATCAAACCGCGTGGCCGAAATCGCGCGAATGCTTGGCGGCCAGACCGCCCCGGCCCGCAAGCACGCCGAAGCCTTGCTGGCGCAATGGGATTAAATTTAAAGTGGAAGAGGCATCCCGCCTCTTCGCCCCGGCAGAACAGCGGCGGGACGCCGCTGCCCCTCTTTGATCGCACTGGTAAACATCCGACGGGATGGACACGTTCGCCATCTGCCTATATTCTGCGCCTCACAAATTTTATGGAAAAACATCGCGTCGGTATCATTGGCGGCAGCGGACTCTACCACATTGACGGTTTCACCCGTCAAAAATGGGTGAAGATCAAGACGCCCTTTGGCGCGCCTTCCGACGACTTTCTCACCGGCACCCTGGCCGGACGTGAGGTGGTCTTCCTGCCGCGGCACGGAAGGGGACACCGCATCATGCCGTCCGAACTCAATCATCGCGCCAATATATACAGCATGAAAAAACTGGGAGTGGCGTGGATCATCAGCGTGAGCGCCGTCGGGGCGTTGCAGGCCCGGCACGAGCCCTGCGATATCGTTCTCCCGGACCAGTTTGTGGACCGAACCAAGCGCTCCTTCGAGCACACCTTCTTCGGTCGCGGCATTGTCGCCCACGTCTCGTTTGCCGACCCGATTTGCCCGGAATTGCGCACGATCCTCCATCAAAGCGCCCGGGCCGAAGGGGCGCGCGTCCACAACGGCGGCACCTACGTGAACATGGAAGGCCCCGCCTTCAGCACCCGCGCGGAATCGCTCACCAACCACAACCTTGGTTACGATGTCATCGGCATGACCAATCTCGGCGAAGCCAAATGTGCCCGCGAAGCGGAAATCGCCTACGCCACCATGGCCATGGTCACCGATTACGATTGCTGGAAACAGGACGAAGCCCACGTCACCGTGGAAATGATCGTTGCCAATTTGACGAAAAATGCCGGCCAGGCCAAGGCCATCATCGCCCGCGCCTTGCCGCAGATTCCCGTCAAACCCGGTTGCTCCTGCCACACCGCCTTGCGTCACGCCGTCATGACCGACAAAAAGCTCTGGCCGGCAAAAACGCGCACTGAACTGAAATTGCTGCTGGGAAAAC
>Ga0302320_10024721_pt1 | contig 11706 bp, 14 predicted proteins | sample Bog_T0_3_FD_202130 | JGI IMG/M metagenome (GOLD analysis project Ga0302320, IMG submission 202130) | Peat permafrost microbial communities from Stordalen Mire near Abisko, Sweden - Bog_T0_3 | ecosystem: Environmental > Terrestrial > Soil > Wetlands > Peat | place: Sweden: Abisko, Stordalen Mire... | reverse complement strand
ACGGCCCGCATTGTCGCGGGGACGCGGAATTTCCATTCGAAGACTAGATGTCAGGTCAGCTCTATTATTGGCATCGCAGCAAACACGCGCGCAATTGATCGATCAAGAGGAGAAGACACCAAAGACAATTCAAAGCACGATTGGATCGATCGCGCGCCTGTGTCGGTGACTTTACCTCCGATTAATCAGCGCAATCGAATAAATTAAATCATTCAAGTGGGCCGCCGAAGGGCTTAACGTGCGCCAACGCGCGAATCGTGTGTTTGGCCTTATAGCGGTTGTTGGCACTCGACCGTTACCCGCGCGCCGCCGTGCTCGCCCGGCGAAATCGTCAGACGCGCACCGATAAGTTTGGCGCGAAATTGCATGATCTTAAGACCCATGCCGGTCTCGGATGCGGGCGCTTGCAGTAGACCAATACCATTGTCCAATACGTCCAACCGCACGGTCCTCGGTTGAATAATGAGTGCCACTTTAATTGATTGGGCCTGACTGCGTCGGCGGCCATTCGCGACAGCCTCCTGGGAAATGCGGTAGAGATTATCCAACACATCTCGGCCAAGTCTGAGCGGGGCGGCTTCAGTCAATTCAAAGCGGGTATCGATTCCGAAAGAGTCTCGCTACAGCCTTGTCATCTCGTTCAGCAACTCTGCGAGGCTGCCTTGAGCAAAGGTCAAGGGCGACAAGCCACGCGTGGTGGCCCGGCAGCTGCGTATCGCAAGATTTGCATTGTTCGCAATGTCCCTCATTTGAGCCGCCTCCGGACGCCCGGCCTGCTTCAAAGATGATGCGGCTGCCGATGCGCTTGCGCTGGCAGGATGACCCCGCCAAGAGCGGAAATGACGACGACCTTGAAGACATCCATCTCCACGCTAAGCTCCTTTTGTCCGGTGAACTAGTCGCGTGCGCGGCCCGTCGGAATGTACGCTGATGTGTCGGCAGTTGTGGCGGAGCTGAACGCGCTTGAACTTCGCGACCTTGCTTCACAGCACACATGTCCGGCAATTCCGCACCCAGGAGCAAATGTCTGGGTTAAGCCGTGCCCGCCGCGTCAATAGCCGCGTTGCCGCGGGCGGCCTCGCCAACTACTTGTTTATCGTCCCTGGAGCAACCGAAGCGTCGGGGTTGAAACCTTGCGGGACAACCGAACGTTACGGCTTTAGATCCATCATTGCCTTGCCGCTTGCTAAATCAACAGGAACCGAGAGCTGTTCGTGGACAATCAGCCATTTGCCATTGATCTTACGGTAACAAGCGGTCCAACGGAGCCACCAATCAGTCTGCTGGCCTTTCTTCAGCGTGCCACTCACCCTGTGGAGACAATAGCTGAATGCCACGTCATCGCTTGCAGTGATGCTTACATCGGGAAACTCGACGTGAATCGGAGTTTGATATGACTCGAAAAACTCTTGCCAGTGTTTCACAAACGTCTCGGCACCCACCGCTTGCAGTGGGGGAAGGATGTCGAACGAAACGATTTCCTGGGCGAAAACAGACATAACTCCGTTGACGTCTTTGGCGCGAAACGCTTTTGCAAAACGGTCTATCAACTCTCGGATTGCTGCTTCGTTTTCCATTCTGTTCTCTTCGATAGTCATGGTTTTCTCCTGGCCCAGCCACGCGTTATGCCTGTATTGATCTCGTTGGTGAATTTAGCCGATTCATCGGGGCCTCTTTGTGTCAGCGCCAGCAAAGGGCTTATTTCTTCCCCGGAACGCCTTCCCAGAACGGCCGGACCTCGACCATTCCGCCGTGTAGCAATATCGGGCAACCCTTGGCGCGCTCGGCAGCGGTATCGAGGGTATCTGCCTGCAAGTTTACATAGCCGCGGATGACGTTCGTAGCTTCCACGAACGGGCCCTCGATGACGACTTTCTTTGCGTTGACAGCGCGCCCTTCCGTCTTCAGTGCTGTGCTGACGTCGAGCATCCAGCCCTTCTGCAACCCTTCGGCCATCCAGGTTTGACACTTCTGGTGGAACCGCTGTAACTCTTCGGGCGCCATCGTGTCGAAGGTGTCTTTGTCGCTGCGGTAGAAAAACAGGAATTTGGACATGGACGAGTTCCTTCGTGCCGGTATTGTTTTTTTCAGACGACCGTCAGAACGACTTTTCCTGTCGGAGTTTCCAGGTAGAGCAGCGCCTGCGCGGCCTGCTCAAGCGAAAATGTCCGGTCGATCTTGACAGATGGGGCGCCGATAGTGCTTTGGCGCAACTCCAGCGTCGCGAGTGCGCGTTCATGGCTCGACAATTGTTTTGCCGACGACGAAAACGATGAGGTCTACGGGGAGCTTCCCTGGGACAGCGATTTGTTGCTTCCGGCTCTGGACGTGCATCGCCATCTCTTGGATTCGGGCGGGGAGTTCTATTGCAGGCACAGTGGACGCCATTCTCGGCCCTGGATTTGCTGGCGTGGACAGCCGAGCGGGTTATTTCGCCCGAGCAGGCGGCGGAGTGTTTGCATTGGGTGCAAAGCCCTGGAAGCTGGCTCGGGCTTCACTCGCTGATGGAGGCGTCTGCTGCTCCGGCGCCCCTCCTCGTCATCTGGTTGGCGGGCATGCTTACGCGCGATTGGGGTCGCGTTATCCGGATCCGCGCTGAGCGTGAGATTTGGGACGAACGACATGGGTTAGGTTCCCCGCGTTCTGAGTCGCAGTTCGGAGTCTCCCAGGTTCGGCGGCCCGGTCCCGTCATTGCCCTAACTTCGGCAATTACCACTGTCGAGAGGGACATTCTGCGTTGGCTTGCGGTAAATGGCGCCGACAATGCTGTCAACACTGAAACTGCGATGGCGCGGCATCTCGGAAGGTCGGCCGCAGAGATCCGACATGGTTTTGATGGACTGATTGCGCGCCGGTACGTCCTGATTGAGAACGGGCGCGCGAGACTAGCTGCGGAAGGCACGACATACTGCGTGGAGCAGGGCTGGACGATGTCGACTACGTTGGCATCAGCGAGCAGCGCCGGGTAGATCTCTCCAGTGCGCAATGAGGGGCTTAGCAGATCGGCGAGCATTCGTATCATCACGATCTGAGAGTCCGATCAGTAAGGGCGCCACGAACTCCCATCGAGGATCGTGCCCCGAGGCGTGGTGTACCAGTCATGGATCTTGGCAAGGTCCCATCGTGCTCGGTTGACCACTGCGGACGCCTCGGTCTGGCGGGTGGCTTACTTACGAACTACCGCGACCGCGACTCTCGCAGTTCTCCGAATTTAGTGGAGGTTACGTTCGGCATAAAAGGGTACGGCCAGCCCTCGAAATGCTGAACGGCGCTCGTAAGGCGCGGTCGCACCAGTCGGTGACCGAGGTTTGGCCGCATGCCGCGCCGCAATAGCTGACGAAAGGAATTCGTGAAATTTGGTTTGCATAACACTTCGATCGGCGATATGGTCAGCCACAACAAAGTCAAAACTGGTGATCGCTGCAGGTGTCGACCCCGGGGAACTCGACATCGATCCTGTTTTGGAGGCCAATAAGCTCAAAGACAGCGACCAGAATGCTCGCGCCAAGAAATTGCTCGAATGTCTTCTCGGGTAGGACATGTGTTGTCTCCCGTTAACGGGCGTGCGTACAACGGGTATTACGCCACGACAAGAACTCAAACTTTTCGCCTAGGGCAAGATTCGCCAACACTAAAAGGGGAACAGCCATGTCTCTCGCTCGATTTCACCCATTGTCAACCGCTGGTTGCGCCATCCTTGCCGCGGTCTGCTCACAGGCGGCCGTGGCGGGCACACTTTGTGTCAACCCCGCGGGCTCACACGGCTGCTACTCGACCATCCAGGCGGCCGTGAACCATTCCTCTGCCAACGGAGTTGTCAACGTCGAGCCCGGCGCCTACACGGAGGAGGTGACTATCGGCATGCCGCTTTCACTCGTCGGCGCCGCCGCTGACAAGTCCGTCATCGATGCCAGCGGACTCGCGCATGGCATCTTTGTTGACGGATTCGACCACCCCGGGCTCAACGCCGTCATCATCGCCGGGTTCACAGTGCAGAATGCTAATTACGAAGGAATCCTGGTCGTGAGCGCGGCGAACGTCACAGTCCGCGACAATCGCATTCTAAACAACGATAAGACTCCCGGCCTGTCATTCACCGGCGCGCCAACGGGATGTCCCGGACAGCCCGGCGACGGCGTGTACGAGAACGATGAAACCGGCGACTGCGGCGGCGCACTTCACCTGATTGGTACGGTGAGTTCGATCGTGTCCGGCAACCTTATTTCCGGTAATGCCGACGGCGTCCTGATTAGCGACGAGACCGCCGAAAGCCACGACAATCTGCTCACGCACAATGTGGTCAGGAACAACCCGCTGGAATGCGGCATCGTTCTGGCCTCGCATCCCCCCACCGGCTCGAGCCCTCCCTATTTCGCGCCCCACCACGGCGTGGACCACAATACCGTGAGCGACAACGTCTCGGCTGACAACGGGGTGCAGATTGGAGGCTCGGGAGTCGGGCTTTTTTCCGATGGCAACGGCCCCGGCCGAACCGCCGATAACGTCATCATCCACAACAAGCTGACTGGCAATGGCCTGGGCGGTGTCGCTCTGCACACCCATGTGGGTCCCGCCTTCGGCGCTCCCGCGGACGACATGAGCGGCAACATGATCATCGGCAACTACATCGCCGGAAACCTTGCCGACCAGGCCGACACGGCTACGCCCGGGTCCGTGGGCATCAACATCAATAGCGGTGACGGCGGCTCGCCGGTCGTCGGTACCGTCATCACCGGCAACGTGATACGCGATGAGGACGTGGACATCGCCGTAAACACTCCGGCCCAGGTCGACACCCATTTGAACGACCTGCTAGGCGGCAAAGTTGGCGTCGCAGACGTGTGTGCGTTCGACCATGCCTCCATCTGCACCGGCAGCATCGACGCCGCGCAGAACTATTGGGGATGTCCTGCTGGCCCCGGCGGCAAGGGATGCGCGACCGCCAGCGGATCCGACATTCGCTTCATCCCATGGCTTCGAGAGCCCATCGGTGACGACGACGATCATGGCCACGGCGGGCATTGACTGATTCCGGTTCGGACGCCTCGTGGGCCGGTTTGTTGCGTCGCAAACTGCGCATAACTCATTTAACTGGTGAATTCTGATCCGGCGTGGCCAGCGATTGTTGTGCCTCACAAATGATGTCGTGAGTCATGCTGGCGGGTTCGCGGCGACGATATCTGCCCCATGGATGAGTTTGCGCGTTCAGGTGATCGAATCTGCGCTATGTTCTTGAGCGAAGGGCCAAGTCCTCGGTGCTCATCTGCCTCGACATCCCTGCCGGCATACTTGTTGATGCGCGTATGCGCAAAGGGGCGGCCGTCGTATAGTATTTGCAATGTCTGCCCGTGACACAGCCTGGCCCCCGCTTCCTTACTCGGCGTGGAAATCGACGTGTGAGACCCTGCATCTGTGGACTCAAATCGCGGGCAAGATTCGTTTGACGCTGACCCCCTGGCTCAATCACAGCTGGCATGTGCCGCTTTATGTGACTGCGCGCGGCTTGTCGACTTCGGTCATACCTTATAAAGACGAAATCTTCGAGATACGGTTTGATTTCATCGATCAAACTCTCGACATTGACGTGAGCACCGGACAGCGCAGACGCATCCCACTGATGCCTCGGCCGGTGTGCGATTTTTACGCCAAAGTGATGGAGTCGCTCGCCGATCTCGGGATCGGGGTACATATCAGGGAGCGGCCGTGCGAAATTCCCAATGCGATCTTATTAAGCGATGATCGCATCCACGCATCCTACGATCCCGACGCCGCACAAAGATTTTGGTTGGCTCTGGTCCAAGTGGATCGTGTGTTCAAGAAATTCCGCACGGGGTTTATCGGCAAGGCAAGCCCGGTTCATTTTTTCTGGGGTAGCTTTGATCTAGCCGTTACTCGCTTCTCCGGCCGGCGTGCTCCTCCATTTACGAGCAAGGTTCCCGGGCTCGCGACTGCGGTCATGGCCGAGGCCTATTCCCATGAGGTGAGCAGCGCCGGCTTCTGGCCCGGGGGTGGTGGGATCGACCATGCATCCTTCTACTCGTATGCCTACCCAACTCCGCACGGATTCAAAGATGCTCCGGTCGCTCCTAAGGGGGCGGTTTTCGATGAGAAGCTCGGGGAGTTCTTGTTGCCCTACGACGAGGTCCGAAACGCGGCGGATCCAGAGGCGTCGTTGCTGTTGTTTCTTCAAAGCACCTACGAGGCCGCGGCCGAAACGGCGCATTGGGATCGGGCAGTCCTCGACACTCGCTTGGCATAACGAAGGAGGGCTACGGGCGGTCGAGGCTGACTGTGATCGATAAGCTTAGCCGGCCTAGAAACATGCCCTTCCCTCGGGTATACCCATATCGGCAAGCAGCAAACGGTGCACCGAATTTCCGCTTGATTGCTCCGGATGAGGCGGAGTCTTGATCGACGGAGTGAACGCGGGCCGATCGGGCCAGCCGGTGGTGGAACGGCGCGTGGAAGATGAAGCCGAACACCACGGCAACAAAAAAGCATCCCAGTGCCAGGGCAATCAACACAACGGCGAGAAAGGGCTCGGCCAGCGACATCACCGTGAAGAGGACGAGAGCGCAGGCCCGAATCAGTAAGACAAGCGCACCCGCGGCCGCGCTGCCGGTGAAGTGGGCGTTCCTCGAGAGTCCGCTGTCGGCGATATCGTTCCTCACAGTGCCATCCAAGTCTTCAGCCGGATCTTACTGAGTGCCACGGCTTCTTGCGAGCCGTCGGCGAATCGGACGGTAGCCTGGGTCGGCCCGTGCCCCGGCTTCAGCAGCATGGTGCCCTCCCGACCGGCAACCTGCACCGCGAGGCTGTTCCAGTCCTCCGCGACACGTCGCGGCAGCAGCGCCTCCACTGTCGTTCTCGGGCTATTGCTACGGGCAGGATCGGACTTGCCGAGGGTCCGAGCCACGATTCGCCGGGTAATCGGCGAATCACCGTTCAGCCAGGTAGTCACGCCGGTTGGATCTTCGTCATATCGGCGCGGCAACAGGTACGCTGAGCGAATATCGGGAATGCGGCGGCTCCTGAAGGCCTCGCGGATGGCGGGAGGCGCCTTGATCAGCAGCGCTATTTCAGAGATGTAGGATTTGGGCTTCCCGAGGCGTTTGGCGATCGTGGTGCGAGAGTCACCGGCGTCTTCACGCTTTTGGATCCAGTCCGCGATGTCGAGGGGATCCAATTCTTCCCGTTGTAAATTCTCGATCGCTTGCCGGTAAGGATCAAAGTTGTCGTCGATGACGGCAGCGATGGTGGGATGCCCCAGCAGGCACACGGCGCGAAATAGACGCTCGCCGTAGCTGATGAGAAAATAGCCCCGTTTGTGGACATTTCGCCGAACGGTGATGGCTTGTAGCAACCCATCCGCCTTGATGGTCTCGGCCAGTTGTATGACCGCGGCTTCATCGAAGGACTTACGGATGTTGTCCGGATCCCGTTCGATCCTAGCGACTGGCAGATCCCGCGGCTTCCCGGTGGTGGTGGCCGCGTTTCGTCCCAGTGCGGCAACATCAAAGTCCTTCAAACCTTCAAACTGTCCCATGATTAACTCACGGCCACATCTTCGTGGACCGCCTCCATTTTCGTCATCAACGTATCGAACGCCTGTAGCACTGTCGACATCACTAGATTGCGTCCATTCCGTCTGCATTTAATGTCCAGCGCTCAGGCAGCTGCAAGGGAAGCTCCACGAATTCATCGGCTTGCAAAAAAGGAGCCAAAAAAGTAGTCCGGTCACAATATGCTGATGTCGACACGCAGGCGGGTGGCTGGAAGTCGACGCGCATGCCGCTGCAATATGCCGAGAGAATCACCGCGGCGAGGTCTGGTATGGCGAGAGCGGCAGCAGCGACAGGTCGCGACAAAGTGGCTCTATAACTCATTCATCAGCCAATCGTTGACAGGCAGCCTCCATATCTCGCACCAGCTTCTCGAACATCTGCTTCCGGGGCAACCCTGCCGATATCACAGGAAGAATTTCGACGGTGATCACGCCTGGCGGCCTCAGGAAACGCCGCTTGGGCCACAGAAGGCCGGAGTTCAATGCAACTGGCACGCACGGTATCTGAAGCGCCTGGTACAGATGACTCACCCCGGACTTGTAAGAGGGCGCAGAGCCGGGTGCCGACCGCGTGCCCTCGGGGAAAATGATGATTTGATCGCCTCGCGCACAGGCTTCCCGTGCCCCGCTGATCATGCTGTCCAGGGCCGATTTCCCCGATCCACGCTTCACCGAAATGCAACCCAGGCGTTTCATCGCTCCGCCGAATAGGGGGATCCACAGCAGCTCCCATTTGAAAACAAAGATCGGTCGGCGGAATATCGCAAACGCCGCCAGCGATTCCCAGATCGATTGATGTTTCATGGCAATGATGCAGCTGCCTTCCGGTAGATGCTCCGCGCCGCGCACAAGAAACGTCACACCGCATAAAAGCCGATATCCATACAGCCACCCGTGGGACCAGAGACGCGGAACCATCGACAACCGGGACGGCCAGAAGATCGCCAGACACATCACGAGAAGCGAACACAGCGCGGTAAACACGTACAGGAAAATATTGAACACCAGAGATCGTATGAGCATCATGTCTTTCGATCCATCTACGTGTCATTACGCGACAGGGCCGCGTTTGCGCGGTCCCCGCGGCTCAGCCCCCAAGGCCACCAGTTCCAGTCGCCGCCCAGTCGCAGCAACGAGGGACCAATCACCATGCGCACGAGCGTTACATCGATCAGCACGGCCACCGCCAACGCAAATCCCAGCATCTTAATGGCAAGAACCTCGCCAAGCGTGAAAGCCGCGAACACGACAAGCATAATCGCTGCGGCGTTGGTGATGAGTCCGCCGGTCTTTGCCAATCCCTCCGCAATCGCATCGACCTGGTCAAGGCCATTTCTGCGTGCCTCGAGCACGCGAGCCACCAGGAAAACCTCGTAGTCCATACTGAGCCCGAAGATCACGGCGAACACCAGAATGGGAATCGACGAGAAGACGGCCCCGGTACCGCCGGGTACTCCGAAGAAGCCTCCCCCATGCCCGTTTTGAAACACCCACACCAACGCGCCGAGCGCTGCGCTGACTGACAAAAGGTTCAGTGCGATTGCCTTCACCGCAACCGCAAAACAGCGGAACCCCGCGACCAGCACCAAGAACGTCCCCCCTAACACCATCCCGAGCACGCGCGGCAGCCGGCCACGGATCACGGCGCCATAATCCTCATCGAGTGCGGCAAGTCCGCCAATGCGGATCATCGCGCCGGGTAGTTCGATAGACTCCCCGATGTTCTTGGAGCGCAGCTCCCGTACCCAAGAGCCCAAATCGTTGGTCGAAATCCCCGGTGCCGGCAGCAACTCGAGCAGCGTCGCACGCCCGTCGCGTCGCAGAAAGCTTTGCCGGGTGTCGGTGGATAACAGCGGCAGAAAAGACGGCCCGAGGCCGCCGCCCAGCAGACTTGGCAACGAGATTACCCGGGCGGCGCGCTTGTCGCTCGTCAAATGCGTCGAGAGCAAGCGTAACGCATTCCACCCGGAATACGTGGTGACCTCCGAACCGGCCGGAAGCTCCAGGATGACGCGAAGCGATTGCACGATATCCGACCGGTCCATTCGATCGAGAGAATGCAGGGCCCGGACCGACTCGGCGCCTTGGGGAAGCCAATCGATTCGCGGCAGCCCGGGAACCAGTTGCAACGCCTGAGATGACAACAGCAACAAGGGACACGTTGCCAAAAGCAACGCCGTCCACGGTCTTGCGGTCACCCGCCGTGACCACCTTCGCCAGCGGTCGCGCGACTCGGGAGAATCCGGATTGGCCCAGTCGAGGAACGCCAAATGCCCCGCACCGATCCGGGCACCCAAGAGGCCAAGGATCGTCGGCAACACTCCGTTGGCAAGCAAAACACAGGCTGCGGCCACCAAGAGACCGGCGACTCCGATAGAGCGCAGATCGCTGATCGGAACAGTCACCAGTGCCGCGAAACCAAGCGCAACCGTCGAGCCGGAAATCAGCACCGTACGACCCGCGTGACGCGCCGCGGTATCCGCCGAGTCGGCAGCGTTTTGGCCGGTCGCCAAGGCCTCACGAAACCGGCACACCATCAACAGCGCGTAGTCGATCCCGAGCCCAAGTCCCAACATCGTGGCGATATTCTGCAGGAGAATCGACAAGTGCCACCACCTGCCGAGCAACGCCGCGGCGCCGAGCGTCATCAAGGTGGCCGTGAGACCCACCCCGAGCGGCACCACGGCAGCAACCACGCCTGCAAACGTCGCGAGGAGCAGCAGCAGGAGGGCGGGAACGACCCGGCTTTCCGCTTTGCGCACGTCTGCCGAATTGATCTTTCGGAGGTCGAAATTGATCGGCGTATCGCCGGTCAGCTCGAATTTCAACGCCGGGTAACGGTCCTGCAACCGCCCTCGCAAGATCTGCATGCGCTCACGCAGGTTGGGTACGACGGCGTCGGCGAGGCCCGCAGCGCCCGACAGGCCGACGATGATGAAGGTTCCGCCATCCCGTCCTAAGAACATGGGATCCGCGCGATCGAGATAAGACAGCGTGCCGGATACGCCCGGCTCGCTTTTGAGCGCCAGGGTGATCTGATTGAGAACCGTCAGACCTTCCTGGGAGTCCGCGGGCGGAAGTCCCAAAATGACCAAGACCGCTCGATGCACGAACGAGGAGTGAAACTCCTCGGCCAGCTGCCGGTCGACGTGGTCTGCTTCGCTTCCCTCGACATGCGCGGCGGTCTCGAGATGGTCCGACACGTGGAAAGAGAATGCTCCAAGCGCCAAGGCCAGGGCGCCGCTCAAGCCGGCGAGCCAGTACCTACGATGCCAGGTGCGCTTCAGCGGCCGTACTCAGTGCATTCTCGAGTGCTGCGACGACGAGCGTGTTCATCGCTTGGTTCTTCACGGCACTTCTGAGTCCGCGCGGACCTACTCCACTCCCCATGCAGGCGACATCGCGCAGAAACACGCCGCCTTTATTGCTCCGACTGATAACCGTCGCAGCGTCGGGATGGTCCGGCTCGAGATGGAACATGATGAAGTTGGCAGTGCCCGGCACGATTTCCCGGATGCCGATACTGCGCAAACCATCGATGAGTTGCGCACGTAACCCATGCGTCTCCTGATAGCGATCCCGGTAATAGGCCGCGTCAGCCAAAGCCCTGACCGCGCCGACTTGAGCCGGCAGGCTCACCGCCCATGGCGGAGTGATGGGGATGAGCGCGGAGAGCTGATGCATCCCGGCGCATAAGTATGCGACGCGCATCCCACTCAGCGCATACACCTTCGACATGGATTTGCAGACGATGACATTTTCGCTTCTGGCGGCGAAGGTCTCGAGCGACTCATCGGGCCCGAGATAATCCACGTAAGCCTCGTCCACCCACACCCGGGTGTTGGCAGGAACGCCGCCCAGTACACCGATGAGGTCCTTGCGCGCGATGTGTCGGCCTGTCGGATTATTCGGGTTCACGAGAACAATGAGGTCGTATCCCATCTGAGTTCGCGCTCGCAGCTCGTCGAGATCTACGGCGTATCCTTGGTTGCGCTGCAGCACCAGTCTATGAACGCTGCAGCGAATCACGTTTTCTAGAATATGCGCATACTCGCCGTACGACGGATCCAGGATCAGCACGCGCGAGTTCTTATCCAGCCAATGGCGAAAGGCGCGGTAAATCAGGTCCGAAGAACCGGCGC
>Ga0302320_10024720_pt1 | contig 11706 bp, 7 predicted proteins | sample Bog_T0_3_FD_202130 | JGI IMG/M metagenome (GOLD analysis project Ga0302320, IMG submission 202130) | Peat permafrost microbial communities from Stordalen Mire near Abisko, Sweden - Bog_T0_3 | ecosystem: Environmental > Terrestrial > Soil > Wetlands > Peat | place: Sweden: Abisko, Stordalen Mire... | reverse complement strand
ATGAACTCCGGCACTCAGGCCGCCAAAGAGGCCGGCAACATGGTCGATCTCGACTCCAACCCCACCAAGCTCATCGAGATAGTCGGCATCGGCAAGCAACTCCTGATGACCCGCGGCGCGCTCACCACCTTCTCCATTGCCAACGACGTGGCAAAATACTTCGCCATCATCCCCGCCATGTTTGCCGGCGTCTTTCCCGTGCTCACCGCCATCAACATCATGCATCTACGCACGCCGGAGTCGGCCATTCTCTCCGCCGTCATCTTCAACGCGCTCATCATCGTTGCCCTCATTCCGCTCGCGCTGCGCGGCGTCAAGTACACGCCCATGTCCGCGGCCGCGCTCTTGCAGCGCAACCTGCTCATCTACGGCCTGGGCGGCATCATCGCCCCATTCATCGGAATCAAGCTCATCGACATGCTCATCGCCGCGATCCATCTCGCGTAGTCGCAACCAAAGAGGGAAGCCATGAAACAACACATCATCACCTCGCTGCTCTACACCATCGTCTCCGCTGTGCTGCTCGGCATCGGCTATCCGTTGGTCGTCACCGGACTGGCGCGTGTCTTGTTCCCCGCGCAGGCGAACGGCTCGCTCATCGAGCGCAACGGCGTCCTCGTCGGCTCCCACCTCATCGGCCAGACCTTCGCCGGCCCCGGCTACTTCTGGTCCCGCCCCTCGGCGGCGGGCAACGGCTACGATGCCGGCAACTCCTCCGGCTCCAACCTCGGCCCCACTAACGCAGCTCTCGTCACGCGCGTCGCCGCCTCCGTCCAGACGATCAACCCCAAGGGCACATCCGCGCCCGTGCCCATCGATCTCGTCACTGCCTCAGCCTCCGGCCTCGACCCCGATATCTCGCCCGCCGCCGCCTACTACCAGGTCTCCCGCGTCGCCGCAGAGCGCCACATCACAGAAGACGCCGTACGCACCCTGGTCGCCACGCATGTAACCCCACGCCAGTTCGGACTCCTCGGCGAGCCCCGCGTCAATGTCCTCGAGCTCAATCTCGATCTCGACAAGTCCGCCCCGGCGCCCGCGAAGTAGCTTGGCCTGCTCCCCGTGTTCTGGGCTCGGGGAGCCCGACGCGATTCGGGCCGGAGTCTGCCCTCCGGTCCGGTCGCGTCCCATAGCCGGGTGCCCCATGTCAGACCGCTTCTGGTCTGACGTGGGGTTTGTCCTCCCCTTGCCTGAACACATTTACAACACCATTAAATTCTCGCCAATTTCCCCCAGATGCGGTATTGTCAGAACTAAGCACTCAAGACTGTTTTCCTTCGTTGCCAAGCCATCTCACGCGCTTGCGCTCAGTCCTTTGTTGCACTTGAAAAGGCCGCTAAACCCATCCCGAGCCACGCGTCCTCCTACCAAGTTCCACACGAACCATCCGTTCTAAACGAAAATCCAGAGCTTTCCGGTCAGGAAGTTGGGCCAACAATATACCTCCAGGAGACATCGCTTATGTCCAGGCAGACGTGTATCTTCCGCATGATGTTGGGGCTGGCTCTCGTTCTTTCCCTCACCCCGTTCGCTTCGGCCCAGCAAACCCTTGGAGGCATTACCGGCGTTATCACCGACGCGCAGGGCGGCATCCTCTCCGGCGCCACCGTCCTCGCCACCGGCGATCAGACCGGGCTCAAGCGCACGCAGCTCTCCGGCGACGATGGCTACTACAGCTTCGTCAACTTGCCCATCGGCGCCTACACCCTCACCGTCACCCACGACGGCTTCCAGACCGAGGTCTTTCCCGCAATCACCGTGCAGGCCGACCGCACCGCAACCCTCAACGCCACCTTGACCCTCGGCGCGGCCTCCACCTCCGTCACCGTCACCGCCTCCCCGCTCATGAACGCCGTAGACACCACCGTCGGCTACGTCCTCGATAAGGCGCAGATCGAAACGGTCCCGTTGCCCACCGGCAGCTTCACCGGCCTCGCCATCCTCTCGCCCGGCGTCAACGCGGAGTTCTCCGGCGGCACCGGCGCCAACAGCGGCCTCGGCAACGCCCCCATCTGGGCCAACGGTCAGCGCGACACATCCAACAGCTTCTCTCTCAATGGCGTCGACGCCAGCAACCTGTTCAACGGCAAGAGCACCAGCCAGGTGGAATCGGCCCGCATCGTCAACAACACCGGCCAGTCCAACAACGCCGGCGGCGGCATCGTGCCCAGCGGCGCCTCCATCTATCTCTCCATCGGCAATTCGATCCCCACGCCTGCGCCCGAGACCATCGAAGAGGTTCAGGTCAACTCGTCGATGTACGACGCCGAGCAGGGTTCCACCTCGGGCGCCCACATCGACCTCAGCACCAAGGCCGGCACCAACGAGTTCCACGGCAGCGCCTACTACCACCGCGGCACTAACTGGCTTAACGCTGCGCCGTTCTTCTTCAAGAAGGACAACAACATCCCCCTCAGCGACAAGAACCCCGAGCTGCACCGCTACACCGCCGGCGGCGAGGTCGGTGGCCCCATCATCAAGAACAAGCTCTTCGGCTATGTCGCGTACCAGCACTTGCACATCTCCGACCAGGAGACCGGCGACGAGCTGCTCGTCGTCCCGCCGGGCCTGAGCGACATGCGCACCACCACCGGCAACCCAGGCGGTGGGCCCAACTATGCCTACCTCACCAATCTGGTCAACAACAACTGGACCGCCAACGAAGGTGTTTCGGGCTTGAGCGTCACCGCCAGTGACTGGGCGGCCAACCCGGTCGGGACCACTCTCTTTACCTATCCATCGCTCCCTGGCGAGCCGGGCAAATGGCTCATTCCCAACCAGACGCCGGGCGACGTCGCCAACCTCTTCTCGCCCTACAACACCTTCCTGCCCGGCACTGCGCGCTTCAAGTCGGACCAGGGCGTCGCCGACCTCGACTGGAACGCCAGCGCCAAGGATGTGGTCTCGCTGAAGTATTACTACCAGCACGATCCCAGCTCCTCGCCCTACGCCTACTCCAACGTCCCCGGCTTCACCGCGCACGTCGACGCCGGCAGTCAGGTGGCCTCCATCAACAACGCGCAGACCCTCAGCAACAGCCTCAGCCTCACCGAGACCCTCGGCTTCCTGCGCGAGAAGGCCTACGCCACCAACGATCAGCCGTTCACCCCCGCGCAGGTGGGGATGACATCCGCCTTCGGCAACTACTTTCCCGGAATCACCATCAACGATGCGATCGGCGACCAGGCCGACGATCCCGGCTGGTCGCCCGCGTCAACATCGCTGTATGGCCTCACCGCGAACTCCCTCGCCATCGGCCCCGATGCGGCCTCGCAGGGATCGAACACCGGCGTCTTCCAGAACCGACTGATGCCCTCCGCCAACGCCATCTGGACCAAGGGCCGTCACACCGTCACCTTCGGCGGCAGCTTCGCCTACACCCAGCTGAACCTGCGCGATCTGCGCACAGGAAAAGGCTCGGTGGCCACGCCCGACTTCTTCTCCTTCGCCAAGAACTGGGTCACGCCCTACTCCACCCAGAACTTCACCGCCACCACCTACCTGCAGGGCAACGCCAACCGCTACTATCGCGCCAATGAGGTCGGCAGCTACGCGCAGGACAAGTTCCAGGTCACGCCAACCCTCTCCCTCACCGCCGGCATACGCTATGACTGGGACGGTGGCCTCACCGAGAAAAACGGCAACCTGTTCAACTTCAATCCCGCGCTCTACACCCCCACCGTGTCCACTTCCGCCTGCGTCACGGCCCCATCTGCGTTGCAGACCTCCGCGCAGTGCTATCCGCAGAACGGCATCCAAATCGCCGGCAACAACGTCAACCCCACGCCCGGCACCAGCAAGACCACCCTCACCGGACGCCAGTGGGGCTTCGGCCCGCGCATCGGCGCGGCCTGGCAACCGGAGATGTTCAAGAGCAGGCTGGTCGTCCGCGCCGGCTCCGGCATCTACTACGATCGCGGCGAGCTCTACACCTATCTCTCGCCCGGCTTCGCGGCCGGCGAGATCGCCGGCGGTCCCTTCGGCGTCAACCAGACTGAGCCTTTCGTCAACCAGACCCAGTGCCCGTACAACACCGGCACATCTTACGAATACCTCTTCTACATCCCCGTCTGCGGCAACTACAACGGAACGACCGTCGACAACTCCGTGTACAACCTCGGCCACCCGTGGGGCACCGCCGCGGCCGCGCCGCCCAGCAATCCCAAGGCGTCCGATATCACCAACTCTCTGCCCACTCCGTATCAGATTGCGAACGGCGACGCGCCCTTCACCCTCGGCGTCTACAACTCAGCCAACAAGCTTCCTTACAGCATCAACTTCACCCTCAATGTGCAGTGGCAGCCGCGCAACGACCTGATGGTCGAGGTCGGCTACATCGGCAATCTCGGCCGTCACCAGGTCATCCCCGTGCCGTTCAATCAGGCGCACGTCGCCAGCATGGGCAGCCCGTACAACGGCCAGACCTACAGCTACGGCTACACCGTGCTCAACGAGAACACCTTCGAGCCCCTATGCCTCAGCACCACCTCACCCCCGCCGTCCTGCCCAGACAGTCAGGAGATGATGGACAACTACGAAGGCGGCAACGTCGATCTTCGCGTGCCCTATCTCGGCTACTCCTCCGAGTCGCTCTCCTACACCGCGGCCGGGATATCCGCCTACCACGCGCTGCAGGTGCACGTCATCAAGCGCCTCAGCTACGGCCTACAGGCCGGCGGCTCATGGACCTACTCCCACACCACCGACGAGCAGAGCGGCCTGGGTCTGTTCTACGACGGCAGCAATCCCGAAGCCCCTCCCTACCTGCGCTCCGGATATGGAACCGCCGACTTCGACCGTACCCACGTCATCACCTTCACCTACTCCTACACCGTGTCCAAGTTTTTCTCTGAGAGCAGTCTCGAGGGCAGGATCGCCGACGGCTGGACGCTGCAAGGCATCACCACCCTGCAAAGCGGACAGCCCTATAGCGTCTACGACTACTCCGGCGCTGTTGGCAGCCTCTACTACAGCACCTTCGACGGCATCACCAACCCCATCCTTCCGCTCGCCCCAGGTTGCACCAAGAGGAACGCCCTCACCGGCGCGTCCGGTGCCTTCTACAACATCAACACCGGGCAGGGCGCGGCGCTGAAGCAGAGCTGCTTCTCCATTCCTCTCATCGCTCCCGGCACCGACGGCGTTCCCGCAGGCGACTATTATGAGACCGGCTTCACCAATGGCCAGCGCAACATCTTCCGCCAGTCCTTCCAGAAGCGCGCCGACGCCTCGCTGGTGAAGACCGCAAAGCTGACCGAGCAGACCACCCTGCGCTACACCTTCGATGTCTTCAACCTCACCAACACCACCAGCCTGGACATTCCCCAGAACAACGTCCAGCAGAACCAGTCGTTCAACAACTTGCCCGTGCAGGCCGACTCCGCCGCCGATGTAATGCCGTCCGGATGCGGCACATCCGCGGCAGCTCCCGGCGAAGAAGGAATCTACAACTGCCCCAACGGCCTCGGCATCGTGAAACACCAGATCGGCAACGCACGCCAGATCCAGATGTCCCTCAGTGTGCTCTTCTAAGCACAAAACAAAATCCGTGCAGGATGGCCTCGGCCACTCCTGCACGGATTAATTTGCCAACTGCCGTCATTCTGGCGCAGCCAGAATCTCCGTATTTGCGTTCGCTTCCCTTACCGTTTCGGCGACAACCCAAACGTAACCGACAACACAATGCTCCTCCCGGAGAAAATACTCACATTGTCCGCCCCGCTGATCGGCGCGGTCGGCGTCGTGGCGACAAACGCATCGGTATACGTCTGCCCGTTCGCCATCAGAGGAACTCCCGTAGCCGAGGTGGCCTGCGTAATCCCAGTCACGTTGTGCAGATCCAACAGGTTGTTCACGCTCAGCCGGATCTTCGTCTGGTCGAAGCGCGTCCCGCTGCGAATCGTGTAGTTGATGTAGGTATTGGTCACGTCGAACGGACTGATCAGCGTCTGGTTGTGGTACCCGCTGTCGTCGATGTAGAACTGCCCGACCCGCTTGTTGAACAGCCCCGCGTCCCAGCCGCCACGCAGGTAAGTCACGCCCTCAGCCTCCGTGTCGGAGGGCGTCTGCTGCACCCACAGCCCCGACGGCGTCGCCTCGTTCAGCGGAAACTGGTACCCGGTCGATCCACTGGGATAGATCGTCGCAAACGCCGTATAGTACGCCCGCTCGATCGTCGCATTCAGGTACGCGCTCAGTCCATGGCCGATATAGATATTGCTCTGGCCCTCCAGCCCCTTGCTGATCGAGCTCGGCTGCGCGAAGAACACCGGCTCGCCGGTCGACGCGTTCGTCTCCGAGGAGAAGCCGCTCTGGAACCGGATGTGAAACGCATCCACGTCCAGCGTCACGTGCTTCAACTTGATCACCGTCCCGCCCTGCCACGTTGTATTGTGCTGCTGCTTGGGCAGCTGCGCCACCGGGATCGTAAGGCCGGACGTGCCTTGGTTGTAGTCGAAGGTGGCGCTGGCGGGAACGATGCTGCCCGTGGAAAGCTGCGCATACGCCGACCAGTTCGACCGTATGTGATAGTTCGCATCGATCGAAGGCAGCGTCGAGTAGTAGCTCCCGCCATTGGTAATGAACGCCGCCGGATTGCCAGTGGCATTCGAAGTGGGACCCGTTCCCAGGTTGCCGAGAGTCTTTCCGTCATCCGCAAACTGCTTGGTGGCGACCGTGTAGTAGGAGAACTTCACCCCCGGCGTGATCGTGAACCGCTTGAACGGGTGAAACTCATACTCCGCAAAAGGTTGGTAGGAATCCGTCCAGAACATCTCCGCGAAGTTCGGCAGCGCCTGGTCCGCCCAGTTATTCAGCGGGTCGCTGGGATACTGGTGCCGGTTCGTCCTGGCCCACTCGTACCACATGCCGGCGCGCAGGATGCCAAGCTTCGAAGTTTGGTTGATGTTGAAGGTCTCGCCATACTTCCGATAGCTGTTGTACTTGTCCACGCCGCAGGGAATCGCGGTCGTCGTGATGCCCGACTTGGTCTTCGAAACCGGCACATTGCACGGCGCCACCTTGATGCCGTACCACGTGGTTGAGGTCGGGTTCCCGTTGTATGGCACAGTGGTCGATTCAGTGATCGGCACTGCGTTCGAGTAGACCTCGGAGTTGTCATAGTCGTACGAATATGGCTTGAAGTCGAGATGAATATTGAACGGCAGCACCGTCTTGAAATCGCCGTTCTCAAAGTCCGTCGGCACCTGATAACGGTTGTACTGGTAGTCCAGATAATCCAGCGGATCGCTGTTGTCCGCGAGGTAGAAGCGAATTCCCGCGCCCGTATAGGGCAGCAGCGGCCCGCTCGTGCCCGAGGCGAAGCAGCTGTAAGAGCCGTTCGACGGAACGCCATACATCTGGCAGCGCGTCGCGTTGAAGTTCGGCGTGTTGGCGTGCAGATAGACCACCCCCGAAAATCCGCTCACGGATGTGTTCTCCGAGAACTTGTACTGCGCCTTGATCGAACCCGCATCCCGGTTCTGAAAGTTATTGGTCTCGTAGCCCTTCGAATCCATGTGCTGCACATCGATGTCGAAGCCTGCCTTGTGGTTGCCCATCAGGCTGCCTGAGTCGTACTGAACGTCCGCCAGCAACGTGCCCCACGAGCCGTACGAGACCCCCGCGCGAATGCCCTGGATCGGCGAGATGTCCCGCGAAAGCAGATGGATCGACCCGCCGAACGGCGTAGGTCCAATCGTCGAGGCCGTACCCGGCGAGCGGTCGAAGTCGATTCCGCCCACCCACTGCGTCGGGAAGAACGCCCACGAGTGGTGCGTCGGCGTATTGGTGTCGTAGAACGGGATGCCGTCAAAGTCGATGTCGTAGTCGCCATCCGGAAACCCGCGGAAGTATGTCTTCGACTGCCCCAAACCCGTGCCGTTGCCATTGGTGGTAAACGTCCCCGGAGCCATCTCCACCGCCTCGCCGTAGTCCGCCAGCGGCGACGTGAAGTTCGCGATAAACGCCTGCGTAATCTCAGTTCGCGCCGAGTGCTCCTCCAGCAGCGCGTCCATCGGAGCCAGCGCCGCCGCAATCGAACCCGAATCGTTCGCCTCCACCGTAATCTGCTCCGACGCATTGCCCATCTCCAGCGTCACCGGCACATCGACCGGCTGCGCCGCCGTCACCGCCACGCCGATGATCTTGGCCGTGTTGAACCCGGAGGCGTCCACTTTAATCGCGTACTTGCCCGCTGGCAGGTTGGCAAACGAAAACTTGCCCTGGCCATCCGAGTTCGCCTTTTGCGTCGCGTCGGTGCCCTCCTCGCGGATCGCCACCGCCGCACCCGGCAACGGCACCCCCTTCGGGTCGAACACAGTCCCGGTAATGGTCGAGCCGGACTGCGCATAAATCGGCCCCGGCGCAATGGTCGCGGCAACAGGCAAAGCGAGCGCGGCGAACAGCGCCAGTCGGGCAATACGAGACAATTTCGTGGTCATTCTTATGGTTCCCTCTCTTGTTTGTTTGGTGGATCGAATCGTCTGGCCTCTTGAACGGCACCCAGCCTCAGCGCTGCGGACCGCCTCAATATAGGACTAACTCAGTCTTGTATAAATAAGACTAAGTCAGTCCGAGATAAATGACAAACCCTCTGCGGATGCCGTAACCTCGTCGCCCCTTGATAAACCGATGCCCGTGTGCGAACAATTCAACAAGCAACCCATAAACGGAGAATCAACAGAGCGTTTCAATCTCGTTACAATCGCCGTTCCTTCAGGACCGCCCCTGCGCCGCGACCCGGCCCTCGTCCCCGCACCGCCCCACGTACAATCGGCTGAATGATCGCTTTCCTCCGCGGCCGCCTGCTCTCCAAATCGCCCAACCAGGCCATCGTCGAGTGCGCCGGCGTCGGCTACGACGCCACCATCAGCGTCGCCACCTTCGCCGCGCTCCCGCCCGAAGGCGCCGAGGCCCGCCTGCACATCTACACCCACGTCCGCGAGGACCAGATCGCCCTCTTCGGATTCGCCGAGCCGCAGGAAGAGCGCCTCTTCGAAAAACTCCTCACCATCTCCGGCATCGGCCCCAAGCTCGCCATCACCGTGCTCAGCGGCATCGACGCCGACCGCCTCGTCGCCGCCATCCGCGCAGCCGACCACGCCACCCTCACCCGCATCCCCGGCATCGGCAAAAAGACCGCCGAGCGCGTCGTCCTCGAACTCAAAGACAAGCTCGACGACATGGCCGCCTCGCCCGCCGCAGCCCCCACCCACTACGGCCCCGCCGGCGACGACGCCCTCTCCGCCCTCGTCAACCTCGGCTACGCCCGCCCCATCGCCCAGCGCGCCATCGAGACCGCACTCGCCAAAGACCCCGCCGCCGCCCACGACTTCGAAGTCCTCTTCCGCGCCGCCATGGCCACCATCCGCTAGCCACGCCCCCGCCTTGCTCCATCTCCCCACCAAACGGTAGAACTAGAGAACACAGTCTAGAGGCCCCCACCGTTGCAACTCCGCAGCCTGCTGAACGACCAACCCGGCGGTACCCGCGCGAAGGTCATCTCCCTCTATGCCTTCCTGCTCGCCTTCAACCTCGCCGCGTGGCTCTGGGCCTTCGTCGCCTTCCGCCACTTTCCCGTCCTGCTCGGCACCGTCTTCCTCGCCTACAGCTTCGGTCTCCGCCATGCCGTCGACGCCGACCACATCGCCGCTATCGACAACGTCACCCGCAAGCTCATGCAGCAGGGCAAGCGCCCCGTCGCCGTCGGATTCCTGTTCTCCCTCGGCCACTCCACCATCGTCGTCATCGGTTCCATCGTCCTCGCCGCCGCCACCCTCTCGCTCCACCGCCACATCAGCGCTGGCGCGGACATCCAGGGCATTGCCGGAATCGTCGGCACCCTCATCTCCACCCTCTTCCTCTTCGCCATCGGCATCGTCAACCTCGCCGTCTTCGCCGCCGTCTACCGCACCTTCCAGCGAGTCCGCCGCGGCGGAGCCTACGTCGAAGAGGACTTCGACCTGCTTCTGGGAAGCCGCGGCCTCCTCGCCCGCCTCTTCCGCCCTGTCTTCCGCATGATCTCCTCCAGCTGGCACATGTATCCGCTCGGCGTCCTCTTCGGCCTCGGCTTCGACACCGCCACCGAGATCGGCGTCCTCGGCATCTCCGCCGCCGAAGCCGCCAAGGGCCTCTCCCTCTGGTCCATCCTCGTCTTTCCCGCCCTCTTCGCCGCCGGCATGTCGCTCGTCGACACCACGGACAGCATCCTCATGCTCGGCGCCTACGGCTGGGCCTTCGCCCGCCCCCTGCGCAAGCTCTACTACAACATGACCATCACCTTCATCTCCGTCGTCGTCGCCTTCGCCGTCGGCGCCATCGAGGCCCTTGGCCTCGCCGCCGACCGCCTCCATCCCCAGTCCGCCGCCCACCCCGGCGTCCAGTCCGCCTTCTGGACCCTCATCCTCCAGCTCAACCGCAACTTCGGCGTCCTCGGCTACCTCATCATCGCCTTCTTCGCCGCCAGTTGGATCGCCTCCGTCGCCTTCTACCGCTGGCGCCGCTTCGACACCCTCGACCTATCGTTATAGGCGTGTCTTAGGAGTCTCATAGTGAGACACAGCTGGACGGCCACACTATTTTCAGAGTGAAATAATATCCAGACCGGGGATCAGCTTGAAATGCCGCAGGTTTATCGTAGCCAGCGAGTATCCATGTTCCAGTGCTGTGGCCCCGATCAGCTAATCAACCAATGGAATAGTCACGCCACGGGCACGCTGTTCCCCGTCGAGCCGACCTGCGAGGAGCGCAGTCTCCTTGGTATAAGGCACGACTTCCATATCGAGCAAGAGCTGTCCAAGAAAGTTCTGGCGCTGCTCGCGGGCGGCGGATGTCTGGGCCCGATAGATGGAATGGACGAGTTCCGTGAGGCCCACGGATGAAAGCGCAACCCGCTCGTTGCCCACAACAGATGCAATCTGCCGGAGAAGCTGAGGTACGTTCTCACCACGACGCTCGGCAGCGATGACCACGCTGGAATCGAGGATCAGTCCCATGCAGGCGGGTCGAGCGGCTCCCGATGACTATTGATAATCTCATCGAGATCGCGGCCAAAATCTTCGTCCAACGTGGCACTGGAGCCGCGCGCCTCCGCAGAGGCAATGATCTCAGAGAGCAGACGCCCAGGCTGTCTGGCGGCCCGCTTCATAACCACCGTGGAGGCATCGTCATCAATGATGATCTCGTCGCCCATGCCAACGCGAGCGATGAGCCCCTCAAAGTCGTTTGCCGCTTCTGTGCGCGAGATGTGAATGACCGCCATGCGACGATGATACCCCGATCTCGGCTGCCCTGAACCAGCAAAATGGCGGAGGGAGAGGGATTCGAACCCCCGTTACCCGCTAGGGTAAAGCGGTTTTCAAGACCGCCTGTTTCAACCGCTCACACATCCCTCCGCAGGGGAAGCGCGGTACCTCCATTGTAGCCGCACCCCATTCTCCAACGTCCTCCCAATGGCATCCTCACCGCCTCTGCCGGTATCATGGGCCTCTATGTCCACCAAACTGCGCTGGGGAGTTCTCAGCACCGCCGCCATCGGCCTCAAAAAAGTCATCCCCGCCATGCAGCTGGGCCAATTCACCACCGTCGCCGCCATCGCCTCGCGCGATCTCGCCAAGTCGCAGGAGGCCGCTACCCGCCTCGGCATCCCCACCGCCTACGGCAGCTATGAAGAGCTGCTCGCCGACCCCAACATCGATGCCATCTACA
>Ga0302320_10024719_pt1 | contig 11706 bp, 11 predicted proteins | sample Bog_T0_3_FD_202130 | JGI IMG/M metagenome (GOLD analysis project Ga0302320, IMG submission 202130) | Peat permafrost microbial communities from Stordalen Mire near Abisko, Sweden - Bog_T0_3 | ecosystem: Environmental > Terrestrial > Soil > Wetlands > Peat | place: Sweden: Abisko, Stordalen Mire... | reverse complement strand
CGTCTCGTTCGTCAAGGCGCACTACCGCCGCCCGCTCGCTGCGGGCGACGCCACCGTCAGAACGGGCGGGGGTCGCGTCAACCACCTCACGGCCCGCCCGGCGCTCGCGCTCTTCTACCCGCAGCTCGCGCAGGTGCGCCAGCCGCTGGCCGGCGAGGTCGCCGCCACGCGTGAGCTGCTCGAACGAGTTCCATTCATGACCGGGTACGGCGTTGAGACGGCGATGCTGATCGATGTCTGGCGGACGGTTGGCCTGGAGGGGATGGCACAGGTCGACCTGGAGGAGCACCTCAACCGCCACCAGCCGTTGTCGGCGCTCGAGCCGATGGCTGCGACGGTGCTCGCAACGATCGCCAGGCGCCTGGAGCAGGAGGGGCGACTCACCGGTCCGCCGCACGCCGGCGCTCCGGTGGAGCGCCCGCCGATGGCCGGGGTACCGGTCGCGTGAGCGAGCGCAGGGCGGGTGTGAGGTGAGCGTGCGCTGTCTGTACCTCGACCTGGATGGAACGCTGCTTGGGCGGGGCGCGTCGATGCTTCACGACGGCGAGGGCAGGGTGACGATCGAGGGCGTTCGCGCCATCCAGGCGTGCCTGCGCGCGGATGTCGAGGTGGTGCTGATGTCCGGGCGCAGGAGCCCGCAGGTACAGGAGGACGCTCGGCTGCTCGGCCAGAGCTCGTACATCTTCGAGGCCGGCGCATGCGTGGTGCTCGAGGGGGAGGCGCACTGGCTGACGGGCGAGCTACAGCCGGGCGAGTTGACGATCGCCGAGCAGATCGAGCACTCGGGCGCTCCAGACACATTGCTCGAGCACTATCCGGGGCGCCTTGAGTACCACGAGCCGTGGCACTCAGAGCGCGAGGTCTCACATCTCTTCCGCGGACTCGTGGACGTCGCCGAGGTCGATCGCCTGCTGGCCGAGCACGGCCATGCGGGCCTGCGCCTCGTGGACAACGGCGTCGTCAGCCGGCGCTCGCCCGCACTTGCCGAGCTTCCGCACGTGCGCGGCTACCACCTCGTCCCGGCGAGCACCTCAAAGGCCGGTGCGGTCGCCTTCCACCGCCGCGTGCGCGGCTACTCGCGTGAGGAGGCGTTCGCCGTGGGGGATTCCCGCGAGGACCTCGCCTGCGCCGCCGAGGTGGGGAGCTTCTGGCTGGTGGCAAATGCGATCTCCCGCGACCCGTCGATCGCCGCCGAGATCGCCGCTCACGACAATGTGCGCGTCGCGCAGGCGGCGAACGGGGCGGGCGTCTATGAGGCCGTCGTTGCCACCCTCATGACCGGCTCGTGACCGCTCGCGACCGGCACCGGCTTGCGACCCTCCACCAGCTTGCGGCCGCCTCATGACCGGCTCGTGACCTAGACGATTCCCTCGCGTTTCTCCTCCTCGTAGAGGCGCTCGATCACGAATTCCTTCAGAAGCGTCTGATACCCGGTGTTGCGCAGCGCAGCGAGGGCGCGCAGGCGTTCGAGCGTGAACCTGTCCAGGCGCAGCGCGATCGGGGTGGTGCGGCCCGGACGCACGACGTCCTGCATTCGTATGGCCTCCTGGCGCTTCTCATGCTCCTCGAGGAACTCTTTGGGAATCATCGAGAGGCCCTTCGTGGGGTCGGGGTCATCGTGTCGTCGCGGCATCCTTTCGCTCACTCTCGGTCGGTTGAAGGTAAAGGCGCGTGCGGGTGTGGTCCGCGGAAAAGCGCCGATAGCCATGGTATGTACGCACATATATACCATGGCTATCGCAAGTTTTGACGGCCCATGCACCCGCACCTCACCTTTGGTCAAAGAGGCGGTGAGGACGTCAGTTGGAGGTCAGCCGCCGCCAGAGACGTCGCCAGAACCCGGGCTGGGGGCGCCGGCGCCAGCGCGCCGGGGGAGGGACGGTCGCGCGGACGAGTGCGACCCAGTCCTGGAGCGGGAGGTCGCCGGAGATCAGGCGCCCGAGTGCGCCGGTTACCGGCGCTCCGACGTCGGCCCGTTCGAGAGCGCGGGCGAGCAGGGGTACGGAGTCGAGCGACTCCACAGCCTGGCCCACCTGCCCGGGGATCTCCGAGGCAGGGACGCCTGCGGCAAGCAGCTCGCCGGCGCGGCGGTTGCGGCTCTCGCGCGCAAGGGCGGTGGCCACGAGATCGCCGGCGCCGGCCAATCCGATCATCGACTCAGGCCGCGCGCCCAGGCCCTCGGCGTAGCGCCAGACCTCGGCGAAGATGTGCCCGGCGGCGGCGCCGGCGGCGTTCAGTCCCTGGGCCTCGGTGGCGCCGGCGGCCAGCGCGGCGGCGTTCTTGGCCGCGCCCGCAAGCTCGACGCCGACGGGATCGTTCGACTGCTCGCAGACGATGCCGGCGCGCGTGAAGACCTGGCCGAGCTGCCGCGCCAGCTCCTCCTCGCTGGATGCGGCGACGAGCGCGGCGCCCGCGTCGACCATCTCCTGGGCGTGCGCGGGCCCGCCCAGGCATGCGACCCGCTGCTCGCCGAAGGCTGCGGTGAGCACGACGGTCGGCGGCAGCCCGTCGGGCGGCACGAGGCCCTTGACGACGGATACGACGGCAGCGCGCTTGCCGAGGCCGCCGTCGTTCAGCGAGGCGATCACCTCGCCGACGCCGTGTGACGGGACGGCGAGGAACACGTAGTCGGCGCGCGCGACGCCTGCGGAGGCGGGCTCGATGCGCAGGTGGGCAGGTAACTCGACGCCGGGCAGGTAGGCACGGTTTTCGCGGTCGTCCTCGAGCAGCGCGGCCTGCTCGGCGGTGCGAGCCTGGAGGGTCGTGCGAAGACCTCCGCGGGCGAGCAGAACCGCGAGCGCGGTGCCGAATGATCCGGCGCCGATAACCGTTGCGCGCTTTGCCCCCGGCGCGGAGCGCGAGCGTGCACGGGCGGGCCGAGCGGCGGGGCCGGGCGGAGCGACCGCTGCGCCTGCGGCCTGGCCGGCGTTGGAGTCATCCGGGCCGGCTTTCCGGTCGGCCGTGCCGGGATTTGAATCAGCCGGGCCGGTGCCTGGAACGGCCGGGCTCGCGGCTGGCTCGGAGGCGGGCATCTCTGGCAGCGAGCCTAGCGTTAGAGCAGTGTCGCGAGCTTCCTGCCCGCCGCTGTAAGCGCGCGGATGTCCGCGGCGGCGATGATCACCTGGAGGTCGAGCATGCGCGCATCGAACGGATCGAGGGAGCTCTCGCCGGCAACCGCGTACGCGGGCACGCCGGCCTGGCGCGCGCGTGTGGAGATCTCAAAGGCGGGGCTGTGAGCCAGCGCCCGCTCCTGCAGCCGCTTGGCACCGACGACGATCGCGCGCGCGGCGCGCATGCGACGATCGAAGTCGATCGCGTCGAGCAGCGCCCGCAGCTCGGCCGGTCCGGACCCCTCGGCGAGGGCGATCGGGCAGAGGTCCGGCTCGGGCGCCCCGCCTTCCGTCAGTCCACGGCCGATCGCCTCGGCCACGGCCGGCGCCGGCAGCGACTGCCCGAACGACTCCGCAGCGATCAGCGCCCGGGTCGGGATCAGCATCGGTGGACGCTCACGATCAGGCATCCTTCCAGCAATGGCCAAGGAGAAAGGTGAGCCGCTGCTCGTGAAGGTCGACGGCCGGGAGGTGCGCGTGAGCAACCCGGGCAAGGTCTTCTTCCCGCAGGCCGGCTTCACGAAGCTCGATCTTCTCAACTACTACCTCGAGTGTCACGAGGAGGTCGTGCGGCACCTGCGCGAGCGCCCGACGGTGATGAAGCGCTGGGTGAACGGCGTCGAGGGCGAGCCCTTCTTTCAGAAGCGCGTACCTGACAGCGCTCCCGAGTGGCTGCAGACGGCGACCGTCACCTTCCCCAGCGGGCGTCATGCGCGCGAGCTCGTTCCCAACGACGCCGCCCATCTGGCGTGGGGCGTCAACCTCGGCGTGATCGACTGGAACCCCTGGCCGGTGAGGCGCGGAGATCTCGACCATCCGGATGAGCTCCGCGTCGACCTGGACCCAGGTCCGGGAGTGCCCTTTTCGGATGTGCGCCTTGTCGCCCTCTGTGTGCGTGAGGTGCTCGAGGAGCATGGCCTGCGTTCCTTCCCGAAGACGTCAGGCTCGCGTGGCATGCACATCTACGTGCGCACCGTCCCAGAGCACTCATTCGAAGAAACCCGCCGTGCCGCACTCGCGCTCGCGCGCGACGTGGAGCGCAGAATGCCCGGCCGCGCCACCAGCCGCTGGTGGAAGGAGGAACGCGAGGGGGTGTTCATCGACTACAACCAGAACGCTCGCGACCGGACCGTCGCCTCCGCCTATTCCGTGCGCGCGGTTTCCGATGCGCGCGTCTCGTGCCCGCTTGCCTGGGGGGAGGTCTCCGACGTCGATCCCTCAGAGCTGCGGCTCGACACCGTGCCGGCGCGGCTGCGCGAGCGTGGCGATCCGTCGCGGGACATCGACGAGACGCCCGGATCTCTCAATGGGCTGCTGGAGCTGGCCGCGCGCGACGAGCGCGAGGGCCTGGGCGATGCACCTTGGCCACCTCATTTCCGCAAGCAGAAGGGTGAGCCAAAGCGTGTGCAGCCGAGTCGTGCGCGGCCATGAGCCTGCCCCTGGCAATCCCGGTGAAGCCACAGCTCGCGCTCTCGCGCCGCGAGCTGCCGGAGGGCGATGAGTACGTCTATGAGATCAAGCTCGACGGGTTCCGCTGCCTGGCCTTCATGGACGGTGGCGACCTCTTCCTGCAGTCGCGAAGCGGTAAGCCTCTTGGTCGCTACTTCCCCGAGCTGGCATTACCGGATGGGCGATACGTGCTCGACGGCGAGATCGTCGTTCGCGGCTCCGACGGGCGCGAGGACTTCGATGCGCTCGGCCAGCGAGTGCATCCTGCCGCCTCTCGTGTAGAGCGTCTGTCGGTAGAGACGCCCGCGACGTACGTGGCGTTCGATCTGCTCGCCCTGGACGATGAGCCCTTGCTGGACCGTCCCTTCGCAGAGCGCCGCGCCATGCTCGAGGGGCTCCTATCGGAGGCTCGATTTCTCACGGCGCCCGTCGAGCTGATCGAGTCGAGTGGAGCGCTCGAGGACGCCCGCCGTTGGCTGGAGGTCGCCGAGGGAGCGATCGCCAAGGACCGTACCGCCCACTACCGTCCGGGCGAGCGCAAGGGGATGGCGAAGGTGAAGCGCGTGCGCACGATCGATGCAGTCGTCGCGGGCTGGCGGCCGGGCAAGGAGCAGGGCACCGTCGGCGCTCTGATCCTCGCGCTTTACGCGAGTGACGATCCGCAGGCGCAACTGCGGATCGTCGGGCACTGCTCAGGCCTGAGCGCAACGGAGAAGCGCCGGCTCGTCGGCTTTCTCGAGCCCTTTCAGACCGGTGAACACGGGACGGCCGAGCCAAGCCGCTGGAGTGGCGGAAAGGATCTCCAGTGGGTTGAGCTGCGCCCCGAGCTGGTCGTCGAGATCGACTTCGATCATGTCTCCGCCGGGCGCATCCGCCACGGTGCCAAGCTTCGCCGCTGGCGCGAGGACAAGGACCCCCGCGAGTGTCTGTTCGAGCAGTTGGCGTGAGTTGAGCGACGTCGTCTAGCATCATCGGCGATGGCCAGTGAAACTGCCACGGTCGCCGAGGAGGAGTACCTGCAGACCCTGTTCTGGCTTCAGGAGGCGGGGCTGCCGATGACCGGTGCCAACATCGCTCGCGCGATGCAGCTCTCGGCCCCCACCGTGCACGAGATGGTCGGGCGTCTCGAGCGTGACGGGTACATCACCCGCAACAGCGACCGGGCGATCACCTTCACGGACACCGGCGCCGAGCACGCCGAGGGCATCGTGCGCCGGCACCGCCTGATCGAGCGCTTTCTGACGGATGTCCTCGGGGTGCCCTGGGATGAGGTCCACGAGGAGGCCGAGCGCCTCGAGCATGCGATGTCACCGGTGCTCGAGGAGCGCATGATGGTGGCCATCGGCGACGCAAAGACCTGCCCTCACGGCCATCCGATCATCGCCGGGGCGCGTCTGGCGGGCGTCCCGCTCGCCGACGTCGCCATCGGCGCCTCGGTGCGCGTGCTCCGCTTCGAGAATGAGGCCGAGGACCTGCTTCGCTACCTGAAGACCTCCGGCCTCGAGCCCGGGCTCGAGGGCAGGCTTCTGAGCAGCGACGGCGAGCAGGTGGTGCTCCAGACGGGGGATGGTCGCCACTGCGCGGTGACACCCAGCGTCGCAGAGACCGTCTCTGTCATCGCAGACCCCTCACCCGCGCCGCGTACGGCGCTCCCCGAGCAGCTGGTTCTCGGCCAGCGCTATGGCCGCTAGCCGCGGCTGAACGCGCCTACCGGCTCAGAGTGAGCGGTAGGCCTCGGCGAGACGCGCGATGCCTTCCTCGATCTGCTTGGGCGTGACACCCGCGTAGGCGAGGCGGAGCGTGTTCTCGCCACCGCTCAGCAGGAAGTCCGTGCCCTTGACGAAGGCGACACCCCGGTCGGCCGCCGCCTTGTGCAGCGCCTTGACGTTCGTTCCCTCGGGCAGCGTGACCCACATGAAGTAGCCGCCCTCCGGGGCTGAGAAGTCAGCCTCCGGCAGGTCGCGGTGCAGGGCGTTGCCAAGCGCCGCCGCCCGCTCGGCCAGCGCCAGCCTGACGGTCTCGATCGAGCGCTCGATCGCGCCCGAGGCGCAGAACTCATAGACGATCGATTGCGCGACCATGTTCGGAGAGATGTACGCCCCGGTCGCCAGCTGTGCGACGGCGGAGATCACCTCAGGTGGCCCGACGAGATAGCCGACGCGGATCCCCGGACACACGGTCTTTGAGAACGACGACGCGTAGACGACGCGCTCGGGGTCCATCGAGAGCATCGTCGGCAGCGACTCGCCGCTGAAGCGCAGGGCCACATACGGGTCGTCCTCGAAGATCGTGAACTCGTACTCCGCCGCCAGAGCCAGCAGCGCCTCGCGCTTTGCCAGCGAGAGGGTGTATCCCGCGGGGTTCTGGAAATTGGGGATGATGTGAGCGAGTCTCGGCAGCGCTCCGCCCGCCAGCAGTTCGCCGAGCTGGTCGGTGTCGATCCCGTCCTCCTCGAGCTCGATCGCGTGCAGCCGCGCGCCACGCTGGCGCAGTGACAGGAGTGTGCGGTCATACGTCGGTCGCTCGACGATCACCTCGTCGGCCGGGCGGACGATGTGCTCGAACAGGAACTCATCCGCCTGCATCGAGCCATTGGTGACGATCACGCGCTCCGGCTCGACCCCGTGCCGGTCGGCGATCCACGTACGCAGACGCTGGTAGCCGACGGACGTCCCATATGCAGTCGTTCCCTGCGGGTCGCTGTCGAAGGCCCTGACCGCCGCTTCCCGTAGGCCGTGGACATCGATGATGTCGAGCGACGGCGCCCCCCGAGCGAATGAGATCGCCGCCCTGGATGGGGGAGCCGACGCGGCCGGGGGCGTCGGGGAGGGGGGAGGAGTTGCCACGGCCGGGTAGCTTAGGCGACCGAGCAGCGCCTGATAGTCCTGGGCCAGGTCCGGGTCCGTCCGCGCAAGGCGGTCACGAAAACTCGCAAGCTCCGTCGCCGCCGCCCCGGCCGGCGATGCGAGGCTCTCCGTGCGCGGTGCAGTGGCGGTCTGAGCAACTCCGCCGAACGCCGCCCGCTCGGGCGGCCTCTCGTAAGCGAGGGCCGGCGTCTGCGCCTGAGCGTTTAGGTGCGCCTGCGCCTGCGCCTGCCAGGAGGACGGGTCGGCGGTCGGCATCGGGTAGCGCTCGCGAACCGGCGTGTAGCTCTCCGCCGGCGGCAGATACCGCTCGGGGACCGGAGCGTAGTTGCTGCGCCTGCGCACGTCCGCCTCATCGACCAACCGGATTCCGCTACTTGGCGGGGCGCCGTCGGAGGTCACAGCGGCGGGTGCGTGCGCTCGCGCACCGCTTTCGGCCGGCATCTCCGGCAGGAGCGTATCCGTCGTCTCCCAGCTCGTCGGCGCACCCGGCCTCTCCTCGCGTCCGATCGAGTTGAGAGTCTGCTGGAGCTCTTGGAGCTTTCGCTCGAGCTCACCGAGCGTCTGCCTGATGTTCTCATCCATGAGGGCACAAGAGTAGCGATCGCGTGGCGCGGCGTGAGCCTCATCCAGGTACTTTTCAACTTTCAGGTGAGCTCGGCCAGACGCACCAGCGTGTTGATCGCGCTCCTCTTCGCCTTCGGCGGCGCCCTCGGCACGGCCACGGCCGCCGCCGCGGCCACGATCGCTCCGGTCGCACTGAGCGAACGGACGGGCGCTCTGATCGATGGCGTGGCACGCGAATGGACGTCACACGAGCTCAGCGACGGTCAGCTGATCGACCCTGTGCTCGGAGCCGCCGCGGGGAGCTACGGCCAGGGGATGACGGGCGAGGCGATCGTTGCTCTCGGCTTGGCGACCCCCTCGGGAGGCGGCCTCATCGAAGACGGCCTGCAGGCGGAGCTCGCGGAGGCGGCCGATCCCGGCGGCGGCGGTTTCGAGCTGCTGAACCTCGCCGAAGCCTACGTCTGGAACCAGGCGCATCTCGCGGGCGATCCTGCGTGGGAGGCCGCGCAGCCCCAGCTGGCCTCATTCCTGCGTGGACACGGTCCGCTGATTTCGGACGCGGGCGTTTGCTACACGGCGACCAACTGCTACGACAACCTGAAGCTGGTCGCCGCCGTCGCCGACCTCGCCCTGCTCCGGACCCAGCTCGGCGGTTCCGGGCCCGGCACGCTGCTCGCCGCTCCCCACAGGTTGCGCCTGTCCGCGCTTTCGAAACTCGCCGCCGCGGCCAGGAACACCGGCCGAGATGCCGTTCACGCCGGCGCCGTCAGGTTCAGCGACGCCGGGATCCTCTCAGACCCCGCGCAGAACCCGCTTGCTTATCACGCGCTCTCGGCGGTCATGCTCGGGCACGCCGTCGCGGCACTCGGGGCCGGCGCCCCCTTCGTCCTTCGTGCGGCCCTCGCGCGCGCGGCACGGGCGCTCGTCGGGCTGATGGCGCCCGACGGGGATGTCTCCTACATCGGGCGCGGACAGGGCCAGGTATGGACGGTCGCCGCGACGATCGATGCGCTCTCGATCGCAGCCGAGCTCACCGGCGACCCGGTCTGGCGCGGGCGCTACCTCGCGTGCGCGCAGCTCGCGATGGCGCGTCTGGAATCCGTCTATCCGCGCAGCGGCTGGGGCCTGCCGCTCGTACCCCGCCTGGCCGGGCTGCAGGGTCCGGTCAACTACCTCGGCATCGACGGCTATGCGAATGCGGTCGAATACAACGGACTCGCCCTCTGGGCTCTGCGTGACGCTACGGCCGCGCTTGCCGGGATCCCGCCGACCACCTCTCAGCCCATTCCGAGCCAGACTCAGGGCACGTTCCTCGATCCCTCGCATACCCGGTTCGCAACCGTCACGCACGGTCGCCTGTGGTTCGCCGTTCACGGCACCGACAGCAATCTCGCCGATGATCGCTACGGCTTCGGTGTCGTCTCCGCCGAGCTCCACACCGCCTCCGGCTGGCTCGCCGTGCTTCCCTTCCGTCCGCTCACCTACCGCGCGCAGGTCGGCGGCATCGTCATGCGGCGGGGGAGAGAGACCTTCTATCCGATCGGCCAGAGCATCAGCTCGAGCTCCGCCGGTGTGGTGCGCGTGACCGGCCGTTGGGCTCCGCCGGCGGGGTCGGGAGACCCGCGCACGCAGTGGGTATTCGCGCCGACGGCCGCCGGCGACGGGGTTCGCATGTCCTTTCGCGCTCCCGCGAAGGCCGCGTTCCAGTTTCAGGTCTGGTTCCAGGATGGCGCGCTCGTGAAGGTCGGCCCGGATGGCCTGCACGTCCGCGAGCCAAGCGGGCTGGTCCAGTCCTACCGCTTCAACGCCCCCGTCACCGTGAGGGCGGCCGGGATCGCCCACTCCGCCTACACCGAAGATCTTGCCGGCGCGATCATCACGCTCGCGCCCGCGAGCCGATCTCGCACGGTCACCTATACGACGGTGCTGTAGGCGTCGCGTCTAGGTTCGCGCCGCACCGATCCTGTCTGCATAGAGCTGGACGCCGGCCGGCCAGCCGCCGGGCGATCCAACGGCGTCGCGCATCTGCTCCCAGCCGTCGCCGTGCCGGTCGAGATTGCGGTGATCGAGCTCGACGCGCGTGCGCTCGGCATTCTCGGCGATGAATCGCACTTCCACCTCGCTCGTCTTCGCCGGGTCGGGCTCGCGCTTCCACTGGAGATCGATGTCCCAGCTGATGACGATCCGCGTCGGCGGCTCGAAGGCCAGAACGCGCGCCCAGCGACACTCGCTCCCGTCCACGCCTCGGTCGTACACGTGCCCGCCCTCGCGAGGCTCGAACACCATCTCTGCGAGCTCGCCCTCGATGATGTGATGGTCCGGATTCCACCAGCTTCCGATGTCCTGCGTGAACACCGAGAACGCTCGCTCGATCGGCGCATCGACCACGATCGAAGCGTGAACTGCCGTGTCTGTCGCCTGCGTCTCCATGGGACTCCTAGTCGCTGGTTTGCTCGACAGCCGACTTGAAGGCCGGTCGCGAGCGCCGTCCGTCAGGCAGGGGTGATCGCGGCGCCTGCGCCGCCGAGGATCTCCACGGCGATTTCCGCGACCTGGGTCGGCGTGCGTCCAACGCGAACGCCCTTCGCTTCGAGCGCCTCGGCCTTTGCGGCAGCCGTTCCAGACGTGCCTGAGACGATCGCCCCGGCGTGGCCCATCTGCTTACCCGCGGGCGCGGTAAAGCCCGCGATGTAGGCGACGACCGGCTTACTCACATGCTCTGAGATGTAGTCGGCGGCCTCCTCCTCCGCCGAGCCTCCGATCTCGCCCGAGAGCACCATCAGCTCGGTCTGGTCGTCCGCCTGGAAAAGCTCCAGCACGTCGACGAACGAGGAGCCCGGGACGGGGTCTCCGCCGATACCGACAATCGAGCTGCAGCCGAAGCCCGCCTGGGCGATCTCGTTGCCGATCTGGTAGGTGAGCGTCCCGGAGCGTGAGACGACGCCGACGTTTCCCTCGCTGAAGAACGATGCGGGGATGATCCCCACGTTCGCCTTGCCCGGCGAGAGGATCCCCGGGCAGTTCGGGCCGATCAGCCGCGTCCCCGGGTGGTCGCGCTCCAGGGTGTTATAGACGCGGAGCTCATCGTGGGCGGGGATTCCCTCGGTGATCGCGATCACGAGCTCCACCCCGGCGGCCGCCGCCTCGAGGATCGAATCCGCCGCGAAGCGGGGTGGCACGAAGATCATCGCCGTGTTCGGCTGGACCTCCTCGGCCGCCTGCAGCCAGCTGTCGAATACGGGGATTCCCTCCACGTCCTGCCCGCCCTTGCCGGGCGTGACGCCGCCGACGACGTTCGTGCCGTAGGACCGGTTGTTGAGCGTGTGGAAACTGCCCTCACGGCCGGTGATGCCCGCGACCGCCAGCCGCGTCCGCTCGTCGACGAGGACCGCCATCAGCTCGCGACTCCTGAGCCGGCCGCCAGGGCGACGACCATCTCCGCCGCCTCGTTCATCGTCCGCGCGGGGTGGACGTTCGGCAGCGCGGCCTCTGCGAGCAGCGTGCGCCCCGCCTCGTCGTTCGTCCCATCGAGGCGCACCACGAACGGGACCGAGGGCCGGATCTCCGCGAACGCCGCGATCAGGCCCTTTGCCACCTCGTCGCATCGGGTGATCCCGCCGAAGATGTTGAACAGGACGGCCTTCACGGAGTCGTTCGCGAGGATCAGCTCGACCGCCTGCTTGATCTTCTCCGCATCCGATCCGCCGCCCGCATCG
>Ga0302320_10024718_pt1 | contig 11706 bp, 8 predicted proteins | sample Bog_T0_3_FD_202130 | JGI IMG/M metagenome (GOLD analysis project Ga0302320, IMG submission 202130) | Peat permafrost microbial communities from Stordalen Mire near Abisko, Sweden - Bog_T0_3 | ecosystem: Environmental > Terrestrial > Soil > Wetlands > Peat | place: Sweden: Abisko, Stordalen Mire... | reverse complement strand
GGTCAACGGCGTTGGCGTAGGAAACACTGGCAACTTTGGCAACGCCTTCGCGTGTTTTACCCCGGGTTTCCCAAGATGGTCAGCCACCGGCGCCACTAAAACTTCTACCTCCCCGGTCGGAGCGCTCGGTACGGCAGCGATCTGAACTGGTCGCACTACTTCTTTGTGAGCAGGCAGCATCAGCAGAAAAGCCATTCCAACCACTCCTACGCCGAAGACGACACCCCAACCCAGATTCCACCTTCCCGCCCGCCCGCCTGTGCCAATGCGCCCTAGTATCCGCCCGTGCAACCCGGTCAGCGGCTCCCCCGCCGCGTAGCTCGCAATCCCTTCCTCAAGAATCCGCTCCAATTTATCGTCCATTTTGATCTCCCAGCAGCCGCGCCAACTTCTCCTTCAATACCGCTCGAGCCTTCATCAAACGCGTCCGCACCGTTCCTTGCGGAATCCCCAACGTTTCGGCAATCTCGGCTGATGTCATCTCGTCCACCGCCGATAAGGCTAGCGGCAAGCGCAACTCATCTGGCAAAGAATCCATCAGCCGATGCACCACCGCCGACCAATTCGCCCCTACTGCCGCTTGCTCGGGAGTTTGTTCCACTGATGCCGAATCCTCTCTCAGTGCTTCGCTACGCTGCCTCCCGCGCTTGTCCATCGCCGCTCGCCAGGCAGCCCGCGACAGATACGCCCGTTCTTCTTTCATCTGCCGCCAGGCGCCAGTCTTGTATAGCTTCAGAAACACGTCTTGTGCGACATCTTCCGCATCCTGGGAATTTCTCAGCGCCGCATAAGCCACCCGAAACACAAATCGCGCTTGCCGCTCTACCAATGCGGCAAACGGCTCTTCACAGTCAGCCGTCTCCCGCTCAGTGGCTAACGTTTTGTCCCCCAGCGCAATCCGTTCGGTCATACGTTCACAAGCTAAGACTGGCTCTCCTCGCCAAGTGTTCAACTATTTCTCCTCTAAAACGAAAAAGCGGCCGGCGCATTGCTGCACCAACCGCTCGTTCTGCCAGCCTTATTTTAGTTCTGCTGTTAGGTCTTTTGCGAAACCGCGCGCGATAACCCGCGCGGATCGTTCGGTTCGAAGAAATCTCTCTCAGAAGTCGTAATCGGTGTCGCAAACCGGAATTCACCCGGTGTCAAACCGTGCCAGCGCGCTGTATGATAGGCCGCCATTTGCAGCGGAATCACATCCGCCACGGGCATATACAAATCGGGGAAATTCTCGTTAGGCCATTCGCATAGCGAATCAATCAAGTGCGATTTCGGCTTTGGCCCAATCCAGCGAACCTTGCCGCCCATCCCCAGAATCTTATCGCCTAGCGTATCTTCCAGGTCTTCGGTCGCCCGCTGTGTGCCAAAAATGATCACCCGGAATTGATCGTGGATCACCTCAACGGGCCCGTGTCGGAACTGCGCCACCGACATCGGCACAGCCGGAACCTTCGCTACTTCCTGTAACAAGAGCGCACCCGTTTGCACAGAGGCCATCGTCGGCCCGCGTCCTAACAAATACATAGGTACGTTATTAGCAAAAAATCCAGGCCAACTGCCGCTAAAGCGATACCACTCAGGTACACAACGGGTCAGCACTTCAATCGTTCGCTCTAGATCAGATTTCGCCGAGCCGTCCATCTGTTGTTCGTAAGCCGCGCCTAACAGCAACAGCGTGACAACCGTGCCGGTATAAGTCTGAACCGCTACCAACTGGTCGGGCAGACTGTTTACCAAAATGGCTCGTGTTGCCTGCCGGGCCACGGTGCTTCCCGGCACGTTAATAATCCCGACGACTTTGCAGTTGCGCTGGCCTTTCTTTAAGAGCTCTACCGCTTCTACGCTCTCGCCCGACCGCGACACCAGGACCAGCGCCGTGTCGGAGGTAAGCACATTGGATTGAAAATGCAGAAGCTCTGCCGTTTCAATAACGGAGCAGGATACACCCCGCGCTGCCAGATAGGTCTGTAAAGGAAGGCAAGCGTGCAGCGAAGCGCCCATTCCGCTCAAGATAATATGGCGGCTCGATCTGAGCAGGCCCGCGGCTTCTTCTAACGCCGAGCGTCCTTCTCCATATTGGTGAGCCATTACGGCCCTCAGCGATCTGGCCTGCGAGAGTATATTTTCTACCATTGGCGGATTCATGCGGATTCTCTTTCAAGAAAAACGCGAAAAAAAGAGCACCCCGTGCCTTTTGCGCTCTTCCACGTGTCCATCCGGGGAACCACCTGCGTCTGGTTGGTTTGTGTTTTCGGCATTCCGGTATCTTGCATCATAATCTAATTGCTATTTAAGAGGTTACCTCCACCGCCTTCGACGGTCTCCTCCGCGTACTAGTGTAAGAGACTCCACCTTGCCGGTTTCGGTGACAAATTCGGGTTTCCCCCCAATAAAAGGTGCGATCAACACCCTTGTATTCGCTTGAAAACAGGAGTATCATTCGGCCAAAGGAGTACATTACGCGGCGTATGATCGCGCCGCGAACCTCGGGAAACTGCGTAAGAAAGGAACCTTGTCGTTTATGAATCTCATGTTTCATGCTGTGACTCTTCTCATCCTGGTTTGCGCTGTGTGCGGTCTTTATCTCTACCGCCGCTGGCTGGAAAATCATGACGATCCCTACATCCATTTGCACAATGATGCTCATGATACGAGCATTATCAACACCCAGACCAACATGGCGAAACGCCTCGATTTGGTCGACAAACTGAAAAATACCGGCGTGGCTGCGGTCATTTTGTATGCACTGTTCATCGCCGGGATGGCAGCCTATATCGGCTGGACTACCACTCCGCAGGGCTAACTTTTCAGTTTTATCGTTCACTCAAATGGTCCTAAGGAAGATGTGGCTTAAGCCCGTCTTCTCGCTCTTACTTTTATTGATTCTGTTTGTATCCGCCTCGCCGACGCTCCTGGCTCGGGGCGTATGGCGTTCTGCGTATTTAGGCACTGCCCATCAGTTTTGTCTGATAACGCCTTATGGTGCTTGTACTTAGAGGACTATCGATGGAATCGATTTGTGACCGACTAGGATTATTCCCAAACTCACCAGTCCTAGCCATCTCCGAGCTGTCCAAATGGTGCAAACTCAGAAGATGCGCGATCGTCTTCGGAATTTCTGGCTGCGGCTCAGTGACGGTATGGCCGTTCAACAACTCTGGTCACAATTACATGGTGAGGCTCGCTCCAGCTATCGACTCTATGCCAAAGATCGCGACCTGAACCGTATCGAAGACGACGTCAGCAGCCGCAAGCCGTTGCGCGAATTACGCGGGCTTTTCTGGGCCATGGTTTCGAAACTTTCGCCCGCCCGTCGAGTCCTCTTCGTCCTGGCGCTAGTGTTAGCTTTCTTCCCAGGCTTTGAACTCGGCGAGGGCCACGCCAGGTTCAAGATGGACGATTTCGCGTTCCTGAGCGCAGTGATTTTAGTCGGCTTGCTCGCGCTCGAATTGGCCGATCGCGTTACTCTCAAACGCGACTTGGAAATCGCCAAAGAAATTCAGACGTGGCTCATGCCCACAAAGCCTCCGGTCGTCCCGGGCGTTGAAATGGCTTTCGCCACCCGCCCGGCCAATACTGTCGCCGGCGATTACTATGACGCATTCGTGCGCCCGAGTGGCGATGGATCAATGCTGCTTTTGGCGGTCGCCGACGTTGCGGGCAAGAGTGTTCCGGCTGCCTTGCTGATGGCAACTCTACAAGCCAGCTTGCGTACCTTGGCAGACGTAGTGTCCGATCCGTTGGAACTGGTTCAGCGGTGGAATCGCTATTGTTGCGATCAAAACGTCGGCGGACAGCGCTTTACCACCGCTTTCCTGGCAGAATTGAATCCGCAAACGCGCGAACTGACCTACGTCAATGCCGGGCACAATTGGCCCGTCTTGCGGCGAGCCTCTGGCGATCTTCAACGTTTGAAGACAGGCGGCATCCCACTTGGCCTGATGCGAAACGCGGCCTTCGATTGCGGCCAAATCACTTTGGCCGCTGGCGACGTCTTACTCGTCTTTACGGACGGGTTGGTGGAAGCGGAAAACCATAAAGAGGAAGAATACGGTGAAGGGCGCATGCTCCATACGCTAAACAGCTATTCGGGCGCAAACGCCAGCGAAGTCCTGCGCGGATTGATGAGCTCGGCCGACCAATTTGTTGGGGCGGCGGCGCAGCACGATGACATTACTTGTCTGGTTTTGCGGACCACCCCAACGTGAGTGAGTCCTGATCCGCTGCGCCCGACTCCCGCTCCGAGGAAGCGCGCGCAAGATTGGTCAGGACTACTTTAAGAATCGCCAAGATAGGCACCGAGAAAAACATGCCAGGAATTCCGCCGAGCTTCTCTCCTGCGAGCACTCCGAATAGAACCAAAATTGGATGAATCTCTACTCCCGAACTCATCAGGAATGGGTTTAGAACATAGTCCTGAAATACGCGGTAAAGCAACCAAAATACGATAATCCAGATCAGACTGCCCATGCCCCCAGTGGCGCTAGTAACGATTAAAATCACCACTAGCGCCGCCGCCGGGCCGATCACCGGAATAAACTCGAGCGTGCCGGCGATGCCAGACAACAGCAACGCGTATGGTTCGCCCAAAATGTTCAGAAAAATCAGCCATGCCAAGAAAGACGCCGCCGCCAAAATGACCAGCGCCCTTATATAGCTCTGCAGCATGGTATGCACGTCATCGAAAATCTGGCGCAGCGTGGTTCTAGACGCGCCATGCGCCATACTGAGCATGCCGGTTCGTATCTGTCTCGCATCTTTAAGAAAGAAGAATGCCAAAATCGGCACCAGAATCATTGGCACCAGGCTGCTGACGCCCGAAACGATTCCCGCGCCGGCCTCCTGAATAAAGGGCACCGCTTGTTTTTCCAAGCCGGACGCCCAATTCTTGAGCGCGTCCATGATTTGATCGTGAACCGGCGTCGCCCAACTCGGCAGCGGAATCTTAGCCCAGCCTCCGTTCATCACAAGCGCAGGCAGGCGGGTGAACAAACTAGTTGCTTCTTGGGCGAGGCGCGGAATGAGCGCAAATCCAAGACCCACGAGTGCACCCAGGAAGACAACATAAACTAACGCCAGCGCGACCGTGCGCTGCTTACGGACAAAGTGCTCGATGACCCCAACAATCGGCGAAAGGATATAGGCAAAAAAGATGGCGCCCGCAAACACCAGCAGCGTTTCGCGAATGAAATAGACGATAGCTAGCAAGAGACTGAAGAGAAAAACAGTCCAGGTGACCCGCAGCGCTTTTTCATCAATCCCAATCATGACTGTTAGACTATCAATTGTTTCGCTTCTTCTATGTCAGGTTCTACCCGCGATTTGCGCCAGCTTGTCAGTGAGTTGCATGAGTTGGAGCGTCGATTGGTGGCCGGCGGTGGTCCCAAAAAGATTGAGAAGCAGCATAAAGACGGCAAGCTGACTGCGCGCGAGCGGATTGCACAACTCATCGATCCGGGCACTTTTTTTCTGGAGATAGGACTCCTGATCGCCTATGATCGTTACGAAGGTCAAGCGCCTGCCGCGGGGGTTGTGACCGGCGTGGCCAAGATTGAAGGCCGGCCAGCGGTCATCGTGGCGAACGACGCCACCGTCAAAGCCGGCGCGTGGTGGCCAGAGACGATTACCAAGATTCTGCGGGCGCAGGAGATTGCCATGCGGAATGGGCTGCCGATTGTTTACCTGGTGGATTCGGCAGGTGTGAACTTGCCGCTGCAAGATGGTATCTTTCCCGGTCAATATGGGGCGGCGCGGATTTTCTATTACAATTCCCTGATGCGGCGCAGGCTAAAAATTCCGCAGATCGCGGCTGTGATGGGGCCGTGTATCGCCGGCGGAGCTTATTTGCCGGCCTTGAGCGACATCATCATCATGGTGGAGAAGGTTAGCTTCATGGGATTAGGCGGACCCAATCTTGTGAAAGGCGCTGTCGGGCAGGTGACTGACAGCGAGACGCTCGGTGGCGCGGCGATGCATACGGCTATCAGCGGCGTGGCTCACTACAAGGCGGCGGATGATGCGGCTTGTCTCCAGATGATTCGCCAACAGTTTCGGCAGATGCCCGAAGCGTTGGCTGCGCGGGCGGGAAAAGCTCCAAAAGCGGACGCTTCCGGGCTTTACGATGTGCTTCCGCCCGATCATCGCCTGCCGTACAAAGTGGAAGACATACTGGATAGGATTCTGGATGCGGGTGAGCGGATTGAGTTTCAAGCCGACTATGCGCCGGAGTTCCTATGTGCGGCCGTGGCGTTGAATGGCAGGCACATCGCGATTATCGCCAACCGCCGCGGTTTTCTGAAGACGAAGACAGGTCCGCGGATTGGTGGCATTGTGTACACGGAGTCGGCGCGCAAAGTGGCTTATTTTGTCGAGAACGCGCAGCGGCATAATCTTCCGATCCTCTACGTGCAGGATGTTTCGGGCTTCATGGTGGGAGTGGAGGCGGAAACGGCGGGCATCATTCGCGCGGGCGCGGAGATGGTGGAAAGCATGGCTTGCGCGACGGTACCGAAGATTGTGCTTACGGTAAACCACGCGAGCGGGGCAGGGTATTACGCGATGGCGGGGCAAGGCTTTGACCCGAACTTTACGTTCAGTTGGCCGACGGCGCGCATCGGCGTAATGGAAGGCGATTCGGCAGTGCAAGCGGTGTACGGTCCGGAACTCGAGAAGTACAAGACGGCGGGACAACCAATTCCACCGGAATTGCTGGAGCGGATTGAACAGACGCGTGCTGATTATGATCGCTGGCTCGATTCGAAGTACGCGGCGGCGCGCGGGCATTGTGATGCGCTGATTGACCCGGCGGATACAAGAGAGGTGCTGAGTCTGGCTTTCGATGCAGCTTGTTTTAAGACTCATACCGAGCATGTGCCGATTCAGTTGATCGAATTTGGGGAGAAGCTCTAATGGATGTTCTGATAGAGGAGCAGGACGGTGTGGTGCATGTGACGTTGAACCGTCCAGTGAAACGCAATGCGCTGACCATGCAGATGTGCAAGGACATTGTGGCTGCCGTCAAATCGGCGCGCGCTTGTAGCTTGATCACCGCTAATGGCGCTACCTTCTGCGCGGGCATGGATTTGGGCGAGCGGACGCTAGGGGACGAGCTGCTGAAGGTTCACGAGGAGCTGTTCACGTTGGGTGCGCAGGCGCAGAAGCCGATTGTGGTTGCCGTCAATGGCAGGGCGCTGGGAGGTGGCCTCGGGCTGGTAGCGCAAGGGCATGTTGTTTTAGCATCACCGAGTGCGACCTTCGGGTTGCCCGAATTGAAGATTGGATTTTGGCCGTTTGTGGTGTATCGGTCGGTAGAAGCAGCAATCGGAAGACCGCGAATGCTGGCCGCGAGTCTGACGTGTGAATCGTTTTCGGCGGATCATGCGCTGGCTTGGGGGCTGGTTCATCAGATCCATGTGGATGTGGATGAAGCGGGAAAGAGGATAGCGAGCGACATTGCTAAATCCAGCCCCTCGGCAATCGCGGCAGGAATGCGGTATGTGCGGGAATCAGAAGGTAAGACTGGGCATGAGGCGGGTGAGATTGCCGCTAGACTCCGAGCCGAACTGGCAGCCAGCGCGGACTATAAGGAAGGCACGGCGGCCTTTCGGGAGAAGCGTGAGCCACACTGGCCTAGTTTGGCTGATCGCTCTTAACGCGGCCGCGCAGACGCCCACGTTCTACCGGGACGTCTTGCCGATTCTGCAGACGCATTGTCAGACTTGTCACAGGCGCGGGGAGATTGCGCCGATGGCATTCGACAGCTACGCCCATACCCGGCCGTTTGCGGCGGCGATTAAGGAAGAGACAGCGCTGCGCAAAATGCCGCCGTGGTTTGCCGATCCGTGTTGCGGGCATTTCTCGAATGACCGGTCACTGAATCCACAGGAGATTGCGACGCTCGCGGCCTGGGCCGATGCAAAGGCACCGGCGGGAGATCCGGCGAGTGCGCCACCTCCCATAACCTATGCAGAGGGTTGGAACATTGCCAAGCCCGACTTGGTCTTGACCATGCCCAAGCCGAAGATGATTCCCGCATCGGGAGATGTCGCTTATCAATACATCATCATTCCGACTCACTTCACTGAGGACAAGTGGGTGAGGATGTCGGAGATTCGGCCGAGCAACAGAGCGGTAGTGCATCATGCGGTTGCGTACGTTCGGCCGCCCGATTCGAAGTGGCTGCGCGGCAACGATCCGCGAGACGAGACGTTCACCATCGCCGATATTCTGCTCGTCTACGCGCCGGGCAGTTTGCCGGATCAATGGCCGGAAGGCTACGCCAAGCTCATTCCCGCTGGCTCTGACATTGTGCTGCAGATGCACTATACAACCAACGGCAAGCCTACGGAAGATCAGACGAGCATCGGTCTGGTCTTCTCGTCCGTGAAGCCCGAAAAACGGGTGATCACGGTGCAACTGACGAACGACACCTTCTCAATCCCTGCTGGCGAAGACGACTACCGAGTCGAAGTGCATGGCTCGATTCCGAACGATGCCGTGCTGCTCAGCTTCTTCCCGCATATGCACCTGCGCGGTAAGACGTTTGAGTACAACATCGTGCAGCCGCACGGGCGAATCAGGACGCTGCTGCGTATCCCTCACTACAACTTCTATTGGCAACTGAGCTACCGGCTGGCAACGCCGATTCCGCTGAAAGCGGGGACCATTTTGCAGGCCGTCGCGACGTTCGACAACTCAAAGAACAACCCACACAACCCGGACCCGACGGCGACGGTCGAGTGGGGCGAGCAGACGTGGGCCGAGATGATGGTCGGCTTCTTTGACGTAGCGGTGGACCCGAGTGTGGACAAGCTACAGTTCTTTGTGCGTCACTGATTGGTCTCGGTTTTGGTTTCGGCCTCAGCATGTTCAGGCGCTGGAGTGCCTGCTTCGTCTTTCAAAGCCTTGGCGCGGGCCTTTAATTCGTCGTTCATTTTGAGGCGCGGGACACCATCGGTCCACCACTTGGGCGCGGGTTTGTCCATCAGATAGTAATCCCAGAACTCCTTCATCCGCATGGTGTAGTCTTTCATGTTTTCCATCTTGAAGAGACCGTGGTTTTCGCCTTTGTATTCGAGCATCACGACGGGCTTGCCTAAGCGGCGGAGGGTGTTGAAATATTCGATGCCCTGGGTATGGTCAACGGCGCCGTCTTTGTCGTTGTGCAAGATCAAGAGCGGAGTCTGGACTTGCGTTGCATGGTACACGGGTGAATTGCGGATGTAGGCTTCCGTCTGTTCCCAATAGCCGCCGGTGAAGCGGCCCTGGCTGCTCTCGAAGATCGGCTGATTGGTGGTGCCGGTGTTCCAGTAGATGGAACTGTACATGCTGATCATGTCGGTAAGCGGAGCGCCGGCGATGGCAGCGCGAAACGCTTTCGTTTGCGTGACGGCAAAGGCAGTTTGATAGCCACCCCAGGAATGGCCATGCAAGCCGACGCGTTCAGGATTGACTACGCCTGTTGCTTCGGCGGCTTTTAGCGCTGCGAGAATGCAGGCAATGGAAGTGATGCCTGGATCGTTCACCTTGTACGTAATGTCGGGCGTCAGCACAGCGTAGCCGTTGCTGGTGTAATAACCGATACTGAAGCCATTGACGCCAGGGACGGGATAGGTGTTGGCGTTTTGCGACAACTTCTCGTACATATAAACGATGGTTGGGTACTTCTTGCCGGCTTGGTACTGAGCGGGCAAGTATAAGACGCCTTGGAGTTTGTCGCCTTTAGGGCCGACGTACTCAACGAGCTTTGAACCCTTTGTCCATAAGAACTCTTTCTGTTGAGGGTCGGCGTCCGTTATCTTCTTGCCATCTTTAAGATCTGAGCCGGCGCGGTAGTAATCGGCCGCTTCCTGTGTGGTCTCGCGGCTATAGAGAAACACATCGCTGCTTTTGGCTTTCAAGAGATTGGCGTAGGAAGCATCGTCCCAGCGCAGCATCTCAACGCCCGGAGCATCTGGACGAATGCGGGCGATGCCGCCTTTCTTGGTCCACTCGCCGTAGGCGCGAATGTAGATTGGCTTGGATAGATCGAAACCTTTCTCTTCGGGATCGAGCCGCCAAATTGTTTCGTAGCGAATCTTGTCCTTCTTGCCATTGGCGGTTAGATTGACCGCTGCTCCGCCGTCGGCCGGAATCTTCCAGATATCCCAGTTGTCGGAGAGTAAAACGAAGCGGCTGTCTTTCGACCAGCCGATGGGGCGCGTGGGTGGTTTCACGACGTTGTGATCGTCTTCGGTGTTGATGAAGACGGCCGGTACATCTTTGGTGAGGTTGTGGGTTTCGCCCGTGGCCAGGTTCGAGCTTAAGAACGCTCCATCTGTATAGTGCAGCAAGTGAGTGCCGTCGGGCGAAGCGCCAAAAACGAACCGAGCCTTGGTGAGCAGCAACTTGCGTTCGCCGGTGCGTGGGTCTACGCGATAGACGTCTTCAAATCGTTTGCCATCGAGATTCGCTTCGAGTTCGTACTCGCGCACATCCGTCCCTATGCCGAACTTTCCTTCCGGCGCGATTGACATTTCGCGCACGCTTTCATCGGAGAGGCGTAAAAACTTTTTGCCCTCAGGTTGCCAGGTACACAGATAGGTGAAGGCTTTGTCACGGTTCTCTTGAACTTGCTGCATGGACTGCAGGCGAGGCTCTTTCCAATTCCAGATGACGAGGTCGGGCCGGTCTTCGGTATCTTCGCCTGGCTTCTTGCCTTCTGTTTCCTTGGGCTTCAATTCGTGAATGCCGAAGGTGACTTCGGAGAGATCAGACATCCATATGGGACGGCGGTCGGGGCTGATTGCCATCTTGCTGGGGAATGAGGAATCTTTGACTGGATCGAAGTGGAACTTTTCGGGCGCGCTGCTGGCGGTGAAATTCTTGAAAGCGAGCAGGGAATACAATTTGTCCTCAAAATGTTTGTCATCGGTTCCGCGCAGAACGGCTAAGCCATCGCCTTTTTCGGTCCAGTTCAACTGTTTATAAGTAGCTTTGCCGGAATCGAGGACCATGACGGTGCCGTTCGTCATATTTCTGAGTTGAACGCCATTACCGACTTTATCTTGCGCATCGACGGCCCAGGCTAGCCAGTCGCCAGTCTTGTTGAAGGCGAAATCGGAGACATTGCCGAGGCTCAACTGGGAGCTGTTTGTCAGATCGAGTACGAGCAGGTCAGAGCCGGTGGGCTTATCGTCTGCTTTGGCGGCGGCTGGATCGGCATTGGCGGGAGCGAGAGGCCCAGCCGGTGTTGGGGCGTAACGGTGCAAGGCGATGGCGGACGATTTTTCGCCGGAGAAGCTGAACTGTTTGACACGCTCGAATTCGGTCTTGGTTTGGGTGGCTAACTCCAGCACGATGACTTTGTCTTCAGCGGGTTTGTGCGTCTTGCGCAGCGCGGCCAATTCTTTTTGGCCGGGATGCACGGAGAAAGCGAGCCATTTGGAATCGTCTGAAAAGGCCATGTCGCGCGGGCGTCCGCCGGGCATTTCCGGCGCCTCGCCGCCGCGCAAGTAAGGATTGATGCGCACGATTTGGCCAATGGTGAAGCGTTGTTCCTTGCCGTCTGATATGTGGGTGACGACGAGTTCGGAATTCCCATCGTTCGGCGTGAGCTTGTAGGCGAACCATTCACCGTTGTTGGAAACGATGGGAGTTTGGATGCGTTTCCAAGCCAAGGCATCGGTCAACTTGATAGGACGTTCCGTTGCGGCGAACAGAACGTGGTTG
>Ga0302320_10024715_pt1 | contig 11707 bp, 7 predicted proteins | sample Bog_T0_3_FD_202130 | JGI IMG/M metagenome (GOLD analysis project Ga0302320, IMG submission 202130) | Peat permafrost microbial communities from Stordalen Mire near Abisko, Sweden - Bog_T0_3 | ecosystem: Environmental > Terrestrial > Soil > Wetlands > Peat | place: Sweden: Abisko, Stordalen Mire... | reverse complement strand
CAAGCATAATAATGAATTCCGGTTTAAAATTATATTTGCCTTTATAAGTACCAAGCGAATATCTCGCCCAATAAGGCAAAGAAGTAAAAGCCAGCAGGCACATGATAAACATTAATATTCCCAGTCCCAGAAAAAAAGCTTTAATGAACTGAAATATTTTTGAAATCATCATTTTATTATAACAACCTGTTTTTAATCATATATTCAGCTATTTGAACCGCATTCAGAGCAGCGCCCTTTCTGATCTGATCACCCACGCACCAGAATGTAATTCCCTTGGAATCAGAAATATCCTTTCTTAACCGGCCTACATGCACAGGATCTTTACCGGCAACAAATAAGGGCATGGGATACTTAAAATTTCTTGGATCATCTTCCATAACTATGCCTTCAGCCTTCATCATGGCTTCGCGTACCTGATCAACGGAAAGTTCTTTTTCTGTTTCAACCCAAATGACTTCAGAGTGCGCGCGAAATACCGGTACCCGAATGGTAGTAGCGCTTACGTTCATATCACCGTGCATGATCTTACGGGTTTCATTGTGCATCTTCATTTCCTCTTTCGTGTAATCATTATCTAAAAAGACATCAATATGAGGAATGACATTAAATGCCAACTGATATTTGAATTTTTCAACTGTTACCGGTTTCCCTTCCAACACCTGGCTCACCTGTGTCTGAAGCTCCTGCATCGCAGCAGCACCGGCTCCACTGGCAGCCTGATAAGTGGCAGCATGTACCTTTATGATCCTTGAAAGATCCTGTATGGGTTTCAGGGCAACAACCATGATGATTGTAGAACAATTTGGATTTGCAATAATATGACGTGGTCTGTTCCTGCAATCATCTGGATTCACCTCCGGTACAACAAGAGGTACATCGTTATCCATGCGGAAAGCACTGGAATTATCTATCATCACAGTTCCATGCTTTGTAATTGTAGTTGCAAATTCTTTTGAAGTACTCGCTCCGGCTGAGACTAAAGCTATATCTATCCCCTTAAAATCATCATTCTGCTTTAATTCCTTCACCGTGATCGTCTTTCCACGAAATTTATACGTGCTTCCTGCGCTTCTGGATGATCCGAATAACAACAATTCGTCAGCAGGGAAATTTCGCTCTTCCAGCACTTTCAGAAATTCCTGACCTACTGCTCCGCTAACACCTACAATAGCAATTTTCATTTTAGTGAAACTTTAATTGATTATTTTTTTTACTGCTTGTAAAGTTACAAAAATATTAAATAATAAAAATTACTTTACCTTTGGTATCTGTTTTATTAAACTGGTTAAACATGAAAAAAGTTATCTTTCTTTTAGTCGTTATTTCTTTAATTGTATTTTCCTGTTCAAGAACTCATTTTATCGAATTACGAAAAGTAATCCCTCTGAACGGAGAATGGAACTTTAAAGTAGATTCGTTAAACATTGGAGAAAAAGAAGATTGGCAGAATAAGCCATTCCTGAGTACTTCATCGAAAACTGTCATCGTCCCTCATACCTGGAATGTAGAAAATGGACTTGAAAGATATTGGGGAAAAGCATGGTATTCAAAAATAATTAATATACCGACTGAATATAAAGGGAAGATCACGCGAATTCAATTTGATGCGGTATATCATGATGCCATCATCTGGATTAATGGTCAAAAAGCCGGAGAACATAAAGGTTCTGGGTATACGCGTTTTTATATTGATGCAACAAAATATATGTGGGCGGGAAAAGCAAACAGGGTGACAGTTGAAGTAGATAATTCGTCCACCAGGAGTAACATCCCATTTAAAAAATCATATGACTGGGCTAATGATGGTGGTATTATTCGTAATGTAAGTCTTATTGTGACAGAGAAACAAGCTATAGAAAATGTATTGATATCCACTGTTCCTGATCTTCAAACCGGAACATCAGGACTCGTAAAAATGAATATCATCTTCTTGAAAAATGAAGAGATTGATTTGTCAAAAGTTGAGATACAGGCTGAAATAAAAGAAGAAAATCAAAAAACAGCCCAAACAATCTGGAAAGGGAAGATTACCGGAATCATCAATGGATCTTTGCTTTCATGTGAATTAAAAATGGACAACATTAAATTATGGCATTTCGATTATCCAAATTTATATACAGCCGCATTTCAGTTAATTTATAAAAATGAGGTAAAGGACAATTATACCACAACTTTTGGATTCAGAACAATATCTTATACCAAAGAGAAATTTCTTTTTAATGGAGAACCCATACGCATCATGGGCGTTGAATGGATGCCAGGCTCATCACTTGAACATGGAATGGCTGAGACTAATGCTGATTTAGAAAAAAATCTAAAGTTGCTAAAAAATGTAAATTGTATCTATACCAGGTTTCACTGGCAGCAATCGCAGTATGTGTTAGACTGGGCAGACAGGCATGGGTTACTCATTCAGGAAGAAATACCTTACTGGGGAGGTGAAACAATGATCAATGACACTTTACTTGCTCTTGGAAAACAACAATTGGATGAGATGATCTCCGATCATTTTAACCACCCTTCAGTTATTACCTGGGGAATAGGAAATGAACTGGATAGTCACAATCCTGTAAATATCGAATCTTTAAAAAAATTATTCAGTTATGCAAAGGAACGTGATTCATCAAGACTTGTAAACTATGTCAGCAACAGGCTTAACTATAGTTTAAAAAAGAATAAGGGGGTTTTACCGGATGCCACGGCCAATGCTGATGTGATGATGTTTAATGAATATTACAGCACCTGGTATGGAAAAACTGTGGATGCTGTTCCTGCAGCTTTGGAGCAGATACATGAAGAATACCCGGATAAACCTTTAGTCATATCAGAGTGGGGATTATGCGAACCTGTTCATAAAGGGGGTGATATTCGCAGATGCCATGAGATGAAGCAACAGATTGCAATTTACAGCTCCAAACCTTATGTCGCCGGCGCCATTTATTTTTGTCTGAATGACTATCGCACACATATGGGTGAAGATTTCACCTATTCATATCCCCAGAGAGTGCATGGAGTGGTTGATATTCATTTGAAGCCTAAACCGTCATATGATACATTAAAAATGATAAGTTCGCCTCTTTTTATATCAAAGATAGAGAAAGATAATAAAAAAATAATAATAACAATTGAAGCCAGTACAGGCATTCCGAGTTATACGATCAGAAATTATAAAGTTAGTATTGGAAAAAATGAACAGGTATTAACTGAATTAAAACCCGGTGAATCCAAATCTTTAGAATTCTTCACCGAAGACAATAATGCAACAGTTACAGTAACAAGACCAACAGGATTTGAAGTTTTAACTAAAGAGATAAAATAGCAGTGTTTGTCTTGACTGTCCGTTTGATGCGTTAGGTTTGCAGTCTAGTTTGATTTCCATTTGGTTTATTTTTTCGGATAGCTTCTAATTTCTCTTCAATGAGTTTAATAACATGATCTAACTTCTCAATATATTCCTTTTTTTTGCCAAATTTCTTTTTGGTATGCAGAACGTTACGATGAAGAATATTTAAATGTTCAACTTCAATTGCCTGATGCACTTTATTTTTCATAGCTTCTACCAATTCATTAAAAAACTGAACCTTTGCCTGTGATTTCTTTTTTGTTTTCATGAATGTGTAAAGAAAAAACAAACCTACAAGTATAAAAAAGAAGCTAACAACTATAATTTCAACCATTCAATTTATTCTTCATTTTCCTGATTTTGAACATCAAACAAAAGCAAATTTATATTATTCTTAGTTAAAAACAAAATTTTTTTATACCAATCCTGATTTAAAAATCATACATACATTTTAATAGATGATAAAAAAAATATATATTTGACAAATGCTCTGGCGTACATGAAAACTTTAATTTTAATCCTCAGTATAGTTTTGGTAACTGTCTTCAACTGTTTTTCGCAGACTGATACCACTATTAACTTTGTAGATTATGATTCAGATGGAAATATTGATACTACCGATTGCTATTTTGCGAATAATCCAATTGTATTCTGGGCAGTTGATTCTATTTATACTATAAATTTTAATGTTCAGGTAAGTCATATTAAATTATCTTCCTTTTATAGCAAGATTAGTATTCTGGCGTATACGATAAGAACAATTTCTGGAATTGATTCTAGTGTCAGATTGGACTCAACCTTCTATTATTCATCCATACCGGATAGTAATGTTATTAGTTTAAATTTATTTCTGAATCCCTCGGATAGTTCATGGGATGACATGGTCATCATTAGCGGAACCACATCTCCCACTCAGATTAGTCCAATCAATTCACTCCGGAACACAACTTTTAACTCAGCTATTTCAGTTTATCCAAACCCCGCAACAGATCTGATTTTTATAGATCGCGGAATTTATTTTGAGGGAACTAAAATATGTATCACGAACAGTTTAAGTCAAACAGTGTATGAATCGTATATTCATTCACAAACAACCGCCATAGACCTTAAAAATTACATTAGTAGTGGTATCTGCTTTATTACTCTTACAAATGAAAACAACTCTTTTACAGAAACAAAAAAGATTGTTCTTAAATAGTGTTTGTCCATAATGTCCGTTTTCTGCGTTACGCTTGCCAGATAAATGCTCATTTACGAAAAGCAAACTCCGCTTTATCTGTCTTCGCAAGACATAAACGAAATATTACTTGATCCAAACACTTATTTTATTGACAGACTCTATTTAAAGGCTGACTAAAATCAGTATTTGTCTGATCCAGTCACTATTTAACTACAAGTTTTAAATTCTGATCTCCTGTACTGGTTTTGATTTGTAATATATATACTCCCGGATTATAAGTTGAAACATCAATTTTATTTCCATTGTCAGATAAAGCAGATCCGGTAATAATCTCTGTAACATTGCCCAGCATATCAAATACAATAATCTGTTGCACTAACGGGATATCAATATTTACTTGATCGGTGGCAGGATTAGGATATACGGCATTTTCTTCAACAGAGGGAGCAATGATAGTCGGCAACATTCCTTCGGTAATCTGGAAATCGTCGAAAGCAACACCTTCAGAAGTATCAGAAGCGGCAAAATACACCCTGAACTGAACCTTTGGCAAGCCGGCCAGTGTACTTAAACTATGATATACCTGCACCCATTCTGTTGAATAACCAATCCATCCCTGAACAGAATACGATAGAGGAGAATTATACCAGGTGGGATCACCAGATTGTCCGAGAATAGCCCATGATTCACCATTTACAGAATATTGCAGATTCATGCCTCCATCACCTGCTTCATAAAATATTTCCATGTATACATAAGGATTGGTGGCAGAGGAAAAATCAAAACATGGACTTAACACATAAGAAGCTTCATTTGTGAAATTGGTTCCGGTTAAACTGGTTGTCCATGCCTTATTCCCCGGAGTAGCAGAATTGATAACGGATTTTGCCGGTATCCCAAGCTGCCATGAATCAGTAGGATTGGCCGAAGTATCCCATTGACTTACCCAACCTCCGTTACCCGATTTAAAAGTTTGCAAATAAGGAATGGTGTCAACAGAAATCAAATTGGTAATGGTCTTTTTTAACGTATCATTATTTCTGTTTCCATCATTGGTAATTTCCGTATAAGCTGTTATATTATAAGTAGTACCTGCAACAGACAAGTCCGCTTTTGTTGAAAAATTATACAGAAGGATACTTTCAGATTTTATAGTCTGATTTACCTCTTCAATAACAGGTGCGAGATTGTTAATCTTATAGGCAACATTAAAATTGCTGAGGGCGTTTTTTCCATAATTCATAATTTGAACAGCTACTGTTTCTGAATTTAATCCACAGGTTGAAACCGGTTCTGAAATACTCACTATTCCTCCATCAATATTTATAATCTGAGTACCTGTAATAGTAATAACAAAACTTGTTGCAACGCTGTATGAATTCGCCGCAACAATAATATAGTATGTCGTATCAATATCGAATATCAGATTGATTAATTTGGGATTACCCAGTATCTCTTCATCTTTTGCATAACAGGTTGCACCTCCGGAAGGACAACCTTTGGTAACATATAAAGCGACACCAGCGCCGGTATTGCTTGTTGTTAAATCCACATTCTGATTCACAAGTGGCTTATATTTAAAAACATATTCATCGCCCCCATAATCAGGATCTCCGCATACATTGGCAGGAATATTATTACTCGATGATGTGGTTAACGTTGTTGAAGTATATGGCAGCGAACCAACAGAATCTGCACTGGCGCAACTGGAACCTTTCTGGCTATAGATACTGCTACCTAAGACAGTGCATGCAACTAACAGAAATACAATTTTTTTCATAAGAATAATATTTAGTTTTTTATTAAAAAGCCTTATGGAGCTCGCATATAACATTTTAATTTTAATTGTATATGCTCGGTTCATAATTTATTGTTTTTTTACAATATGATACAACTGAAATGAAATAAACACTAAACTTTAAAGATACTATTTTTTTTCAAATCATATCAGGAAATATATTATTTAACAATAATATATTGATATATAATTAATTTGTCTTAATTTTATACTTTATGATTTTGTCCCCGGTACACAGGATTCGAGATTTCCAAAATAACAATATAGGACAGCCGATATGTATATAACAAAAAAAATAACCAGATATTTACTTCTTATATCGGGTATTTGCCTATTGTCTTTTTCATGTATCAGGGAATTTCATAAGCCGTCATGGAACGTAGATCTTCTGGCTCCTTTGTTAAATTCTTCTGTTACAATAAAAGATATTTTAAAAGATACCTCCGTTGTAAAAACAGATAATACCAATTTAATCATGCTGATTTATCATGCTAATCTGGCAGGTATCAGTCTTGATACACTTCTTACTTTGCCTGATACATCCAATACGGCAAGCATCAAACTAAACAGCATCACTATTAATCCCATTTCATCCAATTACAGAATTTCACTTGGCAATTTAGCTAATGAAGATACGAATATCATGACTTATATTAATCTGACCAAGAAAATCCCTTTCCCATTTCCAGCATACGGTCCGATAAAAACAAGTAATATAGCCATCAATCTTGGGCAGTATTTTACCAGGATGTCAATCATGAATGGGACAGTCAGCATTAGTATTAACGACAGCTTTCCGGTCAATTTTACAAATATCATTTTTACCTTGAGAAATGCGACTCCCGATAGTGCTTTGGTTTTCAGTGATACAATTCCATTGGTTAAGGCTTTTACTACCTTAAACAGTATAAAACAAATGAGTCATGTTTCAATCAATAGTAATCTGGTCGCCAATTATATTTTTTCCGAATCAGGGAATCCTACCCCGATGAAGGCCGATTCAAGCTGGCATATTGTTTCTACCTTTTCTATCTCAAATATAAATATAGATTCAGCTGTTGCCATATTCCCTGCGCAGAATGTAATATCCTATGCAAACGAAAATGCCTATAACCTGCAAGGTTTTCAGTTTACAAAAGTTCTGTTCAAATCCGGACAAATCATAGTAAATGTCTACAACACTTTACCTTCGGCACTATCTCTGTATTATGTTATTCCCAATGCAACAAGCAGTACAAACAGTACAGATACCCTGAAAATTATTCAAACCATACCGGCAGCATCCCATATCACGCAAACACAAAATATGGCAGGATGGGTTATGGATTTGCGGGGAATAGGACCTATCGATCGTAAACTACATATCAATCCCGGTAAAGCCGATACCGTCAATACCTTCTACAGTATTGTTACAGCCGGTATCGCGCAAACAAATACTTTAATTTCCTTATCGCTTCATGATAGCATATATATCAAAGGTCAGTTTGTAAACATGCTTCCGGAATACGCTGAAGGATTTCTGGGTAATGATTCGCTGAGCCTTAATTCCTCTTTTAATTATACCAATATTCTTAAGAATTTAAAGTTTGATCAGTTTAGCCTTCAATCGGTCAATCTCTTTTTGGATATATACAATTCCATAGGTGCCAATGCTTCCATACGGATCAACAAAATTACAGCCATCAATTCGACAAGCAATATATCGGTTAATCTCACAGGCTCACTTATTGGTTCCCTCATCCCGGTGAACAAACCAAACAAACCGGCTACAGACAGTGTAACACCGGCATTTACTGAAATAGCAATAAATTCGGTTAATTCGAATCCTGAAAAACTAATTGATATCATACCTGATAAATTTAACTGCTCTGTTCAGGCGTTTATTAATCCGGGCAAAAAAACCCCGGTTCCGGATGCAGGAACCGACTTCATTTATTATGGAAGCACCATCAGTGTCAAATTGGGAATTGAAATACCTCTGTCACTCATTGCAAAAAACCTCCGGTTGTCCGATACTGCTGTTTTCAGTCTGGGAAGTACAAACCTGACTGCCATCACCGGTGGATCCCTAAAAGTGAATATAGGTAATAATTTCCCGTTGGAAGCGTTCGTTCAGATATACTTAACTGACGCGAACAACAACCTAATTGACAGTTTATTTGTAACTCCGGGTCAGGTATTGGCGGCAACAAGTAACCCTGTTACCAACAGAACGACCGCTTCAAAACAAACCATTTTATCAGTTCCCATGACAGGCAACAGATTAGCAAACTTAACAAAAACCAAAAAAATAATTATTTATGCCCGGTTTTATACTGTTTCTGCAAATGCTACAAATCAGTTTGTAAAAATTTATGACGATTATACAATAGTTGTAAAATTAATTGGCGATTTCATATACAAAGTAGATTAGAAAAATGCTCGTGTCAAGAAAAAAAATTATATTATTATTCGTGTGTTTGTGTGCAACAATACCTGTTTTTTCTCAGTATTTCGACTACAATCAATATTCGTCTTTGCTTCAGAATGATCCTAAAAGATCCTATCAGATTGGAGGAAATACGAATGGTTTCATCGCATCTGATGCATTGAATCAAAACTTTGCCTTGAGTCTTGTTACCAGCGGAAATCTGAGTAATCAGACAATAGCTTCAAGCAGATTACAGGAAAATAATTATCTGAGCGGTGATTTCAACAGCTGTTTCTTTGCCAATATAATGGATAACAATACAGGTTTTCGTATAGCAGCGTCCACCCGATCATTTATTGATGCGGGTTTTAGCAAAGATGCTTACGATCTTTTATTTTATGGGAATAATATGTTCGAGGGTCAGACTGCTGATCTGTCGAATTTGCAGCTTCATATAATCAGTTATTGGAAACTTCAACTTGGTTTGATCAAAAGAGTTGAATTACCGGGAGGTTGTTTTACAGGCTTTTTGGGATTATCGTTGATTGACGGGATGAATAATACAAATATCAATTTCCCGCTATTGACAGTAACAACAGGAATGGGTGGCGAATATATTGATATTAATAGTAAATTCACTTACAAAGGTTCGGATAGCACTCAATCAAAAATATCTGATTTGAATGGAATTGGCGCTGCAGCCGATATTTTCCTAGCCTATGAAGGCAAAGCCCCCGGAATCACCATAACATTTACAGCTTCCGATATTGGTTTTATACATTGGAGAAAGCATTATATTGAAGCGAATATGGATACATCATACCAATTTGATGGTCTGAACATAAATATATTAAATCCGGGTCAGGTTCAGAGTCCCGGACTAAGTCAGGATACCCTGAAAAAGATATTATATGCTCATTCACATCAAACCACTGCCACAGTTTTACTGCCCGGGATCATCAGTTTTAATATATCGAAAAGGATTTCAAAATTGTTTGAAGTAGGATTGGGAAGTGATTATATTATTCAAACCCATGCCAAAATACCCATGACATACGTGAATCTGAAATATCATATACTCAAGGTTCTTACATTAACCGGAAATGTCGGTTATGGATATTACAACAACGCGAATGTAGGATTGGGAGTGAATATGAATCTTTTCAAATATTTATATCTCAGGGTCGGAAGCAACAATTTATTCGGATTCCTGTACGCAAATAACAGCTTTTCACAGCAATATTATGCTGGTGCTTATATGAAATTCTAACAGGGTGAGAACTGCCTTTTATTTTTCTTCTATGATAATCAGATCCCAGGCTTTAAGAGTTAATAACTGGTTACCGATTACGGGTTTATTCTCTATGAGGTTTAAACCCTCAGGATAAGGATAATTGAATGTCTGCCCAATTCCCGAATAATTGAAATAATAATGGATTTTTTTATTATACTGATTTATTCCCTGCTTTGTGATTATTGGAAAATGCAGCAATTGATCTGAGGTGAGCATACCGGTTTTTTTCAAAACATCCTTATAAACAGCCTCCAGTAAGTTCAGGGTAGGATACCCCCCGATATAAGTTACAGTTCCTTTACCAAAATTATTTTGCGTGATGGCCGCATATTTACCCCAGTAAGGATGGTCATAATATGCCAGAACACTGCATTTTTCAGGTATCAGAAATTCCATGAACTCACTTACTTTATTATCTTCCGTTGCAACCGTCAGCTGTGAATTTTTCAATGACACGGGGTTTTTTAATCCTGAATATTCCTGGTAGGAAAAGCCGCATGCATCCCGCAATATTCCCGGTAACCGGCTCGTCCTGATTGAGAAATGATCATCCCTTGCACCCGCGAGAAATGACATAATCACATTTCCCCCGTTTTTTATATAATCGTTAATTTTATTCAACAATTGGTCACTCGCCAGGTAAAGGACAGGAATGATGATAATTTTATAATTATTCCAGTTGTTATTGTCCGGTGTGATTATATCCATTTCAACATTCTGACGGTACATGGCATTGTAAAAATGAACAAGAGCATGGGAATAAGTGTATTTTTTGCTGAATTCAAGTACATCACAGGCATTTTGAGCATCAATACTGTATAGTACTGCTACATTGTTTTTCTTTTTCAAATTCAGAAGGTGGTCGCCTATTGACCTTGATTCAGATGCTGTTTTCTGGATCTCATAAAAAATCCTGTCCGGTTCAAAGTCATGACCGATGACACCTTTAACATAGTTCTCACCTCCATTATGAATGGACTGCCAGGGCCAGTATTGAACCATATTGGCTCCGCAGGCAAGAGTGCTGTAAAAACACAATCGTATCTGTCCGTCATAGGCAGGCGTGCAGCCTGAAGGACTAAAGGAGCCTGTGGATTGTGTTGAAGATTCAAGGCAAAGAAAATTATTGCCTTTCATGGAGCGGCCTTCATCACAGCAATAGGAAATGATTCGTCCGTCAAGGTCGTCCTGCATCGGATGATAAATATCAATCCCCACAATATCCACGAACCTGGAAGCTTCAAAATGGTCTACTTCCGGTTGGGGGCCTGTACTGAAAACATCCGTCCAGTAAAAATCGAAATTTTGAGTGATAAATTGTCCTGGTCGCTTGTATTCATTCACTATATTATATTCCCACTTTAACAAATCAGTTGCCAGAGACCTCTGAAACCGCTTCCATTCCCACACAAGTCCTTTATTGGCTTCTTCATTCGAAATATGAAGATCATCCCAGTTGGAGATCTTCTGGCTCCAGTATGCCATATTCAAAGCCACGTTGAATGAATCAACCGTATGGTATTTTGTTTTTAAAAATTCAATGAACAATCTTTTTGCCCTGTCACTCGCTGTTTGATAACTTTTGGTTTCATTATCAATCTGATATCCTATAACAGCAGGATGGTCCTTACAATGAGAAATAATCTGGCGGATAATCCTCTCACCATATTGCCTGTAGG
>Ga0302320_10024713_pt1 | contig 11707 bp, 11 predicted proteins | sample Bog_T0_3_FD_202130 | JGI IMG/M metagenome (GOLD analysis project Ga0302320, IMG submission 202130) | Peat permafrost microbial communities from Stordalen Mire near Abisko, Sweden - Bog_T0_3 | ecosystem: Environmental > Terrestrial > Soil > Wetlands > Peat | place: Sweden: Abisko, Stordalen Mire... | reverse complement strand
GCTGGGTCCTGGCCTCGGAAGATCGGAATCTGGTCGATTTGGCCCTTTCGCCGAGCTGACAGAAAACGACCGCCACTTAGCGTATCGCAGGCGTCCACGGTGTCGACTTCAAATGATCTCAATTGCCCTTTCGCGACCTTCCCTGACCGACGCCGAGCCTCGGGTTTCGACCACTACGAACATCAAACCCGCCGCGCGCGCCAGAATGGTTCTTGGCTACTCACCCGGAAATTTCGAGGATATGCGCCTGCGCGCATGGAAAGCCGCGAGATAGGCGGCCCGCCCGGCTTCATCGAAGCACGATTCCATCGCGCCGCAGTTCGTGCATGAGCGGCGATCGACTTTCCCGGACGCTCACGGGAAAGGCCATCGCATTGACGATGGCGCCATGCTCGTAGAACACATCGGTCTCGATCTCGCCGAGTTTTCCGCCCTCGTTCCAGAAGCCGCGGCTCTGTTTGAGAAATACGGCGATATCGTAATCGGAATCGCCACCCGCGTCACCGCACGCCCGCGAGCCGAACAGGATCACGCTGTCGAGCCGTTCGCCATAATGCTCCGCAAGCGCCGCGCGAAAGCGGATCAACACGGGATCGTCTGTGTTCAAGTCGCGCATCCGCAATGCCGTCCCCAGGCCGCACTATAGCACGGGCGGCCATATCCACGCCGAGAACGTTGGCGAAATCTGCGGATCGGGAATTTCAGCGCGTCGGCGGCTACGCCGCCGCGTCCACGGGCGGAGCCAAGGCGCCGGTCATCATCGCCACCGCGTCCGACATCGTCACCTTCTTCGGGTCGACCACGGTGAGACGTCGCCCGAGGCGGTGGATGTGGATGCGGTCGGCGACCTCGAACACATGCGGCATGTTGTGGGAGATGAGGATGATCGGCAGCCCCCGCTTCTTCACGTCCAAAATCAACTCCAGCACGCGGCGCGATTCCTTCACGCCCAACGCCGCCGTCGGCTCGTCCATGATGATGACGCGCCGGGCGAACGCGGCCGCGCGCGCCACCGCCACGCCCTGGCGCTGGCCGCCCGACAGGGTTTCGACCGGCTGGTTGATGTTCTGGATCGTCATCAACCCGAGTTCGTTGAGCTTTTCGCGCGCGAACTTCTGCATCGCCCCACGGTCGAGATAGCGGAATACGCTGCCCAGCGGCCCCTTGGAGCGGATTTCTCTGCCTAAAAACATGTTGTCGGCGATGGACAGCGCCGGCGACAAAGCGAGGTTCTGATAGACGGTTTCGATCCCCGCCGCGCGGGCTTCGATCGGCGAGCGGAAGTTGACGACCTCGCCGCCGAGCCGAATTTCGCCGGCGTCGGGGATGATGGCGCCGCAGATCGCCTTGATGAGCGTCGATTTGCCGGCGCCGTTGTCGCCGCTGACCGCGAGAATCTCGCCGGGGTAGAGGTCGAAGTCGGTGTTGTCGAGCGCGACGACGCGCCCGAACTTCTTGACCAACTGGCGGCAGGTGAGAATGGGCTGCACGCTCATTTCGAAACCCTCCGGATCCATTGGTCGAGCGCCACGGCGACGATGATGAGCACGCCGATCGCGAATTCCTGCCAGAGCACGTCGAGACCGGCCAGCGACACGGCCGAGCGGAACACGCCGACGATCAGCGCCCCGACCAGGGTGCCGACGATCGAACCGCGCCCGCCGAACAGCGAGGTGCCGCCGATCACCACCGCAGTGATGCTGTCGAGGTTGGCGTTCTCGCCCGCCGTCGGGCTGATCGCGCCGACGCGGCCGATCAGCGCCCAGCCCGCGACCGCGGCGACGAGACCGGCGAGCACATAGACGCTGAGCAGGATCTTGTCGGTGTCGATGCCGGCCAGCCGCGCCGCTTCGGGGTCGTCGCCGGTCGCGTAGACGTGGCGTCCGTAGGCGGTGCGGTTGAGCACGTACCAGACGACGGCGGCGACCGCGAGCATCAGGAAGAAGCCCCAAATGATACGGGCCTGGCCAATCTCGAGTTGATTGCCCATGGTTTGCAGGAAGTAAGCCTTCTCCTCGATGTCCTGCATGCCAATGGTTTCGCTGCGCGAATAGAAAGTGTTGAGCGCGCCGACGATGCTGAGCGTGCCTAGCGTGACGATGAACGGCGGCATCTCGAGCCGGACCACCCCGAAACCGGAGATCCCGCTGAAAATGAAGTAAAGCGCGCCGACGGCCCCGCCGATCAGCAAAGCGGCGAGATCCGGCGCCGAGATGAACGGCGCAAAAGGAAGCACAAAGTGGAGCGCGACCGTGACGATGGCGGCGATCAGCAGCGCGGCGAAATTGAACTTGGTGACCAGTGAGCCGTTGAGCCATCCCACGATGACGCCCGTCGCCAGGCCGATCGGAAACGCCAGAGTCGTCGGCAGTCCGTCGTAAACCGCCAAGCGTCCCATCACCACCGAGGAAATGACCATGGTCACGCCGATCGACAGATCGATGCCGGCGGTAAGGATGACGAGCGTCTGTCCGATGCCGAGAATGCCGGTGATCGTCACCTGGGTCAGGATGGTGGAAAAATTGCTCGCCGCGGTGAAACGCAAGGGATTGACGGCGACGCCGAGCAACAAGCCCAACAGCAGCACAACGAACGGCACCGTTGTCGGATAGGCGTGCAGAAAACGCTGGACGCGCTGGAGAAGCGCGAGTTGCTGCTCCTCGAACGAAGCGACCGTTGCGGCTGCGCTGTTCAGTACTTTCTCGAATTCTTGCGGCTTGGGCCGCCCTTCCGGCGTGGCCTGGCTCATGTTTCCCCCGCTGGTTTCATCAACTCGCGTCGCGCTCTTGCGAGATCGGCGCCCGCAGGCGCCGACCTTTGCTGTTTCAGGAAATTAAACGCTCAACGCGGGGGCGAATCAACCCCAGCAGAGCTTCAGGCCCTCGTCGACGCTGATCGAGGGCACGCCGGCGACCGGATGGTCGGTAACCAGCTTCTCGCCGGTGTCGATGCTGACGGGCTTCTTGCCGGACTTGATGTACTCGGCGACGGCGGCGACGCCGTCAGCCGCCATCAGCAGCGGATATTGCTGCGAAGTCGCGCCGATGATGCCTTCCTTGACCCACTTGACGCCCTGGCAGCCGCCGTCGACCGCCACGACCAACACGCCCTTCTCCTTGCCGGCGGCCTTGAGCGCCGCATAGCCGCCGTAAGCGGCGGGCTCGTTGATCGCGTAGACGATGTCGATCTTGTCCGCCTTCTGCAGGATGTTCTCCATCGCCTTGCGTCCGCCTTCGGTCGAACCGGAGGTCACGTCGGAGCCGGCGATCTGCGGGCTGTCGCTGGCGGCGAAGTGCTTGGGATCCTTGATGGGGATGCCGAAGCCGCCGAGGAAACCGTTGTGGCGGAGATAGTCGACCGTCGGTTCGTTGGCGGCAAGGTCGAGCGTGGCGATCTTGGCGCTGCCAGCCTTGTCGCCCAACGTGCCCTTGGCCCACTCGCCGATGAGTTGGCCGGCCTTGAGGTTGTCGGTCGCGAACAATGCGTCGGCGGCGTCGACGGGATCGAGCGGCGTGTCGAGGGTGATGACGATGATGCCGGCGGCGCGCGCCTTCTTCACCGTCGGGACGATTGCGGTCGAGTCAGAGGGCACCAGCAGGATGCCCTTGGCGCCTGCCGCGATGAGTTGCTCGATCGCCTTGACCTGACCGTCGTTGTCGCCGTCGGCCTTACCTGCGTAAGACTGCGGCGTCAGGCCAAGCTCTTTCGCCTTGGCCTCGAAGCCTTCCTTCATCTTTACGAAGAACGGGTTGGTGTTGGTCTTGGTCACCAGGCCGACGACTTCGCCAGCGGCGTGAGCCGGCGCCGCCAGCATGCCCATCGACAGAGCAAACGCCGCTGCGGTGGTGAAAAGACCGACTTTCTTCAACATGTAATCCTCCCGGTATGCCTGCACTGCGACGCCGCCCCGCGGCTGCGGGGACTCGGTTCCGACAGACTATTCGTAGCGAGCGGTTGACCCGTCGTCGTGAGGGTATACGGCCAGAGTTCGCGGACATAGTCAAGAATAATTCCAGCGAATTGAATTATTCTTGACTCCTGCGACGAAGGGTCGCAAACATGCTACCCGGGCGGAAACAACCTCAGCGAGGCGGACGATGGTCGAGCCGCGAAACCCTTCGCGCGCAAACCGAGACAGCGTGCGAGCCAGCCGAGAGCCGCTTGCGGAGCCGGCGACCGCGAACGCGTTCGCCAGCGGCGCCGATCAGGCGGGCGTGCGCATGTACAACGAGCGGCTGCTGCTCTCGCTGGTGCGCCGGTTCGGACCCTTGTCCAAGATCGAAGTGGCGAGAATGACCGGCCTTTCGGTGCAGTCGTCCTCAGCAATCATGAATCGCCTGCAGGCCGACGGTTTGCTGCGTCGGGAAGCGCCGTTGCGCGGTCGCGTCGGCCAGCCCACAGTCCCGGTTACGCTCGATCCCGAAGGCGCGTTCTCACTCGGACTCAAGATCGGCCGCCGCAGTTGCGATCTCGTGCTGATCGACTTTTGCGGCGTCATCCGCCGGCGCGCCAAATCCACGTTTCACTATCCCACGCCCGACCACGTGCTCGATTTCGTCAAGCGGGCGCTGCCCGAAGTGACCGGCGGACTCAACGGCGCGCAGAGCCGGCGGATCGCCGGGCTCGGCATCGCCTCGCCGTTCCAGCTCTGGAGCTGGTCGACGGAAATCGGCGCGCCTGCGGGAGCTATGGACGAGTGGCGAAATATTTCCATCGCCGACGAAGTGGGTCGGCTCTACCCCTATCCGGTGACCCTGTGCAACGACGCCACCGCGGCCTGCGCGGCCGAATTCTTCTTCGGCGAAGCCTGGCGCGAGCGCGACTTCCTGTATTTCTTCATCGGCACGTTCCTCGGCGGCGGCCTGGTGCTCGACGGCGCGCTCTACGAGGGCCGCACCGGCAACGCCGCCGCGCTCGGTTCGATGCCGATCGCGGCGCCCGACGGCTCCGGCGTTTCGCAATTGATGGCCTGGGCCTCGATCTGCAAGCTCGAGCAGCGCGTCGAAGCCGCGGGGCTCGATCCCCAGTCGATCTGGCGAGATCCTGCGGCCTGGGACGATTTCGGCGAAGTCACGCAGCGCTGGATCGACGATTCCGCGAGCGCCATCGCCCAAGCCATAGTGGCGGCGGCCTCGGTCGTCGACGTCGCCGCGGTCGTCATCGACGGCGCGATGCCCACTTGGGTGCGCGACCAAATTCAACATAGTGTCGCAGCTCGGCTGGAAACTCTGGACCGGCGCGGACTCTCGGACTTGAAAGTGCTCGAGGGCGGGATCGGCGCCGACGCTCGCGCGATAGGCGGCGCGGCTTTGCCGCTGATCAAAAACTTCGCGCGTGATCGCGAGGTCTTGCTCAAAGACATCGGCAGCGGGCAGACTTGACGCTGTTTTTCGGACACGGGGACTATAGAGGTATGACGGCCAGATACACCCAAGTCGATCCGTTCGATCTCGTCGTGTTCGGCGGGACGGGCGATCTCGCCTATCGCAAGCTCTATCCCTCGCTGTTCCACCGCGACCGGCGCGGCCAGTTCGCCGATCCCACCCGAATCATCGGCGTCGCCCGGCGCGCCTTGGACGCCGAGACATTCCGCGCCAGCGTTCGCGAGGCGCTGGCGAAATTCAATTCCGACGAGGCGTCGGCGGCCGACGTCGAACGTTTCCTGCAGCGCATTGATTATGTCTCCGTCGACGTGGGCGCCGACGCCGGCTGGGATCAGCTCGCGGCCAAGCTCGGCGACGACGAACGCGTGCGCGCCTATTATCTGGCGACCGGCCCCGATCTGTTCGGCCCGATTGCGCGCCGGCTCGGCGCGACGGGACTGGCGACGCCGCGCTCGCGGCTGATCGTCGAGAAACCGCTCGGCAAGGACGGCGCGAGCGCGGCGGCGATCAATGACGCGATCGGCTCGGTGTTCCTGGAGCAGAACATCTTCCGCATCGATCATTACCTGGGCAAGGAGTCGGTGCAGAACCTGATGGCGCTGCGTTTCGCCAACGCCCTGCTCGAACCGCTGTGGAACAGCGCCCATATCGACCATGTCCAGATCACGGTGTCGGAGACGCTCGGCGTCGGCGGACGCGGCGGCTATTACGACGAGTCGGGCGCGCTGCGCGACATGGTGCAGAACCACATGTTGCAGGTGCTCTGCTTGGTGGCAATGGAGCCGCCCACCTCGATGCAGGCCGACGCGCTGCGCGACGAAAAGCTCAAAGTGCTGAAGTCGCTCTCCCCCATTGACGATTCCAACGCCTCGCAACTGACGGTGCGCGGCCAGTATCGCTCCGGATTCGCCGAAGGCGCGCCCGCGCCCTCGTACCTGGAAGACATAGCCAAGGAATCGAGCTCGACGGAAACCTTCGTCGCGCTCAAGCTCGGCGTCGCCAATTGGCGCTGGGCGGGCGTGCCGTTCTACCTGCGCACGGGTAAGCGCCTGCCGCAGCACGTTTCGGAAATCGTCGTCGGCTTCCGCCGGGTGCCGCATGAGATTTTCGAGCACGGATCGGACGGCATTCCGCCCAACCGCCTCGTCATTCGCGTCCAGCCCGACGAGGGCATCAAACTCTGGCTGATGATCAAGGAGCCGGGGCCTGGCGGCATGCGCCTGCAGCATGTTCCGCTCGACATGAGCTTCGCCAAGACCTTCGCCACGCCCACCCCCGAGGCTTACGAGCGGCTGCTGCTCGACGCGTTGCGCGGCAACGCCGCGCTGTTCATGCGTCGCGACGAAGTCGAAGCTGCGTGGCGTTTCATCGATCCGATCCGCGACGCCTGGGCGCATTCGGGCGAGAGCCCGCGCCCCTACGCGCCGGGCTCCTGGGGCCCCGCCGCCTCCATTGCCTTGATTGAACGTGATGGCCGAACCTGGAACGAGGAACTCGAATGAGCAATCGCACTGTGGAGCGTTATGAATTCGCGGACGGCGCCGAGTTGGCGCCGGCCTTTGCCGACTGGACGGCGGATTTGCTGCGCAAGGCAATCGCCGCGCGCGGCGCCGCGCTGCTCGTCGTCTCCGGCGGCGAGACGCCGTTGCGGTATTTTCTGGCGCTCTCGAAGCGCCAACTCGACTGGTCGCGGGTGACCGTCACGCTGGCCGACGAGCGGCGCGTTCCCGACGATCATCCGCGCTCCAACGCGCGGCTGGTGCGCAATTCGCTGCTGCAGCGGGAAGCGGCGGCGGCCCATTTCGCGCCGCTCGCCGATTCGCGCCTCACGCCCGAGCAGGAGCTGGCTTCCGCGCGCACCCGCCTCGCCTCGCTGCCGCTGCCGGCCGATCTGGTGGTGCTGGGCATGGGCGAAGACGGGCATACTGCCTCGTGGTTTCCCGGCGCCGAGGGACTGACGGACGCCATGGACCCGGGCGCGCGCGCGCTGGTGGCGCCGATTTCGCCGCCCCGCGCGCCCGAGCCGCGGCTCACGCTGACCGGGCGCGTCATTCTACGCGCGCGTCGGCTGGCCTTGCAGATCGAGGGGCAGAAGAAACTGGCGACCCTCGCCCGGGCGCTCGAATATGGCCCGGTCGAGGAAATGCCGATCCGCGCCCCGCTGCGTCAGGCCGCCGAGCGCCTGACGCTGTTCGAAAGCGCGATGTCGTGAGGGAGCGGCGGCCTCCTCTAGCGTTTTCTAAAGAAAACGCGGAACCGCCGACTGTCCCACGCACGACGGCGGCCTGGAGGCCGCCACCCCTGAATCACGCCGCGCGCGACTTCGGCTGAATCGCCGCAGTGTAGTCGTCGATCAGCGCCGAGGTGAGCGCCCCGGGCGTGAACTTGTACGGCCCGATTTCGCCCACCGGCGTCACTTCGGCCGCGGTGCCGGTGATGAAGCACTCCGTGAAATCCGCCATTTCCTCCGGCAGGATGCGGCGCTCGACGACCTGCACGCCGCGCCTGCGCGCCAGTTCGATCACCGTCTGGCGGGTGATGCCGTCGAGGAAACAGTCGGCTATCGGGGTGTGGATGACGCCGTCCTTGACGAAGAAAACATTGGCGCCGGTGCATTCGGCAACCCGGCCTTCCCAGTCGAGCATCAGCGCATCCGCATAGCCGTCGCGTTCGGCGCGATGTTTGGAGATCGTGCAGATCATATAGAGGCCGGCCGCCTTGGCGCGCGCCGGCGCGGTCCTGGGGTCGGGCCGGCGATATTCGGCGATGTCGAGCCGGATGCCCTTCATGCGCTGCGCCGGGTCGAAGTAGCTCGGCCAATCCCAGACGGCGATGGCGAGATGGATCTTGTTGAGCTGCGCCGAGACGCCCATCATTTCCGAGCCGCGCCAGGCGAGCGGACGAATGTAGGCGTCGACCAGCCCGTTCTTGGCGAGCGTGGCCAATTTGGCTGCGTCGATTTCCTCGACGCTGTAAGGGACTTCGAAGTCGAGAACGCGCGCGGAGGCTTTGAGGCGTTCGGAATGCTCGCGCGACTTGAAGATTTTGCCGCCATAGGCGCGCTCGCCTTCAAAGACGGCGCTCGCGTAATGCAGCGCATGGGTCAGCACATGGGCTTTGGCGTCGCGCCAGGGGACCATCTGGCCATCGTACCAGATCCAGCCGTCGCGATCGTCGAAATTCTGTCCCGCCATTGTCTACTCCTCAGCCTCTCCCGGACCAGACTTTGCTTTTGATGTCGCTGGGTCTTATCACGCGCACGCGAACATCGCATCGATCGGCCGCGTTAAATGAAACCCGCCAATATGTCAATATTGCTGACCTAATGAGGCGCGCCATGTCCAACGCCCCCACGAAGTCCGACGCCCCCGCGAAGCCGGATCGTGCCGGCCAGCCGCCGACGGAGCCGATGTTCGACCTCATCGAGCTGTTCTATTTCGCCTATCGCGACTTCGTCGGCGACGCCGATCGCGTGCTCGAGACCTATAGCTTCGGCCGAGCCCATCATCGCGTGCTGCATTTCGTGTTCCGCCAGCCCGGCCTCACCATCGCGGCGCTGCTCGACATTCTGCGCATCACCAAGCAGAGTCTGAACCGCGTGCTGAAGGAACTGATCACCGAAGGCTTCATCGAGGCGCGCGCAGGCGAAGTCGACCGGCGCCACCGGAAACTCTACGCTACGGCGGAGGGCGAGAAATTGGCGCGCGACCTCGCCATCGCGCAGACCCGGCGGTTCGCGCGCGCCATTGGCGGGCTCGGTCCCGAGGGGCGCGACAACGCCATCGAATTCCTGCTCGCGGTCATCGATCCCGGCGAACGCGCGCGCGTGCTCGAGTTGATCCTCACCGAGTCGCCCTGAACAGACCTGAGGGAGACGTCCATGGCCATGCCCCCGTCCACCCCCGCCGACGACGCGCCGCATCTGCTGGTCGTCGACGACGATCGCCGATTGCGCGTGCTGCTGTCCTCGTTCCTGCGCAAGAACGGCTATCGGGTGAGCGTCGCGGCGTCGGCGGCTGAAGCGCGCGCCGTGCTCGCCAACTTCGAATTCGAGCTCATCGTGCTCGACGTGATGATGCCAGGCGAAAGCGGCGTCAGTTTCGCCAAATCGCTGCGGGAAAATTCCGACGTCCCCATTCTCATGCTGACGGCGCGCTCAGAGACCGCCGATCGCGTGCGCGGCCTGGAGGCAGGCGTCGACGACTATCTCGGCAAGCCCTACGAACCTCAGGAATTGCTGCTGCGGATCGCCTCGATCCTACGCCGCGTGCGCGCCGCGCCGCCGCCGCGGCCCGAGGAAGGGCCGCTGCGCTTCGGGCCCTTCGTGTTCTTCATGGAGCGCGGCGAATTGCGCAGCGGCGAGGAACTGGTGAGACTGACCGATCGTGAGCGCGATATCCTGCGCCTGCTCGGCGCGACGCCGGGCGCGACGGTTTCGCGCGAGGCGCTCGCCGGATCGGGCGGCGCCGCGCAGGAACGCACCGTGGACGTGCAGATCAATCGGCTGCGGCGCAAGATCGAGAGCGATCCCGCCAATCCGCTCTATCTGCAGACCGCGCGCGGCGCCGGCTACCGGCTGGTCGTCGACCCATGACCATCGAGATCCTTACGACCGTCTCGCTGCTGCTCGAGCCGTTTCGCCGGATTCGCGCGATTTGGCGACGCGGGGCGAGGGCGCTCGCCGATGTATTGCCCAAGGGTCTATATGCCCGGTCGCTGCTCATCGTGATCGTGCCGATGGTGCTGCTGCAAACGGCGGTCGCCTATGTGTTCATGCAGCGCCATTTCGACCTCGTCACCCACCGACTTTCGGCGGCGGTGGCGCGCGACGTCGGGGCGCTGACCGATCTCTATCGCGACTTGCCCCGAGCCGCCGACGATTCGCGGCTCAGGGCGATCGCCTCCGAGCGGTACCGAATGATCGTCGAACTGATGCCGCCGCAGCCGTTGCCGCCGCGGCTGACGCCGCGCTTCTACGAGCTGCTGGACCCGTTGCCGCGCGCGCTGCCGAGCGAGTTGGCCGATCAGATTCGTGAGCCGTTCTGGGTCGATCCGATCGGCCGTTCCGGCCTGATGGAGGTCCGCGTCGATTTGGGTTTCGGCGTGCTCAAGATAATCACCCGCAGGTCGTTGGCCTACGAACCCAACGCGCAAATCTTCATCTTCTGGATGATCGGCGCCTCGATCGTATTGATCATCGTGGCGATTCTGTTCCTGCGCAACCAGATCCGACCCATTCTGCGATTGGCGGCGGCGGCGGAAGACTTCGGCAAGGGGCGCGACCTCGATTTCAAGCCGCGCGGCGCTCGCGAAGTGCGACAGGCGGGCTATGCGTTCATTGAGATGAAACGCCGCATCGAGCGCGCCACCGAGCAGCGCACAGCGATGTTGAACGGCGTGAGCCACGATCTGCGCACGATTCTCACGCGATTCCGCCTCGGCCTGGAAGTCCTCGACGAATCGCCCGAGCGCGAATTGTTGCAGGCCGACATCGAAGAAATGAAAGGGATGCTCGAATCCTATCTGGCTTTCGCGCGCGGCGACGGCGGCGAACCGACGACCCAGACCAACCTTCGCCAGACGCTCGAGGAACTCAGGGACGGCGCGCGTCGCGACGGCGCGCCGGTGACGGTCGCGACCTCAGGCGATCTCAATGTCAAGCTGCGCCCGTTGGCGATGAAGCGCTGCATCGGCAATCTCGTCGCCAATGCGCAGCGTTACGGGCAGTGTGTCGCGGTCACTGCGCTGCGCGAAGGACGATTCGTCGTCATCAATGTCGACGACGACGGGCCCGGCATCGCGCCGGAACATCGCGAAGACGTGTTCCGGCCGTTTCTGCGCCTCGACGAAGCGCGCAACCAGGACCAGGGAGGATCGGGACTGGGCCTCGCCATCGCGCGCGACATTTCGCGCGCCCACGGCGGCGATATCACGCTGGGCGTCAGTCCGCTCGGCGGCCTGCGCGCGACGATCCGGATCCCCGTTTGATCAGCGCCGGCCCATCGGCCCGATTGGGCGAATCGTTCGCGGGCGCTTGTACTCGACCACCACCGCGCGCGTGCGGCCGGTGACCAGCTTGGCGCGACCGCGATTGCCGGTCTGCAGTTTCGCCGCCAGGGCCTTCACCTCTTCGACTGGCGCGCCCATCAGCGACGCAGCGATTTCGACGCGCTGCGCAGGATCGTCGCTCAGCGCCTCGGCCGCCATCAACGCCTCTTCGAGGGTCGGCGGTTCCCGTCGGACCCGACGCGGACCCCATTTGGTGTTCCAGACCGTTTTCATCGGCATTTTCCGGGCCTTCGGAGTCCCTGCGGGGCGGTTGC
>Ga0302320_10024706_pt1 | contig 11710 bp, 8 predicted proteins | sample Bog_T0_3_FD_202130 | JGI IMG/M metagenome (GOLD analysis project Ga0302320, IMG submission 202130) | Peat permafrost microbial communities from Stordalen Mire near Abisko, Sweden - Bog_T0_3 | ecosystem: Environmental > Terrestrial > Soil > Wetlands > Peat | place: Sweden: Abisko, Stordalen Mire... | reverse complement strand
TTTCTTAGGGCCACGAGAAGGCCCGTGCAAGTCGTTCCGGCCGCGGGCGGGCGTTCTTGACAGGCCCTTTTCCGAATGGTGGACTCACCCCTCTTCGGCCGGCTTAGCTCAGTGGTAGAGCATCGGTATCGTAAACCGAGGGTCGTCGGTTCAATCCCGACAGCCGGCTCCATTTCCAGCCCGCCGGGCGGGAATGAGCCACGGAAGCCGAGGACACTCGCCCATGAAAGGGCACCCGAGCGGCCCGCGGACTCAGGCCTCGAGGACCAGGGCCCTGAGGTGGGCGAGCTCGACCGGCTTGTTGAGGATCCGCTCGATCCCCAGCTGGCGGTACTCGTCCTCGACATCGCTGTTCAGCTCGGAGCTCACGATGGCGATCATGCCGGGGTAATGGATCTCGCGAAGCTTCATTACGAGCTCGAGCCCGTTCATGCCCGTCATGTGGTGGTCCGAGATCACGATGTCGTAGGCCGCGGGGTTCGCCTTCACCATCTCGAAGGCATCGCTGCCATCCGGCGCGCAGTCCACCTTGTGCCCGGCCCTCGTCAGGGCGAGGCGCGCCACCTCGCGGAGCTCCCGCATGTCATCAACGTAAAGGACCCTTCTGGCCTTCTTCGCCGCGATGTTCTTATCGGTAACAGAGGCTGTCATGTCGTTCCACATATTGCCTGAACATTAAGACGCCCTTTGCCGACACTTGTTTCGCCATTTGTTGCTAAAAAATGGCGAATTGGTTGCGCCAGAATGAGTCAGTTAAGCGAGATGTGGTCGTCGGGAAGTCCCCCCTGCAGGCGAAGGTGAAGCACGGTCGCGTCGATCTCCGCGCGCAGCACCTGCAGCAGCAGGAGCAGCCGGCGGTTGACGTCCAGGGTCTCGAGAAGCTTCTGCTTGAGCGGCGTGTTCTCGCAGAGGTTGAATGCAGCGATGTCCGCGAAGATCTCCGGGTCCTCCACCGACTTCAGGAGGTCCGTCATGCCTTCGGAGGTCCCCGGGGTAAGCTTGAGCTTCAGCTTGATGAGCCTCGAGAGCTGCTGGCGCAATTTCGCGTTCTCGCCCGGTGCCGCGCCCGGCTCGCTCGTCAGCGCCTTGATCCGGATCCTGCGGTAGGGGTCGTCGCCCAGGATCGACTCGATGGACACCCGGCAGAGGCCCTGGAGAAGGAGGTTGGAGGTCCCGTTGTCGTTCTTCTGGCAGGCGCGGACGAGCCCGATGCAGGCGACGCGGTGCGGCGGCTCGAAGCGCTCCTCCATCGCCCGGTCGTCCAGGCAGGCCACCGCGAATATCCGGTTCGTCAGCAGCACGTCCCTGAGCATCTGGCGGTACCTGGGCTCGAAGATATGGAGGGGAAGGAGGGCCTGGGGGAAGAAGGCGAGGTTCGGCAGCGTCATCACCGGCACCTCGTCGGGCACTTGGATCTCAACTTCCATGGCGCTAGGTTTGAGACGATCCGGACGATTTTCAAGAATCTGGTCGAAAATCTCCCATTAAAGTCGTGAGCTTTCGGGGCCTGACGCCGTGCAGATTGCGGCCGGGCACCTCCCCCCCACCTTTCCCCGAGCGCTCCACTTCCGCTTGAGCCCCAAGTTCCCACTCTGCGCCGCCCTCGTCCTGGCGGCCCTTCCCGCCGCGGCGGCGCCTGTCCACGTGACCTATTGGGAGAAGTGGAACGGCTTCGAGCAGCGGGCCATGCAGGCCGTGATCGACAAGTTCAACGCCTCGCAGGACAGGATCGTCGTCGATTACTACGACCAGACGGGCGAGATCGACCGCAAGACCCTCGTCGTCACGGCCGGCGGCGACCCGCCGGACCTCGCCGGCCTCCACGAGCAGAACATCGCGACCTTTGCCGACGCCGAGGCGCTTGAGCCCCTGGACGGGTTCATCGAGGCCGAGGGGATGTCGACGGCCCAGTGGCTCGACCGCTACTACCCGATCTATGCGCGCATCTGCACCCACGGCGGCCACGTCTACGCGGGCATCAGCACGCCGGTCGTCGAGACGCTCTACTGGAACCGGACGCTTTTCCGGGAGGCCGGGCTCGACCCGGACCGGCCCCCGGCGACGCTCGCCGAGTTCAATGAGTACGCGAGGAAGCTCACCAAGCACGACCCGAAGACCGGCCGCCTGACGCAGGTCGGCTTCCTCCCGCAGGATCCCGGCTGGTGGCCCTGGATATTCTGCGACTGGTTTGGCGGCGGCCTTTACGACGGCCACGACGTCACCTTCGCCACCAACAAGGCGAACGTCGCGGCCTACGCCTGGATCCAGCAGTTCACGAAGGACTACGGCCTGGACAACGTGAAGCTGTTCTCCTCGGAGTTCGGGCCCTGGGCCTCGCCCTCGGCGCCCTTCTTCACCGGCAAGATCGCCATGGTTTTCCAGGGCTGCTTCTACGACAACTACATCAGCCAGTTTAAGCCCGGCCTCGACTACGGCGTCGGCCCCTGGCCCGAGGCCGTCCCCGGGATGAAGGACTTCGCGATGGCGGAGGCCGATGTCCTCGTGATCCCCCGCGGCGCCAGGCACCCGAGGGAGGCATGGGAATTCATCAAGTACTGCAATTCCACCAACCCCAACGCGCAGACGAGGGAGGAGCTCCAGGGGGCCGAGCTTCTCGACTACCTGCAGGTCAAGCTCTCCCCGCTCAAGGTCTGGAGCCCGTTCTTCACGAACCACAACTCGCACCCGCACATCGCCATGTTCCGCCGGCTGGCCTCGAGCCCGCACGCGGTGTGCGTCCCCCAGATCGGGATCTGGATGGAGTACTACCGCGAGGTCGTCTCCTCGTTCGACCGCGTGAGGCTGCTCGACGCGACGCCGGAGGAGGCGCTCGGCTATTCCCAGCAGCGCCTCGATGCCAGCTGGACGAGGTACAAGAGGAGCCTTGAGCGGCACGGGCAATGGGCCGCGCTGGGGGAGACGCCACGATGACGCGCGGCGAGAAGAAGCAGCTGCGCTCGGGGCTCGCCTTCACGAGCCTCTGGATAATCGGGCTCGGCGCCTTCACGGCCTACCCGGTCATCGCCTCTCTCTATTATAGCTTCTGCGACTACTCGATCCTCAAGGGCCCCGTCTGGAGCGGCGTCGAGAACTACCAGCAGCTTGTCCAGGACGGCCTCTTCTGGAAATCGCTTCGCAACACCCTCTTTTACGCCGGGCTTTCCGTCCCGCTGGGCACGGCCGTGGCGCTCGGCCTCGCCGTCCTCCTCAACTGCGAAGTGAGGGGCAAGTCCGCTTTCCGGCTCCTCTTCTTCATGCCGTCCATCGTGCCGGTCGTCGCCTCCGCGATGCTGTGGCTCTGGATATTCAACGGGGAGTACGGGCTCATGAACGGGATCCTGAACCCGCTCCTGGCGCCCTTCGGACTCCACGGCCCGGCATGGCTAGCGGACCCGGCTTGGTCCAAGCCCGCCCTCATCATCATGAGCGTCTGGGGCACGGGCAACGCGATGGTGATCTACCTGGCCGGCCTCCAGAACGTCCCCGCGGAGCTCTATGAGGCCGCCGAGATTGACGGCGCCTCGGCCTGGCAGCGGTTCATCCACGTGACGCTCCCCGTAATAGCCCCGGTCGTGGCCTTCAACGCCATCATGGCGCTGATCGGCGCCATGCAGCTCTTCGCCCAGGCCTACATCATGTCCGAGGGAGCCAACGGCAACGGCAACGCCTCCGACGGCAATCCCGCCCGCTCGACCCTCTTCTACACGATCTACCTCTTCACGACGGCGTTCCAGGACCTGCGGATGGGCTATGCGAGCGCCATGGCCTACGTCCTCTTCATCATAACGGCCGGGCTCACATGGCTGGCCGCGCGGCTCTCCCGCGGCAGGAACGAGGACGCGATATGAGCTCGGAACGCCGCAGCAGGACCTCGCGGGTCGTCATCTACTCGCTCCTCATCCTCTTCTCGGCGGCGTTCCTCGCCCCGTTTGTCTGGCTTGTCAGTACGTCGCTCAAGCCGATCGAGCAGACGCTCTCCCTTCCCGTCTCCTTCATCCCGAAGGCCTTCTTTGCGCCGATCAACGGCAAGAGGACCGAGGTGACGCTCGACTTCCCGGTAACCCAGTCCGGCGCGGTCGTGCGGGTCCTCACCGGCGACGACGCCGGCAAACAGCAATACGTCGACGACGCGCGCCTTGCCGCACGGCCCGGCGAGTATGCCGTCATCCACACCGTCGCCCCCGGCTCCTGGCACGTCAGCCAGCGCCTCGAGCACGAACTCGGCGCCATCGGGCCCGCGCCCGACTGGGACATCGTCACCAAGGCACAGATCGAATCCCACGTGAAGTTCCGCTGGGACAACTATCCGAAGGCCCTCGCCTCGCTCGGCGGAGGCAACCAGCCGGGCCGCGAGAAGGTCAGCTTCTGGACATATCTGGGGAATTCCCTGACGGTCGCCATCCTCGGCGTCCTCGGCACCGTCATCTCGAACGCGATCATCGCCTACGGGTTCGCGCGGCTGAAGTGGAAGGGCAGGGACGCCTTCTTCGCCGTGACGCTCGCGACCATGATGGTCCCGTTCCCGGTCCTCATGGTGCCGCTCTACGGCGTCTTCAAGGCCTTCGGCATGATAGGCACGCTGCTGCCGCTCTGGCTCCCCGCCTGGTTCGGGAGCGCCTTCAACATCTTCCTCATGCGCCAGTTCTTCCGGACAATACCCGAGGAGCTCAGCGAGGCCGCGCGCATCGACGGGTGCAGCGAGTGGCGCATCTTCTGGCGGATCATCATTCCGCTCAGCACCCCGGTCCTGGTGGTCGTGGCGCTCTTCCACTTCATCTTTGCATGGAATGATTTCCTGGCGCCGCTCCTGTACCTGACCCGCAAGGACACGTACACGCTCGCCCTGGCGCTTCAGAGTTACCAGTCCCAGAACGGCGGCGTGCAGTGGCACTACCTGATGGCCGCCAGCGCCGTGACCATTCTGCCGGTCATTGTCCTCTTCCTCTTTGCGCAGAAAACCTTCATCCGCGGCATCGCTACCACCGGCAGCAAGAGCTGAGTGTCAGTGCGAAGACTCGCCGATCCGGCGATATTGCAGCGGACGAGCGATGGGCTGGCGCTTCGCAAGCCGGACGGGAGCCCGGCGCACAACGAGCGCACATTCCGGGAGGCGGGCTTCGCCGAGGTGGCGACCCATTATTTCGCTGAGGAGCGCGTGTGGACGCTCGATGCCCTGGTCGTCTAACTTTACTCCTGCTCCGTGGCTTCGCGCCCGCTTCTCGGCAAAGATGCGGAGCGATTCGAGGCTGACCTGAGGACGTCGCTCTCTGCGCACGCTGCCTCAGGGCGGTACCGCGACGATGCACAGTCTAGCAACACTTTCGGGCGCCTGCCCCCTAGTCTGTCGAGAACGGCACCTGATAGGCCTCGAAGAGCGCGATTCCTGTCTTGCCGTCGGCGCCGGTGACCTGAGCCGTGTAGGCGCCGGGCGCCAGGAGAAGCAGAAGCGCGCAATCCGAGCTTCCCGGTGCAAAAGAGAAGGAACCCGCGGCCGCCGCTGCATTGGCGACGGCGATGGCATCACTGCTTGTCCCGTTGCTCCATCCGCTATTGATCGCGATCAGTTGCCCCGACGAATCGTAGATCGAGAGGACGGGGTTCGCCAGCGTGGTCCCGACGTTGAACTGCTCCAGCGCCGGCCCTGCCGCGCGAACGAGCACGTTGACCTGGCTCGTTCCCTGGACAACGAATCCGCCGATCATGATGTCGGCACCGGTGCCCACCGCGGACCGGGTGGAGATGTTGATGAAGTGGCTCGAGTCAGGCGCCACCTCATAGACCTCGATGAGCGCGACGCCTGTCGAGCCGCCCGCGCCGGACACCTGGGCGGTGTAGGAGCCCCCAGCCAGCGTGAGGACGAGTGCGGAATCCGCGCTGCCGGGCTGCAACGGGAAGGCTCCCGAAGCCGTGGCGGCGCTGGAAACCACGGTTGAGCTGTTCCAGCCCGTGTTGGTGGCGATCGGCAGGTTCGCGGAGTTGAAGACAGTGAGGACCGGTTTCGCCAACAGGCCCGTGACACCGAACTGTGCGAGCGATGGTCCGACCGCGCGGATAAGCACCTGCTTCGTCGAGCCGGGGTCCGCCGCAACCACGAAGCCCGCGATGCTGATGGCGCTTCCCGTGCCGACGTCGGCGCGGGTGGAGAGATTGGCCAGGCGGTTCTGCAGGATGACAGGGGCCGTTGCGGATGTGGTGGAGCCGGCGCTCGTAGAGACAACGACGCTATAATAGCCCGGAAGCGTGGCATTGTAAGACGATGCCGTCGCCCCGGGGATGACCGTCCCGTTGAGCTGCCACTGGTAGCTGAGCGGCAGGGTGGAGAGCGCGGAGACGCTCACGGTTGACGATTCCCCGTAGTAAATGGGCGTCAGGACGGGCTGGGCCGTGATGGTGGGCGTGGCCGACACCGAGGCACCGGCACTCGTCACCGTGGTCACGATCGCAGGCGTGCTGGTCACCGAACCCGCGGGATTCGAGACGACGACCGAGTAGGCCCCGGGCGCGCTTACAGAGAAGCTGGAGGCGGTGGCCCCCGGAACCGCCGTGCCGTTCAGGTACCATTGGTAATGAAGTGGGTAGGGGCTGGCATCCGCCGATGCCGCGACCGACAGGGTCGTGGAGGTTCCATAGAGCACCGTCACCTCCTGCGGCTCGAATAGGATTACCGGCGCGGCGGAAACGTTCTTCGTCTGTGCAAAGTAGATCGCGTTCCCGGAGACGACATAGAGGCGGCCCGAGGGATCGAAGGCCATCGACGACACATTGTCCGACTGGTTCTGGCCCAGTCCCGGAATCCCTAGCACGTTCAGGGGATAGGGCGACGGCGGCTGCAGGATCTCCCCGGCCGTGCTGCCGTAGAGCACGGTCCCATAGGTCGCCAGTGCCGCCGTGGGCGGAGAGATCTGCATCACGGTGCTCAGCGTTCCCGAGCTGCCGAGTTCAACGACGCTTGAGTACGCCGAAGGTCCCCCGACCGCCTCGATTTGATTGTTCACCGTCACCGTGTTTGGTACCGAGTAGAGGTATTGCTGCGTCGCGTAGACGTTTCCTGCCGAATCCACCGCCACGGCCGTGTAGCCCGTCGTCTGGACGACCGCCGTGGTTCCGCCGAAAGGATACGCCGTGCTCGTGGTTAGGGGCAGCACCGTCGACGTGACGCCCGCCGGAGTCGTCTTCGTCACCATCCCGCCGTTTGTGTCATTGCCGGGCGCGTTCGGGTCCGGAGTGATCGTATAGAGGTTGCCGGCGCCGTCCACGGCGTTTCGGTTTCCGAGCTGGATGTAGGGGTTCGCCGACGTCGGCTGCGACGACGCGAGGGACGACTTGGTCAGGGCTGCGGGACTGATCTTCACCAGCTCAAAGCCGGGCATGTTGTCGGTCAGGGTGGCGTAGAGGTTCCCCGCAGCGTCCGCGGCCACCCCGACGATCGTCCCGCCGAGTTCCTGGCCGGTTGTAAGCTGCGAGAAGGAGAGGCTCGTGGATCCTAGGGCGACGATCTCGAGCGGCCCCGTGTAGTCGCTGGCGGCGACGGAGCCGCTCGTGAAAATGACGCCGTTCTGGACCGCGAGGCCATGAGGGTAGGCGTTCTGGCCATCCGGGGCGTTGAACGCCGCCTGCTCCGCAATGAGCAGGACCTGCCCTCCCGGCAGGACCTCGCGAATCGAATAGTCAGGGGCTATCGTGAACACGTCGCCGATGCCATCCACGGCAATCTGGCAATCGGGGGCCGCGAAGTTGGGATTGGCGCTCACGCTGACCGGTGTCGTCGTGGAAACGCCGGCGGCGGTGATTTCAAGGATCAGCTCCCCGGGGTCGGCGTTGCCCTGGGCGCCGTTGTTCGTCTCTGCGGCAAACACGTTGCCGCTGGAATCGACAACGACATCCGTGAACACGAAGTCGTCCACGGTAAGCGTGGGGGAGGCGACATCGACCTGGGCCGTGGCGATCGTGGTGCTCGCGCCGGCCGGGGTGGTCCTGATGAGTGTCGTCGGCGTGAACGAGTATGTGTTGCCGGCCGCGTCCGTCCTGGAGGGGGTGGGAGAGCCTGCGCCGGCGACCTCCGGGACGACAGTCCAGGCCTCGGGCTGCTGGACCGTGATGGTGAGGGTTGCCGTAGCGGTGCCGGACGAGTTTGTCGCTGTAACCAGAACGGGAAACACGCCGACCTTGCTGGCGATCCCGTCGATGACGCCGCTGTTCTGATAGAGGACAAGGCCCGGGGGAAGTCCGCTCGCAGTATAGTTTACCGGCGGATTAGTGGCCGCGATCCCGTAGACATAGTTTTGTCCATAGAGGGCCGTCGAGGTCGAGGGCCCTGGGATCGTGGGAGCCTGCGCACGGGCACATGGGATTGTCGCCACGAGGCCAAGGACCGCCAGGGCGCGCCAGGCGCGACCGAGATCTATCGAGAAGAAAGGAATGCGCATGGGTAGCCCAACCCACGGGTCGGACCTCGATTTGACCGGCAGGGAGCTCAAAACCGCCATTCCAAACTGCGACATACCATCCCCAAGCTGTGCCAAGGCCCCTGTCGGATGGCCCCAAATTGGGACAGAATGGCCTAAATTGGCTCATTTTCGGGCACCGTGGATTCGCGCGATTAATTTTTAAGCAGCGTGCAGTCAGCGACTAATGTTACTTCCTGGGATAGGGCACGCGCATTGCTCCTAGGGACGCATGAGCCGCATTCTAGGCATTGATCTTGGCACCACGAACTCCTGCATGGCCATCATGGAAGGCGGAGAGCCCGTGGTCATTCCAAACGCTGAGGGGGCACGCACCACACCGTCCGTCGTCGCCTTCACAAAAACCGGGGAGCGCGTCGTCGGCCAGGCAGCAAAGCGCCAGGCCGTCACGAACCCCACCAACACCATCTTTTCCGCCAAGCGCCTGATCGGTCGCAAATTCAGCGAGGTCAGCGCGGAGGCGAAGAACATGCCCTTCAAGGTAGTCGAGGGTAAGAACGGCGACGCCTACATCGAGGCGAAGGTCGGCGACAAGGTGGAGCAGTTCGCTCCCCAGCAGATCGCGGCGTTCGTGCTCGGCAAGCTGAAGGCCGATGCCGAGGCCTACCTCGGAGAGAAGATCACCCAGGCCGTCATCACGGTCCCTGCCTACTTCAACGACTCGCAGCGCCAGGCCACCAAGGACGCCGGCAAGATCGCCGGCCTCGAGGTGCTGCGCATCATCAACGAGCCGACGGCCGCGTCGCTCGCCTACGGTCTCGACAAGAAGAAGGACGAGAAGATCGCCGTCTTCGACTTGGGCGGCGGCACGTTCGACGTCTCGGTCCTCGAGATCGGCGACGGCGTCTTCGAGGTCAAGGCCACCAACGGTGACACCCACCTCGGCGGCGACAACTGGGACGATGCGCTCATCGCCTGGCTGGTCGACACCTTCAAGAAGGACAACGGCATCGACCTGCGCAAGGACCCGATGGCGCTCCAGCGCCTGAAGGAAGAGGCCGAGAAGGCCAAGATCGCCCTTTCCTCGACCACTTCGGTCGATATCAACCTACCGTTCATCACGGCGGACGCCTCGGGCCCGAAGCACATGAACGTGCAGCTGACCCGCGCGAAGATGGAGCAGATCTGCGACAGCCTCTTCGAGCGCTGCGTGCAGCCGTTCAAGAGCTGCCTGAAAGACGCCGGCCTCACGTCAGCCCAGATCGACGAGCTCGTTCTCGTCGGCGGCATGACGCGCATGCCCAAGGTCGTCGACATCGCCAAGACCCTCGGCGGCAAGCCGCCGCACCAAGGCGTCAATCCCGACGAGGTCGTGGCCGTTGGCGCCGCGATTCAGGGCGGTGTCCTCAAGGGCGACGTCCGCGACGTCCTCCTCCTGGACGTCACGCCGCTGACGCTCGGCATCATGACGGCCGGCGACGTGTCGACCGCGATGATCCCGCGCAACACCACCATTCCCTCCAAGAAGACGCAGGTCTTCTCGACCTACAGCGACAGCCAGCCGTCCGTCGAGATCGTGGTCCTCCAGGGCGAGCGCCCGATGGCCCGCGACAACAAGACCCTCGGGACATTCCGCCTGGACGGCATCCCGCCGGCCCCCCGCGGCGCCCCGCAGATCGAGGTCACCTTCGACATCGACGCGAACGGCATCCTGCACGTCTCCGCCAAGGACCTTGGCACCGGCAAGGACCAGAAGATCACGATCCAGGGCTCTTCCGGCCTCTCCAAGGAGGAGGTCGAGAAGATGACCAAGGAGGCCGAGCTCAATGCGACCGAGGACAAGAAGCGCCGTGACGCCGTCGAGTCCCGCAACCAGCTCGATTCCTCGATCTACCAGCTAGAGAAGACAATCAAGGAGTCGGGCGACAAGCTGCCCGCCGACAAGAAGACCAAGATCGAGGGCGTCCTCGCCGAGGCGAAGGAGGCCCTTGAGTCCAATGACGGCGACCAGATGAAGGCCGCCCTTGAGAGCCTGACCAAGGCCGGCGGCGAGTTCTACGCCGACGTCCAGGCCGCGGCGCAGGCCGCAGGCGCCGCCGAATCGTCCGCCCAGTCCGCACAGACCTCAGAGGGCGGTCCCGCTCCCGAGGCCAAGTCCGAGAAGAAGGCCGACGTCGTCGACGCCGACTTCGAGGTCGTGGACGAAGAGAAGTCCAAGAAGTAAGAAGAGAAAATTTCCGGAGCCGGGTCGACCCTGTCGCCCCGTTCCGACCTTCCAACCCAAAACACACATCATATGGCTAAAGTTAAAATCAGACCGATCGGTGATCGCGTCCTCGTGAAGCATCTCGAGGACAAAGAGCAGGTCCGCGGAGGCATCATCATCCCGGATAGCGCCAAAGAGAAGCCCCAGGAGGCCGAGGTCATCGCCCTTGGCACCGGCAAGCGCGACGAGGCTGGCAAGATCATCGCCTTCGAGGTGAAGGTCGGCGACCGCGTCCTCGTCGGCAAGTACGGCGGGACCGAGGTCAAGCTCGACGAGCAGAAGTTCACGCTCGTCCGCGAAGACGACATCCTCGGCGTCATCGCCTGAGGCCACGATCAGACAACCCAATTCTAAAACACTAGTATCATGCCTGCCAAACAACTCATCTTCGACGAGACGGCTCGTCAGAAAATCCTCCGCGGCGTCGAGCTGCTCTCGCGCGCCGTCAAGGTGACGCTCGGGCCCAAGGGCCGCAACGTCGTCATCGACAAGAAATTCGGCTCGCCGACCGTCACCAAGGACGGCGTCACGGTGGCCAAGGAAATCGAGCTCCCGGACCCGTACGAGAACATGGGCGCCCAGATGGTGAAGGAAGTCGCCTCCAAGACCTCCGACGCGGCGGGTGACGGCACCACGACCGCGACGGTGCTCGCCGAGGGAATCTTCCGCGAGGGCCTGAAGAACGTCACCGCCGGTTCGAACCCGATCTTCCTGAAGCGCGGCATCGACAAGGCCGTCGAGGCCGCCGTTGCCGAGCTGGCGCGTGTCTCCAAGAAGGTCTCCGACCGCGAGGAGATCCGCCAGGTCGCCACCGTCTCAGCCAACTGGGACGACACGATCGGCAACATCATCGCCGACGCCATGGATAAGGTCGGCAAGGACGGGACGATCACGGTCGAAGAGGCCAAGTCGATCGAGACGACCCTCGAGGTCGTCGAGGGCATGCAGTTCGACAAGGGCTACCTGTCCCCGTACTTCGTCACCAACGCCGAGGCCATGGAGGCCGTGATCGAGGACGCCTACGTCCTCATCCACGAGA
>Ga0302320_10024705_pt1 | contig 11710 bp, 11 predicted proteins | sample Bog_T0_3_FD_202130 | JGI IMG/M metagenome (GOLD analysis project Ga0302320, IMG submission 202130) | Peat permafrost microbial communities from Stordalen Mire near Abisko, Sweden - Bog_T0_3 | ecosystem: Environmental > Terrestrial > Soil > Wetlands > Peat | place: Sweden: Abisko, Stordalen Mire... | reverse complement strand
AGCTCCGACCGCCGCCATAATCCGGCGCGCTCGCGCCCAGGCCCGTCCGGTGATCCGCATCGGCGTCATGAACGACCAGTCCGGCCCGTACCGCGACGTCAACGGCCCCACCAGCGTCGCCTGCACCAAGCAGGCCGTGCAGGAATTCGCCGCCGGTGGCTTCGACGTCGAGGTGATCGATGCCGACCATCAGAACAAGCCCGACGTCGCCGTCTCCCTGGCACGCGAGTGGTTCGACCAGCGCGGCGTCGACATCATCATGGACATCGCCGCGACCTCCTGCGCCCTCGCTCTGGCCTCGGTGGTCAAAGAGAAAAACAAGATCATGATCGCCACCAGCACCGCCTCGTCCGATGTCACCGGCAAGGCCTGCACGCCGAATTCGATGCACTGGGTGTTCGACACGTACATGGAGGCGAAATCCACCGGCGGCGCCATGGTCAGGGCCGGCGGCGACACCTGGTACTTCATCACGCCCAACTACGCCTTCGGCGCCGCCACCCAGCGCGACACCACCACCTTCGTCGAGGCCGGCGGCGGCAAGGTGTTGGGTGCACAGGTTTACCCGTTCCCGGAAACCACTGATTTTTCGTCATATCTCGTCAAGGCACAGGCCTCGGGCGCGAAGATCCTCGGCATCTGCGGGGCCGGCGCCGACCTCATCAACGTCATCAAGCAGGCGCACGAATTCGGCCTCTCGCGCACCATGAACATCGCCGCCATGGTCGCCTACACCACCGACATGCGCTCGGTCGGCATCGAGATGGCTGCCGGCACGCGCCTGTCGGAAACCTACTACTGGGACCTGAACGAGCGCACCCGCGGCTTCCAGAAGCGTATCCAGCCCAAGGTCACGCTGTGGCCGAACATGGCACAGGCCGGCAATTATTCGTGCACGCTGCACTACCTGAAAACCTGCCAGGATATGGGGGCGGCGCAGGCGAAGCTCGATGGCGTCGCCACCGTGGCGCGCATGAAAGCCATGCCCACGGACGATGACTGCTTCGGCCCCGGGCGCATCCGCGAGGACGGCCGCAAACTGACCCCCGCCTACTTGTTCGAGGTCAAGCAGCCATCGGAAAGCAAGCATGAGTGGGACCTGTACAAGCTGATCGGCACCACCGCGGCCGAGGAGGCCTTCCGCCCGCTGTCCGACAACGCCTGCCCGCTGGTCAAGGCCTGATCAAAGCAGGCCTGATCCCCTTGGGGCCTGATTACCACACGCCGGGGATCAGCCGGTACCGCACGCGTCGCGCGTAGTCGTCGTAGCCTTGCAGCTTTTGCCGCAGCAGGCGCTCCTCACCGATCGCCCGTGCGCCCAGGCCGGCCATGAATAGCGGCACCGGCAGCAGCCCCCACCAGGACCCCAGCAGCAGCGGCGCGCCGAGGAAGTAGAGGAGGGCGATTGCATACATCGGGTGGCGAACGATCCGGTACGGTCCCCCGGTCGCCACGCGCTGTCCGCGCTCGTCCTGGATGCGGACCTGCGGCGCGGCGAAGCTGTTGGAACGGAACACCCAGCACACCAGGATCATGCAGGCCGCGATCAGCACTGCCCCGAGCGCCTGCGCCCAGAACGGCACATCCGACCAGGCGAAGCGCCGCGCGTCCAACGCGATCAGCGTCAGCCAGACGATGAAGCCGGGTATCGCGCTGGCCATGAAAATCCGGTCCCAGCGCGCCTGGTCTTGATGGAACCGCATAGCCATGCGCGATTCCAGCAGCGGCGGATCGATGCGGGCCAGCCAGAGGATGATCGCCGCCGAGAACACCTCGCTTTCGGCGAGAAACACCCAGGCCTGAGGCCAGGTCCAGTCTCCCGCCACGACGAACAGCGCCGCGCCCAGAATGATATAGAACACCGTGGTCTGCAGCAGAGCCCGAGTCGCCATCGCTGCGCGTCTCCCGGTCAGCCCGAACGCTCAAGCTGGGCGCGGCTGCCGGGATTGTCTACGCTAAGCAGAGCCCGTCAGTCTGAAGACACGGTTCGGCTGTGTTGCAGCGCCATTAATCGCTGCCCGTCCGCTGCTGCATGGTTCCGCGTCGGGCACCCCGCACCGTGCTCCGATCGCCGATAACCTTGGCATCCCCTGTCGCGCCAGGCGTGTTCGGATTCGCATCTGCCGGGTTGTCCGAAACCGATCCGCTGGGCGCCACCGAGCTCCTGGTTGCGGAAGCGCCAGCATCGCCGTGATAAGCGGGGGCTGTGGTCGTGATGCCAGCGGTTGCGTTGGTCTGAGCCAGCGCGAACGCCCCGGGAAGCACGACCAGCGACACAGCCAGCAAGCCGAGACGATATTTCATAGCCACGTTTTTGATCCTTCAGGACGGAATCGCTGGATGATCCAAACGATACCTGCGTGCTAACGCTTCAGATACCGCGTCGGTTCACGTCCTGCTGTTCACCTGCACTTCATCAACTCTGCTCGGCTCCCGCATGTTAGCCCGGCCGACCGAGCACTGCGCTTTGGGCTGGCGGGGCTGGGGCGCGACGGTGAAGTCGCGCACCGACCGCCGAGAGAACCGGCTCCGGGCGCAACACGGGGCAGGGTGGGGAGAGGGTGGCGCTTACCGGCCGTAGCTGAACGGCACCGAACTGAAGCTCAGATCGATCCGGTGCAGCGGCCGGGCCGGCGCTTCGGCCACTTCCTCGGCGGTACGCCAGGGCCGCTCCGCCACCGGGCGCAGGTCGGACGGCACGCGGTTGATTTCGGGCTGCGGCGCCGGGCGGTTGACACTGGCGGTCACGAAGCCGGTGTCGGGCCGGTTATAGATGAACCCATAGGTCGGATACACCGACCCGAAATCGCCGCCGCGGCCCAGTTCGACCCGCACCGCCGACCAGTTGTTGGCCTCCGACACGTCGACCACCTCCACATTATGCGACACGCCGCCCCAGCCGCTTCCCGCACTCGGCCAGTTCGCCTGATCGACGATGATCTCGCGCGCATTCACCACCTCGGTGACCACCGCCACGTGCCCAAGACGCATCCGGCCATTGGCGCGGAAATTCAGCACGCTGCCGGGCTCCGGGCGGTCGCCGCGCGCATACATCCCCTCGGCATTCTCCCACCACTGCCAGGCGTTCCCCGGCACCATGATCCCTGAAGCCTGGCGCGCATACGGCACGCAGGAAATGCCATACGACCGCATCGCATACCGAACGCCGCCGTGATGGAACCCACGCGAAAGGACGCGATCGAACCCACGCGAAAGCTCGCGATCGAACCCACGCGAAAGCTCGCGATCGAACCCACGCGAAAGCTCGCGATCGAACCCACGCGAAAGCTCGCGATCGAACCCACGCGAAAGCTCGCGATCGAACCCACGCGAAAGCTCGCGATCGAACCCACGCGAAAGGACGCGATCGAACCCACGCGAAAGCTCGCGATCGAACCCACGCGAAAGCTCGCGATCGAACCCACGCGAAAGCTCGCGATCGAACCCACGCGAAAGCTCGCGATGGAACCCACGCGAAAGCTCGCGATGGAACCCACGCGAAACGTACAGCCCGTGCGACAGCCGCACGCTCGAACCCAGGCGGAAACTGGCCGGATAGACGTGGAAAGAGGTGTGAGACGGCAGCCGGCCTGATCGCCTATGCTGGGCGGCGTCAGCGTTCGCGACGAGCAGAGGACTGAACAACAGCGCGGAACTCAACAGCCATGCCCTTGTTCCGTTTCTCAATGCCCGCATCAGACTCGCCTCCCTGGAACCGCCAAGACCAGACTGGCGCTAACAGCAGGGTTGCAAAGCTGACAACCCTCGCAGGGTGGAAATTCGTATGTATCATTTCATTTCGTCCATTCGACCCTGTGGATAACCCCCAAAAACAGGAAACTATACCTAATCACGCAAAGTTGATAACAGTGTGTCAAGTAAAATATCACAGGTGTGTCTTTTGCGCACGGAAATGTCATCACTCTTTCCGATCCGATCCGGACCAGGTTTGTCTTATTCGATGACACTTTTGCTCGCGCTTGACGGGAGGACACCGCGTCGAGACAACCTTCGCCAGAGCGCGAATTTTTGGAAGGATGAGCGACCATGGACTCGGACAATCCGCGCATCGTGACCGTCGGCAGCCTGGCGATCGGGAACCATTGTCCCTTCGTCCTGATCGCCGGACCGTGCCAGATCGAATCCCGCTCCCATGCGCTGGAGGTCGCCGCGCTGCGCGGTATCGCCGATCGCACCGGCGTCGGCATCATCTACAAATCCAGTTACGACAAGGCCAACCGCACCTCCGCTTCGGCCGCCCGCGGCATCGGCATGGACGCCGGCCTGACGATCCTGAACGACGTGCGCGAAGCCACTGGCCTGCCGGTGCTCACCGACGTGCACACCGCGGAGCAATGCGCCGCTGCGGGCCAGGTGGTCGATGTGCTGCAGATCCCCGCCTTCCTCTGCCGGCAGACCGATCTGCTGCTGGCCGCCGGCGAAACCGGCCGGGCGATCAACGTCAAGAAGGGCCAGTTCCTGGCGCCGTGGGACATGGTGAACGTCGCTGCCAAGATCGCCTCGACCGGCAACCACAACATCCTGCTGTGCGAGCGCGGCGCCAGCTTCGGCTACAACACGCTGGTCAGCGACATGCGCAGCCTGCCGATCATGGCCCGCACCGGCTATCCGGTGGTGTTCGACGCCACCCATTCGGTGCAGCAGCCGGGCGGCCAGGGGACCTCATCCGGCGGCCAGCGGGAGTTCGCCCCGGTTCTGGCGCGCGCCGCGCTGGCCGTGGGCGTCGCGGCGGTGTTCATCGAGACCCACCCCGATCCGGATCACGCCCCCAGCGACGGTCCGAACATGATCCCGCTGCGCGAGATGGAGGCGCTGGTCACCCGCCTCCTGGCCTTTGACCGCCTCGTCAAGGCGGTACAAATCCCGTAAAATCAACAATTCAGCCGGTAAACCCGCCGCGCCGTGTCAGCAAAAATGGCCGCCTTTTCAGCCGCCGAACACCCCGAGGTCAGCCGCTTCAGTGCATTGAATAGCGCCGCGAACCCGATGCCCATCTTCTCCACGGGAAAATTGCTCTCGGCGATACAGCGGTCGGCGCCGAACAGTTCCACGCATGTCTCGACATACGGGCGCCAGTGTGCCGCCAGTTGCGCCGACGACGGCGGCGCCTCCAGCCCCATGTAATCATACGCCGCCAGCCGCATCATCATGCCGCCAAGCTTCATCGTGACGTTCGGACATTTCGCCAGTTCAGTCATCGACCGCTTCCAGTCGGCGAACACCTCGTCCCGCTTGCCGGCATACCGCCCATACCCCAGCGGCCCGCCGCAATGCCCGACGATGATGTTGCTGGCGGGAAATGCCCTCGCCAGATCGGTGATGTCGGGCATCTGCCGGTGGAAACCCCAGGCGTCCAGCGACAGCCCCAGCGCCGACAACCGAACCATGCCGGCGCGGAAATCCGGCCGCAGATACAGGCCGGGCTCGATGTCCGGCGCGCTGTTGCCGATCACCGGATCGGCGTCATACCCCGCCGAGTGCCGCACCCCGCGAAACCGCCCGCCGCCGGCGCGAATATGCGCCTCCAGCACCGGCGTCACCCAGTCCCCCGCGGTCAGGTCGGCATACCCGACGATCCCCGCAGCCACCTTTGTCTTGCCGTAGCCGCCGCTGTCGCTCATCGCCGCGATCCCGGCGACGAACTCCGTCTCCCCCACCGGCCGCATCGGCGCCGGCCCGCTGGGCCGGTACATCGAGTGGCACTGCAGAAACACGCTGCCGATGACGTTATGCCCGGTCGCGCAGTCGGCGAGGAATTCGTGCAGCAGATAGCGGAAGGCCGGCACCTCCCACGATTCGCCACGCGCGCCGCCGGTGCGCTGCCACAAATGATGGTGGGTATCGATGATCGGCAGCTCCGGATCGATGATCGGCTCCGGCGGCGCCTTCGCCAGCCAGGCTTCGCGCGGCGGAAAGATACGTCCGAAGGCGGTTTTCGTCTGTGTCGCGCTCATTGGCGTTTCCCCTCCTGTTGTTACAGCGATTACCGCACGCCGCGGCCCGCCGCTCAACCCGGACACCCGTTCTATCTGGCGAAGGAATTGCTTCGGATATTGGCCGAAGTCTGATCGGCCACGTCCGGAGCCAACGCCTCAGTGCGCCGGGCTGACCGGCTGGGTGTCGCTTGCCGGCGGCCCGGCGGTGTTGTCCGGCGCCGCCGGGCTTGCTGGGGCGAACGGCTGCGTCGGTACGGGCGGGGCGTTCGCCGGAGGCGCAGCGCCCGCCGCCTGCACCTGGCGCGTCAGGTCGCGGACACATCGGTCCAGCGTGTCGGTGATCGCCGACGACCCGGCCAGCGATTCCGTCCACGGTGGCTCGTTGCCGTCCGGAAAGGTCAGCGTCATCGACGACGCGCCGCGGAACTGCTGATAGAACGCCGGCACTGCCTGCCCGTTCATCGACCAGTCGATCGCCGTTCCATGCCCGGTCCCCTGCTCGGTCCAGGGTGGATTGAGCCCGACCTGCATCACCACCGTGATCCTTGTTTTGTCCGGGATCGCCCAGCCGGGCTTGCTCACGGAAAACTGCGTGTCCGTCCCGCCGATGTCGAAGCGGATCGCTAACCGCCGGTTATCCGACGGATCGGTGTTGCCGATGCCGCAGACTGCGCCACCCTTGTCGTTACGCCCGCTGAAGGCGTCCCACACCCCGGCGTGGTAATAGGTCTGGAGCTGCGCCAACGCCGCCGCCGGCACCGCCACGCTCGCCAGTATCGTCGCGGCCAGGCCCACCATCGTCGATCGCATGCCGCCCTCCTTCGCTCTGCATGCGCAGGTGGGGAAGCGCATGACCGGATGGCTCTCAAATGAAGGTGAAACCCGGCCACGCTGGGCGCCCGATCCCCGGGCCGGAGGGCGGGCTGGCAACAGCGGCCCCGAGATGATACGCACCCGCCCAGTTTCGAAGTCCGGGAGACACCAGCATGGCCGCGATCGCCGACATCACCGCCCGCGAAATCCTCGACAGCCGCGGCAACCCGACGATCGAGGTCGATGTCGTCCTCGATTCCGGCGCCATGGGACGCGCCGCCGTGCCGTCCGGCGCCTCCACCGGCGCGCATGAGGCGGTGGAACTGCGCGACGGCGACAAATCCCGTTACGGCGGCAAGGGCGTGCTGACCGCGGTGGCCAACGTCGAGGGCGAGATCCTCGAAGCGCTCAGCGGCATCGAGGCGACCGAACAGGTCATTATCGACAACGTCATGATCGATCTCGACGGCACCCCGAACAAGGGCCGCCTCGGCGCCAACGCAATCCTTGGCGTTTCGCTGGCGGTGGCCAAGGCCGCCGCATCCGATCAGGGCCAGCCGCTGTACCGCTATGTCGGCGGCGCCTACGCCCGCACCCTGCCGGTGCCGATGATGAACATCCTCAACGGCGGCAAGCACGCAGACAACCCGATCGACATCCAGGAATTCATGATCATGCCGGTCGGCGCGCCGACGCTGGCCGACGCCGTCCGCATGGGCTCCGAGGTGCTGCAGGCGCTGAAAAAGGGCCTGCACGACGCCGGCCACAACACCAATGTCGGCGATGAGGGCGGCTTCGCGCCGAACCTGAAATCCGCCGACGAGGCGCTGACCTTCATCACCAGGGCGGTCGAAAAGGCCGGCTACCGGCCCGGCGAGGACATCTTCTTCGCGCTCGATCCGGCTTCGTCCGAATTCTTCAAGGACGGCAAATACCATCTGGAGGGTGAGGGCAAGGTGCTCGATGGGGAGAGTATGGTCCGCTATTATGCCGATCTGGTTTCCCGCTATCCGATCATCTCGATCGAGGATGGCTGCGCCGAAGACGACTGGGAGACCTGGAAGTTGCTGACCGAGACGCTGGGCAACAAGCTTCAGTTGGTCGGCGACGACATTTTCGTTACCAATCCGGAGCGTCTGCGCCGCGGCATCGCCGAGGGATCGGCGAACTCCATCCTGATCAAGGTCAACCAGATCGGTACCCTGTCGGAAACGCTGGAAACGGTCGAAATCGCTCAGCGTGCCGGCTGGACCACGGTGATGAGCCACCGCTCCGGCGAGACCGAGGATTCGACCATCGCCGACCTCGTTGTCGCCACCAATGGCGGCCAGATCAAGACCGGCAGCCTGGCCCGCAGCGACCGGCTGGCGAAATACAACCAGCTTATTCGCATCGAGGAGCAGCTTGGCGACGCGGCCAGATTCGCCGGATCGACCATCCTGCGGCGCTGATCCAGGCTTCGGTCAGGTCGCCGTGACCCGGTTCCGTCCGGCTTCCTTGGCGTCATACAGTGCCCGGTCCGCTCGGCGGATGACGCCGGCGGTATCGGCGTCCAATTCGTGTACCCGGGTCACGCCGATGCTGACGGTGATCCGGATCACCTGCCCGTCGTAGAAGATTTCCGCCGCGGCCAGACCCGATCGCAGCCGCTCCGCCACCGCGACGGCATTCTCGGTCGAGGGATCCGCGAGCAGCACCATGAATTCCTCGCCGCCCCAGCGGAACGTCGCATCCCGGTCTCGCAGCCGTTCGCGGCAGATGCGCACCAGTGCGATCAGCACCTCGTCGCCGCCGTCATGCCCCCAGGTGTCGTTGACCGCTTTGAAGTGGTCGCAGTCGATCATCAGCACGCAGAACGGATCGCCGCTGCGCCGCCACGCCCGGAACGCCTCCGCCAGCCTGGCCTCGCCCGCCCGCCGGTTGAACGCGCCGGTCAGCGGGTCAGTGATCGTCAGCGCCAGCAGCCGGTCTTCGATCTGCTTGCGCTCCGTCAGGTCGCGGGTCACCAGCACGAAGCCACTCGGTTTTTCCCGCCGGTCCAGCAGCGTGGCGGCGACCGTGTTGCCCCAGAACCGGCTGCCGTCCTTGCGCACCCGCCAGCCTTCGAACTCGGCCGTGCCGCACTGCCGCGCCCGTTCGAGCAACGCCGCCGCCTGATCGGCCGTGTCCAGCGGAAGAAAGCGGCTGATCGGCTGGCCGATGACGTCGGTCGCCTCCCAGCCGCCGATACGGCTCAAGGATCGGTTCCACGTGTCCACCCGCCCGTCCAGGCCCACCGTGTAGATCGCGTAATCGCGGACGTTTTCAAAAATCGCCCGAAAGCGTTCCTGATCGTCGCGGATGCGCGCCTCCTGCTCGATCGCGCAGGTAATGTCCTGGATGACTGCCATCAGCGTATCGGCGTCGATCTTGTTGACGCTCAGCGTCAGCACCTGGCCCGAGGCCGGAACCGGCAACTGCATCTGCTCGCAGATCGAACCGGTGGCAGCCTCGAAAGCCTCGACGCGGGCGCGCAGATCGGGCAGCAGCGGCGCCAGCAGGCAAAACAGGTTCGCCATGTCCGCATCAGGTGCGATCGGCAGCAGCAGCCGAACCGCCGCCGGGTTGGCCATCTCGATCGTGCCGCACGGCCGGAATTTGATGATACCGACCGGCGTCAGATAAAGGAATTCAACCAGCGTCTCATAGGCGCCGGCGCTATCGCGATGACTCTCCGGCACTTGCACCGGTTCAGTCGCGGCGCTGCACGACCAGATACATCCGCGGGCAGCCAGGGCGTTTCAACAGGCGCAGATGCACCTTCAACGGTGCCAGCCGGAAGGTGAACACGTAGTCGATCACGTCGTCCAACTCCGGTTCGGTCTCGAAGCGGTGGGCGACCATGAAATTGTTGGTGCAGGGCGCCACTTCGGTGAAGAATTTCCGCCCGATCACCCGCGCCGGGGTAAGTCCGGACAGGACCCCCTCGGCCGCGTTGTACTGTTCCACTGTGCCGTCCAGTGCCATCCGGACGATGCCAAACGTCAGCGCATCCAGTTCGGCAGGGGTCGCGTGTTCCAGCCACTCGAACAGGCCGGACGCCACGAGGCTTTCCGGCAATACATCCGTGCCACTCATCTCGATAATTCCTCGCCACAGGTCAAACCGCGTGCGGGCGGTCCGGTTGAGGAGGCTAATCCGGCATGGTTAACAAAGCGCTAACTGGCCGTCCGGAATCTGCCCGGCGAGGCATGCCCTCACCCCGGCACATCGATCGCCGCCGCCAGTTGATCCAGCACCATCCCCATCAGCCGCACCACGTCCTGATCCGTCGCCACCGGCCCCGTTGCGCTGAAATGCCCGCGATTCCGCCGCGCCGGCGCCTTCGGATCCCGCGGCACCACCAGCCAGTCCGCATCCAGCGTTGCCACGCCCGCAACGCTCACATCCAGCCGGCCGATGTTGACCAACACCCGCAACGTCGGTGTTTCCGCCAGCGGCCGGTCCGTCACCAGCACATCCGGCCGCCGCTCCGCCAGCCGCTGGGTCAGCCGGTCGGTGATCCCCAGCGACAGCCGGCTCGCCCAGCGCCCCAGCGAACTCCGCCGCAGCGTGCTGCCGTCGCGCACCATGATCTCCTGGGTGTCCAGCGCATCCGGCAGTGCCACACGAGCGACATCGATCACCACCGGATGCGCCCCCAGCGGCACCGTCCCGGCCGTGTCCGGCGGCGTCCCCAGCGTGTACAACGCCAACGGCGGCGCCGCGCACGATGCCAGCAGCAACACCCAGGCCACAACCCAGCCCCTCATGGCCGCCGCCCGGTCAGCAGCAGTTGCGGATCATGCTCCACATCGGAGGCAAATCCCCGCAGCGAGGCCGCCGCCGCGGCCAGATCGCGCAACGTCGATTCGATATTCGCCCGCGTCTGCCCTCGCTCCGACGTCAGGGCCTGCAGATTGCCGAGCAGATCGCGCACCTGCAGCACCGTCTGGTTCGACGTCGCCAGCAGCGTGTGCAACTCCGCCCCGCGCTGATCCAGTTGCCGGTTGCCGGTCGCTGCCACCGCGCCGATCGCGGCGAGCGTGGTGTCCAGCCGGTCCTGCAACGCCTTGATCGCCTGCTCCGCCGTCACCACCGTCTGTTCGGACCGGTCCGAGGTCGCCTTCAGGCTGTCGATCAGCGGCGGCAGCTCCTGGTCCAGCTTTTCCACCAGCGCCCGCAGGCTTTTCAGCGTTGCTGTCGAGTTGTCCGCCAGTTCGCGCAGCGGCAACTGACTGAGCTGTTCCGTCGCCTTCTGCAATGTGGACTGGCGCGTCGGAATCTCCGGCAGATGCGTCGCTTCGGGATGCAGCGTCGCCGGTGATCCCGGATCGAAATCCAGGTCGATCTCCGACTGCCCGGTCACGAAGCTCTGCACATTCAGCTCCGCCCGCAGCCCGCGCTGGATCAGGTCCGCCAGATCGACGGTGTCGCCATCTCCCACTGGCACCACCAGCGCCCGCCCGGGTTCCAGAGCCACCGTGACCGGAATGAACGCGACATAGGTCTTCGGGTCGAACTCGATTGCGATGCTCTCCACCGCACCCACCCGTACGCCGCGGAACGTCACCGGAGCACCCACCGACAGCCCGGCGATCGAATCCTGGAACACGATCGCTGCCCGCACACTTGGGTGGAAGAAATTGAATTTGCCGAACAGCACGATCGCCGCGAGCCCCAGTGCCAGCCCGCCCAGCACGAAGGCGCCAACCACGGCCTGACGCGCGGCACCCTTCATCCTGCCTTCTCTACGAGGCGTTCCCGCCGCATGAACGCCTCCACCTGTGGGTCCGGACAGTTATCACGCAACCAGGCCGGCGAACCATGGGCGATCGCCGTTTTCGTCCCCGCATCCAGGAACACCCCGTCATCGGCAATCGCGAACAGGCTGGGCAGTTCGTGGCTGACGATGACGATGG
>Ga0302320_10024701_pt1 | contig 11712 bp, 13 predicted proteins | sample Bog_T0_3_FD_202130 | JGI IMG/M metagenome (GOLD analysis project Ga0302320, IMG submission 202130) | Peat permafrost microbial communities from Stordalen Mire near Abisko, Sweden - Bog_T0_3 | ecosystem: Environmental > Terrestrial > Soil > Wetlands > Peat | place: Sweden: Abisko, Stordalen Mire... | reverse complement strand
TAACAACACGCAAAGATCTAAAATTCCTATTTCGTAAAGGGAAATTTTTAAAAAAGTAATGAAAAAAATTACCTTTTAGTTTTGAATCGAGACAAAAGAACTCTTTGATTTTGTTGAAGCGAGCTCGAAAAGTTTTAATTCTTACAAAAAAAAGCAATTGAAATAGTAAAATATTTTGTTTTTGGGTTTTTTGAATCCCGAAAAATTCATCATTTTTTGTAACCAAAGAAGAAATCGCAATAAAATCTAAGACAAATGACCCTCTTAAATACTGTTTACATATTTGTTTCCTTTCCTTAACTAAGACTCCATTATCGATATAGGCAGTGTTTAAATTTATGCACATATCAAACAAATATATTCCGAATTGAAAAATATTAAATGAGTTTTTGAACTTGTCATCTTCGATCACTTCGAAACTGAGGGTCAAAGGAATATAGAAAAAAAGCACCAATGTATTCAAAAACAGGAAAATATCCCAAGTGATTTTCACTTTTTCGAAGGGATGAAAAGTTTCAAATTTGTTAAGAAACTGAAAACAAATAAGTATTTTGAATAAATTTCATAAACCATGCGTTTTTTTGAAGGAAAAATTTTATTTTTCCTAATATTCCAATGAATTTTTGTGAGTCTTTCTTGGAGGTTAAATGCGACGCGTCATTCAATAATAGAATAGCATCTGGAAGAATGCTCGTGTTTAAATTTGCTGATTTTTTGATTTTGTTGACGAATTTTTTAACATTTAAATTTTTAGCTACTGGGGAGCTTTTGGAAAGACCTGGTTCAGTGAAATCTTTGACCGAAAGTTTTTTTTGATTGGAGGATTTTCCGCAGCAGCTTTGGGACAAATCGATAGATTGAATTTCAAAATTAACTTCGTTTTCACTGTTTCCAATAGCTTTTTTGTCTTGAATGAAGTGTTTTTGAAACTCAGAAAATTCAGAAGAATTCTGCATCTTAATTCCTAAGATGGGCCTATTGGTAGAGTCGGGAAGTTGTTTTTGAATTCTCGGTGATTCAATCGAAAAATTCATAAAAAATGAAATTTAACACTTTTTTTGTTGTTAATTTTTCGTTTGGATTTATAAAATACTTATATATATATTTTTCCTCAATTGGACAAAAATAATGTTGAAGAAATATTGTGAATTATGTAACAATTTTTTTTCTTTTTTTGTAATTTTGCTATATTTCTGAAAAATAAAACGAAATTGTTGTCATTTTAAAATAATTTTTATTGTTCATTATCACTTAATTAAATTGAATACATTAAAAAATATATCCAACAAGCATATTTTGTTTCACAACATTTGTGAAATTTTCTTCTGCAGATAATAACCTATGAACATCTTCGTTAGTGATCTTCAATGGACACTTCTCCTCGATTGATAGATCTTCTATTTCTTTGATGATTTCATGCACCTTATCGCAAACCCCTATAATAGTTGAATAGAAATTAGCCGCATAATCATTTTTATTCGGGGCGGTCTTCGGGTTATGATTGTTTATCATATCCTGTATTCTTCTTGAAGAATCTTCAATTTGTCCTGCCAAATTAATTATTTTATTAGTATAAGTGTTTTCTGGGGTTTTATGATTATAAGATGAACACATATTTTGGATCTCATGGGCATAATTGCAGATGAATTTGGAAAGGAATTTATTAATTTCGGAAAATTCTTGAAAGGATTTTTGTTGTTCTAATGTGAATTTCTGGATATTCAATTCCCAAACGAATTCATTTTTCATTTCTTGAAAAATTACTTTCATTTCAACTTTTTCGAATTTGAATTTCCCAAAATTGCTTTTTGAGTCTTCCAAAATCGCTTTATTCACAAGATCATCCATTTCTTGCAAACAATTTGCTTGATAAACCAGAATTGTTTTAAGCCTTTTCAAATTTTCTTCAGGAACATCACGAATTAAAGATTCTGAGATTCCCTCGTTTATCATCTTAGTTAAACAGACAGTGGGTCTGATGGAATTTCTAATCAAGGGCTTAATATCCCATGAATTTTCAAGGTAACTGCAAATTTCCCTCATGAGACCTTCAATTTGTCCACTGAGGTTATCAATTATTTGAATTTCAGGGTATTCTATCTTGGCGTAACCGGCTGTGAAATTCCGTATTTCATGACCACAATGACCAACGGTTTCTGCTAAATTTCGAAATTCTTGAAGATTCAAATATTGATAATAATACATTAAAACTTGGAATTTGGTTTTTATTAGTTTTTTAAAAATATAAAAATCATGTCAAAAATTTATCCAAAAAAAAAAACAGCTTTTCTTATTATTTTGAAATTTTCATTATTACAACAAATATAAAATATTCCGATTTTATACAATTAAAACAATAAAATTTGGCGTATATTCTTTTAACTAACTCTTTCTTCCTTCATATGATATAGCCTGATTCTTTTAAACACATTACAAAAACTTCCTCGAATTCATGAAGATTAGCTTTGTTTTTGTCCGAAAAAATAAATCTTTGCATAATTTGGATGATGTTCTCAATAGAAGGGCCTGATTTATTCAAGCCCAAAGTATTAAAAACTTGTTGAATCATTTCAGGAAGATTATAAAGTGGGAGAAATCCCGTCTTGTTGTTATCATAAACTCCGAAAACTCTCCTTGTTATTTCAAGTTTATTTTCTAAATCTGGAGAAATCGTGCCTTTTTTGCTATTTGATTCTGTCTTTTCTAATATTAGTTTTTCTTCAAAATTTGAACCCAAAAAATATCTCTTGGCCGCTTCTTCAATATCTTGTAAAGTTACTTTTCCATCATTATCTTTATCTAAAACATGCTGATATATATCAAGATCTGGTTTAGAGGGGATAAAATGTTTGGATAATGTCTTATAAACTGCTTGCAACATGGGGGACAACTCTTGGTGATCCAGGATGCCGTTCTTATCTTTATCATAAAGTTCGAAAATTCTTTTAGCAATCCTTTTGACTCCTTCAGGGTCATTGAAATTCATTTTTTTCTGAAAACAATTTAATTATTTTTATTTCAATATATTCAATGACAAATAAATTTCTCGAAAAAATTTCAAATTTTTGTTTAATTTCCAAATTTTTTATTTTTCTGACTACTAATTTTTTGTGATTTTATAAAATTTAATGAATATTAAATAGTAAATAATAACACATTTGATAATATGCCAATCAAATTTTTGATTTGACTTTTTTTTCTTCAAATTTATTAATAATTAAATTCAAAAATTCCAATATTAATATGTTATCCTTAGAACAACGATCACAAAGCACAGGCAACTCTTATTCAGAATCTCAAAGTTTTGATCGGTTCTCACTAAACCCTGCCTATTCAAAAAGCTGCAAATTTGGAAGCAAACGCTTCAAAGTCAACAAAACACGATTTTATTACAACGCGTTAGACACAAACATTGAAAGCTTAGGCAGGACTTCATATTCAATGAAAAGAGAAATGGGTGCTAATAATCAAAGTTTTGTTTTTTCCAAATTTTCGGAGGATTGTTCTTCAGTTCATGGAGAAATCAAAATAAAAAATGAAGGAAAAAGTAATAATTTATTCTTTTGAATTATGCCATAATAAATATCTTGTTTGCTTCTTCATGAGTTTATATCATATGCTGTATTTTTTTTTAATTTGAACTATTTTTTTTTCGAGAAAAACGAAGGTTTTTCCCATTTTTCAAAGTATTTTAAACATAGATATTATATCTTTTTTAAAAAGGAAAATTTTTCCTTTGATTTCGAAATATTTCAAAGCTCATAAAAATATAAAAATTTCAGATTTAGCTTTTTATACATTTGGAAAAATATTTTTTTTGCTAGAGATGTTTGAAATTATTTTTTCGCTTTTTTTTGTAAAGTTTTGATATTTCTTTACCAAAAATTAACGCAGCCTTTCTGCATTTATTTTTTTTTCTTTTCTTAATTGACAAATTCTTAAATGGAAAACATATTATCAATATTAAAGTAAGTTTAAAAGTAAAATATATTAAAATAGACGAAGAAGAACGGTTTTCTTTGCTGAATTGTTTTTATTCAATAAGATCTTTTCTCAACTTAATTTATTCATATTTTAAAGAAGTTTTAAGTTTATGTTTTTAATATTGTTAAAAATTTGAATTATTTTAAAAAAAAACAAAAACTTATTTTGCCAATAAATTTTTTCTCCCCTTCCAAAAACGGAATCTCCCATTAAAAGGTAATTATTTCCTTTTTTATCCATCTATATACTTGATAACAGCTCTCAAAATTTCCGTCCCCAATCCAAAAAGGACGAAATTGGATCATCTGGTTTAAAGGATGCAACTAATAAGCTAAATGCAAGTATGGCAGCTCAAGATAAAAAAGACCAAAAAGAAATGTCAAATACTCAAAAAAGTAGTAGTGGAGGCTTTAAAAACTTTTTATTTGGTGGCTTCCGGAAACACAAGCCTGAAAATGAATCAACAGGAAAGCTGAAAGATGAAAATATTGAAATGGAAAAGAAATTTCAAGAAAGCGGTTATCTTATGACAAAAAAGGACAAAGTCATTAACAAATCAAAATTCATAAACAAAAGAAACATAACATCTGGGAGAATTCATTTAAACCGATTGGATCCCAGTGATGTTGTTGATGTAAATTACGATATTCCAACAAAGGAAAGTATTTATGAAATCCTCGATCAAGTTCCAGCAAAAACCTCTAGCCATTTAGAAAGTACTTTCTTATTTCTTATATTAGTTTGTCGTTATGGAATTTTCATTGTTTATATTTTTTATTATAAATAAGTTTTTTATTGTATTTTCAATATTTTTATCAATAAGTTTTTTTCATGAGTATTTATTGAAAGTTAGGAACATTTTCCATTTTATCTATTTGCTTTTTCTTTCATTCTTTTGTGGAATTATTTTTATATAAGCAAAATTCCATTTTTCTCATTGGTCATTTTTATTTACGTTTTTTTATAAATAATTGGTTTAATGGCATTTCTAAAATTCTGTTTTAAGATCGAAAAACCGGCAAATTTAGTTGGATTTCAAAGAGAGCAATAAAGAATCTCATGGAAACCAAGGCTAAAATACAAAAGCCTTTGCATGGAGATCATATGGAAGACGACTTGATAAATCTGATTAATGACATGACAGAATTTTACCACAAATTATTTTTCTTTTTCCAAGGTTTGTTATCGGGTTTATGTTTAATGCAACTATTAGTGATTTATCTGGGAACCAATGATACTACTGTTTTGTCAAGTTTTTCAGAATTGGCGCTCAGAATAAATCAATTATTTCATATTGTGAGCTTATTGGCTGTTTTTGGAAGTATTTATAGAACAATACATGCCAAAAATTTATGTAAAAATTGAAAAGATCTTTTTATATAATTATGAAATATTTTAAAAGATGACCAAAGCTTAAAATATCAATCAGAAACTTTAATGAAAGACAGAAAGTCATATGTTAAAAATGTCACTGCTTGTTTTTGTTTTTTTGTGGTTTACGCAATAGTTATTTATACGAATGAATTCGCCTCGACGATTTCAATGGTATCAAATGTGATCTCGACAGAAATGTAATTTTTTAGATTTCTTTTTAGATTTATATTGATATTTTAATAAAGAGGAAACTATCAAAATTCGTTTTCTATTTGGAAAATCTTAAACATAATTCAATCATTATTTGCTTTTTTGGGGTGGATCGTCGTGGTTTCGGGATCGGAAATCGAAAGACCTACCAAATCATCTGACGACTTGTAAAAAATTTGGTTTCAATGAGTTTAAATTTTGGATTTTAGGGATGAAGAAGAGAATGAAAAAGAAGAAGCTTAATTATTTTTTTTTTCTATTAAAGTTTTCTTTGTTCTCTGTTTATTAAATTTTTTAGGAAGACCTCTTTTAATTTCAATAGCCGTCAGTGCATCTTTATTTATTAAAGACAATGAGAACCATTGTCATATTATCGCAGCCAATTCCATCTGTGAACAAAATAAAATTAATTCCCAAGAGTTTCCAATAAATTAAGAAATAAAATTTTAACAAAATTCAAAAAATAAAAAGAAAGGACTAAAAAATTTTTACTTAAAGTGTCTGGAGCAATTAATTTATCCAATAGCTCCTCAGCAATCGTCTTCAAAGGTGTTTTTTCTTTCAATTTGGCATAGATGAAGTCCACAATTTCCTTTTCGCTCAAGGTTTCCCAAACACCATCGCATCCCATTAAAATGAAGTCATCATCTTTGGTAACGGGTCTAGATTGCACATCTGGAAAAGCAATGATCAATTGTTGATCGGGAGGCAAAGCTGCGTTTCGTTTATATTCCAAATCTCCAATGGCTCTAGATAAATTTAAATTAGCATTTACTCTGCCGTCGGTCACAAAGCCGCCAGCTTTGATGATCCTTTGTTTTTCGAGATCTTGATCTGGTTTATGATCAATGGACATTCTTACAATTTCGCCACCTTTGGTGGCCAAAATAGATCTGGAATCTCCTGCGTTGGCCACATAAAGAGTATTTTTATATATTAAAGATACATTTGCAGTGCACCCTGCAAAAGATTCCCCTTGAAACCCTAACGTTTCTTCCTTATTATCGTTCTTTATTGAAAACAACTCCTTTTTGCCCTCTGGACTACTCAACATAATGTCCATTTTCATGAAATTCTCTTTGAGAGCTGCTTCGATTGCACCTGATTTAAAATTCGGGTTTTTCTTCAGCTCGTCACAGAAATACTTCTCAACATATTTCGCCACTTCCTTGCCTTTTAAGAGAAATTTGACTGTGAAAGAAAGAAAAACAAAGAGAGTTACCTCCATGCCCATCAAACACACCGAAAATCGCTGAATCGATTGAGAGGTTGAGTTCTGATATATGAGCATCTTCCATATGAGATCTCCAACCTGGTAAAAGTCAGCTTTGAAAGAATAATTATTTTAGGAACCTTGCATTTCAGCAGCCGCATAACGATAAGTCTGGTTGCTACCTTCGTTGACAATTTTATTTTTGTTCGGTTCGCTCAAATAGACTCCCATAGCTGAGGAAAGATTTATTTTATTAGATATAATTTGTTTTTTATTTGGAATTTTATTTCGGAAAAACTGCCCTTAAAAACAAGCATTCAAAGGAGATTATCAAATAATTATTTTTAAATAATTTTTTTTTCAAACAAAAATCAAATCATTAAAAAAGGAAGAAAGAAAATTTTAGAAAAGCATTTTTTTTTTAATGACGTAAATTTTCTACTAAGTATGTTTTTATATTAAAAAAAAAAAAGGATTTATTATAAATATTTTTTTTGTATTTAAAACCAATCAAACTTCAGTAAAATAATATGGGTGTCTTTGTGTTTTCTATTATGTTTGAACTCCACTACGAATGCAACTTTGGAGATTGCGTTTATGTCTTAGGGAACATTCCTGAGTTAGGGGAATGGCAAATAGGCAAAGGATTGAAACTTAAATGGAAAGAGGTACTGTTTTTCCATATCTAAACCTTAAAATAACTTATTTGATTTTTAAGAAGGATATTTGGGGAGCAAAACTGCAACTCAAAATAGATAATAGCACTTTTATCCAATACAAATACGTGATCGCTTCAAATTATCCCTCCAATGGTGAAATTAAGCGATGGGAATGTGGTCCAAACAGAATTTTATCCTTGAAGAATATAACAAAACTTGAATTTGCTTTATGTATTTGAAATTTTTTTTTTTGAAAAATCTCATATTTTTAATATTAAGGCGATGTATGGGGTTATAGGAAAGTTTCTTTAAGACTTAATAAGCAAGAAAACAACGAGAATCAATTTTATGTTTCTGGAAATACTCCAGATCTTGGAGATTTCAAACATTTGAAAAAAATGAATTTGGTCAGAAAAAAATCCATTCTTTCCATTGACGAGTCTTATTGGGAAATAATGGTGCTGGTTCCGAATGATTTCACTTATGACCTTATTTATAATTTCTATGAGCTGAGCAGAGAAAAAAATTGCATTTTGGTCAATGAGATTAATTTTTCAGTAAACATTTTTGAAGATTTCAAATTTCCCAGCTTCGAAAAGCTTTGGAGTCCGCAAATTCCATATGAGAAAAAGGTTTCTCATTTCAAGCAGATGACAATCAGTCCTTTCAAATTGAAAAAGGAAGCCAAAACTAATCACAAGATAATGCTTATCAAAAACAAGCCAAAAAATATCGAAAATAAATATGGTTCACTTCATATTTTCAATGAGATCAAAGGATTGAGTTCCTTTATCAGAGAGATCAGCAAGGATGTCATCATAGGTAAACTTTTTTTATAATCATTAAATAATACGATTTTAAAAGGAAACAACTGTCTAAATACTGCAGATCTTCTTACCTTGGAAAAGGAAGTCGATGCAATCGTTATCTTCAAAAATACTCATGCCAGTGTGCAAGAAAAAGACCAGATTTTCGAAGATAGTGTCAGCCAAATCTTAAAAAATCCAGATGTGTCCAATTATGCCATATACTCAAATCAAATTAACAGGAACGATCCCTCAAATTTACTTGCTTGGGCACAAAGTTTGGACACTCTGACAAAAAATAATAAGGTTTTTAAAAAAAAAAAATTTGTTGAATAATTTAAAATTTTAGAAAATTTTTGTATGTTGGTCTGATTGCAAAGAAGAAATGTTTGAAATTTTGTTGCATTATTTACACCATTTCAAGCATTTTTCCTTTAAGGCCGCCAACAAATTTTTGAACTTAAGATCGGACTTCAAATTTTGAATACAGTAGTTTTATTATATTAATGAACACCATTTTTTGAAGTGTATATAAAGAAGTATTTTTTTTTTTTTTCTAGCTCTTTTCATCGCACATTAATAATTATTTATTAGTATCTATCTATACATATATAAAAAATATTCATATAATCTTAATTTAATTTTATCAAATCTTGCAATCATATTTCTCTCTTTTTTACAAAAATAACTTTTAATAATAAAATTTTCAAAGACTTTTAAATTTTCAGATTTTTTCAAAATTTAAATTTCAAAAGCCTGCAAAAATCTCGAAATAAAAAACAAACTTAAAACAAAAGCCCTGATCATCGGCAAGTCAAAATTTTTCCGGCAAATCGATTCAAATAATTCCTTATCATAAATATAGATTTTATAATAAAATCGCATATTCATCAAATATCACCAATATTCCACCCATTTCAATGTTTGCAGAATCTGACAAAACGACAAAAGAAAAAAATTCCAAGCAATCCTCAAAATCCAATAATGAGCCCATCAAGCCAAACTTAAGTAAAAACCATTAATTTTCATTATAAAAACGCTCATTCTTCAAGGAGACAGGTCAAGTATCGTAAACAATTACAATTATAAGGTCACAATACCAAAACGGAATTTCTCAAAACCAACTATTTCCCTCAATAAAGATAAAACTCCAATAAAACTCAAGCAATCTGATGAACTAATGAAGAAAATGCCAAGCGAGTTTATCTTTGATGAAATGCAATTGACAGAAACAAGGAAAGAAAAGGCCAATTTCCTGATAAAAGACGAATCACCATGGACCAAATTTTGCAAAAGCGACCTTTCTCCTCTTTGCAAAAACAACCTACTTTCTCCAAATAAGCCGGCAACTCAGGAAAATGATTCACTTTCTCAAGCAAAGTACAATTTTTTATCATACTTTCAAGATGAACCCACCATTTTTAATTCAATTTTTTAATATTTTTTCTAAAAAATCACTAAAATTGAATTTTTTTTCAGAATGACGAACCGATTGATCGAATACCAAACACCATCTCCAAGTCTTTTAAAAAAAGCTGAATTTTTGGATTTTTCACCATTCCTCAATTACACTGCCAAGAAGGTAATCCAGAAGCTAGATTTTTCGAACCTCGATGAGAAAAAAAACAAAAACCAATCAGCCACCACAAATTCTGTGATTGTCTGTTTCAAATCTCCAACATTCAATTTCCTCAACAAAAAATATGAACTTGAAGAGGATTTTATTTTTTCCAGTCATCCCAAAGCTTCATTAGAAAAGGCAGAATCTTCCTCTGATCCAGGTGAAGATGACATCATCAAGTTGATTTCCAAAGGTCCGCAGATCAAAGAAAATCCATCAACAAATGACACGAAACAAAAGCACAAATCATTTTTGAAAACGATGAATAAATATAAAGATGTTGATTTGGAAGGCAACATTCCAACCATAAAAAAAACCACTCCTTTTGTTACAACCAATGAGCCAAAACCCTCGCATGAAGAATTGAACCCCAAAAATCTGAGTCTACATTCATTTTATTCGATGCCAAAAGGAAATGTCAATTACACGACTTCAAAAACAGGGTTTAGAACATCAAACGCTGATGCTGAAACTGGTGATAATTATGTCAAGAACAATGAAAAGAAAATTGAGGGGAATGAAGAAAACACAAACCAAGAGCTGCAGGAATCATTTCAAATACCCAAAAAAATTCTCTGTAATTGTAAGAAATCTCGTTGCCTTAAACTTTATTGTGATTGTTTCGCTGCCAGCGAATTTTGCAGCAAAGATTGCAATTGTCTGAATTGCGCTAACGTGGTTGAAAATGAAGAAGAAAGATATTCCTCTATGATGGCGTTGATGGAAAGAAACCCACTCGCATTCAAGCCGAAATATGATAAAAAAGAGGAAATTGAAGAAAAAGTAGACGAAAAAAACTTATTTTTAATAATTTTAAATGTTTTATTAGAATTTGTTGAGCCTTGAATCCACTGATAAGATCCGACACGCCAAAGGATGCAATTGCAAGAAGTCCAATTGCTTGAAAAAATATTGCGAATGTTATCAGGCAGGCATCAAATGCACGGATTTATGTAAATGCGACACATGCAAAAACCATGATGGTGTGGGCTTTTTAAAGAAAAGGAAAGGCAACCCTCTTGTTGAGAACTTCAATCAATATTCAGAAAATAAACAAGAAATCGGCCCTAATTCCTTCACCTTCGGATATAATCATGTCTATGATGAAAATGATAGGAAAGAAAAAAGAATTGAAGGATTTGAAGAGGAAGGATCCAATGGATCTAATCATAGTTTCAGGTATGCGAAGAATTTTAAAACTCAGGATGGGACAGGTGGGTTTTATCGGACTCCAAAGATGAAGTATGAAAATATTAACATTAAGAAAGAAAAAATTAAATTATAATTTAATAATAAATTTTGATATTTTGACGATTTTGAAAAGGCAAAAAATATAAAAAATTAAAATTAAATCTTTTATTTGTTCAAAAAGTCTAGAGGACAAAAATTCTTGTTAAACCTTTTTATAAATAAACACATTTGTTTTAAAATATGAAATATTTTCTAAAAAATATTGATTATCTAAATTATTTTTTTCATTGTTCATATTATATTAAAGCATGAATTATTTAATTCGTTTTTTTTTACTAGTTTTTAATTTTATTAACCGTAATTTGTTTTTTATGAAAGGAAATTAGATGCAAATGCTGTTAAATTAGAATCAATAAGATCCATCAGGCGTGTATCCATTGGGCTCATTTCATTATTTCTTTGCATAGTAAAGAAGTGTTCAAAAATTCTTTTTAATCTGTGACCATCTAAAGTTTTTGATGATTGAATCATCTTAGACATTTTTAGTTGAGCACTGCAATTTTCAAAATTTTTGTTATTCTCAAAATCAAAATCGTCTACATATATCATCGGCTTATCAATTAAATTAAATAAATCTCGTTGGTCTTCATTGAA
>Ga0302320_10024700_pt1 | contig 11712 bp, 13 predicted proteins | sample Bog_T0_3_FD_202130 | JGI IMG/M metagenome (GOLD analysis project Ga0302320, IMG submission 202130) | Peat permafrost microbial communities from Stordalen Mire near Abisko, Sweden - Bog_T0_3 | ecosystem: Environmental > Terrestrial > Soil > Wetlands > Peat | place: Sweden: Abisko, Stordalen Mire... | reverse complement strand
CCTGCCGTCGTTGTCATGTTGCGATCTGTGATTTATGCGCGCTCCCGCAGGATAACGGCAGCCGGCTGTGTCCGGCTTGTGCGGGGCGGCGAGCTCCGCAACCGGTGGTGCGCGGCGGAAATCGCGGGGTAGCGCCGGGCGGGCAGACCCGCTACTGCCGGCAACATCCCGAGGTGGCGGCCACCAGGATTTGTCACCTGTGTGGCGTCCCGATGTGTGACGTTTGTGACACGCTGATGCCCGGAAACATTCATGTTTGCGCCGCCTGCGCCCCCCCTGGCGAGTCGGGAGCGGGGGGGAAGGTTTGGGGGAAGGTGCGGGATTTTTTCAAGAAGGGCTAAATGATGGCCTGGAAGATCTCGCATAACAAACTCTTCGCGAAGCATTATATGAGCGTGGAGCCGGATTGCGTGGAGTTCTATGAAAATGCCTCGTTGGGCACGCGGCGTTTTGCTTTTAAGCGGATTGAATACGTGGTGCTATCACCCGACAACAAGCTTTCGTTTCAGGTGGGCGAGGAAGTATTCAGCATCCAGACCGTACCTGGCGATGCCGGGCACCAGGCGGCGATTAAAGCGTTGTTGCAGGCAGTGTTTCGGACCACGCCGGGATGAGGCAAGCGGGTTGCGGGTTTTTTCGGCCCTGGTTGAACGATTCTTCGTGCTTCAAAACGGGGAGGGAAAATGATTTCATGGCCCATGCTTCCGTGCGTCATTTTTGAGGATGAGCATCTGCTGGCGGTAAACAAACCGGCGGGCTGGAATACGCACGCGCCGTCACCATATGCCGGGGAGGGCATTTATGACTGGTTGAAACATCGCGAGTCGCGCTGGGCGACGCTGGCCATCCTGCATCGTTTGGACAAGGAAACCAGCGGGGTCATGATTTTTGGCAAGACGCCGGTGGCGAACCGGTCCCTGACGGAGCAGTTTGCCGGCCGGCGGGTGCGCAAACAATATTTATTACTGACGGAGCGCGCGGTTCCGCGGCAGGCGTTCACGGCGAAGAGTTTGCTGGTCCGCGTGGGGGACAAGTATGCCAGCCGCCCGGGCGGCGAGCCGGCCGAGACGCGGTTTGTTCCGGTGCCGGATGCCAAGGGGTTGGTGAAGAATGCCGGATTAAGCCTGGTTCGGGCCGAACCGCTCACCGGACGAACCCATCAAATTCGAGTGCACGCGGCGGAAAATGGGTTTCCCATCCTGGGCGATGCGTTGTATGGCGGTACGGCCTCGTCGCGGGTTTTTCTGCATGCGGGCGAGATTGGGTTTGCGCATCCGGTGACGGACGCCCCGGTGTTGCTGGGGGTGCCACCAAATTTTGAGGAGGATACGCGGCTGGCTCTGCGGGCGGCGATAATTGAGCCGGAGTTCACGAATGCGTATCGGCTGGTACACGGCGCGAGTGACGGCTGGCCGGGATGGTGGGTGGACCGGGTGGGGGAGTATTTGCTGTCGCAGGCGGAGGGGCCGTTGAACGGAATGCAACTGGAGGAATTGAAGCGGCTGGCAGGAACCTTCGCCGTTCGGGGCGGGTACCACAAAGTGCTGTCCCGACAGGTCAGGCGCACGACCATGGCGGAGTCTTCGCCGCAACTGGTTTGGGGGGAAGCGGCGCCGGCGGCGTTTGAGGTGGTGGAGAATGGCGTCCGGTTTGAACTGAGTTTCCGCGAGGGTTATTCGGTGGGTTTGTTCCTGGATCAGCGGGACAATCGCCGAAGATTTTTGACGGGCCACGTTGCGTCACATTTTCGGTTGCCGGAGGCGGTTGGAGGGGGGAGGCCCGAGATGCTGAATGTTTTCGCCTATACCTGCGGTTTTTCTGTCTGTGCGGCGAAAGCGGGAGCACGCGCGACGAGCCTGGACTTGTCCCGGAAATATCTGGATTGGGGTCGGCGGAATTTTGTCCTGAACGGGTTGAATCCAGCGGAACATGATTTCATTCATGGGGATGCTTTTGACTGGCTGGGGCGGCTGGAAAAAAAAGGCCGGCGCTTCGATGTCATTGTGCTGGATCCGCCGACCTTTTCGCAATCAAAGGAATCCGGGGTTTTTCGCGTGGAACGGAATTTGGGGGACTTGGTGGCAGCGGCGAAGCGGGTGGTGAAGCCGGGAGGTGTGTTGCTGGCGTGTGCCAACGCGGCTGGGTGGCCGGCCGAGGACTTTGCGGCGACGCTTAAAAGCGTATTACCGGCCGCGAAAACTGAATTGCGGGGGCATTATGTGCCGCAACCGCCGGATTTTCCTGTGAGCCGAGCCGAGCCGGCATATTTGAAGACCATATGGTGGAAATTGTGAGCGGGAATGAGAAGGAACCATCTGGCTGGTCGAATGCCTGGGGGAAAGGCAAACGAAGTGGATTGGAAAGCTTGTGATTGGATGGAAAAAACTGTCTAATATGTCCCAAAAATAAGACAGACTGTCTTATTAGTGTGCAAACATTGGCGGCAAAATTGAGACTGGCTGGCTTGGATGATTTTCGGTTTTTGTTTTGAGGCAACAAAATGCTCATTTTTTAGGCAGTCAATGGACAATGATTCAATACGGCGTTTTGGACTGGACATTGGCACTTGGATTGCTGTATCCTTTTTACTCTGTGGTTGCGGCAAGCAATAAAGCGAACAAATTGTAATTATCAATAAACCCGCTTGCCGCGTTGTTCCACCACGTTTTGAGAAAGTAAAGTAATGAAACAGACCAAGAACATGCGGAAAGCGGGCTTCACACTGGTTGAAATTATGATCGTGGTGGCCATCATCGGCCTCCTGGCTGCGATCGCGATTCCGAACTTCGTGAAAGCTCGTGCCAGTTCACAGGCCAGCGCCTGCATTAACAACCTCCGTCAGATTGACGCGGCCGCCAATGAGTTCGCTCTGGAAAAGGGCAAGACTTCTGGTTCCGCCATCACCTTCCCGGGGGACCTGACGCCGTACATCAAGCTGAACGCGGTGAGCAGCATTCCTCCGTGTCCTGCTGGCGGCACTTACACTGAAGCCTCTGTCGGTACTACTCCGACCTGCTCCTTGGCCAACACTGTGACGCCTGGTCACTTTCTGCCGTAATATAATCCGGATTTAGTCCGTCTTCAAACACCCCGATGCGTCGCATCGGGGTGTTTTTGTTGCGGCTTCCAGAGTCTTAAAATGAGCCAGCTTGGAAAGTGTCAATTTTTATGGCACCAAAAATGCTCTCAAGAGTTGCGGTTTCAACAGGCGATTTGTGAGTCGGATCGTCATTATAATATATTAACTGCCTGATGAAGTTCACGCCGCTATAAAACTATGAGAGTGATTCGGGCAAATGTTCATCAAGTCGGGTTCACGTTAGTGGAGATTATGATCGTGGTGGCCATCATCGGCCTTCTGGCTGCGATCGCGATTCCGAACTTCGTGAAAGCTCGTGCCAGTTCGCAGGCCAGCGCCTGCATCAACAACATGCGGCAGATCGATTCGGCGGCCCAGGAGTTTGCCATTGAAAAAGGCAAAACCGTGGGCGCGGCGATTAACTTTCCGTCGGATCTGACACCGTATATCAAACTAAACAGTTCCAGTGCGATACCACCGTGCCCGGCGGGCGGGAATTACATAGTGGCAGGGGTGGGGGGCATACCTTCGGTTCAATGTTCATTGGGGAACACGGTTACCCCGAGCCACGTGCAGTAAAGCAGATTGCATATGAGCCACGGCGCAAGGCGGTCAACCTTGCGTCCTTTTATTCGGCTGTGTCTGGCAACGGGGCGATTTTCCTGGCAGGTAACCACGACGTCGCAGTACTTGAGTTTTCGCAAATTGTTTTGCAACTAACTGAAATCAAGTTTGTTGTATGGATAGGCGTAAATCGCGGCGCCCGGATTTTTTCAACTGGTTTGGGTGGTACAAAAGTTGCTTTTGTAGTCATTGCGGTTCCAACCGGCAATCTGTGAACAAGTTCGTTATTATATAAACTGCCGGTTGGTTGTTCACACCGTTTAAATACTATGAAAACAACACCTGCAAAACACCATCTGGGCGGGTTCACCTTGTTGGAGATCATGCTTGTATGCGCGGTTATCGGCATATTGGTAGCGATCGCGGTTCCCAACTTCATGTCGGCCCGGACAAGCTCCCAGGCCAATGCCTGCATCAACAACCTGCGGCAGATTGATTCGGCGGCGGCGCAATTTGCCATTGAAAAAGGCAGGAGCGTTGGGTCCACGATCAACTATCCGTCGGATCTGACCCCCTATTTCCGGCTGAACGCCAGCAGCTCGATACCGCCTTGTCCGGCGGGTGGCAATTACACGGTGGCACCGGTGGGATCCGACCCGCAGGTGACCTGCTCGGTGGGGAACACGGTTTCCCCGCCGCATGCGTATTAACCTTCTGATCAGAGGCGCAAGGCTCCCGGCCTTGCGCCTTTTTTTTGGGGGGGCCGTGTTGGGCGGCAGCACCTGGTTTGATGCTTTCCCGCGTCTCCCAAAACGTTTATAATCCAGCGCATGTTTCGTGCGCGTTTCCTTGGTTGGTGGCTGGTGCTGGCCACGTTGCTCGTCTATTTGCCGGCGGCAAGGAATGGCTTCGTAAATCTCGACGACAAGGATTACGTCACGGAAAATCTGGTGGTGCAGCAAGGCGTTACGTGGCCGGGCATCCGGTGGGCGTTTGGGACCTGGCACGCCAGCAACTGGCATCCGGTGACGTGGCTTTCGCACATGGTCGACTGCGGGCTGTTCGGGCTCAATCCTGCGGGGCATCATTTAGTTAATCTGCTGATCCATGCGGCAAACGCCGGATTGTTATTTGGTTTGTGGCTGCGTCTGACCGGGGCGAAATGGGCCAGCGCGACGGTGGCCGCATTGTTTGCCTGGCACCCGTTGCATGTGGAATCCGTGGCGTGGATTGCTGAGCGCAAAGACGTATTGAGCACGTGTTTTGCCCTGCTGACGCTGTTAACCTACGTCGATGCGGTTCGCGCCGCCGGCGCGACCGGAAGGCTTGCCAGCACGGGCGCATATTGGTTGGCGGTCATTTTCCTTGCGCTGGGTTTGATGGCCAAACCCATGTTGGTGACCCTGCCCTTTGTGATGTTATTGCTGGATTGGTGGCCACTGCAACGAAACCGTCCGGCGGGATGGCTGCTGGCGGAAAAGTTGCCATTTTTATTGCTTACGGGGGCAATCTGCGTGATTACGGTTTTGGCGCAGCGTGCCGAGGCGATGGCGCCGCTGGCAAAATATTCATTGGGGCTGCGCCTGGAAAACGTGGTTACCGCCTATGCGGCTTATCTATACATGACCGTCTGGCCGGCGCAGTTGGCGGTATTCTACCCCTTAATCCAGCCCGCCTGGCCGGTCGTGGGTCTGGCGGCGGTGTTCTTGTTGGGGATCACCGGTCTGGTCTGGTGGAGAGCCGCGGCACAACCTTACCTGGCGGTTGGCTGGTTGTGGTATTTGGGGACGCTGGTGCCGGTGATTGGGTGGGTGCAGGTGGGCGACCAGGCACTGGCGGACCGGTACACATATTTTCCGCTGATTGGAATTTTTCTGGCCGGGGTTTGGGCGTTGGCTGAGTGCGGAGAACGCTTTCCTTGGATTAGGCGCGGGTTGGCGGCGGTGGCCATCCTGGGGCTGGGCGTTTGCGTGGCGGTGACCGAAAAGCAACTGGGTTACTGGCGCAACAGTGAAACGCTCTTCACGCGGGATCTGGCGGTAGCGGCGGACAATGCTGCGGCCCGGCTGAATCTTGGGGAGGCCTTGCAGGAGGACCACCGCCTGGCGGAAGCGGTATTGGAATACCAGCGGGCGCTGGTATTGGACCCGCGCCGTCACGAAGTCTACCACAATATCGGACGCATTCTTAGCGATGAAGGCAAAGCGGCGGAGGCGCTGGAGTACTGTCGCAGAGCGGTGGAGCTGGACAAAAAATCCGCGGAATCCCGCATTGGCCTGGGCGTGGTGCTTGGGGAGTTGGGGCGTTACGACGAGGCGGCGAGGGAGTTTTCGGTGGCGGCCGGGCTGGACGCCGGCTCGGCGGTGCCCCATTTCCAGATGGGCAGGGCATTACTGAAACTGGGGCGCGATGCTGAGGCCGTGGCGCAATTTAACGAGGCATTGCGGCGGGAGCCTGAAAATTTGGGCATATTGCTTTATACTGCCCGGGTGCTGGCGGCGGACCGGAATTCCGCGGGTCGCAACGGCAGCGAGGCACTCGAACTGGCGCAACGGGCGGACCGGCTGGTGGGGGGGCAGGCGGTGGTGCTGGACACCCTGGCGATGGCCTGCGCGGAAACCGGTCGTTTTGACGAGGCGGTCCAGTGGGCCCGGCAGGCGCTGGCCGCGGCGGGGGCCGGCGGCGACCGGGAAGATGTCACGAACATCGAGCTACGGCTGGAGCATTACGAACAACGGCAACCGTTCAGGATGGCTTTTCAAAACCCATAATATTATATTGATTCAAGTCCTGCTTTAGCGGTAAAACGAAGGCGCATTCACATGGCAACATGACCAACGGCAGCAAAGACGGCACATGAGCATCATTCTGAGAACCGAAAAGCTCCGGGTAGAATACCGCAGCCGGGAAATACGACAGGCCACCAAGGTGGCGGTGAATGGTCTTGATTTGGAAGTTTCTGCAGGAGAAGTATTCGGCTTTCTGGGGCCCAATGGCGCGGGCAAAACGACGACGATGAACGTTTTGCTGGGTTTTGTGCCACCCACCAGCGGTGCGGCCTATCTATTTGGGATTGACGTCCGCCAGCCCATTGCCCGGCAGCGCATTGGTTACCTGCCCGAACTGACCTATTATTACAAGTTTTTGACGGCCGAGGAATTGTTGCGCTTTTATGCCAGGATATTCGGGCTGCCGCGCGCCAAGACGGATCAGCGGATTGCGGAATTGCTGAAGCTGGTGGAGTTGGAACCGGCGGCCAAACGGCCCATCAAGGGATATTCCAAGGGCATGCAGCAGCGGGTTGGACTGGCGCAAGCTTTGATCAACGACCCGGATTTGCTGATCCTGGATGAACCAACCAGCGGTTTGGATCCTTTGGGTCGCATGAAGGTTCGCGAAATCATCCAACGGCTCAAGCGCGAGGGAAAGACCGTGTTTTTTTCTTCCCATGAACTGGGCGAGGTGGAGTCGGTATGTGACCGGGTGGCGATCATTCACCAGGGCGAGTTGCGGGCGGTTGGCCGCGTAGCGGAGATAACTGGAGGCCATCAAAATCTAGAGGAAGCGTTTCTGGACATCATCGGATATAAACCCCAACCCGCACCCCTGCCATGAAGAACGCATTTGCCGTTGCCGGGGTCGTGGTCAAGGAACTTTACCGGCGGAAGGATTTTTACGTGCTGTTCATCGTGACGGTATTGATCTGTCTGGTCATGGCATCGGTCAATATCTATGACGACGCGCATATTGCGCGTTACCTCAAGGAGATCAGCCTCCTATTGATTTGGATCTCCTCGCTGGTCATTGCCATCACGACGACGGCGCGGCAGATTCCCGCGGAACGGGAGAATCGCACGCTGATTCCGCTGCTGGCCAAGCCGCTGACTCGCACGGAGTTGGTGGCCGGCAAATTTCTGGGGTGCTGGCTGGCCTGCGGCCTTACCCTGCTTTGTTTTTATGTGTTTTTTGGCGCGCTGGCCGCCAGCCGCGAGCATCACTGGCCGCTGCAGAATTATGTTCAGGCGGCCTTGATGCACTGGTGCCTGCTGGGCATCGTGGTGTCGATGTCCCTGCTGGGATCGCTGGTCTTTGCCGCGCCTTCGTCCAATTCGACGATCTGTGCGGTGGTGGTTATGGGCATCCTGTTCGTCGCCCGGCATCTGGACCAGGTGGCGATCACGCGGCCGGAACCGTTCCGGACAGTGGCTTTCGTCTTTTATTACGCGCTGCCGCACTTGGAATTCTACGACTTACGCGACCTGATCATCCACGACTGGCCGCCGGTCGATTGGAAGTATGTGAGTTTGGCGGTGTTGTATGGGGCCTTTTACATGGCGGTTTTTATCATCGGCGCCTGTCTGGTGTTCCGGCGCAAGGCGGTAAACTAAAGCGATGGCTTCGATGCGGACATCCATCCTGCTGGCGATCGCGCTGCTGGTCGCGTGTTTCGGGATGGCGGCGCATTTGGGGCCGGAGTTTCTGGGCTGGCGCGGCAGCCGTTCCGCGGGTGATATTTTGAATGTTGTGCTGGGCGACAGCCGCCGGTTGTTCGCCAACCAGTTTTTCACCAAGGCGGACGAGTATTATCACAGCGGGTATTATCCGAGCATGTTCGACAATAAATCCGCTTTTCAAACCGCCCACATTGCGGCCGACACCGGCGCGGTCAACAGCAAGAACGAGGGCGATGAACACGGTTTTCTCGGTCCGCCGCGCAATTGGATAGATGCGTTTGGCCGCCATTTTTTCCCGAACCGGCACACCCATTTGGATGAAGATAGTCCGGATGATTTGAGCAGCAGCGAGAAGGTGAGGGAGATCCTGCCCTGGCTCAAGCTTTCCGCCGACCTGGATCCGGAAAATGTCCAGACTTACACGGTGACCGCCTACTGGCTGCGGTCGCGGATGAGAAATGTGGCGGAAGCCAACGCGGTGTTGCATGAAGGCCTGCGCAACTGTCCGAAGAGCTACGAAATTCTGTATGAAATGGGCCGGCTTTATCAAGAAAGCTACCATGACCATGAAGGGGCCCGGAATGTCTGGGAGCAGGGGGTGCGGTACTGGCTTCAGCTCGATTCGTCCATCCCGGGCGGGAATCGCCCCATTCGGGAACTGGTGGCGGACTGGAACGCCCGGCCGACGAATCTGGCGCCGGCGCAAAGTGATGACAAGCTTTCGATGGAGCAACTCAGCACGCATCTTGCGCAGTTGGAGGAGAATGCGGGCAATTTGCCACGGGCGATTGAATGGCTGGAGGCGGCGAAAAAAGTTTCCCTCACGCCCGAGACCCTGCAAAATCGAATTGATCTGCTGAATTCCAAGCTCGGCCAGGAATTGAATCCCCTGCTCAAGCCGCTGTTTTGACCCGGCAATTCCCTTGGTCTTTCCGGCGCGGTTCTGGTTTAATTTCCGCCATGAAACGGCAATCCACCATCAAACGGCATACACTCGAAACCCGGATTTCCCTGCGGCTTAACCTGGACGGCAAAGGCCGGTCCAGGATCAAAACCGGCATTCCATTTTTCGACCACATGCTCATCTTGTTCGCCAAGCATGCGACCGTGGATCTGGAACTGCAATGCAACGGCGACCTGGAGGTGGACGCACACCATACTGTTGAGGATTGCGGTCTGGCTCTTGGCCAGGGATTTGCGGAAGCCCTTGGCGACAAACGGGGCATCCGCCGGTATGGCCACGGATTCCATCCTGGAAACCCGTGGGCTGCGCCAGCCAAGTTGGCGGGGGAAGCGTATGTGCCCATGGACGAATGCCTGGCGCGTTGCGTGGTGGATTTCAGTGGACGGCCCCATCTAGTCTGGCGCGGGCTGGACAAGTTTGGAATGAAGAAAATTTCCGATGCGGAGAAGCGTCAAGACGCGTCGAGCGCCTTTCGTTTTGGGCTTGCCCGGGAGTTTTTCCAGGGTTTCAGCAACGAGGCGCGGTGCAATTTGCATCTCGAATTGCTTTACGGCGATGAGCCCCACCATATTGTGGAGGCGCTTTTCAAGGCCTTTGCGCGTGCGGTGGACGCCGCGCGCCGGCGCGATCCGCGGATTGCCGGGGAATTGCCGAGCACCAAGGGAAAGCTTTGAAGGGCGTGATACCCTGACCGCCCCGGTTGATGGCAATCCCGCTTTTGAAAACCGAGAAAATCAAGGACTCAGAGGCGACGGAGCAAGGCTCTCCACACGGAGCGTTTTAGCCGCCCGCCAGCGCGCCTATAATCAGAAATGGTTCCGAGCCGTTCAGGATGGCCCCGGGGAGAACGGATTCGGCAGGTTCCTGTGACCAATCATCCTTGCACGCAAAAAAACGAATGAACGGACGCCGCTTCAGCGTGCCATGGTCGCGGATCGTCCCCCGCAAAACCGGGTAACTTTTCTCGAGCGCATCCAGCACGGCGCGCACGGTGACCACCCCTGCAAGTTCCAGCCGGACCTCGCCTTGCACACACGCGAGGTTGCGCAAATGAAAAGGAAGGACCACGCGGATCATATCAAACCAAGCGCGCAAACCCATGGGCATCATTCTGTGCGCCGTGGCGGGCGGTTTCCGCCGTGCGGAGGGGCGGAGCGGCTGGGGCTGGTTCGGAGCGGCGCGTCCAGTCGTTCCATGAGGATTCGAGATTATTTGTGCTCATTGGCGGCGGGGTCGTCATTTCAACGTTTGCACCTCAACCGACAAAACCCCTGGCAGGTCACGCACTACCGCGTTCCAGGAATCGCCCCCGTTAGCGGAACAGTAAATCTGGCCGCCGGTGGTGCCAAAATAGACGCCGCAGGGATCGAGCTGGTCCACGGCCATGGCATCGCGTAGCACGTTTACGTAACAATCTTTTTGCGGGAGCCCGCTGGCCAGGGCTTCCCAGTCGTTGCCGCCGGACTTGCTGCGATAGACGCGCAGCTTGCCGTCCGGCGGATAGTGTTCGGAGTCGCTCTTGATGGGCACGACGAACACGGTTTCGGGATCGTGCGCGTGGACCTCGATGGGAAAACCAAAATCACTCGGCAGATTGCCGCTGATTTCGGTCCAGTATTCGCCGGCATTGTCCGAGCGCAACACGTCCCAATGTTTTTGCATGAACAAGACGTCCGGCCGTGAGGGGTGAAGGGCGATGCGATGCACGCAATGCCCCACGTCCGCGTCGGGGTCAGGCAATTGATACGGTGATTTCAAGCCGTGGTTGATGGGTTTCCACGTTTCGCCGCCGTCATCCGTGCGGAAGGCGCCGCCAGCTGAAATGGCCACATAAATCCGGCCGGCCCTGGCGGGGTCGAGCAAAATGGTATGCACGGCCATGCCGCCGGCGCCCGGCTGCCAGAGATGGCCCTTGGCATTGCGCAGCCCGGAAAGCTCCCGCCACGTTTTGCCGCCGTCAGCGGTTTGGAAAATCGCCGCGTCTTCCACGCCCGCGTAGGCGGTGTCGGGATCGGTCAGTGACGGTTCGATATGCCAGACGCGCTTGAACTCCCACGGATGCTGCGAGCCGTCGTACCACTTGTGCGTGCCCACCTCGCCGGCGTAGGCGAACTTGTTGCTTTCGCCCCGGGGAAATCCGTCCGGGTTTTTCAATTCTCCGGAGCTGCTGCCGGGGGTGTTCCAAGTTTGTCCGCCGTCATCCGAGCGCTGTATGATCTGGCCGAACCAGCCGCTGGATTGCGACGCATAGAGGCGGTTCGGGTCCGCCGGGGACCCCTTGACATGATAGATTTCCCAACCGGCAAAAAGCGGGCCGCTGACCTGCCAGTTTTTGCGCCGGCCGTCGGCGGTCAGGATGAAGGCGCCTTTTTTGGTGCCGGCCAGAATCCGGATCTTGCTCATAAGTTTCGGTTTCAGGTGTAGTCCCACCATCCGGTCAATTCACTCGATTGCACTGCGGTTTGGCGGATCGCTTCCGATCCGGGCAAACGCCAAAATTTCAGTCATGAAAGGGACGGTGTCAAGGCCGGATGAAAGCCCCTGATCCGCACGTAATTTTCCAAAAAGTGAAGAAAAGTGCTTTCAGCCATTATTTTTGCATGGACATTAAATAGACAATATATCTATATTACGTGCATGTCTGCGCGCCT
>Ga0302320_10024698_pt1 | contig 11713 bp, 10 predicted proteins | sample Bog_T0_3_FD_202130 | JGI IMG/M metagenome (GOLD analysis project Ga0302320, IMG submission 202130) | Peat permafrost microbial communities from Stordalen Mire near Abisko, Sweden - Bog_T0_3 | ecosystem: Environmental > Terrestrial > Soil > Wetlands > Peat | place: Sweden: Abisko, Stordalen Mire... | reverse complement strand
CTGCGAGGTTGAAGCACAGGCAGCAGGTTGCAATATTCATGTAAATGCTCCAGAGGAGACGAACCTTCAGGGCAATGCCGAACTCCTGCGCCGGGTAATCGAAAACGTTTTGCGCAACGCGATCCGCTACGCACCGTCTGAATCGGCTGTAGAGGTGAGGCTCGAACGAGATAAAAGCTGGGCGCGGATTACCGTTCGCGACTATGGAACGGGAATTCCAGAGAAGTTGAAAGAGCGGATTTTCGATCCGTTCTTCCGCGCGGACGCTTCGCGTGACGAACGCACGGGTGGTTTGGGTCTTGGCCTGGCGATTGCGCGAAGAGCTGTGCGCGTTCACCACGGAGACATTACGGCAGCGAACGCGTTTCCGGGCGCCTTGTTGACAATTACGCTGCCGTTACATCCCGAGATCCGATAGACACATAAATCCAATGCTGCTTTTTGCGACAACAATAGCCATTCACGGCGAGCGTCCGTTCCCTTGAGGTCCGGCCCAGATGAGCGAGATATCCGGATTGACTGCAGGGCCTGTTGACATTCAACCGGGTTTAGACGAATTCAGAGATCGCAATTGATCGTTATGGATAGCACCCAATAGTCATGCTTTTGCAGCACCCGCTCCCGAAACGCCTATCCGACCATCTCCGTCACGTTGCACCGCACCGTGTACCCGCCCTGTAGGGCGCTTTCACGCCGGTAAACTCCCAGCGCCAGCACCGGAAAATAATTTCGGTAGAGGTGATAGCTCAGGTAGAAGACGCCAGGGAATCCGGTTCCGGTAGTGACCTGCTCATCCCATGTCCCATCTTCGCGCTGATGCGTGGTCAGCCATCGAATACCATCTGCAACAGAGTTGTTTTCGATTCCACCAGCGGCAATCAGACCCAGCACCGCCCAGGCGGTCTGCGAGGGAGTACTCTCGGCACGCTCAAAGCGTCCGGTCTCGTAGCCCCTACAGCTTTCGCCCCATCCGCCATCGGGATTCTGCGCCATACGCAGCCAGTTGACGCCACGAGCGATTGCCTCCGCAGCCTGCGGAGCCTCAGCGGCCGCCAGCCCGCGCAGCGCCAGAAAACTTCCGTAGACGTAATTCACACCCCAGCGACCAAACCAGCTGCCGTTCTCCTCCTGATGGCTGATCAGATACTGCACGCCGCGCTCAATGGCCGGATGCGTTGCATCGAAACCACGGCGGCAAAGCGACTCCAGCACGCGTCCGGTAATGTCGGCACAGGTGGGATCGAGCATGGCGTTGTGGTCGGCAAAGGGAACCTTATTGAGGAACTGCCAGTTATTGTCCACATCAAAGGCTGCCCAACCACCGTCGGAGCTTTGCATCCCCAGAATCCACTCCACCGCGCGCTTCTCCGCCCGCGCCTGGCGATCCGGATCACTGGCTTTAGCGTGCAACAGGGTCAACAGCACCATGGCGGTATCGTCCACATCCGGATAATATTCGTTGGCAAACTCGAAGACCCATCCGGAAGGAGTCAGATCTGGACGCTTTACGGCCCAGTCTCCGCGACGACGAATCTCGCGATCCAGCAGCCAATCGGCAGCGCGACTCAGGCGCTCACGCTCCTCCTCGCTCTCTGCTCCAGCCTCACCCAGCGCAAAAGCCGCGATGGCCGTGTCCCAGACCGGCGACTTGCAGGGCTGGAAGATGATTTTCTCCTCGTCCTCGATCATCAGATCTTCAAAATCGCGGATAGCCTTTTGCAGGTCGGGATGGTCGCGCTCGTAACCCAGAACATCCATGGCCATAATGGAGTACATGATGGAGGGATAGATCGCGCCCAGTCCGTCGCTAAAGTGCAGGCGGTCAAGCATCCAGTGCTCTGCCTCGCGGACGGCGCGATCACGAATCGCCCGTACGCTCTGTCGCTCCCAGCGCTTAAAGAGCTTGTCGGCACGAATAAAGAGGTTGGCAATACGGTCGCGACGATGCAACGCGATGCGCTTGTTGGGATGAAACAGTTCCTCCACATGCAGATTCCCCGGCGTTGGACGAGTCTGCTCACTGGCCTGAAGGATCGAGAGCGGCACGATGATCGCCCGCGTCCAGGAAGACATTTCGTAGAGCACATTGCCTGGAATCAGACAGATTTCGGCAGGAATCGTGGGGCTGAATTTGCGCGGAAAAAGATTGAAAAAACTAAAGTTAAGGCGCGTATAGCTATTGCAGGCCTGAATGCCGCCCAGCTTCAGAATCAACCTTGCGGCCCGCTTCATCCGCTCGTCTTCCGGGTCCATCCCCGTCAGCTTCAGCATGGTGTAGGCACGCACCGTAGCATTGACCTCCGATGGACCAGGCTCATAAGTATTCCAGCCTCCATCGGGACGCTGCGCATCCAGAATACTTTTTGCCGCCTTGCGGATCTTTGCCATCGTGGGCGGATTCCAACTGCCATCCTTCGCCGCCGGATAGAGCCACATCTGCAACAAAATATAGTCGGACTGCAACGTCGAATCCGCAGTCAGGTCGCCAACCCAGTAACCCTCCGTATTTTGCAGAGTTCCCAGCGTTATCGCAGCGCGATCCGCAGCAAAACCGGCCTCCCGGGTCAGTTGCAACCGTGATGCAACTACTTCTGTGCCGGGTTGATCCTGCTGATAATCGACAACAATGGCGGACAATTCACGCATACGGAGGGCCTCCTAAAATAGCCTGCTCGCGTGATTCAAAACCGTCATTCCAGAACAGGCTTTGTGGAATATAGCATCAACATTGCAAGGCGGTCCACAAATGCGTAATTTCGAGACAGGGTTTGGCGAATATTTTCCGACAGCCTGAGACGAATCCGATTGACTTCGCAAAGTGGACTAAGCATACTTGGTCCATGGCTTACACCGTCCACCAGGCCAAAACCAACTTCTCGCGGCTGCTCAGAGAGGCAGAGGCGGGCCAGGAAGTTGTGGTTATGCGTGGGCATAAGCCAGTGGCGAAGATCGTTCCCATGCATGAGCCGCAGACTGAACCCACACCATTCCGTCTGGTGGGCGCATTCGCGCGCCAGATTCACTGGACTGAAGACGCCTTTGATCCGGTCTCGGATGCAGAGCTGCAGGAATGGGGTTGGGAATGGATGCTGGATTCCAGAAAGCCCCCTGAAACGTCCGGAAAACTCCAGGGATGATCTACCTGCTGGACACCCATACGTTTCTCTGGATTCTTCGGGAACCCTTCCGGCTTCCCCGGAAAATCCGGGAATACGCCATGAATCCCGATCTGAAGCTGGCGATTTCTCTGGTAACACCATGGGAAATGGCGATCAAAAGCGCACTCGGTAAACTGGAAGTGGGCTCCCTTCTGGACAATTTCGAGGCCCTGGTGACGCAGTCAGGGTACATTCTGCTGGAGACAACGCCGCATCAGGTAATACACAGCGGCCATCTTCCGTTCCACCATCGCGACCCATTTGACCGTCTTCTGGCGGCTCAGGCGCTGGAACTGGACGCACCCCTGCTCAGTCGCGATGCAGTTTTTGATTTGTACGGTGTAAAGAGAATCTGGGAATAAACGCGCCGCCTGAGAGCAGGCCGCGCATGGAGATAGTAGTGGCAAAGTATCACAAGTCCGTTGTACCGACCAAACCCCACGGCGAAGCCGTTCCTCTGGTGGCCATCGTGGGTCGCCCCAACGTGGGCAAGTCCACGCTTTTCAACCGGTTAACAAAGAGCCGCCGTTCCATCGTCGGCGATGAGCCGGGCATTACGCGAGACCGCATCTATGGTGAATACGAGTGGGAGGGACGCATCTTCCGGCTGGTGGATACCGGCGGCATTATTCCCGACGATGAGGATCTGATTCCATCCGAGATTTACAACCAGGCCAAAGTCGCTCTGGAAGAAGCCGACGCGCTGGTTCTGGTGGTGGACGTGCGCACTGAGCTGGCAAGTCCGGACTACGATCTGGTCCGCCTGTTGCAGCGTGGCACCAAACCCGTCTTTCTGGCTGTCAATAAGGTGGAAGGCGACGCCATGGCCTATGCCGCTGAGAACTTCCGCAGCCTGGGCCTGAAGAACATGTATCCGATCAGCTCCGAACACGATCTGGGCGTCAGCGAACTTCTGGACGCCATCGCCGAGGTGCTTCCCGGTCCGAAGATCACGGAAGAAGCTGAGTACGTGACGGAGGAGGAGGAAAGTCAGGATCTCCCGACCACGCACGGCGAATATGAGCTGCACGAAAGCTCCATCGCCATTATTGGCCGCCCCAACGTGGGCAAATCCACACTGCTCAATGCGCTGACCGGAACCACGCGTGCCATTGTCTCGGACATTGCCGGAACCACACGCGACGCCGTGGATGAGGTGGTGGAATTCGAAGGCGCGCAGCTGCGCTTTGTGGACACCGCCGGAATCCGCCGCAAGGGCAAAACTCACCTGATGGCCGAAAAGCTCAGCGTCGTCATGGCCCGTCGCCATCTGGAAGCAGCTGACGTGGCTCTGCTGCTGATCGATGCCACTGCGGGCGTCACCGCCAGCGACGCCACCATCGGCGGATACGCGCATGAAAGCGGTCGCAGCGTCATCGTTCTGGTCAACAAGTGGGACGCCGTCACCACCGGCCGCACCGACGGCAGGCCGCCGGCAGACCGCCAGGTCTTTGAAGAGCAGTTGCGCCGGGCACTGAAGTATCTCGAATACGCCTCCGTGATCTTCCTCTCCGCCAAAGAGGGCACAGGAGTGGACCAGGTACTGCGGGAAGTGAAACGTATTGCCATCGAGCGCCGCAAGCGCATCTCCACCGGCCAGATGAACCGCTTCCTCGAAAAGATCGACTTTCAGCGTGCCCCGGTTCCCATGGCCAAGCGCATACGCATCTACTATATGACCCAGGCCGCCGTGGCGCCCCCCACCTTTGTGCTCTTTACGGATCGCAAGATCAAACTGCACTTCGCCTTTGAGCGATTCCTGCAAAACCAGATTCGCGAGGCCTTCGGCTTCGATGGAACTCCGATCTGGCTCAAACTCAAAGCCCGAAACGAGAAAAAAGACGAGTAAAAAAAGCCCCGCCGGTGAGCGGGGCTTTTCTTTGCGCTCTCTCTACTTCTTCGTGGGATCAACCGGCGGCGGTGGCAGTGCCGAGCTTTCGATCTTCATGATGTGCACCGAGGATTGCGTTTCCGGGACGGTGCCATCATTGACCTGCACTTCGTACGGTTTGCCCTGCACCAGAATCCGTTGCACAGCTTTGCCGCGAGCCGGAACCTCCATCCGCTGCACCGAGGAGTTGCTACCCGAACGCACCGTCACGTTGACTCCGGCAGAGGCATAGCCGTTGTTGCTCAGATTCACCGCGACCAGCCAGTTTCCTGACTGCGCCGGTTCCGGATAAACGCCATCGATGGTCAGATCCGGCAGTCCCTTGTCGGCATTTACCCAGTCGTTGAAAAATCCACTCAGTTCCGGACGATTGGCCGTCTGCTCAAGCACTTTCTCAAAGGATTGCCGCTCCGGATGGCTCTCGTAACTGCGCAACGCCGCAGTCAGCGCGTCGTCTCCCACAAGGTCGCGCAACATCCACAGGACATAAGCAGCTTTGGTGCGAAAGTACGCGGGCAAAAACGCCTGCGCCAGAGGAGTTCCCGCGCTCTCACCGGGGCTGGACGGTTCCGCAAGCGCCAGCGCCGTACGTCCCGCCTCCAGAGACCCCAGAGCCTGATCGCGACCGCGCTGCTTCTCCACCCAGAGCGAACCCATGAAATGCGCCACGCCCTCGTCCAGCCACGCGGGAGGAGCCTGGCCGCGACCGTGCGTCCAGGCGTGAGTCATTGCATGAGCCAGAATACTGTTCAGTTGCTCGGATTGCGCCTCATGAAGCGAAGTGGCAAGCAAGGCGCCACTCTCAAACGGCGCATCCTCGCTATCGGGAAGATCCAACAGTGTCAGATCCTCGCGCGGTTTTTCACCCAGGCGATTTTGCAGGAACGGAAGCACCTTTTCGATGGACTCCGCCCAGACCTCCGCCGCCACAGAGTTCTCTTCCCTGCTCCAGAGCGTGGCGTGCGCAGCCGGATGCGTTGCGCGAATCGCCAAAAAGAGACTCGGCGATTCAAAACCCAGCGTCGAGTCATCGAGCGAGGCCGTGGCCACACTCAACACTTCCTGCGCCTGGTCCAGAGAACCGGATTCGACCACCTTCAGCGGCACAGCATGGCCATTAATCAACGCCACAGTAGGCGCTTTGCCATGCGGAAACTCATCGGTCAGGCTCAGGCGAAAGCGGCAACCGGCGAGGCGCAACTTATTTTCGCCAATCTGATCAAAAAGCTTTGAACCATCCCCCAGCATCACCGGCACACTGGCGGAGGGGAACCAGACCACATTGCCAAAGCCACGCAGGCCGGTAAAGTCCACGCCAATCTCGTCCCAGTCGGAGTGACGGGCCACGTCCTCTGGCGTGCCGATGGAAAGCAACCTCTGCGCCGTCTGCGCGATTTTTCCGCTGTAGCTGACATCGAGTTGCAGCGTCGCTCCGGGAGCCAGCGGCTGCGCCAGCGAGACTGCAGCCTCATGCAACTGGCCGGTATGATCGCTGTCGGTATTCAGCGTAGTCACCGTGAAGGAAACATCGCGATTGTCGAGGCGAATGCGCTCCCAGTTCAGCGTCGAGGAGATCTGCAGGGGAATATGGCGGAGCGGCGTTTTGCCGTCATTGCGCACCGTCAGCTGCGCCCGCACGGCGAGTTGCTGCGCCACACTCTGCAGGTGTACTTCCAGGTCGTAGCGGGTAAAGGTCACCGCCTGACGCTCGGCGTCCACGACGGTGGAGGCTTTGGCCTGCTGAATCGCAGGTTCGGTGATCGTCGGGCCAACCAGCGTTTTGGTTTCGCCGTTTTCGTCCACGGAGCGGGAGAAGATCACCTGGCCTTTGGTGGCGGGCTGCGGCTCATTCTGCGTAGCGGACTGTGCCACAGCGGTTGCCGTCACTGCCGCCAGAATAGCTCCGGTCAACATACGTTCCGAGAAAAAAATCATGAACCCAGGCCTTTCTGCTTTTTGGGTTTGGACGCGCTGGCTTTTCCTGGAGCAGCCACACCGGCTTTCTTTCTGGCCTGGGCGCGACGCTGGCGGTAAGCCTCATAAAGCACCACGGCTCCGGCAGCGGAGACATTCAACGAACTAACGCCACCGGCCATGGGAATACTCAGCATGTGGTCGCAGGTACGCTTCACCAGGTCGTGCAACCCAGCGCCTTCACGGCCCATCACCAGCACGCAGTCTCCGGTCAGGTCAAACTGGTCGTAGTCGCACTCGCCACGCTCGTCCAGACCAATGACCCAGATGTTCTGCTCCTTGAGCGCCTCCAGAGAACGCACCAGGTTAACGACTTTGGCAATGCGCAGATGCTCGGCAGCACCCGCGCTGGCCTTCACCGCAACCGGGCTGAGCGGAGCCGCCCGGCGCTCGGTAATCACCACGCCATCCACACCGGCTCCATCAGCACAACGCAGCAACGCGCCCAGATTCTGCGGATCCTCGACGCCATCGAGCGCCAGCAACAGCCGCGCCGCTTCGGGATGAGCCGCGTCCCCCTCAAAAAGGTCTTCAATCGCCAAAAAACCCTGGGCACGGACCATCGCCACCACGCCCTGATGACCGGGGTTTCTGGCCAGCTGGGTCAGCGCATCGCGCGACTCCTGCAAAACCCGTACGCCCGACTGGCGGCAGAGCGCCACCAGCTTCTCCAGACGCTCATCGCGCCGCTCCCGAGCTACCAGGACATGGTCGAAGCGCCGTTTTCCGGCTTTCAAAGCCTCCTCGACCGAATGCACGCCATACAAAACTTCCATAGGGGATAGTGTAGATGGAATGCCGCCTCAGACGGAGAGTTTTGCACTGGCCAGGCGATTGAGGCTCACCCCCTGCTCCGCCGCCTCCATCGTCATGCCGTGCGCAGCCTTTGCCCGGACGCCTCTGGCCAAAGCCGGATGGAAGCTGTTTACACTCAGCCAGCGCCGCAATCATCTGCTGGCGCTCTATTGCTACCGGAGCGCCTAATCCGATGCGAAACGGGCGCAGAAAGCTACGGAAGAAACGAAGCGGCTCGCCCACAAGAAAAAGTCTGCCTGATTTGCACAATAATTTGTGCAATATTTTCGCATCCGTGGCGCAAAGTCCAGGGAATCCTGCGGGTGTACTTTTGTGTTCCTTTCTGCAGCTTTTCGCCATGGAATGTCGTCTAATTGAGATAGATGGGTGCGCTTGCAGCAATCCGACCTTTTTTTGCCCCTGGGGCCACTGTCGCGGATGATTCGCTTCGGCAGGAAGCTCTGTCGGTCTCCGAGGGGCTTAAACGCCAGGACGCAGGCGTGCTGGACGAGCTGATTGTTCGCTACCAGCACCGTCTGATGCGCTATCTGCTCTACCTTACCGGGAATCGGGAGCAGGCCGAGGACCTTTTTCAAGAGGTCTGGATGCGTGTGCTGGTGCGTGGCGGGCAGTTTAACGGAAAATCGCGGTTTGACACCTGGCTCTTCACCATCGCCCGCAATCTGGTCATAGACCAAAAGCGCAAAAAAACGATGAGCAGTCTGGATGAACTTTTCGAAGGCGGTTTGGAAGACGACCGACCGATGCGCTTTGAAGTTGCCGACGATGATCCCGGTCCCTTTGATCACTGCTCCAGCGGCGAAGACCGGGAGCAGATTGCAGCGGCACTGCTGCAACTGGACACACTTTACCGCGAAGTTCTGGTGCTGCGCTTTGACGAGGATCTTTCGCTTGACGAAATCGCCTCGATCACGCACGCGCCATTATCCACTGTGAAATCCCGCCTTTATCGTGGGCTGGCAGCGCTGAAACCCTGTTTACAGCGCAGGCGGCACTGCACTGCAGAGGCCGTGTGACCCGCCGACCGGAAGCTGTTTCTCCGACGTCTGCTTCCAGCGAATCAGACAGGAAAGAACTTCTGTCTGCCCTCGCCGGACGGGAAGCCAACCGCACCTGCGCCATTGCTTTTCGCACCTGCCGGGTGGTTCGCACATCGGCTGGAGTTATCTCCGATCAAAAAGCATGCAGCAAACGCAGCCGCGCTGTCGCCATCGCCGCCGCAGTGATTATTTTCTTTGCTCTGACTCCACTGATCTGTCTGACGACAGAGGCTTTTCGCAGCGGGACAGATGGCTTCGACCTGCCATCCCAGCTCGGCCTCTTCGTTTTGTTTCTGGGCGGGGCACTGCTTGCTGCCGCATTGCTGGCTGGCTGGCTGAAACATCGCTCCTGACGGGGACACTCTTTCCAAAAGACAGAAGACGCCTGCAATTGCAGCAACTTTATGGACTAGATCTGCGTCTGAAAAACAGGCTCAGACGTAGTCTGGATGCCAGGTTCCGGGAAGATACATGCGCAATCCTCAAACCATCTCCGTTGACGAAGAATCCCTGGCGGTCCCCATCTGGTCGATCCTCGCCGCTGCTGCTTTTTTTGCTCTGATCGAATATTACGTCTGGACGATTCTGCCCCGTCATTATTCGACATTACCCCCGCTGGGCATGAGAGTGTATTTCAACATCAGCTGGGGTATTCTGGGCGCACTTTACTTCTTGATGATAGGCTTTGTCAGCAAGGATGCCCCCAGACGAGGTATGAGTCCTCACTTCTGGGGGATGCTCTGCCTTGTCATGCCCTGCGGTATCGGCGCCGTGCTTTATTTTCTGCTGCGTTCACCGCTGCTCTCCCGCTGCCCGGCCTGTGGAACACATATTCAAAACGATTTTCACTTCTGCCCGCAATGCAACTGCCCACTGGAAGCAAGTTGCGGCAACTGTTTCCGCACCGTACGCGCTACCGACCACTTCTGTACCCGTTGCGGCCATTCTCTCGATCAGGAACAGATGCCATCGCAACTGCGCGTTTCGGGCGAATAGGTTTCCTTCTGTTTCCACCGAAGGGCGTTTGACCTGAGGGGATTCACTGCCTAAAATCGAATTTCGCGCTTCCCCGCGCTTCTCATGAATCTGACAACGCTCATCATCGACGACGAACAACTGGCACGCGAGGAGTTGCAATATCTTCTCGACGATCTGGGCGGAGTGGACGTTGTCGCGCAGGGTTCCAATGGTATTGAGGCTGTGGAGCTAATTGAGGAGCACCATCCCGATCTGGTCTTCATGGATGTGCAAATGCCAGGTCTGGATGGTTTTGCCGCCATCGAGCGGCTTCTCCTCCGCACCCGGAACCGCAGTGAGAGCGAAGAAGACACCTGGACGCTGCCGCAAATCGTCTTTGCCACGGCCTATGACCAGTACGCCGTGCGAGCCTTTGAGGTCAACGCCGCCGACTACCTGCTCAAGCCATTTGACCGCGACCGCCTGCAACTGGCTCTGGAAAGGGTTCGCAACCGAATCAGCGGCTCAGCCAGCGGAGGTTCTCCGGTCGAATCCCGGCTGGAAGCACTACTGCGCCTGCTCGACCGCCCCCCTGCTCCAGCGCAGCCCGCCAAACTCGTCGTGCAAACTCAGAACCGTTTGCTGCTCGTCGATCAGGCCGAAATCTGCTTTGCCGCCATTGACGAAGGCGTGATTCGCGTCGCCCTGCAAAACTTTGAAGGTCTCTCCCGCTGCCGTACGTTGGAGGAGCTTCTCGAACAGCTTGACCCCGCACTCTTCTGGCGAGCGCATCGTGGATTCGTGGTCAATATCAACCACATCCGCGAGGTCGTACCCTGGTTCAAATCCAGCTACCAGCTGCGCATGGACGACAAAAAACAGACGGAAATTCCGGTCAGCCGCACCCAGACCCGCAGACTCAAAGAACTCTTTAATTTGTAGCCTTTTTGGCGAACACACAGCATTCTGCAGCCTTTTCGTGCCCCGAAAAAAACATCCCATCCGGCGTATCATGGGCGGTATGAACCTTGCTGCAATCCAGTCTGCCCTCCGCGAAGCAGGCCATGACGGCTGGCTTTTTTACGACCATCATCATCGCGACCCCATTGCCGAGCGCATCCTCGGCATCGCTCCCAACGCACACATCACCCGCCGCTGGTATTACTTCATCCCCGCCAGCGGAGAACCGCGCAAGCTCGTACATCGCATTGAGCAGGGCCGTCTGGACACGCTTCCAGGCTCCAAAGCCCTCTATTCCAGCTGGCAGGAACTCTCCGCCGGCCTGGAAGCGATGCTTGGCGGAAGTACACGCATCGCCATGCAGTACTCGCCCAACAACGCCATCATGTACGTCTCCATGGTGGACGCCGGCACCATCGAATTTCTGCGTTCGCTGAAAAAAGAGATCGTCAGCTCCGCCAATCTGGTCAGCACCTTCGAGGCGGTTCTGACCGCCGAGCAACAAGAAAGCCACGCCGTGGCACAACGCATTGTCGATGCGGTTGTCACCGAAGGCTGGCAGGAGATAGGCCGCCGTCTGCGTCCCGCCACAGGAGGAAAAGGCAATTACTCAGAATATGCGCACATGCTCTGGCTGCAGGAGGCGATGCGCCGCGAGGGTCTGGTCTGGGACAGCGGTCCCAATGTCAGCGTCAACGCCAACTGCTCCGACTCGCACTATGACCCCACTGCCGAAAAACACTCGCCTATTCAGGAAGGCGACTTTCTGCTTATCGACATCTGGGCAAAATTGAACAAGCCCGAGAGCATCTACTACGACATTACCTGGACCGGAGTAGTGGGTCGTGAGCCTTCCGCCCAGGAACAGAAAGTCTTCGAGACGGTGCGCAACGCCCGCGACGCGGCCATCTCCATCG